>JAEEGL013963564.1_pt1 | contig 34818 bp, 27 predicted proteins | sample 9134231 | NCBI WGS metagenome assembly JAEEGL01 (sample SAMN16246548, study PRJNA631951) | gut metagenome | biome: gut microbiome; feature: rumen; material: fiber-attached | host: Bos | place: Iran: Karaj | collected 2018-10
ACGGCCCGATGGCTCAGACCAAAGAGCACCTTCTGCTTGCCCGTCAGGTTGGCGTGCCCGCGATCGTTGTTTTCATGAACAAGACCGACCAGGTAGACGACGAAGAACTGATCGAGCTCGTTGAAATGGAAATCCGTGAGACCCTCGCTGAGTATGAGTTCGATGAGAACTGCCCGATCATCAAGGGTTCCGCTCTGAAGGCTCTTGAGTACGACGGCAACGACATCAACGCCCCCGAGATCGCCTGCATCTGGGAGCTCATGGACGCTGTTGACGATTATATCCCCACGCCCGACCGTAAGTCCGACCTTCCCTTCATTATGCCCGTAGAAGACGTGTTCACGATCACCGGTCGTGGTACCGTTGCCACCGGCAGAGTGGAGCGCGGTCAGCTCAAGCTCGGTGAAGAGGTTGAGATCGTTGGTCTTACCGACGAAAAGAGAAAGGTTGTTGTAACCGGTATCGAAATGTTCCGCAAGCTGCTCGACTATGCAGAGGCCGGCGATAACATCGGCTGCCTGCTTCGCGGCGTTCAGAGAACTGAGATCGAAAGAGGCCAGGTGCTTGCAAAGCCCGGTTCCATTCATCCTCACACCAAGTTCAAGGGCCAGTTTTACGTCCTTACTAAGGATGAAGGCGGCCGTCATACCCCGTTCTTCAACAACTATCGTCCTCAGTTCTATTTCAGAACCACCGACGTTACCGGCGTTATCTCTCTTCCCGAAGGCACTGAGATGTGCATGCCCGGCGACAACGTTGACATGGACGTTGAACTGATCACCCCCATCGCTATTGAAAAGGGTCTTCGTTTCGCTATCCGTGAAGGCGGCAGAACCGTAGGTTCCGGCGTTGTTATCGAGATCAACGACGACTGATCAGCAGAATAATCTTTCGTTCCGAGGCGAGCTTAACCGCTTGCCTCGGTTTTTTTATCAGAGAAAGAGCGCCGTTAATATGTTCAGCAGTATCACGCCGGGAATCCCGCCGATTGCGGAAACGCATAATGAAAAAGCGTTTATCGGCAGATCGAAATCAAAAAAGCCGCATATGAGATCCGCGGCAAACAGCGCCGCGATCCCCGTAAGGGAGGAAAGCACCCCAAAACGCAGCCTGCATTTTTTGAGCATATAAAGTAAAAGAATGCCGCCGGTCACGGCAAAACAGACGAGCAGCAGATGATCCATTACGTGTCCTCTTTCGTGTTTCTCGCTTAAATATATGTTCGTCCCTCTGTGTATTATGCCGAATTTCAGAAAACCGGCGTATACGCTGATTTTTTTCATTTTCCGGCTTATAATATACTGTAAGGAGTGTTGCGGTTATGAAGAAGCATTCGCACGTTTATGAGCAGTATTGCTGGGTATTACAGAAAAACATCGTATTTGAAGAAACGACCTTTCACAACGGCACTTCCGCCGTGCGCTGTACGCATCTGTCGGAATGCAAACGAAGCGGCGGCTGCAAAAACGAGATTCTTGCCGCGCTGTTCTGTGAGCAATAAAAAGGATATTGACCTTTATTCGGCGGAATGGTATACTTTCTCTTAGTAAAAAAAGAAAGCGTGAAAATATGGAAGTATTATTATTAAAGCCAACCGTAAAGGATACCATCTGGGGCGGTACGAGGCTCATCTCCGAATTCGGATTTGAAACAAAAGAAGACAATATCGCAGAGGCATGGATGCTTTCCTGCCACAAAGACGGCCCCGCGTACGTACTCAACGGCATTTATGCCGGCAAAACCCTCAACGAGGCGATCGAAGCGGAAGGAAAAGGCGTGCTCGGCGCAAACAATGCCGATAAGCCCGATTTCCCGATCCTTATCAAGCTGATCGACGCAAAAGAGAAGCTTTCCGTACAGGTGCACCCCGGCGATGAATACGCCCGCAGGGTCGAGAACGAGAACGGCAAAACCGAAGCCTGGTACATCCTGGACGCCGCCCCCGGCGCTCAGCTTGTTTACGGCGTCAAACGCAAGATCAGCCGCAAGGCGTTTTCTGAGAGTATTCGCCGTAAAGAAGTTGAAACGGTCCTCAATTTCGTCAACGTAAAACCCGGCGATGTGGTGTTTATCCCGTCCGGTATGCTGCACGCCATCGGCGCGGGCATCTTCCTGGCGGAGGTGCAGCAGAGCTCCAATACCACTTACCGCGTATACGATTACGATCGCCCGGGCAAGGACGGCAAGCCGCGCGAGCTGCATATCGAAAAGGCCACGGACGTGGTGGACCTCACCGTGCCGTCGGCGGATTTCACGCCGCAGGGCGAACCCATGATCACAAACGGCGCCGAAAAAACGTATCTCACCGGCTGCCGGTATTTTAAGATGTACAGCCTGAATGTTAACGGCGCATATGAAGATTCCGCCTCATACGAATCGTTTGTTTCTCTGCTGGTGCTTTCCGGCGAAGGTGAGCTCAGATGCGGCAAACAGAAACTCCCGCTTGCCAAAGGCAGCAGCGTGTTTATTCCCGCGGGGAAGGGTGCATATACGGTTGAGGGCACGCTTAAAATACTGGAAACAAGAACATAACATACAATGTCCCTGCTCAATTTTCAGAACGTCACCATGGCGTTCGCAGACCGTGAGATATTTCACGACGTTACTTTTAATATCGAAAAGGGCGATAAGATCGGGCTGATCGGCGCAAACGGCAGCGGCAAGACCACGCTGTTCGGGCTGATCACCGGCGCTTTGGAACCGGTGGATGGCAATATCGTGCTGCCCGCCGGGCTTCGCCTTGGCCACGTGGAGCAGCATGCCTGCTCCGGCAGCGAGAAAACGGTATACGACGAGCTTCTCACGGTGTTCTCGCATCTGAAGGAACTTGAAAAAGCGCTGGAGGACGTGCACCGCAAGGTGGAGCTTACGGACGGCGCCGTACCGGAATACCTCGAACGCCAGCATGCGCTCAATGAAGCGTACGTTGCGGGCGGAGGGCTTACATATGTTTCCCGCGCGCACGCAACGCTTTCAGGTCTCGGCTTTACGAAAGAAGAAGAGCTTCTGCCCGTATCGGCGCTTTCCGGCGGGCAGCGCACGAAGCTGAGCCTCGGCAAGCTTCTTTTGAGCGAACCGGAACTGATGCTGCTGGACGAACCTACGAACCATCTCGATATGGTGAGCCTTGAATGGCTCGAAGATTTTCTGCAGAAGTTTACGGGCGCATTATTGGTGATCTCGCACGACCGGTATTTTCTGGATCGCGTCACCTCGCGCACCTTCGAGCTTTCCGCGAATAAGTTATATACCGGAAAAGGTTCGTATTCCACGTATATGAAAACCAAAGAGCTGCGCCTTGAAACCGACCGCCGCGAATACGAAAAGGGCATGATCGAAATAAAGCGCATCGAAAAAATGATCGAACAGCAGAAGCAGTTCAATCAGGAGCGCAATTACGTTACCATTGCCAGCAAACAGAAGCAGATCGAGCGTATACGCGCGTCTCTGCCAGAACTGCCGCCGAAAGAACGGGAATTCAAACTCCGCTTCGGCGAGGTGGTACGTTCCGGCGATGAAGTGCTGGTTGCCGAAGGGCTCAGCAAGGGTTACAACGGTAAAATGCTTTTTCAGAACGCCGATCTCCGGCTTTACCGCGGCGATCGCGTGTTTCTGCTCGGGCCGAACGGTTGCGGCAAATCCACCCTTTTGGGGCTCATTATGAACACCGTGCCGAAAGACGCGGGACTTTCTTATTTCGGCCATAACGTAAGAGTAGGGTATTTCGAGCAGACGCAGCGCACGTTGATGCAGGACCGCAGCGTGCTTGAAGAGATCTATGCTTCTTTCCCGCGTCTCACAATCCCCGAGATCCGTTCGCTGCTCGGCGCGTTCAATTTTCGCGGCGAGGATATCGAAAAGAACATGCGATCCATCTCCGGCGGCGAGCGGGCGAGGGTAGCGCTGCTGAAACTGATTTTACAGAAACCGAATTTCCTGATCATGGACGAGCCCACGAACCACCTTGACGCCGCCTCCCGCGAGGTGCTGGAAGGCGCGCTTGCCGATTACGAGGGCACGCTTCTGTGCGTCTCGCACGACCGTTATTTTGTGAACCGGATTGCAAACAAGGTGATGTATTTCAGCGGTACCGAGCTCAAAGCCCTGGACGGTAATTACGATACCTACGTTTCGTTCCTGCGCGGCGCCGTTGCCACGGAAAAAACCGCAGACGCCGAGAAAAAGCCGAACGCCTATCAGATCCGCAAAGAACAGGAACGCACCGAGCGAAAACGATTATCTCGCATTTCAAAAATAGAGCAGCGGCTGGGCGAGATCGAAGCAGAAAAAAACGCCGTCTCCGCACGGTTGTCCGCGCCGGAAACAGCGAGCGATTATGAACTGATACTGGAGCTAACCGAACAGCTCCAAACGTTGGAAACCGAGGCCTCCGCCCTCGAAACCGAGTGGCTGGAACTCAGCGAGTAAAGCGAAATTATTCAACCACAATGATCCTGAGCGTGTTATCCGCATTTACGGTCACGTTCAGGATTTTTTGCACCACGTACGGGTCGTTCCAGTTTCTCGCGTACCTGAGTACCACGGTGGTCGTGCCGCGCATAAAGCCCCTGAATACGAATTTATGCGTGTTTGAGAAAATATCCTTATAGTCGGACGAAAGCTGAACCACCGCGGGATTTTCGATCCTGCAGAGCCAGTCGGAATTCGTTCTGTCGTTCATGTGCAGCGTAACGCTGGAAAGCACGTGCCCGTCCGAAATGATCGGGTCGGCGTCAACGTCCTCAGGCCCGGTGATCACAGGGTTGTCCGGTGTGACGTCTATGGTCTGCTCTCCGTGCGAAATGGCGGAGATCTGCCCGTTATCCCATATATAGTCGGTGGTGCGCAGCGTGTCTTCCGAGATGCGGTCGGAAGAATGGATCCTTCTGGCGTTTTCGTCGATCCGCGGCGACGGTACGCTGGAAAGCGGCAGATAGTATTCAAACGTGCGTTTCTGCATGTTCCAGAGCCAGAAGAAATAATAAGAATTGAAATTCGCCTGGGAATACAGAAGGTAAAAGTCGGTATAGCCGTCAAAATTGACGTCTTCGCCGTTGAGTTCTATCTGCGTGCCTTCGTAGTTCGGCTCATAACTGTAGGCGTAGAGCTCAAACATTTTGGAGCCGTAAGAATCAAACAGGATCAGGCGCTGGTCCTGATAGTAAACGCTTATCTCCTCATATATCTCCGAGTCGAACGTGCCGAGAAACTCCGCCTTATCCTCGTCAAAGGTGAACGGCCCGAGAAGGATCTCATCCTCGTCGGCATTCGGGTCGGTGGTGATCACCACAGGCGCCTGCGTAACGGGGGAGGTGGTTTTCTCGGGGCGTGAAGGCGTATTCTGATGTCTGCCGCAGGCGGCCAGCGGGAACAGCACGGCTGCCGCCAGAACGGATGCGATGATCTTCTTATACTTCATAATGCACGCTCCGCAACAGGAACTTTCTGTTGTTATTGTATCAAAACCGTTCTGCTTTTGCAAGTTACAAATCTGTTGCATTTTTTTTCCATTTTATTGACAAAAACTGAAAGATAAGTTAAAATTAAAACAAGAAATAAAGAAGGAGAACAAAAAGACATGAAAAAGTTTTTTGCTGATTTCAAAGAATTCGCATTCAAGGGCAACATCATCGACATGGCTGTAGGCGTGATCATCGGCGGCGCGTTCGGTAAGATCGTAAGCGCGCTGGTTGAAATGATCATCAGCCCCCTGATCGGCCTGCTGACCGGCGGCGTGAGCCTTGCGGATCTTTCCGTTACCCTGCGCGAAGCCGAGCTTGCCGGTGAAGAGGTCGTAAAAGAGGCTCTTGTGCTCAATTACGGCGGTTTCATTCAGGCCATTATCGATTTCCTGATCATTGCGATCTGCCTGTTCCTTGTGATGAAGGGCATTATGGCCGCCAAGAAGAAGATGGAAGATCTCAAGAAGGCAGAAGAAGCCCCTGCGGAAGAAGAAGCTCCCGCCGATACCGAGCTCAGCGTTCTGCTTGAAATCAAAGAACTGCTCCAGAAAAAAGACTGATTTTCCCCGTTATTCTTATAACCTTATCAAAAAAGTCGCCGTGCGTATCGTACGGCGGCTTTTAACATGTTTGGTAGGATATCAGTTCTCCGGGTGGAGCGCAAGGCCCACCACGCGGGCGTGCACGGCAAGCTCGGTGCGGTTGGCGAAGCCCGTTTTCTGCAGCAGGGTGCGCACGTGTGTTTTTACGGTGTTTTCAGAAACGCAGAGCAGGTTTGCGATCTCGCTGTTGCTTTTGCCCGCGGCGATCTCGCGCAGCACGTCCATCTCGCGTTCGGTAAAGTCCTCGCGTACGGCGTTGCCGAGGCGCGCCGGCGGCGCGCTGGCAGGGTAAACCGATTCACCGGCCATCGTGCGGTCCAGCACGTCGAGTATATCCACTTTGTCTGATTCCTTATACCAGAAGCTGTTCACGCCGATCTCCCGCGCGCGCTCCATCCATGAATATTCCGGCATGCTCGTAACCACCACGATCTTCACGTCGGGGTGGTCTTTTCTGATTTTCTCAGCGGCGTCAAGACCGTTGGAACCGTCGTTCATCAGAACGTCCATCAGTATGAGGTCCACTTCTTCTTTCAGCAGATACACGTCCGCCGCAAACGCGGAAGCAACCGAAAACACGATCTCGTATCGCTCAGAATCCTTCAGCGTCAGTTCAAAGAACCTGCGTGATATCGCCTGATCGTCCACGATCATAACGCGCGTCAATTTTTCCATGCGGTTTCCCCTCCTTCGGGCCTGTTCGGAACCGGCGTTTTATCCTGCCGGGAGAGCGTGAGCGTCAGCCGGAAAGCCGGTGTGCTTTCGATCTTCATGTCGCCGCCCGTTCTTTCGGTAAGCGAACGCAGGTTTTTCAGCCCGCCCGTTTCATCCACGGGGCCTGCGGGCGGCTTGCCGTCGTTCGTCAGCGTTACGGTATAGTTCTCTTCGTTCTGAACGATATCCGCATTCAGCGTGTGGCCTGCGGCGTGCTTTACCGTATTTGTGAGGCATTCGTGTATCGCGGCGGCAAGCAGCTCGCTGTACGCGGGCGGGATCTCGCCCTTCAGATTGATCTCTACGCCCACCGATCTCGCCGCGTCAAACAGCGCGTAATACTTATCTTCGCTGTGTTCGTCCGGCTCGTTGCTCTGCAGCAGCGCCACCGTGTCGGCGATCTGTTCTATCACGCTTTGTTTGTCGCCTGCACCCTGGGTAAGATATTCGCGTATGGCAAGCAGGCTCTGGCCGAGGTTCGCGTGCAGTCGGATCTTTGCCGCAAGTATCTCTTTTTCACGCACAACGCGGTTGATGTTGTTCAGATACTCGCGCGTCTGCAGGTTCACCGTCTCAAGGCGCGCGTTGCGCTGTTCAAGCTCTACCAGGTCGTTGTAGCGCTGCGTAACGTCGAAGGCGATGGTTTCGGTCAGTTCACGGTCGTTTACCGTAACCTGCTGTTCCTGCAAAAGCCACACGCCGCCGTCCGGCAGACGTAGAAAATAGTTCCCGTCGCGCTCGTCCACACTGCAGCCGGGCTGAAACTCACGCTCCTGCATCTGCCTGCGAAGCGTCGAGGTGTTCAGCACGCCCATGCCAAAGGCGGTATTGCTGATCTGCTGCATTTTATTGTTCGTGAGCTGCGGGAACCCGTCCGCCTTGTTGTAGCTGATGCCGTTCGGCAGCTGGTCGAGGCCTTCGCAAACCGACTGCGTGGTCAGCGTTTGCCGTGTTTCGCGTTTGATTCGTATATACATGAAAACGGTGGCAGCGCACGAAGCCGCCGCGATCAGCCCGATCGCCCAAACCGGCGTCTGCAGTATGAGCTGTACGGCCGGCGGAAGCGTTTTCCGCTGTAGTAACACGAAGTTAAAATAGATTGCCAATCCCGCTGACGCAAAAAAGCTCGGCAGCGCGGCGATCAGACAAAGAAAACCGGTTTTTCGTCCGGTGGCGTTGCCAAACGAGCGCACCGCGCAGAATACGGCTGCGAGGCAGTTCAGATAAGCCAGAAAAGCCACGGTGTGCAGCGCTTCGTAAGAAATATCGATCAATCGCATCACGCCCCGCCCCCCTGTGTTGTTTCAATATGCATTAAAAACCGTACCTCTGCGTCGGCAAGGTTCTTTTGTTCTGTTTCAAACGCCTGTATCAGCTGCGTTTCATCAGGCGAACCGGCGGATATCTTCAGAGTAAGGTCAAGCTCGGCAGGGCCGCCGTCGCTCTGCGAGAGCGAAAGCCTGAGTTCGGTAAGCACGGGCAGCGCAAGCTCAATCACGGCTTCAAAGGCTTCATATATCGCTGCGGCGTTTTGCGTTGAAACTGCGATCCCCGGCGCGGCGGTATATTCGCATTTAACGTCGGCAAGGCGCAGCGCCCGAATGGATTCTTCAAAGCAGAGCGGCAGTTCTTCTTTGCTGAAAAACTGTGTTTTATTGGCTTCAAGCAATAAGAAGCTGCGGCGTTTTGCATAGGCCAGAAGCACGCCGATCAGCTTCAGCGTTTTATGGAACCCCTCTTCATCCGCAGGCAGATCGTTCAGCAGGGCGTTCATACGGTCCAGCTGCGGGCGCAGCGACTGCGTTACGCTGTCGTAAAGCTGGGTTTGCTGCACGGTGGCGCGCCGTCCCTCGTCTATTTCCGAAGCGAGCCGCATCATCGCGTTTTCTTCGTTCAGGTAATCGGCGGTGTCTTCCAGCGCTTCGCGCAGGCGGCGCAGCTCGGCGATGTTCTCGGTCCAGTAAAACCATCCGCCCTGTACGGGCCGTGCCTTCAGCAGCGTATCGCCGTCCGGCAGAAGGATCTCGCCGTTGAGCGCAGCTCGCAGCTGTTCCGGCTGGGGGCGGGCGCCGTTGGAGGAGACCTGCCTTACGCTCAGTTCGTTATCTGCAAGTCCGGCGTTCAGTGAAGAGGCGGCAAAGATCGCGGGGTAGTCTTTGTTTGAAACGATGACCCGTGCGATCACAAAGCTTTCCAAAAGCGCAATGCTGCTGATGCATATGAAGTCGCTCACGTTGAAGAACTGCGTCAGCGGGTTCTTTTCTGGATCAACGGTTGCGTACAGAAAGAGATACAGCGCAATAAAAGCCGCGATAAGGCAGGGGAGCCATGCCGTTCTGAGCAGTCGGCGGCTCAGCGTGGAGCGTACGGCCAGCACGGTAAAGGCGAGCACCATAAGAATGATCCAACCGGCTGCAATAAAGAAGATCGGGCCGCGGGTATAATCTGTTTCCCAAGCGCTGATCCCGTGCGGGAAACGGAACGCCGCCTGATGCAGGTCGTTTGTAAGTATACCCACCGCGATCAGCCCCGGCGGTAAAAACAGCCAGTTCCATTTTTTCGAGATCTTATCGTTATCCGATTTGCCGAAGCAGAGCGAAGCAAGCGCCATGAAGGTGGGGCCGAACAGAAAGGGAATATAGTATGCATACCATAAATAGCGCACCGCAGGCGCGCCTTTCACAGCAATGGCGTATTTTGTGGTACGCAGAACGGTGAGCAGAATAAACGACGCCGTAAACAGCGTTACGTTGCTGCGCATCTGCTTCTGCGGGAATCGCCTGCGGGCGCTGACCCCCCATTGCAGATAAACGCAGTTCAGAATGATCGAGGATACCACGCCCAGGTGCAGGATGTTCCATTGCGGCGGCACGGTGTTTACGGCGTTCAGCGCACCGGCGCAGAACACAGCGATCAGATACGCTGCAATCCGCCTGAGATCGTTCTTGCTGATATCCATACGCCGCCCTCCTTTTTGCCGCCGGAAAATACCGACCTGATCTGATCTGAAAATAACCCACAAAATTATACCATAAATCCAAATATTTGTATATCATCCTTTCGGATGAAATTTACTGTAAAACCCGCCCGAAACCCGCTAAAATATGTAATTCGGCAGGCCGCACAAAAGATGCGGCATATTTTCTACATGCGCTTTTCACCGCCCTCCCGAAAATCATCCGAAAGGATGAGGCGGGCTCTTTTTTAAATATGGTATGATCTATTTATAATAATATCTCGTTTGGCAGGAGGTATCTGTTATGAATATCGGTGGTATCATTTATTACTCGATGTATCTCATCGGGTTTGCAATCATGATGGTACACACCTGCCTTTCGCACAACAAATACGGCATATCGGCAAAGCGCAGCGCGATCTATACGCTGGTCACCTACGTGATGGGCGTCGCTGGCGCAAGGCTGATGGGCGAGGTATATTCTGCGGCGCTCCGCAGTAAAACGGGCAATGGCACCGAAACCGTTTCCATCTTCGGCTGCATCGTTTTTACGCCCCTTTTGCTTCTGGCTGTGCTGTATGCCGAAAACGGCGTGCGCGCGCTGCTGCGGCGCAGACAGGCAAAGCGGAAAAAGCCTGTTCCCATGCACAAAAAACAGCAGAAAAAGCAGGCGTTACTGGCGGAGGCCCTTTCTGCGCGTTATGCGCCCGTAAACGTCGGCGCTGTGATGGATCTGCTCACGCCGGGCATCTTCATCATCCTTGCCTGCGCAAAATTCGGCTGCTTCTTCAACGGCTGCTGCTTCGGCGTTGCGTGCGGGTTCGGTACATACAACGCCTGGCTTGAAACCACGGCCTTCCCCGTACAGCTCTTTGAGTGCGCAACAACGCTGCTGGTTGTGTTTGTCTCGTGGCGGCTCAAAAAACGGCCGTTTTACAAAACTGGTATGGCGTTCCCGCTTACGTCTATGTTGTTCTGCCTCGGCAGGTTCGGATGGGAATATGTCCGTTATTACGATCCCCCTATGCGCAATTTCGCGCTGGGGCTAACATTCTGGCAGCTTTTCTGCATTGCGGTCACTGTTGTGAGCGCCGCGCTGCTCGCATACATGCGGTTCCGCAAAGATCCGAAAGGAGATACAAAATGAAAAAAGCCATTATATGCATTCTGTGCGCGCTGTTTACCCTTTCGCTGTGCGGCTGCGGGCGCGGCGAGCAGACGGTGCCCACCCAGCCGGTCACCGGCACGCCGGACGGCGAGCCGAAAACCGAGGAATTCATGAACGATATCGAATTTGACATGAGCCGGTTGGACGGCAAAACCTATACGCTCGTGGGCGGCGAATACCGCAATATTTCATACCCCGAAGATCTGCCCGAGGATGCGAACGAGCGGGAGCTTCCCGTTTCCGAGATCACCTTTCATAAGGATATGACGGCGCATTTCAAATTTGAGGATGAATTCGTGATCTCTTTGGACGGCGATTATAATTATGTTCTTGAAGAAGACAATATGCTGATCGGCTTTTTTGACGACGTGATCCCGCCCTCTGTTACGCTGCAGCTTGGCGAGGACGACGTCGATATCTACTTCGCCTTCCGGTCCGACGGCAACCTGTGGGTGGTACTCAGCCCCGATCACCCGCTTTATGAGTTCTTTTTCGGGTTGTATCAGCCTGCGGCTTAACCGTTTCGCCGTATCGCTGTTTCGTGAAAGAGGTAATCTATGACGCATTTTCAGACGACGGCGGATATGGCCATGTGCGCGCTGTGGATCGTTACGTATGCCTTATGTTTTATTTCAACGGTAAAGTATAAACATCCGGCGCTTTCTCCGGTCACGCAGCTTGTGATCGCCCCGTTTGAGTTTTCGGTCGTGTTCAGGCTCGTTCGTATCGGAAGCTTCAGGCTTGATTATATTTCTGCAGCGTATACCGTGTGGACGCTGCTCGAGCTCGCGCTGGTGTTTGTGATACTGAAATACGGATTCCGTTTCGCCGTGAAAAAAACGGTACCGTATCTCGCGGCGCTGGCGGCAACCACGGCGCTGATGGTATGGCTCGTGGCGTATAAGGATCAGATGTATTTCTTTTCGTATTTCAATACGTTTGTCGGCGAGTTGTTCTGGTTTCGGTATATTTTCAAAAAAGAGTACCCGATCAAGGCGCTGAATTTTGCGGCGTTTATCGCCAAATTCATCGGCGACGCCGTTTCGGTGCCGGTATATATCGGCGCGGGTACCGTATTCAGCCGCGCGATGTGCGTACTGCTGCCCGTGCTGGATCTCAGTTTTATCATTGCGTTTTTATATAAAGATCGGTTAAATAAGAAGGATACGGCTGCTTCCGCCGCAAAGGCGTAAGTTGTGACGAATCACGGGTATACGGCCGTCAGGCGATCGCCTGTAAAGCGTTTTATAGATATTCAAATCGATGGCGGGGCATTGCGCCCGCCGGAAAGGAAGAAATTTATGAAAAGAACAAAGAGACCTCTCAGCCTTCTGCTGGCATTGCTGATGCTTGTCACCATGGCGCCCATTGCCGCGCCCCTGGTGAAGCAGGAAGCGCTCGCCTCCCCGGGCGACGATACCCAGAGCTGGGATTACAACGATGAAACCACCATGGAGCAGGCGCTTTCGCAGGCTTTGGGGTATACAAGTTCCGGCGCATCGTATGATTCTGCTACCGGTATGTATACCAACCTGCTGGGCAGCAATCCAAGCGGCTACGAATGGAAGGGGATTGGAACGTGGGATGATCTGGTCAGAGTTCTGAAGTCCACTTCTGCGTCCGACAAGTATATCAGCCTGATCGAGGACATCAAGGTGGAATGGACGGACGACAGTAAAGAGAACGTAGAGATCATTATCACAGCGGATAAGGTTCTCGATCTGAACGGCCACGCCATCAGAATGGTAAATAAAAAGAACAAAGAGGCAAATGGTGAAAATGCCTGCGGCGGTACGGTGGAAAAAAACGGCGAATCCTCCAAAACCGTAGGGTACCGTTATACGATGTTTGAGATCGACGGCGGTACTACCGTGATCATGGACAGCTCCAAAAACCAGACCGGTATGATCTATAACTACGCCCACAACGTAAACCCCTTCGATCATACGATCACAAAGTGGGTGAGCCGCGATATCTTCAGCGTTACCAACGGCAATCTTGTGATCTTCGGCGGCAGCTATTATGCGGGCCGCTCAAAGCTGCTTTACGAAAGCAGCGATATCTGGGGTACCATTAAAACCTTCTTCGGCAAGGCGATAACACTTGCTACCAAGGTCACAAAATACGCCACCGGTATCAGCGAGGCCGAGGCGGGCTTAAAGGACGTCGAGGCAAACATTGAGCAGGCAAAGAAGTTGGCGGAGGAACGCGCGAAGCAAAACAAAACGCCCGCCGCTGACGATGGCAACGTCAACCTGAAAAACGAGCCCACGGACGATAAAAAGACCGACGAATCCAAAGATAACAAAAAGAACAACCCAACTGGCAACGGCGACGGAACCACAGGCTCCGCAAAAGAAGACACGCGTGATAAAACCGTGGGAGAGCGCCAGACCGACGCCGACAACGCAAAAAAAGATCCGCCCGAAAAGCCGAAGGGCAAAGACGACGTGACCGCCAACAGCCCCGAGGAGCAGCAAAAGGCGGGAGAGAACAATAAGTCCAACGATAAAGGCACCGCCAAAGAGGACGACAAGAAAAATAACAACAACCAGCAGCCGCAGGAGCCGCCCAAGATCACCGACGCGCAGGACGTTGCGAAGGCCAAAAACGCCATTGCGAACGCTGTCATCGGCGAAGCCGGCGCGGCGCAGCTTACGGATATCATCAGCGATGGGCTCGATCTGGTGGACTTTGTGATCACCGAATGCTCCAGAGCCAAAAAATGCTGCACGCAGTATACGCTGGGCACCGTGGTAAAGGTGATGAATAAGGGCACCTTTGTGGCGTACGGCGGCAAATTCTACGGCCACGGCTCCACCGAAGAACAGAAGGACGCCGTGATCGAGGTGGTGAAGAAGCCGAAAAACACCAGCGAATACGCCCGCGCCTATATCTACGGCGGCGAGTATTACGGCCGCGGCGGCGCGAACATCTTCAATATCATCCGCAAAAACAATAGCCAGACCTCCAAATATTTTGTGAAAAACGAAAAGACCGGCGGTTATGAGGTTCGTCAGCGTTCGCTGCCGTTTGAAGAGACCGGCGGCTATGAGGTGCTTTACCTTAACGACGATAACGAGACCTTTGTGGATACCAGCCAGATCCAGGTGCGCAATGCCAAGTTCCGCACGAACTGCGATACGCTCACCACCGGCCTTACCATCGATGGACAAAAGCCCACAGTGCTTCCCGGCTTCCAGGGCTCGGTGAACCTGGGCGTGGAATCGTATAACGAAAAGTTCATCCGCGACGGCCGTATCCAGATCATCAATTCCTTCGGCGACGGCAGCCTTGTGCTGCTTGACGACCTGAAAGAAAAGAACAACGGCGAAAACTACCATTACCGCCTGTTCTGCTCAGATGCCGAGCTTCGTACGCTGGATAACATCGACGTTATGCCCAACACGATGAAGGATCGTTCGGTAAACGATTCGTTCCATCTCACCACAATTTACAACGGGATGGATATTTCCAACTACTGGCCCGAGGACGAAGAGAACGTGCGCGCGCCCATCGCGCGTATGGACGGCTATTTCGATTATCCCATCGACGGCGATTATCACCGCTCGTTCTCCGTTACCGCCCGGTTTGACGACGACGACGTTTACGGCGAGCATGTGAATACCTGCGAATGCTGGTACTATCCCACGCCGGAGCCGGTGTACGACGCGCTTGAGAATCTGAAGTTCTTTGAAAAAGAGAAGTTCTTCTACGACGGAAGCAAAAACGACTTTATCAGGAGTCAGAAGAACTTTTGGGGCTGGGAATCCGCAAAATACTGGAGCAACGGGCTTCATAAGGAGCGCGGTTCCGCCGGCTATGCGTGGCAGCAGTATAACTATTTCCGCAACGTAAAGATGTTCACCTATAAGATCTATAAGGTGGATCCGCTCACCATGGAGAATATCTCTGTGAAAACCGGTATCCCCGGCAAGGATGAGCCTGTAAAAACGCTGAAATACGCCACCTCCAACGGCACGCTGCGCACGCGCATCGAACTGGCTGATCTGGGCATCGATTACCGGCGCGGCGAGATGTACCGCATTACGCTGGAGGTGGAAGAGGCGGTTAATTTCGCAGGCAATTCTACTCTCGTTAATCGTGAAACTGCGCAAAAGCTGGAATCGAGCTGCAAAGCCAGCATCGTATTCCGCTGCGTGGGCGACGACGAACTCAAGGAGAGCGTCGACAGCCTCGGGCATCCCATCCTTGTAGGCAACTATACGCCTCTGCAGCTCGGAAACGACCTCGTGTCCGGTTCTGTCGTTGAAACCGGCACCGATCTCAAGTGTACCTTCCAGGCGCGCACCGGTCAGGTGGACCTGCAGGCGAGAAAGATCTTCGACCTCTACTATCAGTGGTATGTAAAGAACCCGGCCGGCGAGGATATATTGATCGCGGGCACCGACCACGTGGTGGATAACCCGGCGGACGTACCCGCCTACCGGATCAATAACTTTATCCTGCCCGGCGGTAAATATCCCGACGGCGACGGGTATCAGTATAAGAACACCAAACCCCTGCCCACCAAGGTGAATACGAACGGCACCTCAGACCCGAGCGACGATATTTACACGCCCGACAGCTGGAGCTGCGAAGATATCCATACCTATACCATGCTGGATTACGACGCCAAGCACGGTGTATGGAAGGATCCGAGCGCTCGCCATACGTATTCCAACAACGATATTTACGGCGCCGGTACCGATACGCTTTATATCCCCGAGGAGCTTGCCGGCTGTGAGATCTACTGTAAGGCAATCGCCATCAACAACTGGTGGCCCATCAACTACGACCGCCGCCAGACCTTCTATTCGCACGTGATCCGTGTGCCGGGGTTCTCGCTGGCTGCAAAATACGCGGACGGTATGAATACCTCCACGGTAAATAAACCTGCCACGATCAGTGTTCTTTCGCTCACTGAACTCCAAGAGAATGAGAAGGTTACCGAAATCACCTACGAGATGAACGGTCAAACCAAGAGCTTTACCGGCCTTTCCGCATCATCGGTTACCGAACTGCCCACCGTGAAATTCCCCACCGATTTCACGACCGCAAGTTTGAACTACGGCTTTTATAAGATCGTTGCAACGGTGAAAACGGATGCAGGCAACACTTACCGTTCCGGTGATTATTTCAACGTTTGTTTCGGTTATCCGCCTGTAGAAGAAGATGCGGGGGAAGGAAGCCTGAAATATAAACCTGCGATGCAGATCAATTATATCAACGGTATGAATACCTCCACCGCAGAAAAGCCTGTAACCCTTTCGGTTTCTTATCCGGAGTTGAGCAAAATGCTCGCTGAGGGTGAAAGGGTCACATCTATGGAATACTGGGTTGAGGTAGGCTCCGGGCTGGCGAATCAAATCAAGACGATCAGTAATCTTTCTGCCACATCGGATAGTCAGCTGGCCTCAGTGCGTTTCCCGACCGATTTCAACAAAGCCGGAAATGCTGGCGAGAAAACAGTACACTGCAAGCTGATTACAAACAAAAACAGAGATATCTATACAGATTACATTTCGTTTAACTTTGATATCGTTGCCACGTCCGCCGAACTGTATATCAGAGGTCAGACGTACAGTATCGTCGACGACGGCATAAGAACCTATATTGTGAACGAGCTGTTTGAAGCGGATAGGTGCCGCGTTCGCATCCTGCCTTCAGACGCGTCCGTCAATAATCTGCTGATCACAAACGGCAACCTTTTCTCCACGAATCCGGAGGTTGCGTATTTCGATGAAGACGGCGTACTCCATCTGGGTGATGCCTGCGGTGAAACGGTGATTTCGGTCATTGGACCGGACGGCGTGACGCAAAAAGTGCGTATCTTCAAACCGGTAAACGTGATTGAATTCCTCGATTTGGACGCCCCCACGCCGGGCGAGCCGCTGGATTATGAGATCTCCGTGCCTGTCGATGCTCCTTACAGGATTTCAAAGGTCGTATGGTATAAGGTCCCGTACAATACGAGTTTTGCCGAAGATTATAAATGTGAAGAGGGCGATATCGCGCAGCCGTTCACTTGGTACAGTGTAAGAATCGAGGTCCAGTCGATGACGGACTATCCGGTGGTGTATTCCGACATGTCTGTGAATTTCTTTATGGAATATACCGACGCGTACGGAAACGAGATAACCTATAACAGAGAAGTAAACGGGTTCGGCCACGCTCCCACAGATAACGTAATCCGATTCGGCTATAATTTTGATATGGTAGAGGATCCCGAAAGGGTCGTCAATTCGCTCTCTTTGGCTACGCCCCTTACCGTTATGCCTTGGACCTCCGCAGAGGATTTCCTCAACAGCGTTGAACTCGTGGGCATTTCGCCGGACAGCGTGAACACCGAAATGAGCGTAAGGCTCAGCCGTACGGGGCTGGCGCAGGACGGCAACCAGTTCGTTCCCGGACAGGAATACTATCTGTATCTTAGAGTGAAGCCCGGCGACACAGGCTGCGGTTATCGGCTAGGAGAGCCGTTTGAACTGTATGTGAACGATTCGCTGGTTGCAAAACGGGAGAAAAAAGACGCTAATTCTGCGTATGTGTTCAACATCCCCATCACGGTCGGTACGGATCCGTCTCCCGCGCCCAAGCTTCCTGTCGCCATGGAAAGCACGGAGTGTTATGTAAAGCCCGGCGATACGTTCAATCTTACAGACTATTATGCGTTGGTAGGCGATTGTGATTTCGATATCGAATACGAATACGATTCTGAGAACTACTGGCCGATCGAGAAAGTATGCACGCTTGATGCAGCTACCGGCACGGTCGCAGTCAAGAATGTTGATACCGATGAAGTGTTCCGGTTCTCTGTGAAGATATATGCTGTGACGGATCACGATAACGACGGCAATAACGAAGTGCGCATTCTGCTGGGCTCAATTCTTGTCAACCTGAAAGCATCTTTGCCCGCCCCGGCGATGAGCACCGTTACCGTTCTGGATTACGCGCCGAACGGAACGCTGCTGAATACCCGTACGCTCAGCGTGCCTACCAACCGCTGGTTTACCATGTATATTGAGCCGGTGGATAACGCCTTTGTCAAAGATTTTACGCTCACCGACGTGCTCAAAGCATCCACCGTATTTAATAAAAATGAAAACGCGTATAAGTTCAAACCGATCGCTGAGCGGGGAACCGTTAAGGTGATCCGCGATCAGGTTGCGCCGAACAGCCTTACGCTTGTATCAGAACCGGAGTATTTCAGCTTTAAAATTCCGGGGATCAATAGTGAGACGCTGTTCTTCAGCCTCGACGGAAAGGTGTACGACACCCTGAGTATTGAAAACTATAATGAGGACGCTGCCGTCTACTTCAAACAGGGCGTTGATGGAAAGGTCTATTCAAAGGTTTTGAAAATGCCTGGCCGCTACTACGATATCTACGTGGGCGACACACAGCTTTCCGATGATAATATGGCGCAGTTCGCGGCGAAGGGTCTCAGCTATGATTATCTGACCGATACGCTCACACTGAACAACTATATCGGCGAGATGGAGGCGTGTTATAAGGGCAGCGCTCCACATGCTGTGATCTATTCCAAGAGCGACCTGACCGTTTGCGTGCTCGGCGCCAGCAGAATTACAAACACGACGGAGCAAGTGACATATAAAAACGCAGCGGCAGCGCTCAAAGCGGATGGCAACATACGTTTCACAGGCAGTGGAACGCTGACTCTGAAGAACAGCTGCGAAGCGTTCAGAGAGCAATACGGCGTATACTGCACCGGCGCGGCAGTGCTCGATATGAACGGCGGCAAACTGAATATCGTTCTCAATCCGAATCAGGATATCGTAGCGGATAAAGCATACGGTATTTTCGGCGAACTGCAGTGCCTGAACGGTACGCTGGAGGTCAACAGCCTGTATGCTGACGAACGGTATCCGCAAAAAATCGTTGAACCGGTATCAGGCGATATCGATGTAAACAGCGCCTCCTCTTACACCCTGAAACTCGGGCAGACCGCTTCTTCCCGCACCGCATTTACCGGTGGAATCAATGCCGTTGCGAATGCGGATACAGGTTACAGGAGCATGCTGCTTATCTGCAGTCATACGCACAGCTACGACGTAAAGGAAAAATCAAAGACATTCATTGCCGTGCCCGCCACCTGCACAACCGAAAACGTGTATTATATGAGCTGCGTCTGCGGTTGCTATACCACCGAACAAACCTTTGGCGGCGAGGGTCGTGACGCACACCGCTGGCAGGAGGTAAAAGGCAGAGCGCCTACCTACGATGCGCCCGGTTACACGGATTATCTGGTATGTACCGTTTGTGGTATTGCCAGAAATTATCAGGAACTTCCGCAGCTTGAGCGCCCGGTAGCGCCGCCCGTGCCCACCGGCCTCGCAGCAGCCTCCAACGCGCCCGGCGCGATCACCGTGACCTGGGACGCCGCAGAACACGCCACCCGCTACGACGTATACAGCATGATAGGCGGCGATTACGTAAAGATCGGCTCCACCGCCGAAACAAGCTATACGCATACCGGCCTTACCCCCGGCGAAACCTATTATTATAAGGTCGTCGCCGTGAACGAGAGTGAGCTCGGCGAGCTTGCCAGCGCAATGTCCTCCGCGGTTTCCGCGAAACCCACCGCCGAGCCGCCCGCGACCCATACGGTCACCGTCGTTTCCGGTACCGCCAGCGTAAGCACCGCCGCGAAGGGGATCACCGTAACGATCACCGCCGCTGCCGCGCCCGAGGGCAAGGCCTTCGATAAGTGGGAGGTCGTAAAGGGCGGCGTGACCCTTGTGGACGTTACTTCAACCGTTACCACCTTCGTGATGGGCGATCAGAACGTGGAAGTAAAGGCCACCTATAAGGATCTGCCCGTTTCCGAACACAGCGTTACCGTAACAAACGGCGTTTCAAGCGTAACCTCCGCCGCCAAGGGGACCACCGTAACGATCACCGCCGCCGCGGCCCCCGAAGGCAAGGCGTTCGATAAGTGGGAGGTTGTAAAAGGCGGAATCACCCTCGCAGACGCAACCGCCAACGTGACCACATTCGTGATGGGCGATCTGGACGTGGAAGTAAAGGCCGCCTATAAGGATCTGCCGTCTGAGAAGCACAGTGTGACCGTTACCTCCGGTACCGCCGATAAGAGTACCGCGGCAAAGGGCGAAACCGTAACCGTTACCGCCTCCGCCGCGCCTTCGGGCAAGGCCTTCGATAAGTGGGAGGTTGTAAAGGGCAATATCACCCTTGCGGACGTTACTTCAACCGTTACCACCTTCGTCATGGGCGATCTGGACGCGGAAGTAAAGGCCACCTATAAGGATCTGCCCGCTTCCGAACACAGCGTTACCGTGACAAACGGCGTTGCAAGCGCAACCTCCGCCGCAAAGGGCGCCACCGTGATCATCACCGCCTCCGCCGCGCCCGAGGGCAAGGCCTTCGATAAATGGGAGGTTGTAAAAGGCGGCGTGACCCTTGTGGACGCCTCCTCCGCCGTCACCACCTTCGTGATGGGCGATCTGGATGTGGAAGTAAAGGCCGTATATAGGGATATCGGTTCCTCCGGTGAAGAAGGCGTGTTCGGCGATATCGACGGCGACGGCAATATCACCGCCGCAGACGCGCGCCTTGCGCTGCGCATGTCCGTGGATATCATGCATGACGATGGCATTCCGTTTACGGATAAGCAGATTACCGCCGCAGACGTGGACAGGGACGGACGTGTGACAGGCGCCGACGCCCGCCTGCTGCTGAGAAAAGCCGTTGGGCTTGAAGTCCTCTCCGAAGGCTGGGCAGGTCCCGTATAAACCCATATCCAAACAATAACAACGCCGCCGTGCAGCAAACGCTGCACGGCGGTACATTTATGTTCATATATCAGTTTGTCGAGAAGTTCGCTTCGCTCAGAACACCGTTTTCGGGTCTCTGAATTCCTTCAGGCGCTGCTCGTAGGCGTCCATCGCTTCGGTGCGGAAGGCGGCTTTTGCGTCGTACCCGGCAAGCTTCAGAAGGTACTCGGTAAACAGCGGGTTTACGGGAAGCAACGGCCCCAGCAGGGAAGTGCATATCAGGTTGTTTCTGCGCATGCCCTCCAGCTTCGTATCGGGGTTGATGCCGTACCCGCGCTCGGCTTTCAGAAAATAACAATTGCTGTTGTCGCCGTAAATATAGCTGAACGAAGAACGGAACGCCGTTACCGTAACGCCGTCCGCAGTGCCCAGCACCTTGCTGTTGTGGCGCTTGAACCAGTCGGTTTTTACGGTCATGTCAAAAAGGCCGAGCGCATCGGTTTCGATCTTTTCGGTGAGGTACGAAATATGTTTTGTAAAGATCTCGCCCGCGTTGCCGGTGCACAGAAACACCGTACCGGCGTTTACAAGCTCTTCGATACGCGCTTTGTGTGGCAAAAGCTTTTCGATCACTCTGCGCTGCGTGTGCTCGCTCATGCCGCCGAGAATGATCAGATTCGGCGTGTTATTCAAAAAGTAAGGCTCGCCGTCCAGCGGCGTTTCTATAAACGTTTCATGCGGCAGTGTCTGCTTTAAGTAAACGGTGTTCTGCGCGTCGCCGTAAAGGTTGCAGATCTCTCCGAACAATATTTCGATCATGCTTTAACGCCCCCTTTTTCGGCAAAATACTTTTTCATGGCAACGGCTTCATCCAAACGGTAGTTATCGTAAAGGATATAAACGTTGTGGTATTTTTCGGTATCCACCAGCGGCGCGCTGTCCGGCGAGGTGGGGTAGAGAAGGATCTTCTCTTTTGGTATGCCGGTCATCATCGCGCGCAAAAGATGGTCCTTGCAGCGCGGCCCGGCAAAGATAAGCTGCCCGATGTTCTCGTCCTTCAGCGGAGAATAATCGATATCGTACAGCCAGCAGGTGCTTTCGGAATTATTGATGTTGTCTTCAACGTCGTCAAAGATGTTCAGCACGCATTTGTTGTCGCCCTCGCAGCTCGCAACGTAGCTGAACACGCGGCTCGTGGCGATGGGGTTCTGGCCCTTCGTGAGGATCAGCGTCACCTCCAGATCGCCGACTTCAAGGGTGTCGAAACGGGTCTCAACCACCTTGCCCGTGTCAAACGCACCGGCGATCTGCTCCCACGTGAGGCCGAACGCACGCAGCACGCTCACCGCTCCGCATGAATTATAGATATTTACAATGTTGTCGTTCACCATGCTCAGCGTATGCTCGCCGCCCTCCGCCGTTACTGTAAAGGTGCGGTTTTCGCGGTCGATGGCGGTAACGCAGTAATCGCGCTCCGGGCTCTTATTGTCGCATTTTGTGCAGTGATAACGACCGATATGGTTGAAGCGGATGTATTCAGGCTCCAGCCGTGCGCCGCAAACCGGGCAGTAGCATACGTCGCGGATCTGCCCTGCGGGCACGCCTTCGGGACGCTCGGCGTCCATGCCGAAATAGGTGCGCGTTTTGCACTGCGGCACCAGAGACGCGCAGTTCAGATCGTCGGCGTTCAGAAATACCTTCGTTTCGGCGGGCACCGCGGAATTGATGATGAACGAGATAAACTCGGTGTGCGCGTTGCGCTTTAACGAATCGCGCATGATGTTGTTGCAGATGAGATAATCCGGGGTGATATACTTATATACCAGCAGGCTGCTGCGCTCGTCCACTTCCAATACCGCAACCTTGTTTTTGTGCTTGCCGGTAAAGGTGGAGTTTAACAGCAGCGCCGCCGCCACGCCCGCCTGCACGTTCGAGCCGAAGGAGTTGTTGGTCACCTTGTAGCCGCTGTGCGTCAGCGCGGTGTTTAATAGGTTGCTGGTGGTGGTTTTGCCGTTGGTGCCGGTTACGCAGATCAGCGTATCCGGCTTTTTGAGATAGCCTATAAAATCTTTGCAGAGCTTCAGCGCGATCACGCCGGGCATATAAGAGGCGTTCCGCCCTAAAATGCGCAGCGCCAATGCCGAGAGCTTTGCAGCGGCCATTGCGATATAAAACCTGAGTTTGCCCATATGATAAAGTACCTCGTTTTGATTTCTTTTTTTATTCAATCGTAACGTTCAGCGGCACGGTAAGAATATGCTCGTCCGCCGTTTCCTGCGTGATGCCTGAGGTGTAGTCTATCGCCAGCTCGAATGCATTTTCCCCTGCGGCGTCTGCGGGCAGACGCACTGTGACCACCCAGCGGATCTCCTGTGCCTTGCCGTTTTCGGCGGGCAGAACCAGCTCCTGCGGTACGGCGTTATCCGTGCCGGATTCCGTTTGGAAGCGTACGGATTCGTAATCCGCGCCGGTGAGCGTCACCGAATGGATCACCGCGTAAAAATCAGCCTCGTTCTTCTCAGCCGTGAGCGTGAACCGGAATTCAAGCGGCGCATCCTCTTCCGGCGGCGCAAACGTGAACGCGGTAGGGGATACGGTGAACCGCATCCGGTCTGTGATCTCCTGCACGAAGCTGCCGCCGTTTTCGGCGGGCTTGTGCACCGCCGCCGCCACCGCGCAGAAAACCGTGATCAGCACTATTGCGGCAACCGCAATAACGATTTTATTTGTTTTGCTCATGAAACTCACCTTCCCTCATTTTAGCGATATGTATGGGGGTTGTCAACCGTTAAATTGCTGTAAGCTTTTGAAGAAATCTTCGCGCGTCATAAAGGCGTTGATCGCCTTCAAGAGGGACGCGCCCGTCAGCCGGCAGGGCAGCGCGCAGTACGTGAGAAAGCTTCTTCTGCGCTCGGCGCAGTTATCGTTCCCGGTAAGCCCCGCTTGGTAAAGATCGGTATAGGTCACCGATTCGCTTTCCTCTGCCGGTGCTTCGTTGAACAGCCCGGAGCGGCGCAGTGCTTCCTCCAGCGCTTCGGTGGGCATGCCCTCCACGCCGAGCTTGCCCTCTTTGGAAGCCTGCGGCTTGCGGCGCTCTTTGCCGTAGATATCGGGGATATACACGTTTACGATATCCGCATCACCGGCGATGTTCAGAATAAAGTTTCGTATCCTGAACCCGGCGGCGTCGGAATCCGTGATCACCAGCAGCCCCTTTTCTTTAGCGGTCTTTTTGATGAACTGCTGCTTTTCGCGGTCGGTGAAAATGCCGAAGCCGTCGGTGGAAAGGATCAGCGCGTCCGTAAGGGAAGAAAGCCTGATCCGGTCGTATTTGCCTTCTACGATGATCGCTCTTGAAGTATGGAACATATCGCCGCTCCTTATACCGCGCAGAGCTTCGCGATCACGCCGGTAAGCAGCGTTTCGGGCGGCGTGGCGGTGCTTTTTGAGGCGATATCCGCTTCGATCAGAATATCGAGCGATCTGCGGATGCGTGAGATATCGGTTTTGTTCGCGAAGGAAGCAATTTTTTTGAAAACGTAAGTGGGGTCCGTTTTATATCCCATATCTTCGATCAGCTGCGAAAGTGATTTGTTCGCCGTTTTCATCACCTTATAGCGGTAGATCGTCATATACGATTGGTTCAGCGCGCCGATGATCGATTGCATCGGCGTTTTCTGCCGCAGCAGCTCGTAAACGATGGCGAAGGCGCTGTCCGCGTTGCCGGAGAAGATCATGGCGCTGATATCGAACACCGAAGCCTCCACGCTTTTGGTGGCGATGGAATCGATCATGTCGGTGGTGATCGGGCTGCCGTCCGCGTAGGAACAGAGCTTGTTGAACTCATTCAGCAGGTTGCCGAGATCGTCGCCGCAAACGTTTATCAGGTATTCCGCTTCGGCTTCACCGATGACGGTGCCGCGGCTTCCGGCGCCCTTCACCAGCATCTGTATCATTTTGCGTTCCGTTCTGTGAGAAAGCTCCACGGCAACGCCGCAGCGAGAGAACATTGTGATCACGCGGTTCCATTTCGGGTAATCGCGCTTGTTGTTTGTGAAATCCTGCGAAGAGTAGTGAAAGATCAGCACGCTTGTTTCGGGCACTTCACGCAGGTTTGCTTCCAGCTTTTTCAGCGCTTCTTCACCGAGGTCGCAAAGCGGGTAGTTTCTGATCAGCAGGCAGGTGCGATCGGTCATTACCGGCAGGATATCCGCGTCTTCAAGAATATCCTCCAAGGGCGTTTCGTCGTCTTCATAGGTATGTAGATTGAAAAACGACAGCGCGTCGTCATTGATCACAGCCTTCTGTAGGCGGTCGGCGTATACTTCCTTCAGATACGCGTCGTCGCCGAAGATGCAGAATATATGGTCCTTCAAAGGGGCTTTTAGCAATCGGGAAAAGCCGTCCTCGTCAATGATCGCCATCGGTTGTTCCTCGCTTATAAAATGTTGGTTTTGAAATATCCTTTGTATTTGTTCGGGTCAACTTCCGAAAGTACGTGCGCATCGGTGCCGATCACGAAACATACACCCACTTCTTTGCCGATGTGAAAATACCGGCGCATAAAATCGCGGTACGGCGCAAATGCCGTGGTGTTCAGCTCCCATGCAATCTCTTTTTCTTTCGCCGTTTCCATCAGGTCGCCGAGCTCGTTGTCGGTCCAGAGATCGGTGATGCAGCCGTAGGTGAAGCCGTAATCGTCTTCAAATTCCCGCACGATGTACTTGTCGATAAACGGGTGTGCGAAGCAATCGGGCTTGCCGGATCTGATCATATTCTCCAGCACCGCTTTGCAGTGGTTCTTGTAGCCGAGGGGAGACCGGTCCTTTGGCTGCTCCCAGCCGAACATGTGGTAATGGTTGTGCGCGTAGAGCCTGTATTCCGGCTGAAAGGAGGAATACTGCAGCGTATATTTGTTTACGCCGTGGGAGGAAAGCTCCGCCCCGAGATACACCTTTACGTCCGTTTGCAGCGCTTCCCGCTGGGGGTTCAGCACCCGGGCGTTGCGGTAAAGCTTTGAGGTTTCAAACGGGTGGATATGGTCGGTGATCGCGATCTCTTTCAGGTGCGCCTGTTCCGCAGCCTTCACAATCGCGGGCAGCGTCATCTCTTTCCTGCCGCAGCGGGAGAGATTGGTGTGGATATGGTAATTTGCCGAAAAAAGCTCGTCCAAATCATAGGTCGGTTCACGCAGATACATTTCCGTTATTCCTCTTTTCTGCCGAGCGCAGACGTGATCTGTTCCAGTGTCTGCAGGGCGGTCTGCCCGTTCAGAACACGCACCGAGTAATAGGGCTTCACCGAGGCGTTTGCCGTGACCCTGCCGCGCAGTACCGAGAGCTTTTTCAGAATATCTTTTTCAACGGCACGTACAAACAGGATCAGGCTGCTGCCGCGCTGTGTGATCTCATATATGCCGTTGTCGGCGGCGGTGTTCTTCAGCAGAGCTACCTTTACAAGGCCCATCACGGATTTCGGCGGTTCGCCGTAGCGGTCGATCAGTTCGTCGGTCACGTCCATCGCATCGTCTTGCGAATGGATATCTGCAATGCGTTTGTAGATCGCAATGCGCTGCGGGTAACTTGAAATATAACTCTCGGGGATGTGTGCGTCGATCTGGATATCGATCAGGCAGTCCTTTTTCGGCGGCGGGGCGTTTTCGCCGTTTTTCAGCTTCGCTACGGCTTCGCTCAGGAGTTCCAGATACAGATCGTAGCCCACAGCCTCGATGTGTCCGCTTTGCTGTGCGCCGAGCATGTTGCCCGCGCCGCGGATCTCAAGATCCCGCATTGCTATCTTGAAGCCGGAGCCGAACTGCGTAAACTCGCGTATCGTAGAAAGACGTTTCTGCGCCACTTCGCTGAGCTCTTTGCCTTTCTGGAAGGTGCAGTAAGCGTAAGCGCGGCGGGAGGATCGCCCTACGCGGCCCCTGATCTGATGCAGCTGCGCAAGTCCCATGCGATCCGCGTTTTCAATGATCAGCGTGTTTACGTTCGGTACGTCCACGCCGGTTTCAATGATCGTGGTGCAAACGAGGATCTGAACCTCGCCTTCCAGCAGCCTGCGCCACATTTCGCTGAGCTCCTGCTCGTTCATCTGCCCGTGGGCGATGCCGATCTCTGCGTCCGGGAAAAACTCCTTCAGTTCGGCGGCTGTTTCCTGGATATCCTCCACGCGGTTGTGCAGATAGTATACCTGCCCGCCGCGCCGCAGCTCTTTATCAATAGCCTGGGTGATCAGCCCCATATCGTGTTCGATCACGTAGGTCTGCACCGGGTAACGGTCCAGCGGGGCTTCTTCGATCACCGAAAGGTCCCTAATGCCCATCATGGCAAAATTCAACGTGCGGGGGATCGGTGTTGCAGAGAGCGTAAGCACGTCCACGCCGGGGAACTTCTCTTTCAGCTTTTCTTTTTGCGCCACGCCGAAGCGCTGTTCCTCATCCACGATCAGCAGACCGAGGTCTTTGAAGTTAACGTCCTTTGAAATGATGCGGTGCGTGCCGACAAGGATATCCACTGCGCCGGCTTTTACCTGCGCAAGAGTGGCTTTCTGCTGCTTGGGGCTGCGGAAACGGCTGAGCATATCCGCCGCCACGGGGAAGCCCTCCATGCGCTGCATCACGGTGCGGTAATGCTGCAGGGCGAGAATTGTGGTGGGCACGAGTATGGCGGCCTGCTTGCCGTCGCATACGCATTTGAACGCGGCGCGCAGAGCGACCTCGGTTTTGCCGAATCCGACGTCGCCGCACAAAAGCCGGTCCATCGGGCAGTGCTTTTCCATATCCGACTTGATCTCGTCCGTGCAGCGGAGCTGATCTTCCGTTTCATCGTAGGGGAAGCGGCGCTCAAAATCGTTCTGCATGTCGATATCGGGCGAGAATGCATAGCCGTCGGAGGCCTGCCGTTCGGCGTAGATTTTTATCAGGTTTTCAGCAATATCCTTTACTGCGCCGCGCACACGGTTTTTTGTTTTTTCCCATTCGCCGGAACCGAGCCGATTGATCTTTACGGTGCGGGAACCGTCCTCTTCATGCGGCCCCACGTATTTGGAAACGAGCTCCAGCTTTGTTACGGGCACGTATAAAATATCGCCCTTCGCATACCGGATTTTCAGATAATCCTTGGTGATGCCCTCCATCTGCACCTTTTCGATGCCGTCGAAAATACCGATGCCGCTCGTGTTGTGCACCACGTAATCGCCCTTGTGCAGTTCTTCCAGCGAATTGAACGCGTTGGGGCTGCGTTTCTTTTTTGCGTCGCTGCGCCGTTTCGTGCGGATCGCGTCTCTGCCGTAAGAAACGATAACGGTTTTGCCTGCAGGGTAGTCGATACCGCCGGAAAGCGTGCCCGCAAGAATATTTACATATCCCGGCTGAAATACGGCGGGCGCGTGCGGGCAGTACATGGCAGGGATCTCATCTTCGGTGAATTCCTCAAGCAGCCCCTGCGCGCCTTTTTCGGTTCCCGCGAATACGGCGATCGTATATTTATTGCGCAGGGCGGGGGAGAGATCTTCAACCAGTATCTTATATGAACCGTCCCAGCGGGAGCTCTGGTTGATCCGGAACGTGATCAGATCCTTTACCGGCAGATCGAAGGAGCCGCGGGCAAAGTTATCGATGAACACGGTATTGCGGTTCTCGTATGCAGCGAGAACTTTGGAGAAATCAATATAGTAATTATCAAGCCCTCTGCAAAGCATGCCTTCGGTGAAAAGCGCTTTGAGCTCTTCGTTGCGCAGTTTATCGGCGTCCGTCAGTTTATCTTTCAGCGAGGAGCTTTCCACGGCAAGGAACAGCGCGTCCGGAAAGTAATCCAGCACGGTGGTGGCTTTGTCGTAGGCAAGGGGCAGGTATTTATCCGTCGTACCCGGGAATATCCCCGATTCCAGCAGCGAGGTGTCCTTGCGCAGATAATCTTTTGCCGCCGCGGCGCTCTTACCGCGCAAGCCGGATGCGATCTCATCGATCTTCTGCTTCAGCGCATCTGCGGATTCAAACAAAATCTCGGTGCAGGGAGTGAGCACCGCGTTTTCCATCGGGTCCGTCCGCCGTTGTGAGAGTACGTCGAACCCTGTAACGGTGTCGATCTCGTCGCCCCAGAATTCGATGCGGACCGGCGTATTGCTGTTCGGCGGAAAAATATCAAGAATACCGCCGCGCAGCGAAAACTGCCCGGGGCCTTCAACCATTTCGGCAAAGGTGTAGCCTGCCCTGATCAGCCTGCGGCGCACGTCGTCCGTAGTGATCTCCATGCCTCGTTCAAGCGTAAAGCTGCTGTCGCGCAGTACTTCCGGAGGGATGGTACGCTGTGTCAGCGCTTCAGCGCCGCAAACCAGCACGGTTTTCGGGTCGTTCAGTACGCGAAACAACGCGGCAATGCGCATCTGTTCATATTCCTGCGAACGGCTCTCCGCGCCGTAAAAATTGAAATCCCTCGCAGGGTAATATACCGCATCGGTGCCAAGCGTAAGAAGATCGTCGCGGCATTTCATCGCAGAGGCTTCGTCCGGCCATACGACCAAAGCACCGCGGGCCGTATCCTCACACAGGGTGTGGATCAGCAGGTTCTTTGTGGCGGGCGGCATGCCGAGGATCCCGAAGGGGAAGCGCCCGTTCTTTATATTGTGGGCGATGTTTTCGTACTCCGGCCCGTTTTTCAGTATGGCGGAAAATGCGTTCATTGTATTCAACCGTTATATTTGTTCATGGCTTCGTCGGCTTTTCCCTGAACGATCAACGCGATGGCTGCTACGGCGCGTTCGCCGGTTTTGCGGATCGTTTCCAGATCTTCTTTTGAGAACCTGCCGAGCACGTGATCCTTCAGGTCTTCATCGGGTTCTTTCTTTTCTCCCACGCCGATCTTCAGCCGGGGGAAAGTATCGGTGTTCAGGTGCCAGATGATGCTCTTGATGCCGTTGTGCCCGCCTGCCGATCCCTTGAGCCGGATGCGCAGCACTCCTGTGGCAAGTGAGATATCGTCGTAAATCACAATGATGTTCTCGGGCGGGATCTTATAAAAATCCGCCGCAGCCTTGATGGAAATGCCGGAATTGTTCATAAATGTCTGCGGGCGCATCACAAGGCAGATATGGCCCTCGATATCGGCAAGCGCGGTGAGCGCCTGATATTTGATGCGGTCGGTTTTGAAGTGATAGGTGTTGCATAAAATATCAAGGCATAAAAAACCGGTGTTGTGCCGGGAGTATTCATATTCCTTGCCCGGGTTCCCGAGCCCGGCGATAATAAACTCCGGCTTACCCGTGACTCTTACAGCAGGTTCTGTTCTTTTTCTGAAAAAACTCATCCCTTATTCTCCAAACTCCAAACTCAATACTCAATACTTTTTATCCCTGTACGGTTTGCGTCTGATCACCCAGCCGGGTTTGTTCTGCTGGCGGTTGCGCGCGATGGCGAGTGCGTCGTCCGGCACTTCTTCGGTGATCGTGGAGCCTGCGGCCGTATAGGCGCGATCGCCTACTCTTACCGGCGCGATCAGGTTGGTGTTGCAGCCGATGAAGGCGTCGTCGCCGATCACGCAGCGGTTTTTGGTTTTGCCGTTGAAATTTACGGTTACCACGCCGCAGCCGAAGTTCACGCCCTTGCCAACGTCGCTGTCGCCCACGTAGGTGAGATGGGAAACGGAGGTGTGGTCGCCCACCGTGGAATTCTTTACTTCCACGAAATTGCCGCAGTGAACGCTGTTGCCGATCACCGTATTGGGGCGAAGGTGCACGAACGGCCCGAGCCGCGCGTTTTCGCCGACCACGGCCTCTTCCGCCTGTACCTGATTCAGCGTGCTGCCGTTGGCGACCTTTGTTTTGTACAGCACGGTGCCGGGGCCGATCACGCAGTTTTCGCCGATCTCGCAGCCCTCTTTGATGATGGTGCCGGGCAAAATCACGGTATCCGGGCCTATAACGGCGTCGTTATCGATGATCACGCCGTCGGTGCAGGGGATGGAAACGCCCGAGAGCATCAGCCGGTTCAGAATCTTATGGCGTAAAAGTTCGTTCAGCTCGTTGAGCTGTACGCGGGTGTTGGCGCCCAGAACGGCGTCTGCATTCTTTGCGGTGTACGCGCCGACGCGCATCTTTTCACTTACGGCGATCCCCACGGTATCTGTAAGGTAATACTCGCCCTTGGAGTTTTCATTCGTGATCCTTGAAAGCAGATATAGAAGCGCGTCTTTTTTGAACCACATGGCGCCGGAATTGATCTCGTTGATCTTTTTGGTTTCTTTGTCGGCGCTGGCCTCTTCCACAATGGCAACGAAATCGCCGTTGAAATCACGCACGATGCGCCCGTAGCCGTAGGGTTCTTCAATGCGTGCGGAAATAACGGTCTGCACAAAGCCGCGGCGCTCGTGGTAAGCAAGCGCGTCGGCGATGGTGCTGCTGTCCATAAAAGGCGCGTCGCCGTTTAAGATCAGCACGTTTTCAAAATCACCGGCGCGGAGGTAATCCACCGCCTGCATCACTGCATGGCCGGTGCCGAGACGTTCGGTCTGGCGAACGGTGGCGGCGCGTCCGGCAAGATGCGCTTCCAGTATGGGCGCCTGATAGCCGGTAATAACGCAGATATCGTCTACGCCCGCTTTGCGCGCGGCGGCAAGCACGTGGTCGATCATCGGCTTGAAAAGCAGCTCCGCCATTACCTTCGGTTTCTGTGAATGCATTCTGGTACCCTCGCCGCCGGCAAGGATCACTGCGCAGTTTTTATCCATCGGTCATTACTCCTGCAAATTATTTATTATTAATATAATATACCATAAAACATAAAAAGGTGCAATAGAAATATTATATTATTTCGCATGAAGCGGGGGTTATACATCAAAACGGAACAGCTTGATTTCGTTCAAAGAAAAAGAGAACCGATCCGTTTCAGATCGGTTCCCGTGATGTATACGTTTTATGCTTTTTTCTTGAACAGATTTCTGATATCGGCGTTTTCAAGCGTCTGGCCGAACTTGCCTTTTTTGCAGAGCTTATCGTAAACAGCGTTTATGATAATGTAGCTCAGCAGGCCCGCGATACCGCCCACGATGATACCGCCCAGAATATCGGAGGGGAAGTGCACCATGATGTAATTCCGCGTGGCGCCGAGCACGATCACGAACAGAAACGCCAGCCAGCTTTTTTTCTTGTTGCAGAACAGGAAAACGGGGGTCATGCTCGCCATGGCGGCGGTGGTGTGGCCGGAGGGGAAGGAAAACTCGCTCTCAAATCCCCAGTGCCAGATGGACTGGAACCAGTCTCTGTAGATCTGCAGATAGTTATACGGGCGCGGACGGGCAACGATGTTTTTGATGGCGAGGTTGGTGAACAGCGCGCCGATGATGATGCCACCCAGCATGCCGAAGCCTACTTTTCTGCTCTTTTTGAACAGCATCAGGAAAAGAGAAAGCAGAATCAGAAAGATGCCGCCGTCGCCGAGCTTCGTGAAAAACTGTACGAAGATATCCATCGGCGTGCCGAGAGCTTCATGCATGTTGTGGTAGAAGGTGAGGATCGCCTGATCCATGGAACCGAAGGTGTTGTTGAGCCACTGCGCGATCGCGCTCATCTGCTCAAGCGGGACCAGATCCTGAAAGGTCATATAAATCACTCCTGTTATTCAAATATATATGCATTATAACACGTTATTCCTCTTTTTGCAATGTTTTTTAACTATAATGATTCCAGTAAAACGGTAAATGCGTCTCCTTCAGCCTGAACGACCGCATATTTTTTGTTCGCGGCAGCGCCGGGGTTCATCAGCGTAATGCCGTTGAATTCTTCAAGCGCCTGATAATGCGTATGTCCGTACAGGCAGAGCCGCGCGTTTTCTTTCAGCCCCTGCAGGTACAGTTTTTCAAGCCCGTACTTTACGTAGAGGCGGTGCCCGTGGCAGGCGAATATCTTAACTTCTTTCGCTCTGATTACCTGTTGATCCGCGATGTCGGGGCCGAAATCGTTGTTGCCTCTGATCAGATAAACGGGCTTGCCTACGGTGTATTTTATGAGCGGCCCCATGTCGTTAATGCCGTCGCCGAGATGGATGATCATTTCGCAATCCCGTTCTTTTTGCAGGATCATCTCAAGCGAGGATGTAAACCCGTGCGAATCGGAAATCACCAGGATCTTCAAGCATATTCCCGCCTTTCGTGAATATGATATAGAAAGCGGCCGCGGAACAAGGTCCGAGCCTGCTTAATTATACATGAAGGAGGATCAGAATGCAAGCAAATGAACAGAATAAACTGTTTCATAAACTGAAAAGCAACGAGGGCGATATCGCCGCAGGCGACGTGCGGCAGGCGGTGCAGGGGCTTTCGGCGCAGCAAAAGGCGCGGTTGGACGATATTCTATCATCGCCTGAAAAAATGAAGGCGCTGCTGGATTCCGATACTGCAAAAGCGCTTCTGAAAAAAATGGGGAAGCAGGGACCGTAATGGATCTTTCATCCATACTTGAGAATCTTACTGAGGACGATATGAAAAAGCTGCGTGAAACAGCCGCGTCCTTTTTCGGCGCTGCGGACGGGGCGGAGAAAACGTCTTCGCCTGCCAAAACCGATAACGCGCTCTCTCTTCCGGGCATCTCCCCGCAGCTGCTCGGGCAGGCGGCGCAGCTTTCCGCCGCGCTGAACAAGAAAGACCCGCGCAGCGATTTCCTTCTGGCATTGAAGCCTTTGCTGTCGCCCGCACGTCAGAAAAAAGCGGATGAGGCCGCCATGATGGTAAGGCTGTTTGCGGTGCTGGGAACGATAAAGGAGGGCGGAATATGAGCGATGCGGATCAGAAGAGTATGTTCGAGCTGCAGGAAGAGGCGAAGAAACGCGTAATGGATATGCGCAGCCGTTCCCGTTTCGCGGCGGACCGTATGAAACGCGAACTCGGTGATACAACCGTTCCGCATGCGCCGCAGCCCGCGGCAGGGAAGCCGCCGGAACCTCTCAGCAGAGAAGAACTTGAAAAAATGTTTATTCTTTCTCTCTGTCTGCTGCTGTCACACGAAGGGGCCGACCGCAGCGTGATATTGGGGCTGATGTACCTGCTGACGTAAAAATGCATTTGGTGAAAAAACTCTTGTAAATCACGCGGGCATCCATTATAATGGAAACGTACAAGTTTCCGTGTGAAAGGAGATTTCCGTATGGGTATGAAGAAAAATGCTGAAGCGGCCGCGGCGTCGCTTTATGCCCCGAAAAAATACGTAGGTAAAAAAGAACTCTGGATGTTCTCGCTGGGCGGTCTCGGACAGGGCATGATCTACGCCATGATGAGCAGCTACATCAGCGACTATTACACGAACGTTCTGCAGCTTCCGCTGATGTTCGTACTGCTGCTGATGCTGCTTGCCCGCGTATGGGACGCGATCAACGACCCGCTGATGGGCATGATCGTGGATCGGCATACGACCAAATGGGGTAAACTGAAGCCCTACATCCTGTTTGCCGCGGGGCCCATCGCCCTGCTCACGATCCTTATGTACCTCAGCCCCGATCTGGATATGAAGCCCCTTATGGTCTTTTCCGCCGTCGTTTACGTGCTGTGGGGCATGGTATACACCATGGCGGACGTTCCGTTCTGGAGCCTGCCGAACGTGCTTACGCCAAATGCGGACGAGCGGTCCCACGTGGTGTCATTCTCCAAGATCTGGAACAGCGTAGGCTCTGCTCTGCCGGAAGTATTCTTCTTCATCGCCGCCATCGTGCTGCCGAAGATCATCTCCACAAAAGATCCCATCGCCTATGAAAAACATAAGTATCTGATCATCGCCGTTGCGGTCGTCGCCGTAGGCACCGTACTTTATATTAATTCTTATTTCCATATCAAAGAACGCGCCGTACCGCCGGTAAAAAAGAAAGAACCCGGCGAAAAAGGGCAGCTCCACCGTATTTTCCACTGTAAACCTTTGCTGCTCGTGATCTGCATGGGCGTGCTTTCTTCCGGGCGTTACATGGTGCAGGCCGCGGCGATCCACGTTGCGCGTTACGCCTTCTATATCGGCCCGGATTATTCCAATATGACGCTGGAAGATAAAACCGCAGCGATCTCGGCTTCCGTTGGTACGGTGAAAACCATATTCCAGATGTGCGCCGTGGTGGGCATGTTCGGCGCCACCATCATGATGCCGTATCTGATGAAAAAGTTCGATTATAAGAAGCTTCTCA
>JAEEGL015622581.1_pt1 | contig 34818 bp, 28 predicted proteins | sample 9134231 | NCBI WGS metagenome assembly JAEEGL01 (sample SAMN16246548, study PRJNA631951) | gut metagenome | biome: gut microbiome; feature: rumen; material: fiber-attached | host: Bos | place: Iran: Karaj | collected 2018-10
CTCAAAGGCACACTGGTGTTGTTGATATCCTGTGAAGTAAGTCCAAAGTGGATAAACTCCTTGTATGGCTCCAAACCACCAATAGCATCAAACTGCTCTTTTATGAAATACTCTACAGCTTTAACGTCGTGGTTGGTAACCTTCTCTATGTCCTTTACACGCTGTGCATCTTTTTCAGAAAAGTCCATATAGATTTTTCTCAGCACCACAAACAGGTTCTGAGGAAATGAAGCCAACTGAGGCAATGGCAACTCACAAAGTGTAATGAAATACTCTATTTCAACTCTTACGCGATAGCGGATAAGAGCAAACTCTGAAAAATAACCAGCTAAGGTTTCTGTTTTTCCACGATAGCGACCATCTACGGGGGATATGGCCGTCAACAAATCTAATTCCATAGCGTTACAACTAATACGTGCGTCAAAATATACTCTCTTGTGCAAAAGTGGTGGGCGTTGACGGATTCGAACCGCCGACCCTCTGCTTGTAAGGCAGATGCTCTGAACCAGCTGAGCTAAACGCCCATTCTAAAGGAGGCTTGCGGGAAATGTTTGTGGGCGTTGACGGATTCGAACCGCCGACCCTCTGCTTGTAAGGCAGATGCTCTGAACCAGCTGAGCTAAACGCCCGCTCACAATACCCCCTTCAAGAAATGCGGAGCAAAGGTATTACTTTTCTGCGGACTTACAAAATATTTCCTTAAATAATTTTATTTAGATGCGAATCGACGCGACTGCTCTTCAATCAGTGCTTGATCCTGGAAGTAGTTAATCTTCATCGCGCGACGGACTTCGTCCATTGTCTGACATGCCGTCTCGCGGGCAACCTCACATCCTTTCCTGAGAATTTCATACACTTGTGGGATATCCTTCTCGAACTCAGCACGACGCAGACGGATAGGTTCCAAGGTCTCCTGCAGGACGCTCATCAAAAGCTTCTTACACTTCATATCACCCAAACCGCCACGTGTATAATGATCCTTCATCTCCTGAAGGGTCTGGTAATCTGTGGTCATAGCAGCCACCATCTCATCTGTTGCAAAAGCATCCAGATATGTAAAGACGGTATTGCCCTCAAGATGACCGGGATCACTAACCTGAAGATGGGTGGGGTCTGTGTACATGCCCTTTACCTTCTTATTAACCTCATCGGCAGAATCGGAAAGATAAATACAGTTACCAAGACTCTTGCTCATCTTAGCCTTACCATCGGTACCGGGAAGACGAAGACAGGCTGCATTCTCTGGCAACAGGATATTGGGTTCAACCAACGTATCTCCATAAATATTGTTGAATTTGCGAACAATCTCGCGGCACTGCTCCAACATAGGCTCCTGATCCTCACCGGCAGGTACAGTTGTAGCTTTGAACATGGTGATATCTGCAGCCTGAGAGATAGGATAAGTAAAGAAACCGACAGGAATACTCTCGCCACTGAAACCACGCATCTGCACCTCGGTCTTAACTGTCGGGTTGCGCTGCAGACGGCTTACGCTGACCATATCCATAAAGTAGAAAGACAACTCACAGAGTTCGGGAATCTGACTCTGAATAAACAAGGTACTCTTTGCGGGATCCAGACCAGCGGCCAGATAATCAAGAGCAACCTCTATAACATTCTGACGTACTTTCTCAGGATTCTCTATATTGTCGGTCAATGCCTGCGCATCTGCCTCGAAGATGAATATCTTATCGTACAGACCAGAATTCTGCAGTTCCACTCTACGACGGAGTGAGCCTACATAATGGCCGATGTGAAGTTTTCCGGTTGGGCGGTCGCCCGTAAGAATAATCTTTTCTTTTGGTTCCATTGTATATTTTGTAATTAATCAATTTTCATTTTTTTCATCAACGTCCGAACATTTTCTCAATCTGAGTATGCTCTAACACAGAGATGATGGTTTTACCTGTCGGGGTGAGGTTTGGGTTCTGGCATTGGAAGAGCTCGCCCAACAGCGACTCCATCTCTTGATTACTTAACGCCTGCCCTGTGACAATAGCTGCATTGCGTGCCATCACCAAAGCTATACGATGCTGCAATTCATTATCAATTCCTGTCTCTTTTTCCTTAACAGCTTCCACCATTTGAGTCAACACAAGGACAGGATTAGCTCCTTCCAAATCAGCAGGAGCGCCATTTACAGAAAAACTGCCACCACCAAGTGATTCAATATCAAATCCAAGTGAACGCAGTTCATCCGTCATATCCTGAAACAATATAGCATCAGAGGGAGCCAATTGCAGCATCTCTGGAAAAAGAAGCCCCTGTGAGGAAGCTTTCTGTCCCTCTATCTGCCTAAGGAATTTTTCGTACAAAATACGTATATGAGCTCTGTGTTGGTCAACCATCATAAGACCCGTTTGTACGGGGGTAAGAATATACTGACCCCGATACTGGAAATGGCTGTTGCTCATCTCCAGGCCACCTTGAGCCTGACTGGCAAAGAGATCGTCCGGTTCTGCTATCTGCTCGTCTATATGATAATCTTCTGCAGGTTCTGCCTTCTTGACATCTGCATAGAGTTTTTCCCAATCAACGGGTGTCTGTCGCTGGCGTTTCCTCTCATCGGAACGGAAGGGATTGTAGTTGTTGTCAACCTGTACATGAGGCGCATGAACCTCTGCACCGCTATGGAAATCAAAAGCAGGAATATCGGGACGGCCTTCTACGTCAAAATCAATGGTAGGCACAGCGTTGAACTTGCCCAGCGAATCCTTAATAGCGGCAACCAGAATCTGCCAGATGGCTGAATCATTCTCGAACTTTATCTCTGTCTTAGTAGGATGGATGTTGACATCTATGTTTGAAGGATCTACTTCGAAATAGAGGAAGTAAGGAATCTGCTCCCCCTCGGGGATAAGATGAGCATATGCCTCCAGAACCGCTTTATGAAAATAAGGATGGCGCATATAACGACCATTCACGAAGAAATACTGGTTGGTATTCTTCTTACGCGCAGCCTCGGGCTTACCCACAAAACCCGTGATGCGGGCAAGTGTAGTATCAACATCTACCGATAGTAATTGCTCATTCAGCTTTTTCCCAAATACATTGACGATACGCTGTCTGAGATTACTGGCAGGAAGTTTTGTTATTAACGTGCCATTGTGAGAAAGGGAAAAACCTACAGTGGGATTCACCAATACAATACGTTCAAACTCCTGAATAATATTATTCAGCTCGGTCTGGTTGGATTTCAGGAATTTACGTCGCGCAGGCACATTAAAGAAGAGGTTGCGAACCTCGATATTCGCCCCCACAGGACAGGAGCAAACTTCCTGACTGGTGATACGCGACCCCTCGATGGTAAGATCCGTGCCCAACTCGTTGTCTATGGTCCTGGTAAGAAGATGGACTTGAGCCACGGCAGCAATAGACGGAAGGGCTTCTCCCCTGAATCCCATGGTATGCAGCGAGAACAGGTCTTCTGCTTTCTGAATCTTAGAGGTAGCATGACGTTCGAAAGCCATTCGGGCATCCTGTTCACTCATTCCCTTTCCATCGTCTATTACCTGGATAGACGTACGTCCGGCATCCACGACAAGCACATCAACCGTAGAAGCGCCAGCATCAACAGCATTCTCCATCAGTTCTTTAATAACTGAGGAGGGGCGTTGTACAACCTCACCTGCTGCAATTTGATTGGCAACCGAATCCGGAAGGAGATGAATAATATCCATATTTTATCTTGTGCCTGTCATTATAAATTTCCAAATAATCAGCAAAACAATAATAAGTATGACTGCCAAAGGCCATCCTATACGAGCACCATTCTCCTTGTAGCGCTGAGCGCGCGGTGTATAATTAATAAAGGTACCCGTGAACTTATCTGCCTGATAAGTTTGGTCTTCGGACGCAGCTTCACCTTTCTCACGCATAGTCTGTTCGACCAACTTCTGCAACTTTTCCTTACGCTCGTCGGTATAAATGCTCACTCGTCTGAACTTGCGAGGCTGTCTGGTGCTGAACAATCCCATAACCTTATTGTTTTAATCTTGTTTAATATCCGATAACTTCTGCTTTGGCGCTACACGCTGAACACTCTTCTTCAGTTCGCTTCCAGCTTTTTTGCCACGCCAATTGAACACATCCATCTTATCTACAGGACGAATATAATCAAACCATGCAAAGTTTTCCAGATACAACTCATTGGGTGGAATCAACGGCACAGGATACATCGTACCCGTTGCTGCCGGCATCCACACATAATTGACCTTACGGTTCTCTATATATAACTTCAAGAGTGTAGTTTCTGTATGATTCATCTCAACCATCACGCTATCTTCATTAAAGGGATAATAGTTGAAATACACATTACCATGTGTGGTGGAAAGGTACATCTCCCCTTCCTTGAAATAGAAATGCATTTCTTTACCAGCCACCTGATTATAATGGATACTGTCAATCATCTCAACAGAAAGCGCCTGACGCAGAACCTGTACACTGTCCAAGGTGCTATCATTAAAGAAGGCTTTTATCTCTTCGCCCAACATCTGCTGCCCTTCCTGCCACAAGATGGGATCGTAATACATGACAAGACAAGAATCCTTGGAGTTATAAACCATAGAATCACAGACCGCCTGCATATCTTCCCTAAAAGCACGCACATGGCGATATGCATGCAGAACCCTGTACATGCTATCTGTATCTATATAGTATGTAAACACCTTAAAGGTATCTGCATGAGCGAACAATGTATCCTTCTGAGAGAAATCTATTACCATGGCACTGTCATACGCCTCGCAATATCCTATACTATCGACATAATAGCAGTAATTGCCTGTAAGCATATTCTTATTCTCTTCATCCGTATAGACAAAGTTTCCAAAGGCTTCACCAATCTTTGTTTCTCCATTCCAGACGACACTATCCCCTACCAGGCGCTTTCTCTCATTCACCAAGATGCTTCTGTCAAGCATATAAGATTCGTCCGTCTTGGTATTGTAATAACCAAGTTCGGAATAGATGTGGCTATCTCCATTCTCTATGTTGGAAGGACCTACCACATGCGCAATGGCCGTATTGGTGTTATAATACAATGTGTCCGAAAGAAGAATGGTCTTGGGAGGTTCGGGAGGTTCGGGATTTACCAGTCTGACATTATAATTAAAAACAGCCTGACGAGTTGACGGCTGGTACTGCCCCCAGTCACTGGTCAATTCGTTGCCCTGATCCAGCAATCGCCCTCCTTCAAAAAAATACCCGAGGTCATAAATGCGGTCGTAATCAAGACTGTCTGTATAGAGGATAGTTTTCAGATGCTTCAGAACAACATTATAACGGGCACGGGCCAACTTATCCGTTCCGTTATAATACAAGACATCACTGGTAAGCGAGAGCGTATCTCCCTGCACCATACGTACATTCCCGAATGCATCAAAGGAGTTTGTGGCCTCGTAGAAAAGAGCGCTGTCACAATACATGAGGGTTCCCTCATGATTAAACTTGACATTTCCAACAAGAAACTGAGCCGTCAGATGAAGGTGGTCATCATAATATAGTTTGTCTGCATGTAACAAATGTACACGGCTATCCTTATTCGACGTTTTTGCTCTATTGTTATTTGCTGTATTTCTGACTGGAGTAATAGCAAATAAAAGACAAACGCCAAACAAGATAAGTGTACATATTACAGACAGACGATGATTCATCACTTAATCCAACCGGGGTATTGGAACTCACAGGTACTCCAATCTGGGTTAATCCTAATGTATGTCGTACGCTGTTTTTCCTTTATCCAATCAAGAATAACCTTCTCTTTTTTCTCACCCTCGACCTGAGATTTCAGAATCTGATAATCCTCTGAAATACTTGCTCTGTGGGAATTTATACGATTCTTCAGCTTTGCAATGGCACAAACAGTCTTACCCTTGCTGTTTATCATTGTAAAAGGCTTGGATATCTCGCCAATCTCCATGGTGCTAATTACGCGAGCCAGTTCAGGAGAATACGTAGAGAGCTCGCTCATCTCAAATCTTGTGGTAGTAATACGCTCGCCATCCGACACCTTCAGATTTGAAAGGATACCATGGTTGTTGCGTGTCTCTTTGTCGTCTGAAACAATACTCACAGCCTCATCAAAAGTAACCTTTTCTCTACGGATAGCCTCGGCAATTGAGTCCAGGTGAACCATTGCCGTATCAATATCTTCCTGTAAAATCTCAGGACGCTTCAGGATATGACGGCACTTAACCTTATCTCCACGTTTGTCTATCAACTGAATGATATGAAAGCCAAACTCACTCTGTGCAATTTTACTAACCTTGCCTGGGTCTGTCATACTAAACACAACACCTGCAAAGCCCGGATCCAACTCGGCACGTCCCATATAAGGCATCTCGCCTCCCTGACGGGCAGAAGCCGTATCCTCAGAATACAAACGTGCTAAAGTGGAAAATGAGGTGGTTCCCGAATTAACACGCTCGGCATATTCGCGAAGCGTATTCTTGACCCTGTCTATCTCCTCTTGATGAACACGTGGCTGCTGTACCAACAACTGCACTTCAACCTGAGTAGGAATCAAAGGCAGGCTGTCTTCAGGCAGATCCTTAAAATAACGGCGGACTTCCGCAGGGGTAGCCTTCACATCAGAAGTCAACTTCTCACGCATCTTGAGCATTGTCATCTCATTTTTGTATTGATCGAAATACTCCTCGCGTATCTGCGTCATTGTCATCTGCATGTATTCCTCCAGCTTCTCCTTGGAACCTGCCAACAGGATATTCTCATTAACCTTCTGCTCTACGTACTGGTTAATCTCAGCATCACTCACCTCGATACTGTCAATGGCAGCCTGATGAATGAAGAGCTTCTGGATTGCCAACTGCTCAGGAATGATACAATATGGATTACCTGGGACAGAACTGCCAAATTGCAGCCTTTGTTTCTCGACGTCTGATTTCAAAATAGCGTCGTCACCAACTACCCATACTACTTCATCTATCACATTGTTCAGAGCCGTCTGCGCAAGAGTAGAAATGCTGTAGAGAGACAAACATACAAGATATATGTATCTGCCGTAGAACTTCATATGATAATTAATGATTATTTACTGTTTTCAAGACATCATCATGAATCTCAAAAGTATAACGCTTACGTAATGCAGCAACATACTCGTCCTCTCGAAGACGCTGGTAGTCTGTAACAACCTGATTACTTACGTCCGTCCATTTTGCAGGACCTTTCTTAAGGACTTTTCCCACAACTGATGCGTACGGAAAATCTTTCAGGGGATTCAACTTGGCTCCCTTATCTTTCAGAGCCAACACATCCACATTCGCATTTTCGCCTTTGGTGAAAAGACGACGCTCCATACGAACCATTACACTGTCTTTATTGAACTTTTCACGAATCGTAGCTGTCCACTTATCCTCGGGGACACCCTTCAGAGCCTTCTTTACAGCCTTGATGTCAGCCTGATTCTTGCAATAATATACAAGTCCGCGGAAATGAGGTTCCTTCCACGCATATTTCTTCTTGTTTGCCTTGAAATAAGAAGCTAAACCAACTGTATCTTTGCTGGCAGGCTCCCATACATTTCGGCTGCACTCCTCAAAAAGCAAAAGGCCGTCGTGATACTCTTGCACCAGGTATTTCAACTCATTATCCTGAGCACAGAGACGTTCGGTTTCTTCATCAAGAATCTCTTCAACAGTCTTCTGAGGCGAGGATTGCTGAGCCATAGAATCCAACACCTGAGTGGCGAGTTGGTTCTCTAAGCCCTGACTCTCAAGATAACGGCGGATGTTTGCCTTCAGCTCATCATAACTCTCCAAATGCTTCTTACCCAGCAACTTAACAATATGGTATCCTACAGTTGAGAGGAAAGGTTCTGAAACCTGATTCACTTCCAAATTGTAGGCAACATCCTCAAACTCTTTCAGAGTCTGGTTGGGACCAATCCAAGGAAGCATACCACCACGGGCTGCAGACCCGAAGTCCTGCGAAACCTTCTTTGCCAATTCAGCAAAGTCTGCTCCATTTTTTATTTCCTGATAAACAGAATCGATGCGTGCCTTGGCAGCAGCTTGCACATCCTCCGTGGCTGCCTGCGGTACACGTAAGAAGATGTGTGCCGGTTGTATAAGTTCCTTGCCTTGCAAACTTTCCAGCATCTGTGCATAATACTTCTGGCACTCCTCCTCCATTGCATTCTGAGGAATCAGCAAAGGACGAATTTGCTGGTCGCGATACTGACGAAACTCCTTCTGATAACTTGAGAGTGTATCCAGATGGTTATCCAAGGCTGCCAACACCTTCAGCTTGTAATTGACAAAAAGCTGTGCATATTCCTCTACATTCTTCTTGTCTAATACACCTTCAGAATTATTCTTATTGTAGTTGTACTCAAACTCGCTACGAGGAACAGGCTGACCGTTTACATGCATTACGATAGGGTCATCCTGAGCTTTGGTACCAAATGCTACAGCAAGAAACAATAATGAACACAGAATCTTCTTCATACCTTAATTATAATTACTGAGGACGACTGTAATTGGGAGCCTCACTGGTAATTGTTACGTCGTGTGGATGACTCTCCAAAACGCCGGCATTTGTTATACGAACAAACTTAGCATCATGCAACTGCTCAATAGTACCTGCACCGCAATAGCCCATACCACTGCGCAGACCACCTATCAACTGGTAGATAACTTCCTGAACAGTACCCTTGTAAGGAACTCTACCTGCGATACCTTCTGGAACAAGTTTCTTTACATCCTTCACACCAGCCTGGAAATAACGGTCCTTACTACCACACTCCATGGCCTCCAATGAACCCATACCTCTGTAACTCTTGAACTTACGTCCGTTATAGATAATGGTATCACCAGGACTTTCTTCTGTACCGGCAACCAAAGAACCAATCATCACGCTGTAACCTCCGGCAGCCAAAGCCTTCACCACATCACCGCTGTAACGCAGGCCACCGTCGGCAATCAAAGGAACACCTGTTCCCTTAAGTGCACAGGCTACATCATAAACAGCACTCAACTGAGGTACGCCAACACCGGCTACCACACGAGTAGTACAGATACTACCCGGGCCGATACCAACCTTAACGCCATCAGCACCAGCCTCAACCAGCATACGTGCTGCTTCGCCTGTTGCAACATTTCCTACAACGATATCAACATTGGGGAAATTCTTTTTAGCCTCCTTCAACTTTTCAATCACAAATTTACTGTGACCGTGAGCAGTATCAATGATAATGGCATCAACACCAGCATCAACCAATGCCTTCATTCTGTCGAGTGTATCTGCGGTAACACCTACACCGGCAGCAACGCGCAGACGGCCCTTGCTGTCCTTGCAAGCCATGGGCTTATCCTTGGCCTTAGTGATATCCTTGTAGGTAATAAGACCAATAAGCTTGTTATCTTCGTCAACTACGGGAAGTTTCTCAATCTTGTTCTCCTGCAAAATCTTTGCTGCTGCCACCAAGTCGGTCTGAACATGTGTAGTAACCAGATTCTCGCATGTCATCACATCGTCAATTATTCGGTCAACGTTCTGCTCAAAGCGCAAATCTCTGTTGGTTACAATACCAACCAAGTGACGCTCTGCATCAACAACAGGAATACCACCGATATGATATTCGGTCATCAATTCGAGGGCATCTGCTACCGTACTACCCAACTGAATGGTTACAGGATCATAAATCATACCATTCTCAGCACGTTTTACAATAGCAACCTGACGCGCCTGCTCCTCAATGCTCATATTCTTATGTATCACGCCAATACCTCCTTCACGGGCAATAGCAATTGCCATAGGAGCCTCTGTAACAGTATCCATAGCGGCCGTTACAAAAGGAATCTTCAACTCTATGTTGCGTGAAAAACGGGTTGAAAGTTCTACCGTACGAGGTAATACTTCTGAGTACGCGGGAACCAACAGGACGTCGTCATATGTCAAGCCGTCCATAACAATCTTATCTGCAATAAATGATGCCATATCTTATATAGAATTTATTGCGTGCAAAAGTACAAAAAAAAACTGATTATTCCGACACAAAAAATGCCAAATTTTCTTAATTAGCCATTTCCGACAGGAACTTGATGCGAACCAGCCTGATTTCTGTCTCTGTATAGTCTTCTCCCAAAGCATCCAGAGCCTCATCTAAATCATCAGTCTCAGACTCTTCCATAAAGTAGTCATAGATGTCAAGCATATCATCTTCATCCATTACATCCTCGATGTAATAGTCGATGTTCAACTTGGTTCCACTATAGACTATCGTTTCTATTTCATCCAGCAGCTCTTCAAGGGTAAGACCTTTCGCTTTTGCAATATCTTCAAAAGCCTGCTTTCTGTCAATACCCTCAATGATGCTCACCTTATTCTTACTCTTATTAGGCAATGTGCGAACACGCAAATCCTCGAGACGCTCTATTTCGTTCTCCTCGCAGTACTTAGCTATCAGTTCACAGAATTCCTTACCATAACGGGCAGCCTTTCCATCGCCGACACCCCTTATATTCTTCAGCTCATCCATTGAGATAGGATATGTTGTAGCCATATCCTCCAAGGAAGGATCCTGGAAAATCACATATGGGGGTACACCTTTCTTTTCTGCTATACTCTTGCGCAAAGATTTTAGCATACTGAAAAGGACTTCATCCAAAACAGCAGATTCGCCAACCATGGGTTCTTCGTACTCGTCGAACTCATTGTCCTTGGAAATCCAGAACTCGACAGGATTACGCATAAAGCTCCTTCCCTCTGCAGTAATCTTCAGCAGTCCGTAGTTTTCCACTTCTTTTTCTATATAGCCGGATATCATTCCCTGACGAATGACTGCATTCCAGAAACTTGCTTCATAATCATCACCACAGCCGAAACAATCCAAGTCTTCATGCCTGTGTGCTACGACCTCTTCTGTTTCGCGTCCTACGAGAACATCAATCACATGATTGACCTTGAAGTTTTCCTTCACGGCATCTATAACCTGAAGTGCCAACCTGAGTTCTTTTGAAGCCTCTTGTTTTTCCTTGGGGTGTCTACAGTTATCGCAATTACCGCAATTATCTGGCTCATATTCTTCTCCGAAGTAGTGAAGGAGGAACTTTCTACGACAAATAGAAGTTTCAGCATATGCTGAGGTTTCCTGCAACAACTGACGACCAATATCCTGCTCGGCTACAGGCTTACCTTCCATAAACTTCTCGAGTTTTCGCAAGTCCTTGGGAGAATAGAAAGTTAGGCAATAACCTTCACCTCCATCACGACCTGCACGGCCTGTTTCCTGATAATAACCCTCCAAGCTCTTGGGAATATCATAATGGATAACGAAACGCACATCCGGCTTGTCTATTCCCATACCGAACGCAATGGTTGCTACAATGACATCCAGGCGCTCCATAAGGAAATCATCCTGCGTCTCGCTTCTAACGGCAGACTCCATACCAGCATGATAAGCCCGGGCATTAATCTGATTGGCACGCAAGACTTCTGCCAGCTCTTCCACTTTCTTACGGCTCAAGCAATAAATAATACCGCTTTTACCTTTATGCTGCATGATAAACCGAATGATGTCCTTATCTACATCTTTCGTCTTAGGCCTTACTTCATAATATAAGTTGGGACGATTGAATGAACTTTTGAATTCTGTCGCATCCATCATCCCCAAGTTCTTCTTGATATCACCGCGAACCTTATCGGTAGCCGTAGCAGTCAGGGCAATGATAGGAGCCTGCCCTATCTGATTTACAATAGGACGGATTCGCCTGTACTCAGGACGGAAATCGTGCCCCCATTCTGAAATACAATGTGCCTCATCTACTGCATAGAAAGATATTTTGACACTTGTCAAGAAACTGACATTATCTTCTTTTGTCAAAGATTCCGGAGCCACATACAACAACTTGGTACGGCCAGCCTTTACATCACGCTTAACAATATCTGTTTGCGTCTTTGTAAGAGATGAGTTTAAGAAATGGGCAATACCATCATCCTCACTCACCTGACGAATGGCATCTACCTGATTCTTCATCAAGGCGATAAGCGGAGAAATAACAATTGCTGTTCCCTCCATCAACAAGGCCGGCAACTGATAGCACAGAGACTTACCTCCGCCTGTGGGCATCAACACAAAAGTGTCACGTCCTGCAAGCACATTGCGGATAATGGCTTCTTGATCGCCCTTGAAGCAATCAAAGCCGAAGTAATGTTTCAGTTGCTCTATCAGATTCCAGTCTTCCATACAGGCATTCTAAGTATTCCTTTACAAAGTTATATTATTTTTTCAATATAAAACAAGTTTTTGTACAACATTTTGTTGTAAACAATAAAAAAAAATGGAAGGAACTTTTCCATTCCTTCCATTTTAAATACAATTCTTTATTTTATGCTGTAAGTCGTTGCGACTTTTCAATCTGCTGGCGTGCATAATCCACTGTCACAACAAATTTCTTCTCCTTCCCAGAAGGGGCATCATACTGCGCATCTATCATTACAGCCTCCATGATACTACGTAAGCCTCTGGCACCCAACTTATATTCCACGGCCTTATCTACCATGTATTCAAGGGCATCCGGTTCGAACGTCAATTCAATACCATCCATCTCAAAAAGTTTCACCTGTTGTTTTACAAGCGAGTTCTTGGGCTCAGTAAGGATGTTACGTAATGCCGTTCGATCCAAAGGATCCAGATAAGTCAGCACCGGAAGACGGCCTATAATCTCAGGGATAAGACCAAAACTCTTCAAATCCTGTGGTACGATGTACTTCATGAGGTTCTTTGAGTCAATCTTCTTCTGATTCTGAACACTGTTATATCCTACGACATGAGTATTCAAACGCTGGGCAATCTTTTTCTCAATCCCGTCAAAGGCACCACCACAGATAAAGAGAATATTTCTGGTATCCACCTCTATATAGTCCTGATCAGGATGCTTCCTTCCACCCTTAGGCGGAACATTTACCTTTGAGCCTTCAAGCAACTTCAGCAAACCTTGCTGAACGCCTTCGCCACTAACATCACGTGTAATACTTGGGTTATCGCTCTTACGGGCAATCTTATCAATTTCGTCTATAAAGACTATACCACGTTCTGCAGCTTTTACGTCGTAATTGGCAACCTGAAGCAGTCGGCTCAAGATGCTTTCAACATCTTCGCCCACATAGCCAGCCTCTGTGAATACCGTAGCATCCACAATAGTAAAAGGAACCTTCAGCAAATTGGCAATAGTCCTGGCAAGCAAGGTTTTTCCTGTACCTGTAGAACCTACCATAATGACATTGCTCTTTTCAATCTCTACGCCGTCATCTCCTTTTTTCTGTCCCAACCTCTTATAATGATTGTAAACCGAAACAGAAAGATAACGCTTCGCATCATCCTGCCCAATCACATACTGGTCAAGATATTCCTTAATCTGCTTAGGCTTTGGAACATCATTCAATCCAAAATCGCCAAAAGATGAAGAAGACTTGGTAGCTATATTATCCTGAACAATGCGATATGCCTGCATAGCACAATCACTACAGATATAGCCATCAATTCCAGACAGCAACAATGGAACATCCCTTTCCGGACGTCCGCAGAAAGAACAAATATTTTGTTTTCGATTTGCCATCCTTACTGTTTCTTAGCCAATACCTGATCAATCATGCCATACTCCAGAGCCTCCTGGGCAGTCATCCAATAGTCACGATCGCTATCCGCCCAGACCTTATCAAAGTCGGTATGCGAATGATTGGCAATAATAGTATAAAGCTCCTTCTTCAACTTCTGAATCTCACGCGCAGTAATCTCGATATCACTGGCTTGTCCCTGAGCACCGCCCATTGGCTGGTGAATCATAACCCTGCTATGTGTCAAAGCACTGCGTTTACCCTCAGCTCCAGCCACCAATAATACTGCTGCCATACTTGCTGCCATACCAGTACAAATGGTAGCGACATCACTGCTAATAAACTGCATGGTGTCATAAATGCCCAATCCGGCATAAACACTACCGCCAGGACTATTAACATAAATGCTGATATCCTTACCAGGATCTACACTGTCAAGATACAACAACTGTGCTTGCAGGGTATTGGCGGTATAGTCGTCAATCTGAGTACCAAGAAAAATGATACGATCCATCATCAAGCGGCTGAACACATCCATCTGTGTAACATTCAACTGACGTTCCTCCAGAATGTATGGATTAAGATACTGGTTCTGTGAACTAATCACGTCATCCAATACCATGCTATTCATACCCAGGTGACGGGTAGCAAATTTTTTAAAGTCGTTGTTCATTATGCTATCATTAATCTATACGTGCACGCGCGCAAAAGCAGAATTACTTCTTGCTCTTGGTTGTCTTGGCAGTCTTGCTGCTCTTAGCCTCCTTGGTTTCTTTGTTTTCCTTCTCAAAGAGTTTATTAAACTCCTCCAAAGAAACAGCCTTCTCTGTCAACTTAACAGTTTCCTTAGCCTTAGCAACAATCTTATTCTCTACGGTGCGAGCTACCAAGCCCTCTGCCTGCTGCTGATTCTTGAGCATCTCGTTGGCATAGTTGGTTAGTACATCGTCGGGCAGGTTTGTCATACCATACTGAGCAAACTGCATACGTGTAGCGGCCTTAGCGGTCTCAAGGACATCAGCCTGCTCAACCTTAACCTCGAACTGATCAGAAAGCTGCTCCTTAACAAGGTGCCATGTCAACTCATCAAGACTGGGCTTGAAGTTCTCCTCGATATATGCATCGTCCTTGTCCGTATTATTCTGCTTCATAATACGCTTGAGCATAGCCTCGGGATATTCCAACTCACCAATTCGCTTAACCAAGTAAGCACGCAAATCCTGAAGGAACTTGTAGTCGCTGTCAGCAACAAAGCTCTGCTTCATATCCTCTGCAATGTGAGCACGGAATTCCTTCTCATTCTTCACAACGCCCTCACCCAATACCTGGTCAAAGAGTGCCTTGTCAAGAGCAGCGGGCTCAAAACGTGTAATCTCTGTTACCTGGAAGCTAAAGTCTGCCTTCATCTTAGCAGCCTCTTCCTTGCTAATCTTCAACAAGCTTGACAACTCAACGTCGCTGCCATTGTATGCCTTGTAAGGATTCAGGGTAATTACATCGTTTACCTTAGCACCCTCGAACTTAGCTTTCTCATCATCGTTCTTCATGTAGTTGGGCAGCATAACGGCATTCTCAACCTGAATACCACCTTCTACAGTGTTACCCTTCTTATCCAACTGAGCAAGAAGACCCTTTACCATATCGTTGTTCTGATAGCTGTCAACCTTCTGGTACTGACCGCCACGTTGGCAGTAAGCCTGAACCTGCTGGTCAACCATAGCGTCATCAACGTTGATGGTGTAGTAGTTCAACTTATCCTTTGCTGAAAGCTTGGCATCGAACTCGGGAGCCAATGCTATATCAAATGCGAAAGTAAACTCCTCCTGAGAAGCAAAATCAATGGCGGGAGTCTTCTCCTCATTTGCCATAGGCTCACCCAGAATGTTAACTTTATTCTCGCGAATATACTTGTAAAGTTCCTGACTTAAAATCTTATTAATCTCCTCTGCAAGAATCTCTGTACCAAAGCGCTTCTTCAGCAGGCCCATGGGAACCTGACCTGGGCGGAAACCTGGCATGTTTGCTTTCTTGCGAAAATCTTTCAGTGCTTTTTCTACCTTTTCTGCGTAATCTGATTTCTCAATCTTCATGGTGAGCAAAGCGCTCACTTTGTCTACGTTTTCGAATGAAATATTCATTGCTTATTCTTTAATAAAATTATACCTCTTTCTAAAATTGCGTGCAAAGGTATGAAAAAAAAATCACATACCACCACTACAACGCATAATTATATTTGTTAATATACCTTATTTATAATAAGATAGCCTATTCTACCAAGTTACGTTCCTTGTCCATTGCCTCAAAATCTTTCATTCTGAGAACAAAGCTATTGGTCAGATATTTCTCTTTTACAATAGGATTGGCAGCCAATTCGTCGGGTCTTCCCTTAAACAAGATCTGCCCCTCGAAAAGCATATAGGCACGGTCTGTTATACAAAGCGTTTCTTCTACATTATGGTCAGTTATCAACACGCCGATATTGCGTTGTTTCAACTTCCACACAATATACTGAATATCCTCTACCGCAATAGGGTCAACGCCCGCAAAAGGTTCATCCAACATAATAAACTTGGGATCGATTGCCAAACAACGGGCAATCTCTGTACGTCTGCGCTCGCCTCCCGAGAGTCGGTCACCCAAGTTTTTGCGTACCTTTTCCAAACGGAACTCGCTGATCAGGCTCTCCAACTTCTCTTTCTGATAGCTTCGCGGCTTGCCTGTCATCTCCAGAACACTGGCAATATTATCCTCAACACTCATCTTACGGAAGACACTGGCCTCCTGAGCCAGATAACCTATTCCCAAACGAGCGCGCTGATATACGGGCAGTTTCGTTATTTCCTGATCTCCCAGATAGATATGTCCGTCATTGGGGAGCACCAGGCCTGTAGTCATATAGAACGATGTGGTCTTACCTGCTCCGTTAGGACCAAGGAGACCAACAATCTCACCCTGCCTTACGCTAAAAGTGACATTGTTGACCACCATTCGCTTGCCATATATCTTAACAAGCCCCTCGCTTCTCAGTTCCAATTTTTCATTTTTCATTGAACATTGAATGATATTTGAGCCTACTTCGAAGGTTCATTTTGACTGCAAAAGTACGAAAAAAGAGAAAAACAACAATTCCGAATAACGTTTTTTAGGATAAAATGCATAATTTTGTGACGCAAAAAGAAATGATATATATGTTTATCGTCAATTTTCTATCTGCTTTCGGACGCTACCTCATGCTCATGGGACGCACATTCAGTATCCCTGAAAGGTGGCGCATGTTCCTAAAGCAGTACATAAAGGAACTCACTCAACTGGGAGTAGATTCCATAGGCATCGTTCTACTTATCTCCTTCTTTATTGGAGCGGTTATCTGTATTCAGATTAAGTTGAACATTGCCAGCCCTTGGATGCCCAACTTCACCACAGGATATACCACACGTGAAATTATGGTATTGGAGTTCTCCAGCAGTATTATGTGTCTTATTCTCTCTGGAAAGGTGGGCAGCAATATTGCCAGCGAAATTGGCACCATGCGTGTAACCCAGCAGATTGATGCTCTGGAAATTATGGGCGTCAACTCAGCTTCCTTCCTGATTCTGCCAAAGATTATGGGGCTCATGACTATGATTCCATGTCTGGTGGTCTTCAGTATGGCTGCAGGCTTTGTAGGCGCATACGCAAGTGCTTTGGTAGGCATTGTGTCTGTTGACGATTTGACCATTGGTCTGCAACACGACTTTCGCCAATGGTTTATCTGGATGTCCATGATTAAGAGTTTTGTCTTTGCATTTATTATAGCCAGCGTCAGTTCTTTTTACGGCTATACCGTAGAGGGAGGCTCCTTTGATGTAGGTAAGGCCAGCACCGATGCCGTGGTGCGTAGCAGCATGCTTATCCTCTTTGCCGATATATTCTTAACGCCATTGCTATCATGATAGAAATCAAACATCTATACAAGTCATTTGAAGACAGAGAAGTCCTAAAGGATATCAATGCTGTGTTTGAAGAGGGCAAAACCAATCTTATCATTGGTCAGAGTGGTAGCGGTAAGACAGTACTGATGAAGAATATTGTAGGGCTATTTGAACCCGACAAGGGCGAGATTCTCTACGATGGCCGCGATTTCGTAAAAATGACAAAGCGCGAAAAGGTGCTTATTCGTCGCGAAATGGGAATGATCTTCCAGAGCGCAGCTTTATTCGACTCTATGTCGGTACTGGAGAATGTTATGTTCCCCCTGGATATGTTTTCGGACAAAAACGAGGCCGACCGAATCAAGCGTGCCAAATTCTGCCTGGACCGCGTGAACTTAGCTGGCGCCGAAGAGAAGTTCCCCGGTGAAATAAGCGGCGGTATGCAGAAGCGTGTAGCTATTGCACGTGCCATTGCGCTCAACCCCAAATATCTTTTCTGCGACGAGCCTAACTCTGGTCTCGATCCCAAGACCAGTCTTGTCATCGACGATCTTATCCACAGCATCACAGAGGAGTACAAGATGACAACTATCATCAACACCCACGATATGAACTCTGTAATGGGTATTGGCGAGAATATAATTTATATCTGTGAGGGACGCATGGAATGGCAAGGCAACAAAGACCAGATTATGACCAGCACCAACGAGCGTCTCAACTCCTTTATCTTTGCCAGTGACCTATTCCGCAAAGTTAAGGAGGCTAATAGTTGACATAGTCCGAGCCTTGCAGACAAAAGGCAACGACACGAATTATGAATAGAATTAGAAAAAGGGAAGCTGCAGTTTACAACTTCCCTTTTTTCTGTATATCTAACAGGGTTATTACTTCTGTGAAGTCTTCATACCTACAACCAGACGGTTACCGCTCTTGAATATTTTCTGAGCCAGTTCCTTCAGGTCGGCGGTAGTGATGCTCTGGACTACATCGTCATAACCTGTCACATAGTCTTCCTTATAACGGGTCAAATTTATCATCTGCCTCATCCAGTAGCCATTCTGCTTGAGGTTCTCTGCATGAGAACGAATCATGTATTCCTTAATTTTCTTCAGATAATCCTCTGAGGGTCCCTCGGCGCAAACCTTATCTACGCCGTCATATACAACCTGAATCATACGTTCCATCTTGTCTGGTGCGGTAGGAAGCTGGATCTTAACAATAGCAATCTCCTCGGGATAATCACTCAATGAGGAGTTTACAGGTACACCATAGGCTCCGCCCTCATCCTCACGAACGGTCTCAGTATAAAGCATGTGCATTGCTTGCTCCAGCATATCAACCATGATATCATTGCGCAAATTATCCTTAAGGGGAGCATGATAAACAAAATTCACTGTGGCATTGGGGGTATCCTGCTCCTTTTCAAAAATACAAGTACGTTCACCCTTGGTTAGACGACGATCAATAACCTTGTACTTCTCAGCCTTCTTGCTTACAGGAAGTGCGCCCAAGTACTTTGCCAACAGAGGAGCAACAGAATCTGCGTTCAGGTCACCAACAAAGTAGAAGTCGAAATCGGCAGCATTGGCATAACGCTCTTTGTAGATTTCAAGAATACGATCGTATGAAATACCATCAAGATCCTCTGCACGGAATCGCTTTGCACGGATATTGTTGTTATAATAGATACTAGCCACACTGTCCTGCAGAGCAGTATTGGGATCCATGTCTTGGTTCTTAAGCGCATCACGCAGGCGAGCCATAGTACTCTGGAAAGCTTCATCATCACGATGAGGAGCGGTAAAGCATAGATAGGTAAGCTGGAGAAGGGTCTCAAAGTCCTTTTTAACACAACTACCAGACAAGCTTTCTGTGCGGTCGCCGACACTAGGAGAAACGGAAGCCTGTATGCCAGAAAGTTTCTTGTTCAACTGGGTTGCAGTAAAGGTTCCCCAGCCACCCAGGCCAACCATATCTACATTACCAGCGCAGAAATATTCTTCGTTGGGATAAAGACCATTTCCACCCCAACTGGTTGCATTCATAGAGATGCGGTTGGGTGAATAATCTGTCTGTTTCACACGAATCTTTATACCATTGCTCAGCGTAATCAGCTTAGATCCGAAGACATCGTCCTTAATGCTCTTAACCTTTGCCTTTGACGATAACTCAGGAACCAATGGGTCTGTATTTACCTCTTCCTTAAAGACCTCAATGTCCTCGGCATCCACATCGGCCAGTGTCTTCAAGATTTCCTCCTTGGCGGGATACTGAAGTCCCTCCTTATCGGGCATAAAGAGAACGATAGCACGATTCTTATCCTTTATAAGTTCGGGGAAAGCCTGATTGATAGCCTCCAGCGGAAGCATGGAAACGATGCTCTTCATATTCTGATGCTCCCACTCGATACCTGGAGCTGGTTCATTATCCAGGAAGTAACGCACATAATCATTTACATAGCTTGTATTCTGTACTTTATTACGTGCTTCATACTGAGCATCAAGACGTGAAAGGAATTCCTGCTTGAAACGTTCATACTCTGCTTCTGTAAAGCCACCACGTTTAGCACGCAGCAACTCGCGATACACAGCAGCAATACCATCAAGATACTTGCCTTCCTTCATAACAATGCTGGCCTGAACGCAATCTTTCGACTTGGCCACCAGATAAGAACTGAAGTTTATACCCGCCTGAACATAAGGACAATCAGGTTTTCGAGACAATTCGTGCAGACGCTCAGCAAACATACTGGCAACGGCCCCCATCATAAACTGCTGGAAGAGGTATGGCATGGTACTCTTAAACTCACGTGGAGTAGCATCATGCTTGAACATAAGCAGAGCATAGGCTACAGTCTGCTCTTTGTCCTTCTGGATGGAAACCAAAGGTTCATCATTGTCGGGCACAGGAATAATCTCACGCTTTGCTGCATCGGCAGGAGCAGGAGCAATGTCGGCAAACATCGTCTTTATCTTCTGTTCTATCTCATCTGGGTTTACATCACCCACAATAACAAGACCTTGCAAATCAGGACGATACCAACGACGATAGTATGAGCGTAAGTCCTCATAAGGGAAATTCATAACAATGTCCATAGTACCAATAGGCATACGGTCGGAATAGCGACTGCCTACAAAAAGATCCTTGAAGGCTGTCTCCTGCATACGCATCATGGAAGAACGGCGCATACGCCATTCCTCATTGATAACACCACGCTCTTTATCTATCTCTTTATCCTCGAGCAAAAGGTCGTGGCTCCAGTCGTGCAAAATCAGCAAGCAAGAATCAACAGCGCCTGCTGTCTCCACATTTACATTGTTTATGTTATATACAGTCTCATCAAAGGCAGTATAGGCATTCAGATTCTCGCCGAACTTCACGCCAATACGCTCCAGGTACTGCTTCAAGGCATCACCGGGAAAGTGAGTTGTTCCATTAAAACACATGTGCTCCAAGAAGTGAGCCAAACCGCGCTGGTTCTCTTCTTCCAGAATAGAGCCCACCTTTTGGGCTATATAGAAATCAGCGCGCTTCTCGGGCCACTCGTTGTGACGAATGTAATAAGTCAAGCCATTAGGCAAAACACCAACCTTGACAGCAGGATCAAGGGGTACATTGGGCATCTGCTGTGCGTTCATGCCCATTGCTGTTGCAAACAAAGCAACGATGACAACAAGGTTTTTCTTTTTCATAATATTATTATATTTAGACTTTAGGCCCTATATGTAATAGGAAGTTTTATGGCTGTTGCCACGAAGACTAAAGACATTACTTCATTCTCCACTTACTCTTCTGAAATATCATCGGCAAGCCCACCTGCTCATGAACGCTATCTGGGTATACCAAATCCAAAAAGACATAAGCTGTAGAATCGGCAGCGTAAAGGCTGTCCGAAAGTGCTTCCACACGCACTACTCCACCCTTACGGGCAAGTTCCTCTGCTGCGTGTGCAACAACATTTTGCATCTGAAGGGAGTAATCCTCTGGGAAGGATTCCGCATCAGCCATTCCTTCCACAAACTGCTTGGCATCGCCATTTATGAAATATGTATAGTAACGCTGGGCAGCCTGCTGGACCGACTCATGGGAAAAAGTATCAGAATCAGTCTTTGTGCAACTTGCAAGAAATGCTACAAGCGAAAGTAAAAGAATTCTTGAACGCTTCATTTACTTCTGACGAATAAACACATTAATGGGCGTACCGTTAAAGTCCCAACGCTCACGAATCTTATTCTCCAGGAAACGACGATAAGGTTCCTTTACGTACTGTGGCAAGTTGGCATAGAACACGAAAGTAGGTACATGTGTATCTGGCACTTGCATACAATACTTAATCTTGATATATTTGCCCTTCATGGATGGTGGCGGATAAGCCTCTATCAGCGGGAGCATCTCCTCATTTAGCTTAGCAGTAGAAACACGTCGGCATCTATTGCCATACACATCCTTTGCAGTCTCCAATACCTTGAAGATACGCTGTTTGGTCAGCGCAGAAGCAAAAATAATGGGGAAATCAACAAACGGGGCCATGCGGTCACGAATAGCATCCTCCATAGTCTTCATAACCTTGGTATCTTTATTAGGTACCAAATCCCACTTGTTCACCACAACAACCAGACTCTTCTGATTCTTTTGTATAAGTTGGAAGATATTCAGGTCCTGGCTTTCAATACCACGCGTTGCATCTATCATCAAAACGCAAACATCGCTGTTCTCTATGGCACGGATGGAGCGCATAACGCTATAAAACTCCAAGTCCTCATTAACCTTACTTTTCTTACGGATTCCAGCTGTATCAACCAGATAGAAGTCGAACCCGAACTTATCGTAACGTGTATAAATACTGTCGCGAGTAGTTCCAGCAATATCAGTAACGATATTACGATCCTCACCAATAAAGGCATTTATGAGTGAGCTTTTTCCTGCATTAGGACGTCCCACCACAGCAAAACGGGGAATATTCTCGTCCGGCAGTTCATTACCCTCTTTAGGGAACAGGCTGACAACCAAGTCCAGCAAATCGCCTGTACCGCCACCTGTAGCAGCAGAGATACACTGAGGGTCACCCAAACCTAATGAGTAAAACTCGGCAGAAAGATACGTCTCATTATTATCCGTCTTGTTACATACCAGCACAACGGGCTTCTTGGTACGACGCAAGATGCTGGCAACAGCCTCATCAAGGTCTGTGACTCCATTATGTACATCAACAAGAAACAGGATAACATCAGCCTCGTCTGTAGCCAGTGTTACCTGCTTGCGGATTTCCTCCTCAAATATATCATCGCTATTTACGACCCATCCGCCTGTATCGATAACAGAGAACTCTCTTTGTCCCCATTCGCACTTGCCATACTGGCGGTCACGCGTAGTACCAGCCTCATCACTCACAATGGCGTGACGGGTTTGTGTAAGACGGTTAAAAAGGGTACTCTTTCCCACGTTGGGACGACCCACAATAGCTACAATGTTACTCATGTTTATTAATCTAACTGATAACCGTATGACTTCATGGCGCGTTCACTCTGACGCCAGTCCTTATCGACCTTAACAAAGATCTCCAAGAAGATGCTCTTGCCAAAGAACTTCTCCAAACTCTTGCGAGCCTCGGTACTGACACGCTTCAGCGCTACACCCTGATGACCTATGATGATACCCTTCTGGCTGTCGCGCTCCACGTAGATAACGGCATTTATGTGGATGTTCTTATCTGTCTCCTTAAACTGCTCTACCACCACCTCTACGCTATAGGGAATCTCCTTATCGTAATAGAGGAGAATCTTCTCGCGGATAATCTCCGTTACGAAGAAGCGAGCTGGCTTATCGGTCCACTGGTCCTTGTCGAAGTAGGCAGGACTCTCGGGCAGAAGTTCCTGAATGCGCTTAAGTACAACATCTACATTGAACTTATGCAAGGCGCTGATGGGAATGATCTCAGCCTTGGGCAGAACAGCATGCCACTCCTCCACCTTCTGGGTAAGAACCTTCTGGTCCGAGATATCAATCTTGTTGATAAGTACCAGAACGGGGCAAGTCATACGCTGCACCTTCTCCAGGAACTCGGCATTCTTGTCGGGTGTCTCCACCATATCTGTAACATACAATAGGACATCGGCATCTTGCAAGGCGCTCTCGCTGAACTGGAGCATCTGCTCCTGCAACTTGTAGTTGGGCTTCAATACGCCAGGAGTATCAGAAAAACAAATCTGCATCTCAGGCGTATTAAGAATACCCATAATACGATGGCGAGTGGTCTGCGCCTTGAATGTGGCAATACTGATACGCTCGCCCACCAAAAGGTTCATGAGCGTACTCTTACCCACGTTGGGATTACCTACTATATTTACAAATCCGGCTTTATGCATTCCTCTTATTATACCACTCCTCGCGGGTGATTTCTCCTTCCTTATAGAACTCGGCGGGTTCCTTGGCTGCCTCGGCAGCACCATCATAACCCCATATCATGTAACTGGCTCCCCAGGTAAAACCGGCGCCAAAGGCAGTGAATACCAATTTGTCACCCTTCTTGAGCTTGGGCTCATACTCCCAAAGGCAAAGGGGAAGGGTTCCACCTGATGTATTGGCCATGTGATCTATGTTGATCATGATGTGATCCTTCTCAATACCGATACGCTGGGCCACAGAGACCTCGATATTGATATTAGCCTGATGAGGAATCACCCAATCGATATTGTCTTTATTGAGTCCGTTACGCTCGGTAAGCGTCTTTACTGCACTACTCATATCCAAGACGGCATGCTTGTAAACAGCACGACCTTCTTGATATACAAAGTGCTCGCGGGCATCTACCGTCTCGTGGCTAGGCATTTTAGCCGAACCACCGGCAGCCATATGAAGGTTCTGATAACCCTTGCCGTCAACTCTGTAGAATCCATCCATCAAGCCAATCTTTTCTGTAGTTGCCTCCATCATAACGCAAGCAGCTCCATCACCAAAGATGGGACAAGTATTGCGGTCCTCATAATTGGTCATGCTGCTCATATGGTCACCACCACAGATTACAATACGCTTGTAACGTCCGCTACGAATATAAGAAGCACCAGCCTCCATTGCATAGAGGAATCCGGCACAGGCAGCCTCCATATCAAAGCCAAAGGCGCTCTTCAGTCCGCAATTGCCTATTACCAGAGAGGCCGTAGAGGGAAAATGATAGTCGGGCGTTGTGGTTGCACAGATTACCAACTCTATGCTATCAGGGTCTGCACCAGTCTTGCGCAAAAGTTGCTGTACGGCACGGGTCATCATATAAGAGGTGCCACTACCCTGCTCAGGTTTCAAGATGTGACGAGTTTTCACACCTATGCGTTCCATAATCCACTCGTCAGAGGTATCAACGATAGTCGACATCTCCTCATTATCCAAAATGTAATTAGGAACATATCCTCCAACGCCTGTTATAACGGCATTAATCTCTTCCATTACTTATCAATATATTTACAATAAAAAATAAAGCCGCATTAGCCCTAGCTAAGGGGCCGTAGCGGCTTATTTCTTTACCTTAGAAGATTAAGCTTCCTTCTCAATAGCAACCTTGCCGCGATAGTATCCGCATGCAGGGCATACTGTGTGATAAATGTGGAACTCTCCGCAGTTAGGACATACTGCCAATGCAGGAGCTACAGCCTTATCATGAGTTCTTCTTTTAAGGGTTCTAGTCTTGGACTGTCTTCTTTTAGGATGTGCCATTTTCTCTTATTTTTTATTGTTATCTAATATTTTCTTCAATTCGTTCCAGCGAGGATCGATAGGTTTGTCCTCTTCCTCTGCCGGATTTAGGGATTCTAAAGCTTCTGTCAATTGCTGGTTGCATGCTCCATCAGGATGAACGTGACGCAATGGAATTTCCAGAGCAGCAAACTCATAAATATTCCATGCAACATTTAGTACACCATCCTCTTCTGGAACAACAATCAACTCACCATCATCAACAAACTCATCTCCCAGCTTTGCACGTAAAACATGCTCTGCACTGATGGGACAATCCATCCAATCCAGACATCGGTCGCACAAGACTTTAACCGTACCCTCCAACTGAAACTTCAGTTCGTAGGCACCAGCTGTCCGCTTCACCCGTAATGCGACATCCAGCTGACCTTGCTGAATTTCAGGACCCTGAACAGCGGAGAAGAAGTCGTCTTCTACATGCCAGTTGTACGACACAGTACCTTCCGACATGCCTTTCAGATCCACTTTATAGCTATCCAGTTTCTCCATCGGGCTGCAAAATTACAAAAAAAACAAATAACGACGCAAGAAATTACTCTAAAAAATGGGCAATTTAATGTTTTTTGAGTTCAATACGGAACGTAGTACCTTTTCCTATCTCAGAATTTTTCACAAAAATACGTCCATTATGATACTCTTCCACGATTCTCTTGGCTAACGAAAGTCCCAGCCCCCAACCACGTTTCTTGGTAGTAAAACCTGGAGTAAAAACTGTACGAAAATGATTCTTGGGAATACCCTTGCCCGTATCCGTAATCTCCACGGAGAAACAATTGGGTTCTTCGCGAGCCACCAAGGTAATACTTCCACTGCCATCCATGGCATCTATGGCATTCTTACATAGATTCTCAATTACCCATTCAAAAAGCGGAGCACAGATGTTTACAATAAGAGGTACCTGTGGCAATTGGCACGTCATACTTACGCGGTTGCTGGTACGACGATTAATATACTGTACCACCTGCTCTATCACATCATTCAGGCTCTCGGGTTTAGGCTCTGGCTGTGAACCTATCTTACTGAAACGTTCGGCTATACGTTGCAGGCGCTGTACATCCTTTCCCATCTCAGGCAGCAATTCATCATTGGGATAGGTTTCACGCAACACTTCGTGCCAAGCCATCAAACTGCTGATAGGCGTCCCCAACTGATGGGCAGTCTCCTTGCTAAGCCCTACCCAAACTTTATTCTGCTCAGCTTTTTTGCTACTCAAAAGAGCAAAGATAGCTACTACAACAAATATTAGCACAATACCCAGCTGCACATAGGGCCACCAGGCAAGTCGCCACAGTATCAAACTATCATCGTAGCAGATTTCCATATAATCGGTGGACGAAAGATTGATACGAATGACCCTACCCGACTGACGCATATGTATGGATTTGGCCTTTACTACCTCCATTTCATTCTGACGTTCACGTTCGGAAATAGGTATATTACGATAGTCCTGCACCTTGCCTTCACGATCAAGCACAACCACAGGAATGGTATTATTGCTATTCAGCACCGTCCAGACAAGGGTTAAATCGGTATTCTCATCGGCATTATTAAGACTCCGCATAGCCTCGGCCCATATCTCCATCTTGCGCTGCTCCTCCTGTTTGAGGTCGCGCACAAGGAAATTGGACACCACCAGCGAGGCAACACTCAGCACAACTGCGGCCACCACTAGCAGAATCTTCACCTGACGAATTCTGTTTATCCACTGCATATCATATATATAACGTATAGAAATGTCATCTTATTGTATAATTATGAATTATGAATTATGAATTATGAACTAAAAGTAGTATCTTTGCACGCATGAAATCAAAAATTATATACCTAATTATATATATAGGGATTACGCTTGCCTTCTCTGCATGCAGTGACAATATAGACTTCCCAGATGAACCAGACACATATGAGAATATTGCCATCGTTTACTGGATGGGGGATAACAGTCTTAGCGGTGCAGCAGTACGTGACATCAAAGAACTTGTCCAAGGCAAAGACAAAATTCCCACAAATAGCAAGATTATCATCTATGCCGACACAGCAAGCGCATTCCCTGTAATCTATCAATTGGATGCAAAGAATGGGCTAAAGGTATGGAAAAAATATACTAAAGAAGAGGACTGCACTGATTCGCTAACCCTTCTGAACAACCTCAAGACTATAGTCAAGAACTTCCCTGCAAAAAATTATGGACTAACTTTTGGGGCACACGGAACAGGATGGTCATGGCGACAACGTAGAGCCTTAGGCCCTGATGACAACGATAGAAGTGCCGACAAATGGTTAAATGTCCCAACGTTACGAGGTGTGTTGCAAGAACTACCCCATTTCAAATATATTTTCTTTGACGTCTGCTTTATGCAAAGCATTGAGGTTGCATACGAACTGCGTAACGTTACAGATTGGGTAGTAGGTTCTCCTGCCGAGATTCCCAGCCCAGGCGCCCCTTATAACCTCATTACAGACGCGCTATGCAAGGGAGATGCCTACGGAATAGTTGAAGGGTATGACAGCTACTATCCCAACAACAGATATAAGGGAGTAGTACTCTCTGCGGTAAATTGCAACGAGTTAGAGAACTTTACAGCCGCAACAAGTACATACATCAAAACTTTCTTTGCTGACCGTCATACAGTTTCCGGCACCGTTGCCCAAAATATTCAGAAGTATTCTTCAGAGTTCAGTTCCTTCACTTATTGTTACGACATGAATTCTATCATGCCTTACATTCTTTCCGATGAGGAATACCAGCAATGGGTCGAGGCATTTGACAAAGCCGTTCCCTTGCGTAAAGCTAGTAGCGGTGAGTGGACGACTTCCGGACATTGCAACAACCCCTACATTTATGATTCTGAGCACTTTGGAGGCATCTCTATGTATATTCCTCAGGAAGGTGCAGATGGCAACGCCAAGAACAATGAGCTGAAACACTATCAGTGGTATAAAGATGCCGGATGGAACGAGACTGGATGGTAAAAAGAAAAAGATAATAAAATTACAAAACATATGTTATTTGACAAACAAACATACGTACAACGCCGTACCGTACTAAAAGAGCAGGTAGGCTCAGGCATTATCCTGCTGACAGGCAATAACGACTCGCCTGCCAACTATCCCTCTAACGCTTACCGATTCCGTCAGGACAGTTCATTCCTGTACTATTTCGGTCAGCACCGCGAAGGTCTGGCTGGCATCATAGATATTGACAACAACCGTGAGTATCTGGTGGGCAACGATATAGACATAGAGGATATTGTCTGGTTTGGCAGCGTGGACAGTGTAGCAGATATGGCAGCCCAAAGTGGTGTAGCTAACACTCTTACGATGGCACAGATGGCCGACTTCCTGAAGAAGGCAAAGAGCGAAGGTCGTACCATCCATTTCCTGCCCCCATACCGTCACGATCTGATGATTCAGTTGATGGACATTCTGGGTATCCATCCCAGCCAGCAAAAGGCTCAAGCCTCAGTAAAACTGATTATGGCAGTAGTCAACCAGCGTGCTGTTAAAACGGTCGAGGAGATTGCAGAGATAGAACGTGCTTGCGCCATTGGCAACGAGATGCACACCACAGCCATGAAGATGTGTCGTCCCGGTGTTACAGAACAGGAGATAAGCGGTCGCATCAGTGGCATTGCCAGCAGCAAAGGTTGCATGGTATCTTTCCAAAGTATTGTCAGCATGCATGGTGAAATCATGCACGGATACCCAAGCCCACGCCCATTGGAGGCTGGGCGTCTGTTGCTTTGCGATGCAGGAGCAGAAACCAATGAGAACTACTGTAGTGACAACACACGTACCACCCCCATCAGTGGAAAGTTCACACAACGTCAGAAAGAGATTTACAGCATTGTAGAAGAATGTCATGACTATGCGCTATCCCTTGCTGCTCCTGGTGTCAAATGGTGGGATGTTCACTTTGGTGTCTGTCGTCTCATGACTGAAAAGCTAAAAGAACTTGGCCTAATGAAGGGAGATACAGATGAAGCTGTTAAAGCCGGAGCACATGCTATGTTTATGCCGCACGGTTTAGGTCATATGATGGGAATGGATGTACATGACATGGAAGGGCTGGGACAAACCTACGTAGGTTTCGACGATGAGGTTCGCCCCAATCTGGAACAGTTCGGAACCAACTGTCTGCGTTGCGGACGTCGTCTGCAGGAAGGTTTTGTCATGACCGACGAACCTGGCATATACTTTATACCCGCCCTTATTGATGACTGGAAAGCAAGTGGACATTGTGCAGAGTTCTTGAACTTTGACTTACTGGAAACCTATAAGGACTTCGGTGGAATACGTATAGAGGATGATATACTTATTACCTCTGATGGATGTCGCTTCCTGGGCAAGGACCGCATACCATACCATATAAAAGATGTAGAAGAATTTATCAACAAATAACAACCATTAATTATAGTATGAAGAAAATTATCATTGCAGCTCTGGCAGCTTTGGTTATCATGCCAGTTGGAGCTAAGACTAAAAAGAAAGAGGCAGACAAAGACAGCCTTATTTTCACCACCATTATTGCAAATCCTGTAACAAGTATCAAGAACCAGAATAGCAGCGGTACTTGTTGGAGTTATTCTTCTTTGGCTTTCTTAGAGAGCGAAGCCATCAAGAAGCATCCTGAGTTGAAAGATGACCTTGACCTTTGCGAGTCATTCCTCATTAGCAAGACATACGTTGACCGTGCCGACAAGCATGTACGTACTCATGGCGATGCCAGTTTCAGTCAGGGTGGTTCGTTCGAGGATGCCCTTTACTGCATGGAGAACTACGGACTTATCCCCGAAGGTATCATGCCCTACCCCATCACAGAGTATGGCGATTCTCTTTTCAACTTCGGCGGACTCTTCCCCCCGATGGAGGCTTATCTGAAGGCAATCTCAAAGGGTAATGCCAAGAAAATCTATCCTAAGGCTTGGAAGTCTGCCCTGCAGGCAATGCTCGATGGCTATTTTGGCAAATGCCCCACAGAATTCGAGTACAAGGGAAAGCGTTATACACCTCAGTCTTTCGTAAAAGATTATCTAACTTTGGATCCCAATGACTATGTTAGTCTGACCAGCTACACACACCATCCCTTCTACAGCAGCTTCATCCTCGAAATCGAGGACAACTGGCGCTGGGCAAGCAGCTACAACCTGCCCTTGGACGAGTTGATGCGTGTTATGTACGAATCAGTAAAGAACGGTTGGACCTTTGCCTGGGGCGCCGACGTAAGCGAGGACGGTTTCAGCCGTCGTAGTGGCAAGAACAAGAGCGTAGCTATGGTACCCGACACAAAATTCAAGGCCGGAGTTGGTAGCGATCAGGCTCGCTGGACTGGCGAAAAGACCTCAGAGAAGGCTGAGATTGTCAGCGCTAACGCAGAAAAGACCATTACACAGGAAATGCGTCAAGAGGCTTATGACAACTGGGAAACAACCGACGATCATGGCATGCAGATTTATGGTCTCGCCAAGGATCAGTATGGTAAGGAATACTTTATGATGAAGAACTCTTGGGGCGAGAGCGGCCCATTCAAGGGTTTCTGGTACGTAAGTCAGCCTTACGCTGCCTACAAGACCATGAACATCGTCATCAACAAGAACGCTATTCCTGCTGATATCCGCCAAAAACTTGGCATCTAATCTTTAGAGGCTAATCTGATAAAAGGTCCGTCCGCCACCAGTTCTTCCTTGGCACGCATGTAATCCAATGCCCAAGTAAGACTGTGCGGGCGGATTCCTTTAATATCCAATTCAGAAACTTTTATGGGACCATTTTTCAGTTGACCTATTATTCTCTCTCTAATCTGAAGGTATTCCTGTTCTGTAATACCAGTCGAATCATCATATTCGCAGACATCACATATACCGCAGCGATGCGTTTTATTCTCACCGAAATAGCGAAGCAACAAACGGCTTCGACACTCTTCTGTATTCACGCAATAAGCTTGCAAGGACTTCAGACGATACTCATAAGCCTCCTTGCGCATAGCATAAACACCATAAGGAAACTCCAGTTCCTCCTTCAAAACTCTACGTTGCAGGAAAGTTATCAAGGGAATATGCTTGCGTGGTATATAGTCCACTAACCCTCTGCGCGAAAGCTCTTTCAGATCCTGATAAATAATATCCATCGTTAGGCCAGTATCCCTGCCTATCATATCTTCATCGATGAACACCTGATCGATAAAGATGCCTCCGTATCTTCTTAGTATAGCTAGGATAATCTGTTCTCCTTGACTGTCGAGGGCACTAAACAATTGATTCCTTGTGGCATCAATACGCAAACGACTTGTCCCTTCCTCAGCATCGCGGTATAATATATAACCAGCTTTATCAAGAATATCAAGGGCGCTTGTCAGCATTAAAGGATGGTAGCGAAAGGTAACGCAGAAACGTTCCATATTGAACTCACGTGTTACATTCATGCCATCACCTACAGCCAATTGAAGATAACAACAAACATCCTCATAAACCTTCCTTACAAAATCTAAATCAGGAAAATGTTGCTTAATCCTGCGCTTTGAGAGCTCCAGTTCCTTTCCATCCATAACAATAACAGAACTGGCAGGTTTACCATCTCTACCCGCTCTTCCCGCTTCTTGGAAATACTCTTCGATAGAATCTGGCAAATCAACATGCACAACCAACCTTACATCCGGTTTGTCAATACCCATACCAAAGGCATTGGTAGCAACCATAATCCGATAATCACCCCTCAACCATGCATCCTGTCGTTCATCTTTCTCACCCGCCTTCAGTCCTGCATGGTAGGAGGTGGCTGTAAAGCCATACTCTGTCAATTGTTTTGCCAAGTCTCCACACTTTTGTCTGTTTCGAGTGTAAATAATACAAGAACCTTCATGTTCATACAAAAGTTGAAGAACCCCTAATATAGTAGCGTCAGCATGTAATACCCTATAAGCCAGATTAGGACGATAGAAGCTCATCCTAAAGACATTTTCCTCCCTAAAATTAAGGTTCTTCTGAATATCCTTTGTCACCTCAGGCGTAGCAGTTGCTGTCAGCGCTAAAATGGGGCAATCTGGTTTTATTTTGCGTACCTGTGCTATCTGTAAATAAGAAGGCCGAAAATCATATCCCCACTGGCAGATACAGTGAGCTTCGTCAACAGTTATAAAACTGATGTTCATATGGCCCAGTTTCTTCAGGAAAAGTTCCGAAGAGAACCGTTCCGGTGATATATAAAGAAACTTATAAGCGTTGAAAACGCTATTCTCCATTATCACTAACGTTTGTTCATGCGAAAGACCAGAATGAATACAGGCAGCCTTTATCCCTCTACTGTTCAACGCTTCAACTTGATCCTTCATCAAAGCGATAAGCGGAGTAATCACCAAACACATTCCGGGTTTGGCAAGAGCAGGCACCTGAAAAGTTATACTTTTACCGCCGCCTGTAGGCATAAGACCTAACGTATCTCGCCCGCTGCCAATACTTTCTATAATATCACGCTGAATACCGCGGAAATCATCATATCCCCAGTATCTTTTTAGAATGGAGAGATAGGTATCCATCTTCTACTTACAGGGCTGGCTTGATGTCCTCTATCTGCAATTGAACCTCACCATGCTTGTGACTGTTCTCCTCAAGTGAATAGACAATATCAAAAGCCTGCTTGGTTTTAATATAACGAGCCTGAGAACTCTGACCAAAAGCAATACCGTTCATCACCCTGCTGCTCTTGCTGTCAACAAGCTCGAGTTTAATATGTTCCTGTTCTCTTCCCACAACCCTGCTGGTTCCGTAATCATAAACCTGTTCTGTACAGAAAATTGGTTTGGGATTCTCTGGCCCATAAGGACTGAAACGCTTAAGATCTGAAAAGAAACGGTAGTTCACATCTTTAAAGTCAATCTTAGCTTCATAAGTCAGCACAGCATTTGTCTGCTCTGGAAGAATGTATTTGTCCACATACTCTTCAAACCGACGTTTGAATTCAGGTACATTTTCTACCTTCAGACTCAAGCCGGCAGCATAAGTATGACCGCCAAAATTCTCCAGCAAATCACGACAACTATCTATGGCACTATATACATCGAAACCTGCAACGGAACGTGCCGAACCTGTGACAATATCATCCGTACGAGTCAAAACGACGGCAGGACGGAAATAAATTTCCGTAAGACGGGACGCAACAATTCCTATTACACCCCTATGCCATTCCTCATTATAGAGGACTATTGCCTTGTGTTCATGCTGATGATCCAATGAAGCAACAATCTGGTTAGCCTCCTCTGTCATAGCCTTATCCAGATCCTTGCGTTGATCGTTATATCTGTTAATTGTTGCTGCTTTCTCTTTGGCAACTTTACTATCCTTCTCTATCAGAAGAGAAACGGCCTCCTTGCCATTCTGCATACGACCAGAAGCATTAATGCGCGGACCAATCTTGAAGATAACGTCGTTCAACGATAAGTCCTTACCCGTCAGGCCACAGATGTCTATCAAAGCTTTCACACCCGTACTGGGATTCTGATTCAACTGACGCAATCCATGATAAGCAAGGATTCTGTTCTCACCCATAATAGGCACAATATCAGAAGCAATGCTTATTGCACAAAGATCCAGAAGAGGAATAAGATGACAAAACTCTATGCCATTATTAACGGCAAACCCCTGCATCAGTTTAAATCCCACTCCACAACCACACAAATCCTTATATGGATATGTACTATCCTCACGTTTGGCATTCAAAATAGCTACAGCAGGAGGTAAAACAGGATCAGGAACATGATGGTCACAAATAATAAAATCAATACCCAGTTCCTTGGCATATGTTATCTCCTCAACAGCCTTAATACCGCAGTCAAGCACTATCACAAGACTAACCCCTGTCTCATGGGCATAGTCCACGCCCTGACGAGATACGCCATAGCCTTCCTCGTTTCTGCTGGGAATATAATAGTCTATATTAGAATAGTACTGCTGCAAGAATCTATAAACCAAGGCTACAGCAGTACAACCATCCACATCATAGTCACCATAAACCAAAATACGCTCTTTCTTTCCTAAAGCTTCATTCAAACGGTCTACAGCCTTCTGCATATCCTCAAACAGAAAGGGGTCTAGAAGATTGGTCAGTTGTGGACGAAAGAATTTACGTGCATCATCCTCTGTACGAATACCTCTGTTTACCAACAGCGTACCCATTATAGGGTTGATTCCCAGGCTGTTAGCAAGGCTCAGCGCCGTACTTTGATCAACTTCCGACAATGCATTATATTCCCAAATATAGCTCATAGCGTGTAAAGTTACAACAAAAAACACACTTATCAGCTAAATGGAGAAATTAATTGTTTTTTTTTAACAAAAATGCAACTGTCAAGGCAAACAGAGCAACACCAGATATTCCAGAGAATCCAGAAGCCACGAATACACTGGACGGTCCGGAAATTCCGGCAGGATAACGTCTGTAACGAAGAAAGCCTCCACATCTTTTAGATGCAGAGGCTTCTTCTTTAATAAAAACGGCGGCTACCTACACCCCACCGTCGTAATCATAGATTACTCCCCTCATCGGGCACGGAAAGACATCCAGTCTTTCCTCTGAAGGCCCTCTTCGCCCACTCACC
>JAEEGL011122878.1_pt1 | contig 34816 bp, 34 predicted proteins | sample 9134231 | NCBI WGS metagenome assembly JAEEGL01 (sample SAMN16246548, study PRJNA631951) | gut metagenome | biome: gut microbiome; feature: rumen; material: fiber-attached | host: Bos | place: Iran: Karaj | collected 2018-10
CGCCGCTGCGAGCGTGATTTTGCGCGTCACGAACGTCTCGCCGCGCCGCTCGGACTCATGGTTGAATAGAATACCATTGCAGCAGTACATGCCATAACTCTCGCGGTAATTCTTCATGATCCAGAAGCCATACTGCTTCGCCACGCCGTAAGGACTACGCGGATAGAACGGCGTCGTCTCCTTCTGCGGAACCTGCTGTACCAAGCCAAAGAGTTCAGATGTCGATGCCTGATAAATCCGGCAAGTCTTCGTCAGACCCGCGATACGAACCGCCTCCAGAAGACGGAGCACGCCCATCGCATCGGCATCGGCCGTAAACTCAGGGACATCGAAGGATACCTTCACATGGCTCTGTGCCGCGAGGTTGTAAATCTCGTCCGGACGGATCTCGGAGATGATCCGGATCAGACTGGAAGAGTCCGTCATGTCACCCCAATGGAGGTTCACAAGACGCTTCTTCTTCATGTCACGGACCCATTCGTCCAGATACAAATGCTCGATACGGCCCGTATTGAACGACGAACTGCGGCGAAGGATGCCGTGAACTTCGTAACCTTTCTCAATCAGGAATTCGGCGAGAAAGGAACCGTCTTGACCGGTGATACCGGTGATAAGTGCTTTTTTCATTTGCTTATAGTGTTTATTCTTAAATCGATGAAGGTTTCAACAGGTGCGACCAAACACCCGTCCAGAATGACTTGAAACGATTATCCCCATAGCATAACTCCTGCTTCCAAGCATTTGCCTGCCAGCGACGGTATTTGAACGGGATGCGCTTGAAAAAGTTCCGAGGCGTTGATTCGTCAAATTCGGGGACGAAAACATCCTCCAGCACGCGATCCTTCAATGCCATATCAAACTGGAACCTCGGGAAGGACGCGATATCAAACCCCAAATCACTCACGCAAATCGCATTCAAACAATGGAAGAAATCCATCATATGATACTCTTCCACAACCTTCATGAACCAAGGCCAGTCAATCTCGGAGCCATGCTTTTCGATCAGGAAACCCCAGTCCAACACTTGCCTCAGGTTCATGCCAGTGGAAGCAAAATGAGACATCGTATGCCGGAGGACAAAGAGCGCATGAAGATTCGCGGAAGGAAGGTAGACTGTCTGCCCGTCAATCTCTGTCCGCACGGAATCATCCATAGCCAATTCCTTGAAAACCTTCTCCAACTTCTCGTTTCCATGCCCGTAATGCACGTTTACGAAATCGTAATGGTTCTCAACCAGGTAATCCTTGAAAGTGAACGTTGTATGATGATGATGCGTCGAATCTATCGGGATTGACAATTCCTTCGAAAGAGCGTAATCAGCCTCATTGTATTGTCCAAACGCCCAGATGTCGATATCCCCACAAGGCCGATGCTGGGGAATCGGGTAATTCAAGCTCAGTCCATACCCTTTGATGACCATCAGCTTGTAACCATGCTCATTGTAGAATTTCGCTAACTGACCAATCCGTTTCCGATAATCCTCGTACTTCCATTCATAGCTTTGGATGACCGTACCGATCCACTGTTTCTTCAGCGTTTTTTCCATTGAGCGTCCCTCTGTCAACCCTCCCCTATCCGTAAGGGCCTGGGCTCCATCGAGCACAATAGCCGAAAGCCCCTGCTCAGAAGCAAGAGCCTTCACGGATTCCCAGTCGACCACGTCCGGAAGGATTGAAACAGGATGGCCAATCCCTAACCGAACGAGAGAAAGAAAGGTTTCTTTCTCTTTAGAGATGCTTAATGATGTCAACGTAATTAGAAATCACATATTCAACATCCTCATCGCTGAGCCTAGTATGCAGAGGGAGCGTCACCTCATTCACGAACAGGTTGTACGCATTCGGGAAATCCTTGATGTCAAATCCAAGTGCCTTATAGGCCGTCATCATCGGAAGAGGCTTGTAATGCACGTTGCATGCGATACCTTTCTCCGCCATCTTAACAATCACATCCCGACGTTCCTGGTCAGTCCGCCCAAGCAGACGCGTGATATACAAGTGTCCACTGCCAGCGAAGTCCTCACCGAAATGATTCAGCACGGCAACAGGGAGATCCTTCAGGGCATTGTTATACACCTCGATAATATGACGACGACGCTCCAGCATCCCTTTGTAGCGAGAAAGCTGCGCCAGACCGATTCCAGCCATGATATCCGTCATATTACACTTGTACCACGGCCCAATCACGTCATACTCCCATGCCCCCAGCTGCGTCTTGGCCAAAGCATCCTTATTCTGCCCGTGCAGGGAGAACAGTTGCGAAACCCTATAGAGCAACCCGTCCCAGGTTTCCCCCTCAATAAAGGGAACCGTGGGCATGTAATCACTCAACTCAGAACGCTCTACTACAGACTCTCCAAACGGTAGATTCCAAACCAGGGCACCGCCTTCGGCGGTCGTCAGGTTCTTCACAGCATGGAAACTGAACGAAGAAAAGTCGGCGATAGTTCCCGCCATCTTTCCGTGCCATTGCGCGCCAAAAGCGTGTGCATCATCTGCGGCGACGATAATCCGGCCTATCTTCTTCTGGATCGCATTCGCCGGGTGGAACAGATGCTTCTTGGCCTCTACAACAGCGAAGATCTTATCAAAGTCGCACACGATGCCTCCAAGATCCACCGGGCAGATTACCTTCGTCTTCTCCGTGATAGCATCAGCCAACTTATCATAATCCATCTCCACACAGTTCTTCTGAGAATCCACAAGGACTAACTTGCACCCTACGTGCTGAGTAACCGAGGCCGAGGCGGTGTAAGTATATGCCGGCACGATGACCTCATCCTCCGGTCCTACGCCAATCAGACGCAATGCCATCTCCATGGCCGCCGTAGCGGAGTTCAAGCACACGGCTTTTCTTGTTCCAAGATAAGCTGCTATCTGCCTTTCAAACTCCTTCGTCTTCGGACCTGTAGTAATCCATCCACTCAGAATTGCTTCAGATGCCAGTTTTGCCTCCGCCTCCGACATATCCGGAGGTGAAAAAGGAATGTTTCTCAGTTTAAGGTTCATATGACTTTAATGTTTCTTTTCAAACGATTTAATCACATCGACATACTTCTTCGTTCCAACTTCTTTCGTCAGATTGTCCATCACGAACTGGCGGCCATTACGGCCATATTCCTTGCAGAGTTCCGGATGATGGTACAATTCAAGAATGGAAGCCTTGAACGCATCCTTGTCTCCCGCCTTCGTGAAGATGCCACACTGATGATCGGCAATGATATCCTTCAGTTCATTCTCGTCAAAATTGGCCAACACTGGACGGGATGCGGACATGATGCTCCAGGTCTTTGAAGGGACAGAATTAGCTCCTACTCCCGGCTTGGAAATGACCAATCCGGCATCGCCGAGGCTGAAGACGTGGGAAATATCCTCATAAGGTTGGAAAGGAAGCATAATCACATTGGGAAGGGCCGAGCCACGAATGATTCCGTCATTGCCGGCGTCCTTCTCGTCATTGCCTTTCCCCTTTTCGTCATTGCCGGCTTGACCGGCAATCTTCCTCACCACTTGCTCCTTATACGCCCCCTCCCCAATAAGCACCAATCGAATATCCGGTGCCTCCGTCTTCAATTCCTCCATCACCTTCAGCAGCATATCCATGTTCTGCGTCAGGCCGATGTTGCCGGAATAAGTGAGATAGAACTTACTACGATCGAGATTGTACTTGTCAAACAATGTATTCTCCGAGCGAGGAACCTCTTTGACAGCATCTTCGTCCACCCAATTATAGATGACGACTATCTTATCCTCCGGCACCCCTTTCGCCATGATATTCTTCTTGAAATCCTCGCTGATGACGATAATCTTGTCGGCGTTGCGGTAGGTGAAGTTCTCGATTACCCTGCCGATTTTCCAAAGGAGACCACCCTTCTTGGCAAGGCCAGTGCCGGCCAGGGAATCAGGAAAGATGTCTTGAAGACAATAAACAAAACTCTTTTTGCTGCAAATTTTCACCAATGAGCCTAAAATCCCTTGAATAGGCGGAGTGCTAGATAAGAATAAAAGAACCGCATCTTTTGAATCATGAGAAAATACTGCTCGATTGAAGTGTTTAAAAAGCTGGATAGTATATCTCAATGCACGAACTATCGGATTCTTCCCTTCTTTGAAAAGGCCAAAACGATGGACTATCATTCGGCCACCATACATATGATCCGTTTTCCGATTTGAATACTCCTTCCTTACCTCATCTGATATACCTCGACATGGCGTTGGGGCAAACACTACCATATCGATGCCCTCTTTTTCATAAGCCTCGAATCGGTTCACACCTAAATATGAACTAGCAGCTTGCTCGGGATAGAAGTATGCTGGGAGAAACAATACTTTCATATTAACTCCTGTTCAGATTCAAAATGGGAATAGATGGAATCGAATGTATCCCAGATAATCATCTCCTCTCCGTCCGTATTCTTAACAGATGTTTTCTCCCTTACCCTGCGCAGTAAAGACATTAGTGTTTTCGTATTATCTGCCGAGACCATAATCCTCGCAAATAATTGATCAAGTGTATTCACATGTTTGGGCAGGATCTCATCTCCTGCATTATAATACCGCGTGAGGTCAATAACACCAGGATACTCTGCCACTTCGTCAAAACCAGTGTATAACCCGATTTTCCCTATTCGCAGGGGAAAAGCCATAGTAGAAGCCACCTTCCCATTAAAGGATGCATTTATCTTGCTTTCATCCTCATCCTCGCACATTTCTCCAGTTGCTCCATAGTGTATAAGCATCTTTAGAGTGTTATTTCCACTGGTCGCCTCTGTCATGTTATAAATCATTCCTCCACTAACTCGCAAGCCCATCTCATAGATGTAAATCTTATCACCATCAGGAATAGCCTGGAAGAAAAATGCTCCATTGTTCAGACCAATCGACGTGAAGGCTTTGCCCACATACGGATCAACCTGCGACATAAACGCATCAAGATACTTGGATGGGTAAAAACTGATAGCTGTAATTAGACCGCCATTCAAGACATGCCGGTCCCCTATGGCCTCCAAATGAAAACGGCCATCAACCACCACATATTTAGCATCAATCGTGACTCCTCCATTATCCACATATTTTTCAACCAATATCTTCTTCGTTTTTGAGGCCGTTAATGCTGCTTCTTTCGCCTTAGCATACTCTTCTTGATTATGGCACACATTGATACCACGAGAAGAACAGCCGTCGACAGGTTTTACAATTACCGGGAAATCCTTATCGGTAAGGACATCATCAACAGAGAACTCTGGCACACCAGGAAGTCCATGCTGCTTGCAAAAATCCTTAAAATGACGTTTATCTTGACATATATCCCACTGGCTCTTATTGCAGTAGAATGGTAATCCCGCCATTTTACTAACTGTCATAGCATTGACAATATTAAACTCACCAGGACCAGTTAAGATGCCATCTATCTTTTGCTCTTTTACAAAAGCCAATAACGAATCATAGTCGTTTGTACTAATCACAACGGCTTCATCGGCAATCTGCTTTGCCGGCCCTTTCTCAGTTTTCTCGTCGGCGACGTAAACGTATGCGCCCATTTCCTTTGCAAAACGAGTCACATGCACACAAGGAGCAGTTCCACCAAGAATAAGTATTTTCTTTCCTTTTAAGCTTTTCATTATTATAGATTGTTTAAAGTTCCACAGTAGATCTTCTTGGTTCAAAACAGCAGCATGGTCTCAACGCAACAATCCGGACACCACTCGCCCGCTGAGGCCCAATCTCAGCAAAAGTAGCCAAAACACTATGCTTACCACCAAGACCAAGCGGCCCGGTATTGCTTTCGTTAACTCTCTCAGTGATACGCGACTCAAATTCACTCTGCACGCCAAAATCTCCCTTCGCCATCGCTTCCATCATCAGGCTCGTCGCCTCGAACTGAGAACGGCCGATACCGATGGCCAATGTGCAGGGGGAACACCCCAGTTGGCTGACAGCCGGAATCGCACGCGCAACAATCTCATCGATAACGACATCGACACTGTGCTTATGGAACACCCTCTGGGTGATGCCCCGGATGGCTGGACCGCCGCCGAGCATCAGGACCGTCAGACGAAGCACATCCTCATCCACAGGTTTGATCAGAATAGGAGAAGGTACCAGCGCGCCGCTGTCTTCATTCAGCCCTCCGCTCTGGTCAATGCGGGCATAATCATCGCCCTTGATGGCCATGGGACGACCAGGCAACTGGCGCAAACCTATGGCAACACCTTCTTTGATCTGTTCCAGGAGTTCTCCCGTAACGACCTTATTCTTCCCTACCTCAAGGAAGAGATGCGGAATTCCAGTATCGTCACAAAGGGGGCTCCTTCTTTCTTCGGCAACAAGGGCATTGTCCAGCACCTGTTTCATTACCCAGCAGGAGCTTTCTACTTTTTCATCAACAATCGCCTTGCGATAAGCCTCTTTCTGATCCTCACGGAATGTGGATCCGGCCCTCACCAGGCAGTCCGCCACTTTTTCTTGAATACTACTCATAGATGCTCTCTCCGTTTGCTGCGGCAATGATTGCCTGATAACCATTCACTTTGATTCTATACAAAGCCTCCATTCCCAATTCCGGCCATGCAACGCATTCCCGTTCCAATGTTTGGCTTTCCAAGAGTGCCGTAACCGGTGGAATGATCGCAAATACGGCATTGTTTTCCTCCAGGGCTTTCACTGTCGCCGGCTTGATGGCACCCTTTCCAAGATGCATCTTGATGCCGTGCTTAGATAAGGTCTCAAAACTGCCTTCTATCTCCAGTTTATTGCTGGAAGTAGGGCCAACGCCGGCGGGACTTACAGCGGTGTGGAAAATCACGCCACCCCGCAGATCAATCCCCCGTTTATCCCAAGTACCATCCTCAAGTTCTTTGCAGATACGGGGCAAGACAGCATCCCGGCCACAGAAGATATTGCCGGTAATGGACACCACATCGCCCACTTTCAGCCGGCTTATCGCCTCCTCGCTGAAAGGTGTTGTCAATTCAATCATCGCTATTTGATAAGGTTTTTCATCAAGGCATCCTTCTGTGCCTTGTGGTCAATGTTCAACTTGGGCATATCGCTGCGTATCCCTTGTCGCACGTGAATGTCAATAAACAACGGCATTTCGCCTTTGTCAAAGTCACGAATGATGCGCTGGAGTTCTTCCTTTGTCTCCACAGCGTGTCCGGGCGTCTTGTAGCCGCACGCAGTGGCCACTTCCGTCAAATTGACGATATAACCAGCCGAGGGTTGCCCCCCGACGGACTCATTCACGCCATTATTCAGCACGATATGAATCAGATTTCCAGCCTTATATCGACAGTTGGTCGCCAACGCACCCATGTGCATCACGACGGCAGCATCACCATCGAAGACAACGACCTTCTGGTCCGGACAGGCCAAAGCAAGCCCCAGGCCCACAGAAGAAACATGCCCCATTGAACCGACATTCTGGAACTCGTGACCTTCACCCACACCATGGGCTTTCAACTGCTCGTGGACCTCGCGGGTAGCGCGGCCAGTGGTTCCAAGATAGACTGCGTCACTGCCCAGGACCTCCACAACCGCAGAAACCGCTTCCTCGCGATTCATCAACCGGCTCTCGGGATACACCTGCTTCTTAACCTTCTCCGTTAGGATAGCCTTCTTGGCAATCAAAGCGACCGGAGAGGAAATCTCCTTCGCCTTTGCAACAGCCCATGCGAACTTCTCAATCACCGTATCGTCCGAATCCAGAATCTCGTACGGTATGTCCATATCCTTCATAAAGACGGGGGTCAGTTCTCCCTGCTTCCTGTGCTGGGCGTGATCCGAGATAGCCGGATCTCCACGCCAGCCGATAACAAGGACCATTGGAATACCATACACACAGTCGTGCGTAAGTGAGAGCAGCGGGTTCGTCGCATTGCCGATTCCGGAATTCTGCATATACACGACAGGAATCTTTCCTGTAGCCATATAATGACCGGCTGCAATGCCGATGGCATTGCCCTCATTGGCCGCCATGACATGCTGACCATCCGGAATATGCTGCACCATATAGAGGCAGAAGTTGTTAAGCAAGGAATCAGGGACCCCGGTGAAGAAGTCCACGCCCATATCCTTTAATGCGTCGAAAAGCTCTTTCTGATTTACCATAGGATGCTGAAATCTGGATTAATAGCTTGAGTCAATTCATTATATATCTCGGTAGCTCTTTCTTGTCCCAATCCCGCATGATCAGTCATCGATAGGAATTTGGTCAGGTTTTCTTCAACTGAAAGCGGGTTTTCAGGCTCACCCTTCGGGTACTCGACTTTTTCCTGAAGATGGGTACCATCTTGCATGGCGACATCCACGATGGCCACGCGCTTATCCGGGACCAAACTGCTCAATTCCTCACTCGGTAGAATGCTTACGCTTTGTGTCAAATCAAGAATCTCTGCATCTGAAACATAGGGCTCAGCAAACTCGGCTATTCCAGCCTTCCCAGTCGTAAGTGCGATGGCCACGCTATATGGGATGCTCATTCTGGCAGAAGATTCGCCATGAATATCTTTAAAGTCGTGTTTCCCAATTACACCTTTATAGGTAGTCACATTGACATAATCAACTTGTTTGACATTGAAACCTGCCGTATTCCTGATTTTAAAACAAGCCTCTATCTCAGGATGAGTATGACGACAAGATGCGTACGGCTTTTGATAGATCTTCTCCAAATAGAGATAGTCTCTCTTTCCAGTCAAAATCTCTCCATCATATGAAGAGGACATCATCTTCAAAAAACCAGTGTCTCCATCAAGCGGATCGGACGGACCTAAAAAGCCAGCTTTCGCCATGATTGCTGACATATATCCATTCGCCGCAGCCTTGGCACAATTATAAGGTTTCAACTGCGATACATCTTCAAGCACTTTCAGACTCCCGCATGCAGAGACACAAGCTGCAGAGAAAGCATCTTTCACTACAGAATCATTCCAGCCTAACATCACGGACACACCAACCGCCACACCTAACGTGCAACAAGTCGCAGTAGGATGATAACCCGCACTATAATGATTTGGTTGCATAGCACTAGCGACACGAATGCTCGTTTCATATCCACATACTGCACCTCGCAAGAAATCTTCCCATTTCACCTTATTCTCAATGGCAAGCGGAATCAAAGCGGAGAAAAGTGGTGCACTCGGGTGAATCACGCCATACCTTACCCCATCGTCCAACTCGAGAAAGTGACTGCTCAAACCATTAATAAAAATGGCATCAATGATTGAACATGTACAATTATGGCCAATGGGTTTGGACTCACCTTTGCTCCTCTTCAAGGTCAGGACTGCCTCTTCCTTCTCAAAAATATCAGCGGCTCCGGCCAAAGCAACGCCCACAGTATCCGCCAGATAGGTACGAACCAGACGATTCACCTTAGGTGAATACGACATCCTCCTGATTTTGAATATATTACTTAAGAATCTGTCTGTGAGATTCATAATTATATAAATTTGAAATATGCCGGACTGTCAGGCTTGGCTATCTCCCAGGCGGCATCCATAGCCTCGACAATAGACAGAGGGAGTTCTCCCTTCTTGGCAGCCTCCATATTCTGCGACATCTGTGCGACCTTTGACGCCCCCAGCAGGATTCCGTCGCCCTTGGCTGCATCCAACATCGAGTGGTTGCAGAGCCAGCGGTAGGCTGCTTCGACCATCGGTATTTCTTCCGCTTCACACGCCTGGCGGATTTCATCAACTGCATCGAAATAGGACTGCTTCCAATAGCGGTCACGATAGCTCTTGAGTCGGGCGAAACGGCCCGGCTCCGGTGCATCCTCAAAATGGTGATGCTTGCCAGTAAGCATCCCACCAGCCAGCGGATTGAAGGCATAGAAACGCATCCCGAGATGACGGATGGCCGAGAATAATTCCGGTTCCACATTGCGGCATAATGCATTATACATTCCTTGATAGACTGTCGGTTTCGGGCATCCGTACTTATCGCATTGATGCCAGATGTCAACAACCTGCCAAGCCGGATAATTGCTTAAGCCCAGTTCCTTGACCTTTCCTTGTTCATATAGTTCAGCCACGGTTTCCAAAGCTTCACCGATGGGCGTCTTTCCGTCTGGAAAATGGAAATACAGCAAATCCACCTTGTCCCGGTTCATCCGTTGCAGGGATTCATTGAACTCCATCAGGATGCATTCCCGGTCCAATTTTCCAGTAATACGCGGATGTACTTTCGTAGCGAGATAATACCCATCCAACGATGGGAGTATCTCTCCCAAGTACTTCTCCGTATCGCCCCCATTATAGACGTAGGCAGTATCCAGTTCGTTATTCCCGGTCTTCAGGAAAGACTCGGTCATCGAGCGGCTGGCCTCAAGATCCAGTTGAGGCCCGAAGTTCATTGTTCCGAGAATAATCTTCATAAACTACTCGTCATGTCCCAAAACAAGGCCTAAAATGGAGTCTTCATTCTTGACGACACCATACACATTGGCACGTGTTACCATTTTTTCAGCCCATCGATGATGTGGTCCAATCTCATTCATCTTGCCTCCGTCTTCACTCTTGATGACACCGCCGGAAGTATTAAGAATCTGAACCGCATCCTTATATTCTTCTTCGTTCACACAAAACATAGCATTTACGAATCGAGCGTGTGACGGATGGATGATGGTCTTGCCGATGAATCCGTTAGCTTTGTCAATGATCACCTCGTGGAGAAGTCCGTCGATAGCGGGATTGATAATTGACTTTCCCTTGATCAGTGAATGGAAGAAATTGTTCTTGATGATGTCGTTAATATCATCTTCTTTGTACACGCGGAAATATTCCCAGACCGCAGCAGAAACGACATACTCGTTGTAGCGGTTGAAGAAATTTACCACATCGGAGAGGGCATCTCGTACAGGCATTATATCATATACCGTAGAATGGATGCTTCTGCGAACACCAAAAAGCGAGGACATGTCTGTACCACCAACGCGGATATTCAGGATAAGATCCCGATAAGGATCCAACATGCTGTGGAGCGTCAGCAATTCCCGATTACGAGATTCACGAAATGCAATTTCCGGGCCTTCTAGAATAGGCATTCCATACAGAAGGACTCCAAGCCGACTATTTACTTCCACAAGCGTCCGGAGAACTCCCAAAGCATTTTTGCTGCTAAACTTAGGGAAATTGAAGCCCGTTAGGACGTGTGCCTGGCGAGGAGTAAGCCTCTTGGAAAAACTAATGAATTGCTCCGGATTACGGACACGAACAAAGATAAGAGGAATGTCATCCATCGTAATCTTACCGGAATCAATCGCATCGGCAAAGAAGTCCATGTGATCAAGGACATTCTGCTCTGCGACCGGCAAATCCTCTTCCTTAATGGCATCCTCCATGCACATCACCAGCGATGTGACCTCAAGTTTATGATTAAGTACTTTTTCCCGGATATCTTTGGTGGCCGGCATGTAGAGTGTACCTCCAAGACAATACTGAAGCGTATCCTTGGGAGTATACTTGTTAAAATCCATCGGAGCTTTGACAAACGCAAAGTCCGGATTGTAAGCGTGATGTCTCATCTACTAGTTTTACTTAGGAGAAACAACGGCCTCAGGATAATACTCGTCAATCATCCGTTTAACCAACACTATTTGCTTTGCTCTTTGCCGAGCCTCTTTCTCGGTTGTATCGTAGCTATGATTCGCCGCCACAGAACCACCGGTCTTCAGATAGACCGGAGCCGCCACGCGGATGAAATCCGGGACTTCATAATGCCGGATGAAACCGCCGGAAGACTTCGGATTTTCGGTGTGCAGGTCAATAGGAACATCAATGGCAGCGCGCATCGCAGCTAGCATTTGGATCTGAATATCACGAACCGGGTTGATAGAATCCGCACCGAGTTCTTCAAGGACGTGGGCCGAGCAAGGGTTTCCGTGACCGGAATGGGCGGAAACCTTGAAATGGACATCAGCAGGGATAAAACCTTTCTTGCGAGCCTCACCAAGTGCCCAAAGCAGGCCTTCATCATAAACCAGGAAGGCGCGGACTCCCAGCTTGACGCCACGACGAATCTCCTCGATACCGCGGGCAATCTGCTCCTCGCCACGAAGACGGTAGCCCATGCGCTGACCTTCCTCGGTTTTTACAGATGCGGACGTGTCAGTCGTGGCGCGGGGGCCGCAGGCCAGCACGAGCTGAACCTTCCACTTCTTGGCATACTCGACCATCGTTTTGATTTCCTCATCAGTCAAGAACATGATTCCCTTTGTCTGGGTGACTCGGTGAATCTGGATACCATACTCGTCAAGTGCCTCAAGTAGAGCTTTCATAGGGCCAGGGCCCTGAATACCAGGGACTTCGAAGCGGTACTGGCCGCCATCTGGAAAACGCTTTTCGGAAGTAGGAAGATCGTACAAGTCGCCACCAGGCATGCCGATACTCTCGAGGAATTCCCGGGTATCATTCATAGTGTAATACTTCATATCTTAATGATTTTGATTATTCAATTGTTATTGTGACAAGGTCCATCGCTTTCTCGCAGGCTTCAACCGCATCTTCGGCAGTTTGTCCTTGGGCAATTACAAAACCAATTCTGTCATTGCTGCATTCAATAGGAGTGGATACTTCGCCAATAGTTTTAGTAAAAGTAATCTGCTTTACTCCGGGTACTTTCTCTGCTTCTGCTTTCCCTTTGATAGACATGATAGTTCCAAAAGGCACCTCAAAATACCGGATAGCGGAGCCGCAATGCAAAGTCGGATGGATGTCGGGATCTTCCCCCAAGGCAACCTTAATCGTTGCACCTACCATGTCAATTCCGGTACTTAGCGGGACCAAGTGCGTTGTGATATTGTCCCCTCCCATCCTGGCTCCGAGTTCAATCATCACCGGGCCACGGCTGGTGACCTTCATCTCCACATGCGCCGGTCCCTTGTCCAGGCCGAGTGACAGGCAGGCGGCCTCCGCCACCTCCCGGATCTGCTGCAGAGTCTCTTCGGGCAAACGAGAAGGCTGGGTGTGCCCCATCTCCACAAAGTGCGGGGCCCCAGTCGTAATCTTGTCAGTAATCTGCAGGATATGCACCGTGCCTTTTACGACCATCACTTCCACACTCACCTCAGGCCCATCCAAGTATTCTTCTACGATTACCTTTCCGTGACGGCTGCAGGAGTGACTATACTCATAATTAGCCAATAATTCCTCAAAGTCATGCACTTTGGCCACGCCATGGCTGCCGGCATTGTCCGTAGGTTTGATGATGCAAGGGAAATCCACCTTACCTTCCAATGCTTTCAACTCCTCATAAGAATCCACGTCGAAATACCATGGAGACGGTACGCCATAGGCCATAAAGGCCTTGATCATTTCATACTTGTCCGTCGCCTTGAACGAAGTCTCGTAAGAGATGCTATGCAAGTGCAGCTTGTCCGAAGCCTTAGAGACACCGCGCATCGGCATATCCGTAGCCAAGGTCATGATGCCATCAGGCTTGAACGCCTCCGCCGCCTTCAGCACTGCATCCTCGTCCATCGTCGAGGCATTGAAGAACTCGTCGGCGTACTGAATCCCAACAGCCTTCGGATTGAAGTCCGCAACTCCCACATACAAGCCCATTTCCTTGGCTTTCAAGATGGCCGGCAACTGGAGCACCGAGGCTCCAACAATCATGAGTCTCTTCATTATTGATGATGTTGCACGGTATTAATATTCTTTCTACCAATTACCGAAATAACAGTTTGCCACAGGATTATGAGATCAAGCGCAAAACTGAGGTTATCGGCATAATACGCATCCCACTTGAATTTTTCATCCTGAGTGATGCTATTACGGAAAAAAGCCTGCGCATAACCAGTTACACCTGGCTTTACGGAAAAACTTTTCTTCCGATTCTCATCTAATTGAGAAAGATCTCTTCCTTCATGCCAAATCTTCGGACGGGGCCCCACAAAACTCATGTCCCCTAGCAATACATTAAGGAACTGGGGGAACTCATCAAGACTGGTTTTACGAAGGAAACGCCCAATAGGAGTAACCCGCGGATCATGGTCACTGTTATATGTACTTCCATCCGGATTATGCAAGTTAGGAGAATTTACATACATTGATCTAAGCTTGAACATCTTGAAAGGCCTATATCCTGTTGTCGCTCTGTATGCATTATAAAAAACAGGTCCCTTATCAGTTAACCAAATAAATGGTGCAAAAATGACAATAACACAAAGTACAAAAGGAAGGAGAATCAAGGCCCCAATAATATCAATCAGTCTTTTTAAAAAATGCCGATACATAATTCTAATGTCTTAATTGTCTTAAATCCCACAGCCAGGGCAACCAATGATTAATTACTTTAACTGCCAAATACGAGATTACAATACTGATAATCCATATAGATAACAAAAACCAGATAGAATTATTGCCCCCTAAACTATGAGCAATCTTACAAAAAGAAATGGGTAGGGCTCCACTCAAAAAATAGAAACCTATCGAGTTTTGACCGATGAACGTAAGACATCTAATTCCTGGTAATAGCTTACAAATCCAGACCAACAATAAGCAAGATATCGCGCTCGTCAAAAAACCTAGTGGTTGTATGCTCAGTGTGCTAATCAAGGGATCATTATTCCCTTTCAGTCCACATACTATTATCACTAATACTATTGTCAACAATAGAGAAAACCACCAGTTCATATAATTATCAACTCGTTTCTCATAACGCCAATAAATCCCCCCCATCGCTAAAAAAACCAACGCTATCAAGCCTTGCCGCCAGGCCCAGATTCCAACACTTGCGATACCTAGCTTGACGAATAACATACTAATACTGCCCAATGCAAAGCATGCTACTACATAAAACCATATTATACGAATCCTAGTACATAACAATACAAGAAGAACCAATTCCGCGACAGCAAGCGCACTTGTAAACCAATAGGTCCCTCCCCCTATAGTTTTAGTAAGAGCATAGCCAATACTCATGTTACGCCCCTGTATTATACAACTTGGAAAAAACTCTATAATACTGAACAGAATCGACGGAATCACGATCCTGAACAAAATATTCATAAATAGTGACTTTCCTCCCCCAATTAGAAAAAAGGTTTTCCTATCTTCTTCAATCTTTGGAAAGGAGAGTTGCTTCCAAAACAACAAATAACCACTTATAAAAAAGAAGGCATTAACATACCATGGATAAACAAAGACATTAAATAGATCCAGCGTCATTCCATAAGATAGCTGGGTATGTACAAAAAATACTGCAATAATCGACAATGCTTTCAATGCATTAATCCAATTAATCGTTTTTTTTGAATCATTGTAAACCATGAAAACAAAAACAATAGTTCACTATCTAACAAGTCGCTGTCCCCGTTTCCTCCAATACTTGCTATTATAATCAAGATAGATATCGGGCTCGCTTTCTAACACATTATTTATAGTTATAGAAGGAGTTTCTTCGTTTGGTTGCACCAAAATGGTATTACATCCTTTAATTGAGGATGTATCATTTTCACGTCCTTCATATCGAAAGCGATTATTAAACACATTTCCAAATATTTTATTATTGACATTTGCCAGAATACCAACATTCATCCTATCAAGTGAAAATGAACGGCGCAAAGAAATACTTGAAGAATTCTCAATATCTAAAATTATATTTCCACAAATAGTACAATTGTTAGTCCCTTCATCGCAGTAGATTCCTCTATTACTTCCCATCCCTGTATAATCGTGTATATAATTATTCCGGATAATCGTTCCGTTATTTATTGTACTCACATAAATGGCTCCAGAATCAATCAGTGTCCATAAATGCTTATTTGCACGATAGGAATCAGTATAATAAATGTGGTTATTCTCAATTACACCAAAACAAGGACGATTCTTGTCTATATCAGTATACCAAATACCAGCACCAATAGCACAATAATTAAAATCAACTATTTCATTATGAGACACTTCAAAATCTCCCCCTCTGCAATAAATACATTTGTCATTTTTCAACGACTTTCCATTTCTATAGAACTTGTTCTTTCGTACCCTCACAGAATCGGATGTATTGGCAATTGATATTACATTTGAATAATTGTCATAAAACACATTTTCACATATTTCAACATTGCTTGTAGCCTTTAAATTGATGACAAGAGAACGAATTGACGAAAACTCACATTTTAATATTTTCAATTCAGTTACAGATAAATCTTCATATAACATAAATGACCTATTAGCAGCACAGCCAACAAATCTAAACTCCGAGAAACTCAAAGACTTAAAATGGCACTTAGAAAAATGAATGAAACGACTTGCTTCGCACTGATGGAGAGCTATTCCCAACCGTAATTCCAAACCATCTTTAGTGGACGCAATTGGACAATCATCAAGAGGAACATTTACGAGACGGATACGAGGGAATCTTTTACCCACTGTATAATCATAATTAATATTATAATTACCATATGGTGAAAGCCCTTTCGTAAGAGCATCACATTTGAAATAGATAAAACCTTCCTTTATATCAACAATTGGGCACGAGTAGCTTGTATACCAAGACGTGATTTCAATTTGAGAACAAGAATAATCGATACCATCTAATCCCCGCGAAACTGGAGACTTTACTCTGCAGATCTTTTTTTTAGCATCTATCACCTCGACCATCTCGCTCATCTGATACACCTTACTAAAATTGGGGCGATCAGCCAGATTAGCGTCAACGTAAGTCGCACCGGGTACATATTCGAATACGCTTCCCTTTTGAGATAAATCATCTCCATCAGAAAGAATGACCGCCCTATGCCCGCAGAAAATGATTGATACTTCAGGATAGTCCAACCCAGATAATACTAGGTGTTCACTATGATATCTGTACAATCCCGGAGCAAAATTGACCTTTATCTTAGTCCGACCATTCAATAATTCATTTTGAATCAAGGAAGTCAGATTATCGAATGTGTCTTGATTATCAATAACAATTGTTGAATGGTTAGGACATGAAAAAGAAGACATCACCGACAAAAGTACAATGACGAAAAACAAGATTATCTGTTTAATAAGATTCATCGTTTATCTCTATTCTCAAGCATAGAGGAAACAATCGCTATATATTTTTTGGAAGATGCATCCCAACTATACTTTTCAATAACTGCTCTTCTGCCCTCCTGACCCATTTTCCATGCTTCTTCCTTATGTGTAACCAAATACTGAATAGCATCTCTTATTTGGGATTCATTTAAGGGATCAACGAGAATACCACACTTGTATTCTTTCATAATGTCTCGATAGATTGGCATATCCGAGCAGATTATCGGCAACGCAGATTCCATACTCTCAAAGATCTTAATAATGCCAAAAGAACCACTCTTATTTCTAGCGTAAACCGAGAAATCTCTCAATACATTACAAATCGTTGAACGCTTAAAGAAACCTTCCAGCTCTTTATGATCGAAACCTTCCACAAACTCAACCTCTTCCCATTCTGGCATATTAACAATTTGACGCCGGTATGTGTTTATCTCGTTCCCCATAAAGCGCCCAGCAACAAGATACTTTACATTGTCAACTTGGTTTAGCGCCTTCAAAAAAATCTCCTGTTTACTATAAGAATAAATCAATCCAAAATAAAGGACACGATTTTCGCGATTTAAATAATCATCGAGTGACAACTTATAATCCTTGTTAATCTCCGGGAAATTCCCGAGGATATGAATCTTGCTCGGACTCACTCCCCATGACTTCAAGTAGTCGACAGTTTCATAACTTAGAGCAGAAACCGCATCAACTCTCCTGAGCACGAACCCCATCATTTTAGCTAATAACCAAACAACAGGCTTTAGCATCCACCGAGGTTTGCTTGACTTCCATAGCAAAGAATAAGGGTGATCCTCTTGCATCTCAAAGAACACTTTCTTCCCTCTATTCTTCAATCTCAGACAGATGAGCAACTGATCGATATGAACAGTATGATATATCTCGGCATCAATCTCTATAAGCTTTCTATATAGCTTTCTTGGAGCGATAAAAAGCCTCTGGAAGAATGATCCAGCTCTGTATCCAGAAGAAACGAAAGTAACTCCCTGTTCCGTTTCAACTGGTTTGACATCAGAAACGACATCAAACACCTCAAAACCCGCTGAAATTAAACTTCGAGCCTGCCTATATAGAATAACTTCTCTATCCTTTTTGGGCATAGATGAGAAGAAACAATATCTCTTCGTAGAATTCACTTTAAAAACGATTTATCAATTCTATTATGTGTTCAACCTCTGCTACAGTGATCGTCGGCCCAATCGGCAAACTTAATTCCTCATTTGCAATCTTCTCCGTAATGGGAAAAGACATTGTATTCCATGTTCTATAGCATTCCTGTTTATGTGGAGGGACAGGATAATGAATAACAGTCCCAACACCATTCTGCTCTAGATAATCGCGAATGGCGTCTCTTTGCCCTTCTCCAATCAGAACCGGGAATAGATGATATACATTCTGGTCATCCGGAAGACGCAGAGGAAGAGTAACAAGCGGATTCTTAATAAGGTCATAATAGTACTTTGCAATCATTTTGCGATGAGCGTTATCCTCAACTAAATACTTAAGTTTCACATCAAGAACCGCTGCTTGAATCTCATCTAAACGAGAGTTTCGCCCACAATATTTAAATACATATTTTTTCTGCGATCCATAATTCGCAAGGGCACGTACTGCCTTAGCAAGTTGCTCATCATTTGTTGTCACAGCACCTCCATCGCCCAGAGCGCCCAGATTTTTACCAGGATAAAAACTATGACCAGCAGCATCCCCGATGCCCCCAGTTATCCGACCATCAGCTGTTTTACATCCATGGGCTTGAGCATTATCCTCAATAAGTTTAAGACTATACTTCTTACAAACTGCACCAATCTTTTCAGTGTAAGCATTTCTGCCATAGAGATGAACGATTACAACTGCCTTGGTCCTTGAAGTAATAGCAGATTCAATCAAATCGTCATTAATCTCAAGAGTATCAAGTTTCGGTTCTACAAGAATTGGCTTCAAACCATTCTCTGTTATGGCAAGAATCGTCGCAATATAAGTGTTCGCCGGTACGATAACCTCATCTCCGGGACTCATCACCCCCATTTCAATATAGGCGCGAAATATCCAAATAAGCGCATCTAAACCATTAGCACACCCAACGCAATATGATGACTGAATAAAACTAGCGAAGTCACTTTCGAAACGTTCGTTTTCTTTCCCTTGTAAATACCAGCCACTATTGACAACTCTAATTACCGCCTCAGTTATTTCTTCTGCATGAAGACTCGTGACATCTCTAAGTGATAAAAACTGTATCATAATAAAACTATAATTGAATGAGAGTAACTATCTTTTTTCCTTGCTTGGTAATATCCATCTGCTCCTTTATAAATGAATACGATAAGTCCCCAAACTGTCTTCTTTCTTCTTGTGTCATATTATAAACCTGCATAATTGCTTGTGCAAGATCTTCCGGAGACCCTGTTCCAGCGTCAATAAACTTTCCATAATAGGATTGAGGCATTCCTGGCAGTTTACACATAATACTCGGAAGCCCCGTGGCCATATAGTCTATATCTTTTGAAGGGAAAGAATACTGAACATATTCACCATCTTCAGCATTCCTTGGATTAATCAAAGCTGAAGAATGACGCAATGCCTCCATGGCTTCAGACTTTGAAACTCTTCCAAAATAGCAAATTCTATTATCCTCTTCGCTCCTCTGATTAATTAAGTCAACGCCATCACCGCTCCCATAAAGATGTAACCGGATATCTGATTGGGGTAATAACCTAAAAGCATCCAACAATCTTAATACTCCATAACGAGTTGACAAAGTACCGGCATATGTCAAAACAAAACAATCTCGAGGACTAACAATATCTTTTTTCTGGATATCATGGAACCCTTCTATCACAATATACTTTTTATCCTCCAACCCCAAGTATGTTCTCATAGCCTCGGTATAAAACACAAAATAGTCAAAACACTTAGCAGCATTTTCAGCGAGACCATAATATAACTGTAAATATTTTTTTTTCGGGAAAAAAATGTCAGGCACAATTAAGCAGACTTTGACTCTCGCACCGAAAACAAACCTCAATAGGCGGCCAACCATTACATGTCTAAAAACCATATAAGGTAAAATCACCGTATACGGCTTCTTATCCTTACCGATTATCCTACTAGCCGCAAAACACATCGAAACTACAGTCCATAGCTGCTTTATAATTGGCAAATTCAAAGAACTAACAACAAGAGTATCATCTTCCTCGTCAAAAAAACTCTTGTAATACAATTTTGCATGAGGAAAACTACGGATATCAGGTGATGTTATTACGTGAAGGTTAACCTCCTCCTGACAGCGCAAACCAGATATTACAGCCTCGCTATCTCTATACAAAGAATCAATTCTTTTTTCAGTTTGTACTAATTGATTTGTAGGGTGAGCTCCTATGAAAACAATATTAATCATATCAATCCCTCATTAAATAATTAAACTCTCTCAACGATGATTTAATTGATTTCTTCAATACAAGATAAGCAGATACTATTGCTAATAGATACGCCAAGCAAGAGACAAGAAGATTGGTATAAGTATTAGTGAAGAATTTGGATACGACAATATTTATAGAAATAAACACTATGACAATAAGGACATCTGAAAAAACTATTATAGGGACATTCCAACCAGACTTTTTATACAAGATTACTTGAAAGACATAATACCATACCATATACGCCAGCAATGCGGCAGAAGCAATTGAGTAGATACTGCCAAAAAGATAATAGGCCGGAAGAACAAACAAAAGATGAATAACAACTCCCAGCATATTTACAAATATCAGTTTGACTGGTTCATTTCTAACCTTATACATATTAATGACCAAGACATTGGACTTGCATTGGAAAATGAATAACGGATATATGATGTACAAATATGCCAAAACGGCAGAATACTTAGTATAAAGAACTTGAACCAAAAATGCAGCAGGGTAATATGTCAGTAAAAGAAGCGCTGCAAGAAGTGAGGATACTTTATCAAAAGACAAATACATTGCTTTCATTTCACTCTCTTGGCTCCTCTTGAGAAGAGGATAAAAGACAGCTGCAATAGCTCCAATAAACTGAGCTGCGACAACAATTGTATGAAGAGAAAAAGAATACGCGCTGAACGCCTCGATGCCAAACTTATTCTGAACGAGTAGTCGACTTCCAATTATAATAGAACCACCTCCAAATAGAGATGCTAGCATTAAAGGCATGCCGCCTTTAAACACTGCAATAATCTCACCTCTTAATTCTTTAAGAGGAATTCCCTTCTCAAAAAATATTTCCTTAGATGTAAAGAAATGATAAAGAATAATCAGGTATTTTGAAACAGTATATGCTGCTATATAAATAATAGAGTTTTTTTCATTCAAAACAATTAATAGAACCAATAACCCGGCAAATACTATTTTATCAACTATATTACCAGTAGCATACTGCTTAAAACGTAACGTGGATTGGTTCATATAATGAAACATTCCCGGAATAATCGTTGGAATAATATTCAGAACCACGAGCAACCACACATAAAAGTTATGGTCACGTTCTCTAACAAGAAATGGTAATAAACAGATTAAAACAACTGTTTCGACAATGGTAAGAAATGTTAACAGTTTTTTGAATGATCGAAACTTTCCCCAAAGTTCACTTGTATAATCACAATTTGCATAATTCAGATGGATTCCATCATTGAATCCAAATGCAAATAAACCAACATACCCACAGTACATAACAAATAATTGCCAATAACCATACTCTTCCACAGAGATGAATAGAGGAAGAATAAACGATGTCAGTAAAGACAATCCTAAAGAGATCAGATTGGTTGCAGAAACTCGAAAAATCCCTTTGATTTTTTTGCTAAACTTCACTTCCAATTAAATCTTTGAGAATACCTATGAATAATCAACAATAACCAAAAAGCGAATAAAGTATCTGAGCTCTGAAACACTTGGTTATTTGCCGAAATGAATTCGATCATGATGATGAATAGCATAAATAATAACAGTGAAACAGCATTTCCAGAATCCAAAAAGGAGCGCCATGCTCGACCAAATAACCGAAATAGAAGAAACAAAATGAGAGGCACTCCAAAAAAGGACACATCATTTGCGAACCACATATACGATGTATGCCAACAAGCCCAATGATCATAACCATAGGCAATCTCCATTGACATTTGATATGTTCTGCTCCATGCATCAAATGGGACAGGAAAATTGTCCAAAAGGAACCATGAGTATCCTACTCCAAATGTGCCTTGAAAAGGAAGATCAAACGATAAAGCCAATGCCATATATGGGTGAGCAATATAAGATGTAAGATTAACCAATAACGGCCGTAATCCTGGTGGTGTTACAATGTAGAGAAAACTTGTTTTATCCAAGGAATAGACAAAACCAGCTGTGGATCGAACTCTATCGTAGGTGTCTCCGATTCGCGAGCCCATTATAAAATTGAAAACCCACAAAGCCACAAAGACAGACAATAGCAGTACTATAATAACTCTTATACCTTTTTTGAATGAAATACGTTTCCCAGAATCTATAGTCCGTTTTAAATACCTCGCCAATATAACTGTAGCCATGGCGATAAGAAAGTTGAAGAAACCAACATTTGTTCCTGTACAAACAAACTGCAAAAGATAGAGTGCCCAAATAAAAATAGAGCCAATCCTTTTAAAAGCGCTCAACTTGGGCCAATAATAAATCGATAACGGAATATAACACCAGTGAAGAGGACCACAAAGGACAACGAAATAATTGATATATTTCCAAATACCAGAAACATTACGAATACCTTGCTTCAATTCATACACCTCGCTAGCCGACTCCAAAAAAGTAGTGACTCTAGATGCTATTTCAGAAAAGCTAAGACTACGCATCCCCGTAAAAATCAAGAATTTCGGGATGGCGGTAATCAAAGCAATTACAAATAATACATTAATTACCTTATTAATAGGAAACCATCTAACTCCTTGATATCTTCGTATTGGAGAGTAAGCCCCATTAGTGAACCCCAAATACATTGCCAAGTTTGAGATGAACAAAAAAAGATACAACGATGATTTATTGACATCCGGGTAATCAATAGGGCCAAACTCATACAAAAAAATGGTAAATAACGAGAATAGTAAACCTAGTATAATAGGTAATTTGTATAATGTTTTTGAATAACTCATTGTAATCCTTTTCTATTAGCCATCATCTAGTTAAGTCAATGAACATTGCCATCTACTCGGCATTGTTTGAATGATTATCATTAACAATAAACTAGAATATCATCTTCTTTGTCCCCCATGAAAAATCAGTTACTACCTAGCTTAGAATCAAATCACTTTGATCAATACAGGTATCAATCCTCGTCTAGCAGAGCTCCTGAATAATTACAGAAGGATTTTAGAAACAAGCTCTCTGACTTACGGATGCTATCATATGTAAGTAGTTCTTTCGGCCCCTGAATCATTTCATACCCTTCCTTGTCACAAGAATTGTCATCATTAATAGGGCCATACACCTCTCCTAGCTTGAGACCGCCATGATCACTATACATCACATTAATCTGCGGATCAAGGAAATCAACAAGCGAAGTTTGATTAATGCAAGTATAACCAGAGGGGATATTATACTTATACCACATGGCAGAACGTGTGCCATTAATGTGATCTATCGCTCCTATATTATAACCATGCAACATATCAATGTAATCATGCAAATAATCTTTCTCACTCGCTGCAGATACCAAATGACTACCAATAAATCCACTTGTACGAGCGCCGATCTCCACAGGAGTAAGCGTTCCGTCAGGCTTCATGATAATCTCAAGATGCCCGAATGAGTTCTTTAAACCTATTGCTCGGTAGCAATCACGACCTCGATCAGCGATAATACGATAGACATCATCACTATAAACGCTCGAATTCCAATGTAACTTTACAGCACATCTATTACTTCCCGCAAATGGAGTATGATACTTCACAGATATGCCATAAACGACAACATTCCCGTAATCATCTCCGAGCATATCTACTGTGAACTCTCTTCCTTCAACATACTCTTCAATCAAACAGAAATGATTAAAAGAAGCCTCCTTGGCTTTATTCATCGCATCAATAATCTGTTGTCTTGATGAGCCTACCTCAAGCGAAGTAATACCACGCGAACTTGCCGCCACATCTGGTTTGATTATTATCTTCGTATTATGATTGAGAAAAATCACATCCTCAAGCGTGATAGAATCCGAGCGTTCTGAGACACGGTTGAAGATCCCTGCAGCCTTCCAATCTGAAGCCATCTGTTCTTTTGACAGAACAGAGTTGAATTTATCCGGCATATAGCATAATCCGTATGCTCTATGGATGGCAGAGACAGAAGGTGCCGCTAAATCAATGCACGATATAGCACCATCAATATCATATTTCCGTTCCTTGAAAATTCTTAAAATCGTTTCAGAATCTTTCACATCCTCACGAATATGAATATCACCTGAAACCGCAGGGCACTCATTCCAATCTACCACTATAACAGTGTAGCCAAAGGACTTGAGTTTATCATAAATCCCCTTTAGCAACTTATTCCCACCAAGAATAGCAAAATACTTATTCATCGTTTCTAAAACTAATAAAACTACCGTAGTCTCTAATATAATCCTCTTTATTGTACACGTCACTGGCTAAAACCATACACACGGAACCAGAAGAGAAATCCTCCAAATCTCGCCATAATCCTGGTCTCACATAAAGACCTTGATAAGGACGATTCAAGAAAAAACTCCGTTTACACTTCCCATCATCGAGTGTAATAGTAAACGATCCAGATGCTGCTACTATCAACTGTTCCAATTCCTTATGAGCATGTGAGCCTCTTGATTCTCCTCCAGGGACATCATAAAGATAATACACTCGTTTTACATCAAATGGGAGAGTTATCCCATTTTCCACGACTGTAAGATTTCCTTTACGATCACTATGGTGTTTATCCAATTCCACCATTGAACAGTCGTATACACTATATTTTGCCATCTTTCTTCAGCATAATAAACATATCGTACTCGCGGACATAATCCTCTTTTGAATAGTGTTCCGAGCCAAATTCCAATGCCAGAGAATTCGTGGAGAAGTTATCCATCTCTCGCCATAAACCTGCGGGCACATAGAGTCCATAGTAAGAGCGATTAAGGGAAAACGTCTTCTTCTTATTTCCATCATCTACGATCACATCAAACGATCCGGACAGAGCCACTATGAATTCTTGATTCTTTTTAAATGCATGACCACCACGAGCTTCACCACCAGGAACATCATAAATCCAATAAGTTCGCTTGATTTCAAATGGAATGTGGTTATTCTGCTCTACGAAAGATAGATTCCCACGTACATCCAAGAAACGAGGTAGCTCAACAATTCTTACATCTTCAAGCGTCATAATCTATATTAGAAAAAATTATTCTAAATACCTAAAAGTGTCAGAATCAACATTCGCCTTCTTCTCTTCGATTACCCTCAAAAGATACTGGCCATATTGATTCTTAAGCATTGGCCGAGCTAATTCTCTCATACGCTCTTCGCTAATCCAGCCACGTCGATACGCAATACCTTCCAAACAAGCTATCTTGAGCCCCTGTCGTTTTTCGATAACCTCAACAAAAGTTGACGCCTCAGCAAGGCTATCGTGTGTACCGGTGTCTAGCCATGCGAAACCACGTCCGAAGACTTGTACCTTGAGTTCGTCGGCTTTGAGGAATTCTTGATTGACCGCGGTAATCTCCAGTTCCCCACGTGCGCTTGGTTTGATGCGCTTCGCGACATCGACAACCTTGTTGGGGTAAAAATAAAGACCGACGACTGCATAGTTGGACTTCGGGTTTTGAGGCTTCTCTTCTATACTTAAGCAGTTGCCATCCTTGTCGAATTCAGCGACGCCATAACGCTCTGGATCATTGACCCAATAGCCGAAAACAGTGGCTTTACCGTTTTCTTCAGCGTCCATCACGGCTCTACGAAGCAGGCCTGTAAAGCCGGCACCATAGAAGATGTTGTCGCCGAGCACCAGGCAAGCAGAGTCATCTCCGATGAACGTCTCTCCAATGATGAAGGCCTGCGCGAGACCATCCGGACTCGGTTGTTCGGCATACTCAAAGTGAACGCCGTAGTCGCTGCCATCTCCGAGCAGACGCTTGAAACCAGGCAAGTCGCATGGAGTGGAGATAATGAGAATATCTCGGATTCCTGCCAGCATAAGCGCGCTGATGGGATAATACACCATCGGCTTATCATAGATGGGCAAAAGCTGTTTACTAACCCCCTTAGTGATGGGGAAAAGACGAGTGCCGGAGCCGCCGGCGAGGACTATTCCTTTCATCTTTATTTGATATCTTTATAACGTTTCTAATTGTTTATTCAGTAAATCCTCGAATTCTTTCAAGCCACTATAACAGACACAATAACAAGGAGATTGAACTCTATTCATAAACAATTTCACGTCCTCTATCTCTCCGTGAATAGTATTAATCGGATCTTGTAAAGCATTGAAGAAAAGCATGATCCTAATACCCGCTTCGACACAATCCTCAACAATCTTTGGATTACCTATCCAGTTATCAACAATCCCAACCACTATATCCGTATTCTGAATCGCTTCCGGGGCGGAGCTCCACTCTATGGGCATAAACACCTTCCCAGTGCGTTCCGCGTTTTGCTGGTTCCACTTCCGGATCGTTTCCTTTGCGACATACACCTCTTCCATCGCCCCGCTCAGGCTTCCGACCATAATTCTATAGACCTTTGCTGTAAACATAGTTTTCCGTGTTAGTAAGCTTTGATTTCAAATCTATTGCTGTCCCCATGGGCAATGGCAATTCTCCCATCCTTGACGATTGACTCCAAGATGCTCCGTACTCGGTCCTGGTCGCTCTCCTGCAGCTTGTTGCTCTCGCAGACAGCACCGCCATTCCCGGCGGTTTTCCCCTCCTCCATTGCCCAATAGAGGATACATGAGCAAAGGCTCTTGAAGTTGAACTCCTTCTTCTGCTGAAAGATGAACTCCTCGACGAGAGTACGCAATTCCGAGTCGGTATAGGCTAGCGCTATGGGATTGACGGACGCCATTTTGCTACATTTTCTGATCCAAATTCTTCCCCTTCTCCTCATGCTCGAAGTTCGGGATGAACTCCTTGATGGCCTCAACGACCTGCGCCTTGGTGAAGTCCTGATCGGCAAAGATGGACTCGAGCTTGTCGAAGAAGCCGTTGACTTCGGCCATGCTGTGGCGGACGGTCTGCTGGACGACGCCCAGGGATTGGAAGCGGTTCATGTCAAGCTTTTCGCCCGGAACATAGAACTCCTCGTAGGCCTTCTCGCCGGTGGTGTCGCTCTTGAAATAGACCACGGGGTAATCGGCAGTGTCCTCTTCCATTTGGGCAGCGAAATGCTTCGCTTCAGCGTCCGAGGCACATTCTTTCTTGCCGAAGCCCTCGGCCTTCACAAAATCGTCGCAGATACTGCTGAAAGTGAGCATCTGGTCCTCCCCGAGCTTGGGGAAGAAGACCTCTCCGGGATTGCCCAGGACGCAGGCGAGCATGCAGATCTGGCCGGATTCCTCCGGGCTCACGAAATAGCGCTTGACATCGCTGGGGGCGGCCAGGGGCTGACGCTTCTGCAAGCGATGGAGCCAGCCGTCCGGCAGCGAGCCGTTGCTGAAGGCGACATTGGCAAAGCGCGCGGTGGTGACCTTGAAGTACTTGTTGTAGGCCATCACGAGGTCCTCCATGATGCGCTTGCTGGCACCCATGATGTTCACGGGATTGGCCGCCTTATCGGTGGAGACGCAGAAGAAGTGCTTGGGCGGATAGACCGTCAGCAGGTCCATCAGCTTCTTTGCTTTGATGTCGTTGTTCTCAATGAGCGCCTGGACGCTATAACGGTCCTTCTCGCTGCGCACGTGCTTATGGGCAGAGAAGTTGGCGACGATATCGAAGCCTTTCTCCTCGCGGAAGATGCGCTCGAAGATAGGATCCGCAAAGTTGAGCGTATAGCAGCGGAACTCGTCCGGAACATATAGGCCTTCCGTGCTGCGAACATCGCGAACAAGTTCCGCGAGGCCGTTCTCGTTGAGATCCACGACCACCACGCTCTTGGGTTCGAACCGAAGCACAGCCTTGATGAAGCTGGAACCGATCGACCCAGCGCCTCCGATGACGCAGACTCTCTTGCCTTTGATCTCCTGCGTCAGCTTCTCCTTGTTCGCCTGAATATCAGGGGCGAACATGCTCGCGGGACGCTTGGTGACACTCGCGGAGATGAATTTGTCGAGGTTGAACATATGTTTGTTTCGTTTCTGTCTTGTTCGCCAGATATACGTCTCCCATTCCTCGCCTAAATTACCATTAAGCAAGGAACGATTCCCCCGGCCGGATTCCTATCCAGGAACCCCCTCGCCGGGCGAATGGGTACGTTTTATACGTACAATCTGGAATTATGCAAAGTTACGAAAAAGAAATGACGCTTTCGCTATTTTCGGAATAATTATTTGAAGAATCTTGCCCCCCGTTTCGACCCCAAGGTCAAGTATTTCTGAATCAAGCTGGTCCTGCATGGCTCTGTGGCATGAAACGGAACGAGAACCATCTCGAGCCTGTTGGACGTCTCGCAGAACACCGCGAAGAAGTAGATCGCCACTTTCGGGCATTACCCTCCCGCAACCGCCATCGGCATTACAAAAAAACCTGGACTGCGTAGAGTCCAGGTCGGTAAGGGGAAAAGAGTTGATTCGAATGGGCTTTCATGTTCCCGGCTTGAAAGTGGCTGGCATAGATGGGCGTGGCGATATCGAACTCTACATGGCCGGTGAAAGTCTCGCTATCCAGGATGACCTTGCTGTCCTCCCTAACATCGAACCACAAATCACGCCTTTATCAATGGCGAATCCTGTCACCAACCCATGCGGGCAATCCACGTGCGCACCTAAGGGCAGACGCGGTAGGGGGAGAAGATATGGTGGGGCATAACTGAAAGTATTCTTTGTACTATTCGGCAAACTTCTTGAGATCCGATCGAAACGAATCATATACTATGTTCATTTAGATAGGCGTCCCCATAAATTCACAGCCAAATTAATGAATGCCCAAAGCCCTCCGGAAGCTCCTATCCAATGAAAAACTTTTTGTGCACATACTTTTAAGTCAAGATAACGAGCAAGAAGAACGAATACAAAGGCAATTACAACACCTAATGCAAACCTCCTCCATCTTTTTAACTCTTTTTTGCTCTTTAACTCCTTCTTCCTTAAAGCACTTATTTCATTTTGTGAATCTGCCACCTGAGTCTCTAACTTCTGAAGATATTGCTCAAGTTCTGTATTTCGCTGACCCTTCTCGTCGTTTTCTTTTGACAGTCGCTCTTTTTCCTCCTGTATTTCTTGGTCCTGCTGAGATTGTTTGGCTTTCTGATTCCGAGTATTTTCAACAATACGATGGACCTTCGCATTAAAATCATCTTTGTCGCGCGAATCATCAATGAGGTTTCGTAAACGAGTTGTAGATTCAAGAGCGACATGCTCGAGAAGCAGTTCATAGTCATCCTCTGACAGATTTGAAACGTTAGCGCGTACAATGGCGTCAAAATCATTTATTAAATCTTTGTCCGCATACTCTTCAGTAAGTGTTTGAGCAATCAACGCGCTCAAACCTTTTTTAGAAACAACTGATGAATATTTAACAGGATCTTTCAGAAACAAAAGGCTGGTTAATTCGCCTGGCATAACTATCTCGGGGGTCTGATGGCTATGCTTTTGATTGAAATAGCTTAATTTACTATTAGCAGATACAAACCAGTACTTTGCCTTTTGAGGTTTCGACTTTGTCGGTACTTTTCTCCGGTTTCTAACAGTTAAATAAGCAGAAACATCATGTATGGCATTTGACCTTCCATAACCTTTGGAAACCAACTCATCTATATCAGTTGATTTGCCGTACTCTTGTATCTGGCTATCGGATATCGAATCTACAGTTACACCGATTCTATCAGAGAGCGTAGTCTCAACAGAATTGCGTAAAGAAACAAGCCAAGACTTATTCTGACCCAATCGAACAAGAGCATCTCCGATTGTGGTTGTAGGATGATTCTTGTTATAAGCCTTGATTTCCCGGTCAAGTATCCCTGTAATCTCATCTATTGTAATAGAGAGGACCTTAGGCTTACCGCCAGTTGACCTTATCAAATCCAGCAAATCTAAAGCAGGGCGGGTACTTTCGGCCGCTTGCAAATCCAAAGCCTCCAGAATAACCTGTGTATCAATATAGTAAACAATGCCACTATCCAATTTAGCATCGAGGCTGATACCAGCCTCAAGATAAGCCGCAATCAACGTTCCTAGATAGGCCCTTTCGGCTGCCTTATACAACTGATGGTTTGAACCTTCTATCTTCCTAAGGAACTTAGCGTGAGGCAGATATGATTCATCGATTCTTTTATCTTCCAATGACGTGACGTCGCCAGAGAAGAATGAACTCAGTTTATGCTTGTTCTGATCTAGAAAGAATTGAAAACCAGGACTATCTATGTAACCTTCAGTCTCTGCAAATGCTTGGTATGCCTCTTCCAAGGCATTAGCACAACGCCTTTCCTCCGCATAAACAACTTCAACTTCATCACAGTTGAAATTGTCAAACGCGAAATAAGTACCCTTCTCAATAACGCGAAGATTGAAAGAAGATCTATCTTTCCGAGACTGTTTTGCCCCCACTCTTACTATTAAATCCTTAATAATCGAGACAGGAACATCAAGCCCATATTCAGCCTTTAGGTTATAGCGTACATCATCTGCACTTCCCTGTTTCCTCGTTTGTGCAATACTTGAAAGAACGCGTTTACATAATGGTACAAATACGGCATTATAAATGTCGTTGTTATTCTCAGTAAGAGCTGCCAAGAAAGAATATGCAGTCAGTAATGTACTATCCATTCCAATGATTATTCAATGTTCTTCCTAAAGTAATGATATCAGTAAAAAACAGCATTTAAGAACAGTTCGGCATACGGGGTAACCAGATAATACCCTTCCTTACACTCGATCGACTTAAAAAAAGACGGAACTAGTTGAGATTGTAATTCTTTAAAATGGTTATGATTACGAATCCGTTCATACGTCGTCTTATCCATGCGATACAATCCTGGGGGCTCAGATAAAAAGCCAAGTCGGATCAAATTCGAAATCGATGCCTTGATATTATCCGGGTATAAAAGATCTACCTCTAGCGGAATAATCGTAACATGATCAACAATATCATCAAATCCTGAATTCGTCTTAGAATAAGCTCTAAACGTACAAAACTCTATGTACTTTTTCCCTTTTAAATAAGAGATAATTCGCGCCTCATCAACAGATAGATTTTCTATGACACCGACAAATGAAGGATGTGCATACTTCACTGTATTTTTATTTGACGCACTGGCTAACAAAGAAGTAAACATGTCGGCAATCTCTTCATTAGTCGTATAAGTTAACCTATCAATGATAGGAGTGCCAATCTGAGGATGGACTTCACAGCGATCGCTTTCAGGAATAGACTCTAACTTTTTCCTATACTCCTCGAGATTATGAGCAAACGTTTCCTTCGTCTTCTCATTCTTTAATTTTAGCGGTAAAAGAAAACTCGTGCCATACTCAAAGACTGTTCCAAGAGCATCCCCTATCGCTTTAACACTAGGGCTAGCCAAATCCTTATAAATCTCACGAAGGAGTTCTGGCATAGCTAGTAATGAACTCAGTAAATCAGTAGACATTATAAATAGAATTAGTTTCTACCACTACTTAATTATGGTTGAATATGACATTCGCAAAGCAACTTCGAATAACAAAGCAATTAGCCAGTGAAAAAACCTTAAACGCTTTTCCTTTACCCACCAATCCACTATCCGGCATTGCACGCCTCGACGTTAAACTATCTCGACATATCCCCCGACCACCCATGGCCCAAATCCCAACGCTCGTCATACACGAACTCGAAGTACGGCAACGAGAATTCTTTCTCAAGCAATTCCGTCAGTTCCTCTTGGAGGGGCTCTGCCCATTTACCCACGAGTACCATGAACTTGTCTATCGACCAAACAACGCGCCCACAACAATCTCCCTCAGCCCCATACTTACTCTCCCCCTGCGGATGATCGATGAAAGACTTGCCCTTATCAGCTGCATCTTCTACCATCTTCGGAGTAACCTCACTCTTCCGTACCCCAATTAGTCGATGGCCAACCGGATTGTACCGAAAAACACCCACGCAAGGCATCCGCTCATCAAATGAGCACATGTCGTCCATAAAGGCTTTCCGTTCTTTATCTGTGAGCCGATTCATGAATGTGGTCCTTTCTCCTATCGGCATAAAGATAAAGATTAATCCCGAATAATGAAAGCGATTTTCCTTTTTTCGCTTCAGGCAAAGGGACTTCCGGACCTTAACTGCAGAGTTCAAGTAGAGTCCCTATCGGTAATAGATCGCCCCCTCACCAACAAACCGCATCCCACCGCGATGGCGGATCTTCGCACTTGGCTCGAAATCATTCAGCAGTTGTTGCAAACGATTTGGTAGGCTGGTCTCTAATAACAAAACTATTGACATTCACAATTATAAAACGGGTAATCTGCTAAAGCATTGTCATTCGGCACATTACAAGAACGTCTTAGTTTTGAATAGTTTACTTCACATCCAGATACCGCCTCAGAATCAACAACATACAGATTATCCGTTTAATTCTTGACAATCTTGTTTACAATCTTTCTTTTTCCCAACTTGCGGACTCTATGAGCACGCTGTTCGAGTACTACCTCGGTAGTCTGGAAGAATTCATATCGCAAGCCAAAGTCATCGGCGAGAACCGCTTGATGAAAACCCGGCTTGTTCCTTCATCCCTGCCGGAATATCCAGATTACTGGCACGTCCTTGACAACTTTGCCGTAAAACACATTATGCACCGACATTCGGGTAAGCGGGAGCGACTAAGAGGACAGGAGCCCGTCACATGCCAAGACCTATTACGGATCAGCGACATCGTTCTCAATGCCGAAACTATCGAACCCGTCCAATGCAAGAACGGAAACCCAGGATTAATCTACACCAAAAGCATCGCAGATGAAATCTATGTCCTCATTGAAGAAGTCCGGAGAGGGCACTTAGAACTGGCCACTACCACCATGTACAAAAAAAAGAAGCTCACCGACGCTAAGAGTCCAAAATGACTCCGCAGATTCCGGATTTGCTTCCTTTCTGCAAAGGTAAGCAATATCCTCAATTATCCAAACAGTTTTTCTGAATATGATAAAACGACTCCGTGCCAAACGGCCACCCAATTGTCGCCGAGGGCGATACGGAATCTTACCCCTCCGGCGGGCCGGAGTCTCGAGCCTTCAAGGATGGGCCTTGAAGTCGGGACAAAGATAGGAAGAAATCCTGGAAAAACGATTCATTTCATTTTTCTAAAGAAAAATCACTATTTTTGTATATTATGCCATTAATGGACGCATGATTTGGCAATTCATCATCAATGGCCTGATCACGGGCTTGCTCTATTCCCTCCTGGCGATAGGGTTTGCTCTCGTATATAATACCACGCACATTTTCCATATCGCCGCCGCCGGCATTTATGTCTTTGCGGCGTATATGTTCTGGTGGCTTTCCGGGAAGTTGGGGCTTCCGATCATCGTCGCGGCGGCATTGGCCATTATCCTTACGATGGGATTGAGCTTGCTTTCCGAGGTCGGCGTCTATCGGCCCCTGCGAAAAAAGCATTCCTCCCTGAACGCCGTCATGATCGCCTCCATCGGATTGATGACGGTCATCGTGAACTTCCTCGCCATGGTCTTCGGGACGGAGAGCAAGGCCGTGATGAGGTCCATCAGGACTTACCAGTTCGGGGACCTGATCTTAACCACCCCGCAGCTGTATCAGACCATGGCCGCCGTCATGGCCATCACGGTGTTCCTGGTTCTTCTCGACGGGACGAGACTCGGCCTGAAGGTCCGGGCCCTCAGTTCCGACGAAACGTTGTTCGAGACACTGGGCTACGACAAGCAAAGGACCGTTTCCATCGTGTTCCTACTCAGCGGCCTGTTCATCGGACTGGCCAGCTGTGTGACAGTCTTTGACCTTTCGCTGCATCCCAATATGGGCATGACCGTTCTCATCAATGCCATGGTCGCCATGATCATCGGCGGAAACGGGAAGTTCTGGACGTGTGTCGCAGGCGGCCTGGTGCTGGGCGTGGTGCAATCCCTGACGGTATTCCAGTTCTCGTCCAACTGGCAGGACGCCATCGCTTTCGCGCTGCTCCTGGTATTTTTGTTCCTTCGCCCTCAAGGAATTGCAGGTTTGAGACAAAGAGCGGTATAAAGATGCAATATCTCCTTCATATCGCAATCATGCTGAACATCTACATCATGTTGGTGCTCAGCGCCAATCTTACCATTGGCCTGGCCAACCTGCTGACCATGTGCCAGGCGGCTTTCTACGGGATCGGCGCTTATATCGGAACGCTCTTCCTGACGGAGTTCAATCTGCCGTTCGTGGCCATCATCGCCATCGTGTCCTTGGTTACCGGCCTGTTCAGTTTCGTGGTTTCCTATGCTTCGGTCAAGCTGAAGGGAGATTATTTCGTCTTGGCCACGATGGGTTTCCAGCTCATTGTTTACACGATCCTGTACAACTGGAAATCCGTCACCCGGGGTTCGAACGGGATCGATGTTCCCGACATCAAGATACTCGGAATCTGGGAGATTTCCGGCATCTACTCCTATCTGGCCTTGTCGATCGTTTTGGCAG
>JAEEGL010500934.1_pt1 | contig 34813 bp, 30 predicted proteins | sample 9134231 | NCBI WGS metagenome assembly JAEEGL01 (sample SAMN16246548, study PRJNA631951) | gut metagenome | biome: gut microbiome; feature: rumen; material: fiber-attached | host: Bos | place: Iran: Karaj | collected 2018-10
AAGCTAATTTTGTGCTGTTCGTTTAGAAAATTAAAAAAGTCTTAAACGGCTATTTACAGCCATTTAAGACCTCTCTTTGAGCGGACAGAGAGGGATTCGAACCCTCGTAACGCTATTAACGTTAACACGAGTTCCAGTCGTGCGCCTTAGACCAGCTCAGCCATCTGTCCATTATGGTGCGAGTAATGGGACTTGAACCCATACGTCCTTCGACACACGCCCCTCAAACGTGCCTGTCTGCCTATTCCAGCACACTCGCAAAGTACTTAAATATTATACAACAAACAGGAACAAAAGTCAAGCACTTTTTTAATAAAAAATAATTTATACCAATAATTAACTAAAATATAACAAAACTAATATAAAATACTATTTAAAAACTTCTAATAAAATAAAAAAACATAAATCCCGGATATTCGACATTTTACGTTAAAATTCCACCTTGAAATCCTGTTGATACTGTAGTAAAATATAAAAAGTAGAAAACAGGAAAGGAGTATCCGTTATGGAAAACGAAACTATCAAAGTGCTGATTGGTGACAATTCAGCAGCAAACGGAGTAAAAGCAGCAGCAAAGTTAAGACAAGGCGGCATGATAGCTTACACAAGAAAAAAGGACAGCGAAGTTATATTCGATTCAATAATCAATGACAGACCCGACGTAGTTATCACTGCCCTGACAATGCAGGATACAGATGCCATTGCACTGATAAGCCGTGTAAAGGAGCAACTGATAAATATCCCTGTATTCATTGTGGCATCAGATGTCAGGAACAGCTTCATAGAGAGGCAGGTCCTTGCTAACGGTGCGTCATATTTTCTTTCAGAACCCTTCGATTTTGACGAGCTGGTGTCGATAGTCAAATCGGTCTGCGGGAAAAAGCTTTCAACGGTCTGTACAGATACGGAAATAATCGTTACAGACGTAATACAGAAGATCGGAGTTCCCGCACACATCAAAGGCTATCACTATCTCCGCACCGCGATAATAAGTGCCATAAACAACATTCAGCTTATGGAAAGCGTTACAAAGCAGCTTTATCCATGTGTCGCCAAGAAATATGCCACGACCTCATCAAGGGTCGAGAGAGCAATACGTCATGCAATCGAAATCGCATGGGACAGAGGCAACAGCGAAGTAATAAACAGCTTTTTCGGCTATTCTGTCAAAAGCTACAGAGGACGTCCGACAAATTCCGAATTCATAGCACTTGTGACCGATAAGTTACGTCTCAAGTTAAAAAAGACATTATCCTGAAAACTGAAAACATAATAATTCCATGACCCACCTAATAAAAGTGCCTTAATTGGCACTTTTATTTATTTCCATCGGAATTAATTCCGCAAACATTGATTTATACTTGCGGATATGGTATAATCATATATGAAAAAAGCTTTACAGGAGAAGAAAATGTCCGAACTTATCTCAAACAGATTCAAAAAATGGGAAAAAATCTGCTCTGACAGATTTAACAGGCTCAAGGAAAACGAGGAAAAGCTCAACAGCTTCTTCATAGATCTATACGGTATAGGCGATGAGATATCTCCCGAGGTAGACGAAAGATACATTACAGTACGAAAAGCACAGCTGCAGCGTGAAATAAAAAGCCTTATAAGCTATGCTGTAGGCTGTATCTTCGGAAGGTACTCCCTTGACAAAGAAGGGCTGTGCTATGCAGGCGGAGACTGGAACGCCTCAGATTATTCGACAGTTATCCCCTGCTCTGACAATATAATGACCATAAACAGTACAGATAACGGACTTTTTGCTGCTCTTATGGATTTTTTTGAAGCTGCATACGGCAAGGATACTCTTGAAGAAAACCTTGGCTTTATCGCCGAAGCTCTTGGCGGAAATGGTGAGCCTCGCGATGTCATCTTCATGTACCTACGCAAAAGCTTTTATTCCGATCATGTAAAAATATACAAAAAGAGGCCGATATACTGGGAGTTCACATCAGGCAGCAAAGGAGCTTTCAAGGCTCTCATGTACATTCACCGCTACAATGAAGCAACTCTTTCAGTACTTGAAAAAGGCTATGTTATTCCTCGCTGTGAAGCTCTTAAAGCCGAGCTGAAAAAGCTAAGTGAGGAGCTAAGGGTCACCTCCGGCCCGGAACGAACTGCTCTTCGCCGTGATATAAGCCGTTTGCAGACATTGTTGCTTGAAATGGAGGACTATATACACAGAGTCCACGCCCTTGCTCTGCAGAATATAAAACTTGACCTTGACGACGGCGTGAAATTCAATTATGAAAAGCTAAAGGACATACTCGCTTGATTATACTAAAATCTGTATTCAATAATGAATACAGATTTTTATTTATGTTTTCCCTTTACGAGCTTGTCTGTTTTTACGATGATTATATCGTTCTTTTTCAGCTTTATGGTTTCGGTGGGGACTATTACAAGTTCGCCACGCAGAATGACAAGTACGCTTATATTGTACTTCTCGGAAGCTTCTGCAACGGTCATGCCTTTGAAAGCGCTTTTATCATCAACAAGTATCTCGCCCACATCGCTTATATCGCTGAACCTTGCCTCTGAATTCTGCTTTTTTGTGTACTGCTCAACAAATCCTGCGCTTATGATACCTGTTGGCACAGCTACGACACCGACACCGAGAAACGCTATAAGTATAGCCATTATCTTTCCTATGACAGTTATAGGGTAAATATCTCCGTATCCAACGGTAAGAAGTGTGGATACGCTCCACCATATTCCCGAAAAGGCGTTTTTGAACGCTTCGGGCTGAGCTTCATGCTCGGCGCTGTATATTCCGAGAGATGACGCAAGCATCAGCACTACGATTATAAATACTGACGATATGATCTGATTCTTCTTTTCAACAAGAACAGAGGTTATAACATGAAATGAGTCATAATGTGCATTTACTCTGAAAAGATGAAGTATCCTTACTACTCTGAGCATTCTGAAAACTATGAATCCGTCAAGGAAGAAGAACGGAAGTATGGTCAGAAGATCAACTATGCCGTCAAATGAGTACAGGAATCTCAGCTGTGCCTTGGCAACTCTCTTTTCAGGATAAAGATAGCAAGCTGTCCATATCCTGAGGATGTATTCTATGCAGAATACGGATACCGTGACTGCTTCGATAACTCTGAATAACGGCTTCAAGCCTGAAAGCTCATCGAAAGTATCAAGAAAAACAGTAAGAATGTTCAGTATAATGATAGTAACTATGAACCAATCGAAGGAACGGCTGATAAGATCGTCCTTGTTTCCTATCTGAATAATATCGAATATTCTTTTTTTAAGTGACTTTTTTCTGATCTCACCCAATTCCGCTCAACTCCGTATAAAGTTTTTTCGCATAACTGTCAGTCATTCCGCATATATAATCAGTCACAAGCATAAGCCTCAGATAAAGCTTCTCCGTTTCGTTCTTTCCTTCGGAGCCGAACCTGTAAGCGCGGATATAGTTTTCGGAAACCAGCCGCATAACTCGCTGTTCAATAGCAGAGCCCGCGTAATCTGTATCAAAAACAACTGCAGCCCTCGTTAGCTTGCTGAGAAGAAACTCGTATATCTCCCCTGCTCCGATCTCCAGCGAATATATCTCCTTTGAGCAGAAAACAAAACGGTAAGCCATATCTCCGAGAGCATATGCAAGCGTCTCTGAATCTGAAGCCGCAAGAAGCTCCCGCGGGAAATCACCATCCATAATAGCGCTGTAATTGTCGATAAACGAAGCAGAAGCCGCTCTGAGAAGAACTCCCTGCACATAGATTATCCATCTCTGAACAGCATTCTGCTCAGGCGAGGAAAGCTGCTTTTCCAGTGCCTGACCGTAATAGTATTCAAGCTTGCTGACAGCTCTTTCCATGACAGCTTTTTGCTTTTCATTGCCGCATTTGCTAATATATGTATTTTTCAGTTCAAAAATAAGCTTGGGACAGGTCAGGAATCCTTTTTTTACAGCATCCTCCATGTCTGCGGTCTTATAGGCGATATCATCGGCAGCTTCAAGAATGAATGCAAGAGGGTGACGGCAGTTCACGGCTCCCGTATTTTTTACGATATCCTCGTAAATATCCCTGTCGGCATAGTAATAGCCCATTTTCTTGTCCTTGATATTGCCGCTTTTTTTATTCACCGCGGTAGATGGCACAGGATATTTTATAATGGTATTCAGCAGACCGTATGTGAGATTCATGCCGTTTTCGTCCACAAGGTAATGGAGCTTCGTCAGCAGCCGCAACGCCTGTGCATTGCCCTCAAAATGATACAGATCCTCCCTCATCTGAGGCTCAAGCAGTTCATCGAGCTTTTTACCGCCCAGTTCCATTTTCGGAAGATTTCTCACGAACCAGTCACGCACAAAGTCTTCGCCGAAGTGACCGAAAGGAGGATTGCCTATATCATGGATAAGTCCCGCACATTCAAGTATACTGCAAATCTTTTCTATATCCTGAGCTTCAAGCCCGCTGTCTTTTACTTCTGCCACTATCCTGCGGAATATCATCTGTCCGAGTGACTTTGCAAAAGAGGATACCTCAAGTGAATGAGTAAGACGGGTCCTGACAAAATCTCCCCTGTCAAGAGGGAACACCTGTGTTTTATCCTGCAAGCGTCTGAATGAAGCGCTGCCGATTATCCTGTGATAGTCCCTCTGGAACTCGTTTCTCGGGTCGTCGCTAACAGATGTGGTAGAGTAGCCTCTGCGTCTTTTTTCACATAATAATTTTTTCCAGTTCATTATCCTGCTCCGTATTTATAGAAATTGGTTTATCGATGGATATGCTTTCGGGTGTGACTATACAATCATAGGCAAGAAGATTTACACCCTCTGCCTGTGCGGCTCTCAATGCGTCTCCGAATGCCTTATGTGTAACATCATTGGGCCGGAACTCCCTTATCCCTTTCATCTGTATCACAAAAAGGATATATGCTCCGTATCCGGCCTTTCGGGCTTTTATAAGCTCGTTTATATGCTTCAGCCCCCGTTCTGTGGGAGCGTCGGGGAAATAAGCCGTACCGTCATATTCAAGAGTAACGCCCTTGACCTCAAGGAATGTTATATTTCCTCTGTCCTCTATGCGGAAGTCAAAGCGCGATGCTCCGTATGTGTATTCACGCCTTATATCTGCATTTCTTGAAAACAGTGTTCCCTTTCTCAGCCATTCCTCCGTAACTTCATTGGGTATCTGCGAATCCATATTGACCAACATATCAGGACTGCCCTCATTTTCCTTTTCCACAGCAACAAGGTCGTATTTCGTCCTGCGCATAGGATTGTCCGAGCCTTCAAGATATACCGTACAGCCTTTCACGAGAAGTTCCCTGCACCTGCCGGTATTCTTGACATGAACAGTCTGCACCGAGCCGTCCAGCAGGACATTTGCTATGAATCTGTTGGGGCGGTCTATAAACTCAGCCTTTCTTATATGATGGTATCTCATAATCCTTACCGTAAAGCTCTCTGTAGGTCTCCTTTGTGCAGTAAACAAATACGTCGTTCTGTATATCCTTGTCCTTGAATATCTTTCTTCCCTTGCCCGTATACGCCTCCGCAACATATTTTTCGTCAAGACCGAGTATATCGCAGACAGTTATAGTTTCTGAGGGAGAATCACAAATAATATAATCGGGTGCTCCGAATGATCTCATATACTCGTATTCCTGCTCCATATCCTCATCCGTAGCCATAATATGGGTCATATATGACAGATCCTTGTAGATATTGTAGTATATGTTTTTATCGAAATACGCCTCAGAGGCATAGGCAGAAGCGGTAAATACATGCGAATCAGTCTTGCTCCATGTTGCAAGAAGTTTCTTGTTCTCAAGTCCGTTCTCCTTTATCCAGTCAGCCAGTGCAGGAGCAGCATCATACGGCATAGTAAGCTCTCGGTAATAACTGCAGCCGTTCCAGTAAAGATTTATGCATACAAATGCAGCAGCTGCTGCGGGAACAGTCTTTCTGACAAAGCTTTCGGAAAGACCTGCCTTAGCAAGAGGCTCCGTAAACTCACTCAGGCGTATGGCCTCCTTGTCAGTGGCAGTCCAGAGAATGAACAGCAGGAACATCAGAAATACGCCGAAATGATGTGCATAGGAATATGAAGTTATCAGAAACGATACACAAAGATAAGGTATCAGCAGCTCGGCGACCATTTTACGCTTATAGCATATCCTGAGAAGAACAGCCCATATAGCCGTTGATATAACAACAGCGCCTATCACCTCGCCTATAGGGTTGTTCTCGTTCTGCAGGCTGATGAGCTGCGAGGAGAAAGATGTGAACAGATTCTCCGACGGAACATAGAACCAGCTCAGCAGGAACGATACTATTATACTGTGGTTACTTGAACGTACTATGCTTGTGCCGAATGCGTCGGAACGCGGTATTATCTCAGCAATGAGAAGCAATGCTCCCGCAAGAAGAATTATATAGCTTACAAGGAGCTTTTTATTGTTCAGCACATCAAGGGCTCCGTTTTTAACGCTTCTCTGTCTTATGCACTCGCCTGTTATGTCGGATAAAACGATTCCGCCCGCAAGAGCGATGCCGTATGAATGACTCAGACACATCACAAAAAGGGCGATAATGTAAAAAGCAGGCTTTTCCTTGCGTTTTTTATAAGCCATTGCAGTCAGAAGGCAGCCTAAAGCAAGAAGTATATAAGGTCTCGATACGACAGCATACTGGTACATCAGATAAAAGCTCATGGGAATGATAGTTTTCATCAGCCGGCTGAACGGAGAACGGAACTGTATTATGGCAATAACAGTTGCATACAAAGCAAACTGCACTCCCTTAAGGGCAAACGGGAACGGTATCCCCAACGCAATAGCGCCTTTCAGCAAAAGATGCCAGAGCGGCGGGTGACCTTCATAATGAGGGAGATAGAACAATATATCATGCAGCGAAGCGTCGCGGGCTATCATATATGCCTGAACCTCGTCGTACCATGTTTCGTGGAAGATAAGTCCTATAAGAACTATTGCCGAAAATACAGCTGTAGCGATACAGCTTGTGATAAATCCCTTTTTTTCTGTTTTTATGTTCATTTCTGCACCTTTTTCCTGCTTTCTTTTTCATCAAGCACCTTAAGATAGTGTATTTCCCTGTATTTTTTTGGCGTAATGCCGTTCACCTTTCTGAAAACGCTTATGAAAGCGCTCTGTGAGGAAAAACCGAGAGCCAGTGATATGTCAAGGCATGAGAACTCCGAGCTTGCAAGCAGATTCTCCGCAGTGGTTATCCTTGCCTTTATAATGAATGATTTTATGCTCATTCCCGTTTCCTTTGAGAAAAGCTTTGAGAGATAGGACGGATTTAACCCCACTTGTTCGGAAAGCAGCTTAAGGGTCAGCTCCTCATGCAGATTCTCATATATATAATCTATGCACTTTCTCACGTGTATGGATATTACATTGTCCTTTTTCAGCGTCTTCATGCGCTCGGCAAAATCAAGCTGCATTTCAAGGAAAAGGTCTATTATCTGCTCCACGTCGCTCAGCTTGTCGGCCCGCTGTATGTATATGTCACTTAGAGTATAGGCAGTATCATGCCCGAGACCGCCTTCCACGCAGAAACGTGCGACCATTGCCACAGAAGTGACGAAATGATACATTATATTGCGGACGGGATCGTCGGAAAGTCTGCCCTTTCCGTCAAAGAAATTCTTCCTGATCCTCTCAAAATTTGCCTTAACCGCCTCTGTATCACCTGCCTTCACCATTCTGTAAACATTCAGCTCACGCTCGAACGGACTTCTTGTAAAGCCGTAATTCCGCTGTATGTATAGCCTGTAGTTGAGATCGCGGTCTGTTTTCATAAGCTCACCTCTTTTTTGCTCCGGTTCAGCATATTTTGTTATATTTCTATTATAGCCCATTTTTGATACAAATGCAATATTTCTGATATAATTTCTTTGTGCGATTGATTATAATAAACACAATGAAAAACAACGTATAAGCGACAAAAGGAGGTAAATATATGGCAAAAGCGAATGATCTTACCAACGGCAAGGTTACTTCCATAATACTTAAATTTTACTTTCCTATGCTGCTGACCAATATGCTCCAGCAGATGTACAATATCGTTGATACAGCCATTGTGGGTAAAGGCCTGGGCGATAATGCTCTTGCAGCCGTTGGCAATATTTCTTCTCTGACATTCCTTATATTCGGATTTTCCATGGGTCTCGCAAACGGATTCTCCGTCATAACGGCTCAGAGCTTCGGAGCAGGTAACTACTCAAAGCTCCGCCGCTCGGTGGCTTCCTCGTTCCGTCTGTGCATTGTCATAGCAATAGCGCTGACTGCGCTGAGTGTAAGCTTTCTAAAGCCGGTATTACATCTTCTTCGTACCGACGAGGCTATCATGCACGACGGCCTTGTCTACGGATACTGCATTTTCGGCGGACTTACAGCAACTATAACATATAATCTCTGCGCATGCACACTCAGGGCTCTCGGAGACAGCAAAACACCGTTCATAGCTATAATCATATCCACAATAGTAAATATACTCCTTGATACATTCTGTATTTTCGTCCTTAAAACAGGAGTTGAAGGAGCTGCCGCAGCTACGATAGCTTCGCAGATAGTTTCCTCTCTCATATGCTGGCTGAAGATACGCAAAATAGATGTACTGAATATCACTAAGGAGGATTTCAGAGGCAACGGCTCACTGTATATCGAACTTTTCAAAAACGGTCTGCCAATGGCGCTCATGAATTCCATAACAGCTGTGGGCTGCATGGTTATACAATACTTCGTCAACGGCCTCGGAGTTGCATACACCACGGTATATTCGGCTTGCAGCAAGTTCATCAATCTCTTTATGCAGCCTGCCTGCACAGCGGGTTTTGCAATGTCTGCCTTTACAAGTCAGAACTACGGCGCAAAAAAATACGCAAGAATACGGGAAGGACTTCACGTATGTCTTGCTATAGCAACTGTATCCTATATCATTCTCGGTTCGATAATGGTATTCTTCCCTGCTAAGCTTGCAGGTATAATGATAAGCGGCAAGGAGACTATCGAGATATCAAAGACATACCTCCCCATATGCGGCACATGTCTCATAGGAGTAGATTACCTCTTTGTTTTCAGGAACGGCTGCCAGGGCTTTGGCAAACCTCTTGTTCCTATGATATCGGGGATTCTCGAAATGGCTCTCAGAGTCGGAGTTATTGCGCTGTTTATCCCTGTTGTGGGCTTCTCCGCAACAGCTTATGCGGAAGCCTCTGCATGGATAGGTGCTATGCTTATGAATATGGCTGCATTTGAGCACACTCTGAGATCAAACCTGAAATCGCCCGTGATAAGGCATAAAAAATTAAAATCCGCAGCATGATCCCGACTGATACGCAGTCGTTCTATACACAATCCTCACCTCCGCTGTCTGCTATTCTCTCGCAGACAGCACTTTTTTTGAAAAAAAATCCCCTTCGGTTATGTGTGCGCATACGCCGAAGGGATTTTTTTCATAATATAATTGAGCTTTCTTATGATTGATCTCTTTTGCTCAGTTCATCTTTCAAAGCGTCTGTCAATGAGTCTTCTATCTCTTTTTGCAGCTCCGGATATATATATTTATCAACCGAGATATCTATCGAACTATCACTGCTCCATAATGTCGAATCAGCCATTCTCCAGCTGATAATACCGTCACCTAAAAAGTCATAGGAGTGGATACTGATCGATTCTCCGCTTTCGGGAATACTGATCTCCAATTTCGGGTCACTTAAAGAAGAAAAGCTCATAAAATTAATATGCGGCATATATATCCTCATTGTACTCTTACAGCTCTTATCGGCAGGAACAGCAAATTCTCTGTCAAATTGATTGTACTTTATTTCAAATGTATCGATCTTGTCATCTGTTTCAAGGCTTTCTGATGAATTGTAGGGCTCATAATACACAAAACTCTCAGCACTGTCAGTTAAAATTTTCTCCTCCGCCTTTTCTACGAAATCATCCGTTTTGAAAAGTGATGCATCCGATACAGGCATAGCGCTCGTATCATCGGTGTAAAGCGAACGTTTCCAGCTGATACTGTGCTCATCATCGCAAATGATCTCATAATTATAAACGTTCTCATTATCTTTTTTGAAGTATACCACGTTAATGGGAGTTCTTTTGACTTCATCTTTACACTTACAGATGTTATCGTATACATATGAAGCAACTGTGACCGTATCACCGTTTTTATCAATGATCTCTCCGTATCTGTCCGAGTCAAAGGCTGCCTGCACCGCAATGTCGCTCAACGCCCGCCGAACGTCCTTCGTTATCATATAATTCTCAGCTTCTTTATCGGTTATACCAAGCTCTTCAAGTTCCTCCTGCGTAAACTTTGAATCTGTCTCCGCAACGGCTATAAAGTTCGAGGGCTTGTAGCTGTCCGAATATTCAACCGCATACATCTGATCTGTGGGGATATCATTAAACGTTCTTACAAAAAGGCGTACTCTTGTATCCTCGTCGCCCTCCACATACTCAAAGGGACACTTGCAGACTGGATTGTACATAATATCGTATTTTGCATAATCCCTCAGCAGCATATCGTATTGCTTATAGCTATTCTTGTCTGTTTCGGCATTCAGCTCAGAAACAATCGAGCTGTACTCCCTGCCGTTACAATCGGACACATTTGCAAGAAAATTCTGAAACGGTGCGGTATGCGGTATAACTGCCGCACACACTATAACAGCCGCAGCTGCTGCTCCAAGTTTTACAGGCAATGGGATTCTTGCACGTCCCGATACATTTTCAACCTCGCTTACAGTTACCTCAAATTCCGCGTCATTTTCAGGGAAAGCCCTGTCCGATATCCTGTCAAAGCAGTTTACACCTGACGATAACTCGCTCATTTTATTCTTTAAAAGCTTTTCAACCTCGCTATAGGAATTTATCTCATTATTACTCATTTATCGTCACCTGCCTTTTCCTTTAATACGGATATCGCTTTCTGATACCTTGATTTTACAGTTGATTCGGGACATTTCATTATTCTGCCGATTTCTTTGAAGGTCATTTCCGCACAGCACTTGAGTACTACCGTCTGTCTCTGCTTATCATTTAGATGTCTCAGCAGCTGTTTTATAAAAATACTGTCCTCAACGGTCTTTGCTGTGTCGCCGTAATTATCTATGATTTCATCCTTGTACTGACGCTTATATCTGCGTCGGATCTCCAGTGCAACATTTCTCGCAACTGTCAGTATAAAGCCTTTTCCGTTACCTTTTGAAGCAGAAAAGCGCTTGACCTGCGTAAGTCTTACAAAGGTCTCAGCAACGCAGTCCTCGGAAAGATGATAATCCTGCGTGATACTGAATGCTACCGCAAACACCGTATCCTTGAACATTTTATACAGCTTTTCAAGGCTCGCCTTGGACTTTGAGCATTCTGATATCAGTTCGTTTACTGTATTATCCTTCTCGGCAGCATTATTTTTTGAAACAAATACGGGAATTATTGATCCGTCACCTCCGCTGAAGGTCTTTATTTCAGCTTCCACTATATCACTTCCTAAAATAAAAATAGTATATTAAGCCATGGTACAGCACGCTCTGTCAACAGCTTTCATATATAAGTGATTTCAGGAGCTAAAAAAGACTGAAATTTCTAAAAAAATTTTTCGTGAATATAAGTTTTAATATCTGATAAACCTGCAGGTTTTAGCGGGTATACCGTTTCCGTCCGGAATATAGCGTTCTATGGACGAATAGAGATCATACTTTTCTCTCAGTTCTACGATAGTATTCATCATTTCCAAGAAGTGATCCCCGTCAATAGCCGCATACATCTTCGTTTCATAAGGTTTACACTGAAATAACCCATTAATACAGCAATTATACCACATAAGAAAATAAATTTCAAGAAATAAACCACAGCTATTGACAAATATTACTTTGTATGATATACTGTACGTGTGAACAGTTGTTCATATGTTGCAAGAAAGAAAGTGATCCTATGGAAAGAACTTTTATTATTCATAATCTCGACTGCGCTCACTGCGGCGCCAATATCGAAACTGCTTTAAACAATATTGATGGCATAGAGTCCGCTGTACTCAATTATCCGCTGAAAAAACTCATAATAAAGGGCGATATCACAGCTGAACTCATTGAATTAATTAATAAGACCGCTAATTCCATCGAAGCGGGAGTCGTCATATCCCCTGCCGAGCACGGTCATCATCACCACCATTCGCATAATGAACATCATGATGAATGCGACTGCGGTCACTCCCATGAACATCATCACCATGACGAATGTGGCTGCGGACATTCCCACGAACATCATCACCATGATGAATGCGGCTGCGGTCACTCCCATGAACATCTGCATCATGATGAGTATTCCCACGGGGACGGCGAAACCCACCTTTTCCCAGTAAATGAGCTTGTGCCCCTGGCTCTGGGCGCGATATTATTCGCTGCCGCCCTGTTATGCGGCAGATTTACGGACATCAAGCTTCTCCCCGTTATTCTCTACGCTGCGGCTTATATTGTACTCGGTCATAATATACTCCTTGCCACACTAAAGAATATCAGAGCTAAAAACTTTTTTGACGAGAACTTCCTTATGACTGTGGCTACCATAGGCGCTTTCGCCCTCGGTGATTACCCGGAGGCTGTGGGAGTTGTACTTTTCTTCAGGATAGGCGAGCTTTTCGAGGACTACGCCGTTTCACGAAGCAGAAAATCTATCACTGATGTTGCCGCACTAAAAGTTGAAGAAGCTGAGGTTCAACGCGATGGCGAGTTTGTAAGCGTTCATTCCGATGAAATACAAGCAGGCGATATACTTCGCATAAAAGCAGGCGAAAGAATAGCAGCAGACGGTATCATCGAATCGGGAGAGTCAAGACTTGATACCTCCGCTGTAAACGGCGAGCCCGTTCCTCTTACCGTAAAAACCGGAGACAGCGTTCTTTCGGGCTGTATAAATCTCTCGGAAACTCTTAATCTCCGCGCTACGGCTGCGGCTTCCGACTCCATGATCTCAAAAATAGCAGACGCCGTAGAGAACGCTTCTGCCACAAAACCTCACATAGACCGCTTCATTACGCGATTTGCAAAGGTATACACGCCCATAGTCATAGCTATAGCCGTACTGACTGCCTTAATACCGTCTATTATAACCGGAAACTGGAGCAAATGGGTATATTCCGCTCTTACCTTCCTCGTCATAAGCTGTCCGTGTGCTCTTGTTTTAAGCGTTCCCCTCACCTATTTTTCGGGTATCGGAGCTGCTTCAAAATTAGGAATTCTTTTTAAGGGCGGAAATGCCATAGAAGCACTCGGCAGAGTAAAGGCAGTTGCTTTTGACAAGACAGGCACTCTCACCGACGGAAGCTTCTCCGTTACTGATATAAAAAAATACGGCGATATAAGTGAGAATGAGCTTCTCAGTCTCGGAGGCAGCTGTGAGCAGTGTTCGTCACACCCCGTTGCAGAAAGTATCGTTGAATACTGCCGAAACAACAACATAGCTCTCAGCGAGCCTGAAAAGTCAAAAGAGACCGCAGGTCAGGGAGTTTCAGCAATTATAAACGGAAAAAAAGTACTATGCGGCAGTGAACGCCTTATGACAGCAAACAGCATTGCCATTCCCGATGATAAAACACCCATGGGAAGTGTGGTCTACGTTGCTGTAAACGGCAAAATATCCGGCAGGATAATCGTTTCGGATACTGTAAAAAAGACTGCTTCTTCAGCAATTTCCAATCTTAAGGCGCTTGGTCTAAGGACATTTATGCTCACAGGTGACAAAGCCGATAACGCTGAAGCTGTTGCCAAAATGACAGACGTTGACGAGTTCAAGGCCGATCTTTTACCTGATGAAAAGCTTGCAGAGATAGAACGTATCCGCAGTAAAAACGGCTCCGTTATGTTCATAGGCGACGGATTCAACGACGGTCCCGTACTTGCAGGTGCGGATATAGGCGGAGCTATGCAGAACGGCTCCGATCTCGCACTTGAAGCGGCTGACGCAGTATTTATGAATTCCGAACCCGAATCTGTGGTCAAGGCTAAGAAGATCGCCGATAAGACAATGCGCATCTCCTATGAAAACATCATTTTTGCCTTGGGCATAAAGGCTGCGGTCATAGTTCTCGGACTTTTGGGTCACCCGAACATGTGGTTCGCTGTATTTGCTGATTCGGGAGCTGCAATGATATGTATTCTCAATGCTGTGAGAGTTCTCAATACGAAAAGGTATTGATCCTGAGCTCATTAAAAATATGACAGATATAACCGAAAGTGACGGGATGGTACGTAGCAGCCGATTATCGGATATAAATGAAGAATCAAAGCTAACAGTACATTACCGCAGCAAGGATATCGTCATTGACATGTACAAATACTGCTGCGAAAACGAAATAATAGAATATTGAAAGTATAAGACAGCACTATGAACAATGTGTGTTTTTACTATATTTTTTCAATACAAAAAATATTATTTCAACAACATGTTGAAATAGATGTTAAAAGTAACGCTCCCTGTTAAGGGAGCGTTTCTTTTATCAATAGAATGTAGCCACAGGCTGCTCTGGAGCTTCAGCAGGCTCGATACCCCTGACAAGCAGCAGAGGACCTTTTCCGCGGTAGAGCTTGTGCTTCTGCACACTTATTTTTCCGGTAACAGTAACCCATGACTTGTTTGCAGGCTCGTTTCCGTCATCTATCTGAGCCGCAAGCCAGCAGTACTGTATATCTTCAACACAGCAGGTCATTATATGACGGCCGACTGCAAAAGTATTCGCAGGAAATTTATCGTTTTTGGCAGTAAGAGCCTTGAATGTCATGGTCTTGCCGTCATATTTGAACGGATCGTCCATGATATCCCTGTACCACAGTGCAAAGTCCTTGTCTTCGATAGTTATCTCGTCAGCCTCAACATCAAAAGGCAACGGATCTTCGATATCGTCGTATGCAACCCGTCCGTCGGTATACTCATAAACTATCTCCGCACTTCTGCTTACTCCCCTGACTATCTTATGATACTCATTAGGGTCAAATTTCTCATCAAAGCGGTTGAATATGACCATTTCAGCCACGTTTAGTTTATCAACTACAAGGCTTCTCATGTTAGCATTGTAGTTGCTGAATGTAGTTGCGTCAGCAAAGAACATAGTCTGTGCTATGGTAGTATCATCGGGCATAGCCTTGTAGAAATCGTCCATGAGCCACATGCCGTTGTACTCGCAGACGATACGCTCTGCACCGCTCTCTTTCAGCAGCTTTGTGAAGTTCTCCATAGTAAACTCTGACTTATCGTCAATAACGTGAATTACTATATTTTTCTTGGGCATGCGGGAGATATCAAACTCCTCAACGCCCTCTTCACAAACGAGCAGAAGTGTTTTTTCTCCCTTGTTGAAGCGCTTGTCTTCGAGAGTCTCCTGTATGAACTTTGTCTTTCCCGCTTCCAGAAAGCCAAGGAACAGGTATATCGGTATTACATCGTTCTGATCAGGCACGGTAAACGCTCCTTTCGATCAAGCCTTGAAAAGCTCGGCAATTGCTTCTTCGTTTATCTTTGAACCGATAACGCAAAGTCTGCCTATAGTACCGGCGCTGCCCGTACGTACATCGGGAACTCCCGGGACGTAGTCATAGTGTATCCACTTGCCGTCAGATCCTGCAACGATACCCTTTGCACGAAGTATCATACCGTACTTCTCCTCATTGCCAAGAGCCTCAAGTGCAGACTGTATCTCCTCAGTGGTATAGGTCCTTGTAGTTTCCCTGCCCCAGCTTGTGAATACCTCATCGGCGTGGTGATGATGATGCTCATGGTCATGATCGTGACAGCCGCAGGTGCAGTCAGGATCGTGATCGTGATGATGTTCGTGTTCTTCATCGTGGTCGTGGTGATGATGATGTTCGTGTTCTTCATCATGGTCGTGGTGGTGATGGTGTTCATGCTCCTCATCGTGATCATGATGATGGTGTTCATGCTCCTCATCGTGATCATGATGATGGTGTTCGTGCTCCTCATCATGGTCGTGGTGGTGATGGTGTTCGTGCTCCTCATCGTGGTCATGGTGGTGATGATCGTGATGTGCAGCCTCCTCAAGAAGCTCCTTAAGCTCGTCATCAAGTGTGTTTTTCCGGGTCATAGCGTCAACGAGCTGTTTGCCTGTGAGCTCGTCCCACTCTGTTGTTACAATAGGAGCAGCAGGATTCTTTTCGCGAAGGCTCTTTACACAGTCGTCAAGCTTATCCTGTGAAAGGCCGCTTGTGTGACTGAGTATGAGACAGCTTGCGTATGTTATCTGATTATCGAAGAATTCACCGAAATTCTTCATATACATCTTGTACTTCTTTGCGTCAACTACAGTTGTGAAGCCGTCAAGCTCGACATCATGAGCGTTTATGTTCTGAACTGCGCGGATAACGTCGCTGAGCTTACCTACGCCCGAGGGCTCGATAAGGATACGGTCGGGAGCATAATCAGCGAGGACCTTTTCAAGTGCCTTGCCGAAGTCGCCGACTAAGCTGCAGCAGATACAGCCTGAGTTCATTTCGGTTATCTCAACGCCTGCGTCCTGCAAAAAGCCGCCGTCAATGCCTATCTGACCGAATTCGTTCTCGATAAGCACAAGTTTTTCGCCCTTGTAGCCTTCCTTTATGAGCTTCTTTATAAGAGTGGTCTTTCCCGCACCGAGAAAGCCTGAGAAGATCGTGATTTTTGTCATGTGAACAACACTTCTTTCATATTTTTAAATTCAAAGAATATTATATCACATTGACAATAATAAATCAAGCCCCGAAAAGGCATAAAAACGGCTGCCGAACAAACGGCAGCCGCTATTTTTAATTATTCAACAGCTCCAACGGAAGAAATAACCTCTGCAAGCAGATTTGCAGGAAGCTGCTCATATCTTACGAACTCAAAGGTAAAGCTTCCGAGACCTCTTGTGGTCTGACGGAGATACATTGCGAAATCGTGCATCTCACGCATAGGCACCTCAGCCTGTATAACTGTATTTCCGCCGCCTGCAGGCTCCATACCGAGAACTCTGCCTCTGCGCTTGTTGAGCTCGCCCATGATATCTCCGGTATTGTCATCGGGAGCAATTACCTTAAGCTCACCAATAGGCTCAAGCATTACAGGGTCGGCCTGTCTGAGACCTTCCTTGTAAGCGATAGAAGCGGCAGTCTTGAATGCCATTTCCGATGAATCAACAGGGTGATATGAACCGTCAACGAGTATCGCTTTAAGTCCGACAACAGGACAGCCTGCGAGAACGCCCTTTCTTACGCTTTCCTCAAGTCCCTTCTGTACTGCGGGGAAGTAGTTCTTGGGAACAGCTCCGCCGAAGATCTTCTCCTCGAATACAAGCGTATCGCTTACGCAAGGCTCGAACTCTATCCAAACGTCACCGAACTGACCGTGGCCGCCCGACTGCTTCTTGTGTCTTCCCTGAACCTTTACCTTCTTGCGGATAGTCTCCTTATAAGCTATCTTCGGAACTGTAAGGTTAACATCAACACCGAACTTGCTCTTGAGCTTTGCAGCAGCAACTTCGATATGCTGCTCACCAAGGCCGCTGAGTATCTGCTCCTTTGTGGTGTCGTCCTGAACGTATGTCAGAGTAGGATCTTCCTCGATAAGGCGCTGGATACTTGTGGATATCTTGGCTTCGTCTCCCTGAGCCTTAGCCTTTACTGCCATTGAATAGCAGGGCCTCGGGAATTCCATACTGCCGAATTCAACTACTCTTGAAGGATCGGAAAGTGAATCCCCGGTATTTGCCGATATCTTTGAAGCTACTACTATATCGCCTGCATAGGCAACAGATACCTCTGTCTGCTTCTTTCCGCAGAGAGTATAAAGCTTGCCGATCTTCTCGCTTGAACCCGATGAAGAATTCATAACTTCACAGTTTGAAGTAAGCTTGCCTGACATTATTCTGATGAACGACATCTTGCCTACAAAAGGATCGGCAACAGTCTTGAATACAAATGCTGAAAGCGGACCGTTAACGTCGCATTCTACCTCAACAACATCCTTTGTGGGAGTATAAGCCTCAGCGGGATATACCTCGTTGGGCGACGGGAGAAGCAGCTCTATCTCCTTGAGGAGCATATCTATACCTGCAAGATCAGCAGCTGATGTGCATACAACAGGTGTGATGATACCTCTGTTCATACCGTCATGGATACCGTCGATAAGCTCCTTCTGAGTGAACGCCTCACCCTCGAAAAACTTCTCCATAAGCTCTTCCGAGGTCTCTGCAACAGCCTCGGAAACAGCTGCTACAAGACCGTCCACACGGTACTCGAACTTTTCGGATATCTCCGCAGTAGGCATCTCGGTCTCGATAGCGTTGCCCTTTGCGTCATATTTATAGCACTTCATCTCGATGAGATTTACATACTCAACGATAGCGCCATGGCTGATTACAGGAACAACTACCGGGCATACCGTAGGTCCGAAAACAGTCTTGAGCTCTGTGAGCACGTTGAAGAAATTAGCGTCCTTATCGTCTATCTTGGTAACAACGAACATTTTGGACTTGCCCTGCTTTACAGCCTCCTCGTAAGCCTTCCTTGCACCGACCTTAACGCCGGATTTAGCGGATACGGTGATCATTACAGTATCAGATGCCCTGATACCTTCTATCATTTCGGCTGCAAAGTCAAACAATCCGGGAGTATCAAGGATATTTACCTTGAAATCGTTATATTCAAAAGAAGCAAGAGACGTACCGATAGAAATCTGTCTCTTTATCTCCTCGGGATCATAATCACATACTGTTGTGCCGTCAGCAGTCTTGCCGAGACGGTCGGAAGCTCCTGCTTTGTAAAGTATTGCCTCAGCAAGAGAAGTTTTTCCCGAGCCGTTATGGCCTGCAAATGCTATGTTTTTTACCTTGTTAACATCATATTCTTTCATGACAAAGTTTCTCCTCTTATTTGGTTTATCCGTCTTATATTCACGGCATACAAATATTATAATTCATTAATAAAAAAATTGCAATACTAACATAAAATTTTCTACATTTCATATTACACGGCTAACAGTTTGTTGTGCAGTATCACCAAAATATTCTTCTCCGCATTTACTAAAAAGCTTTACTTTTCCCAATGCGAAGAAAACACCAAAATATAATGCCGCCCATATTATCCCGAAAAACAGCATATCCGCAGGGGCATCTGCTTTTCCTTTCGTTAATCTAAAAAACAGTTCGGGAACCGGAATCGTCACAAATGCCAGTATTACGGGAAAGATCAATGTTCCACAAAGTGCCCTTCCGGTTCCTGTCGCCTTTGTTGTTTTAAGGTAACGCATAATGTTGCCGTAAATATTGCTTGCATAATAGGAGATCACTATACCGTAAAATCCTGTTTTAGGTATGAGTATCAGAACTGCCGCGATACGGATAATATACTCTGTAAGATAGTTGAAGGATGAAAAGCTCTGCATGCCAAGCCCTTTGATAACGGCTTCAAGGACTATCTCCATGTAGATGAACGGAACAACCGGCGCTATCATGGTTATCATTCTGCCGGCAAGCTCTCCGCCGCCGAGGATAACGCCGATATCTTTGCCGAATCTGACCAGAACTGCCGCAGAAAACACTGAAAACATAAGAGTCAATGCAATCAGCCGTTCCGTAAATCGTCTTATCCTTGCTCTGTTCTTTGCAGCTGCCGCTCTTGCGGTCTCGCTGACTATTATTCCCGACATTGAACAAAGAACGACCGACGGAAAGAAAAGTGTCGGTATCACGATAGCCTCAAATATACCGAACTTTCCGAGAGCGCCCCCTGCAGAATCGCCATACTGCCGCAGGCATATTGGTATCAATGCGTCATTTGTGCTGCTAAGCACTGCTGTAAGGATACCCCCTCCCATTATTGGAAGGCATTCGGAGATATATTCACGAAAGCTCAGTGAACAGCGCTTTGTACTCCGTTTTCTTATACGCAGGTAAAAAATACAGCTCAGAAGCATGGAAATGCTGTTTCCTGCTATGATGCCTCCTATCATTATACAGCAGACCGTACTCTCGGACGAAGCTCCTGCAAATATGGAAAATCCGACTATCACACTGCATCTTGATGCGAATTCGATCATATCCACCGCCGCAGTTACGGCAGACTTGCGGCAGGCGTTGAAATAGCCCTTGAAACAAGCTGCTACTGCCCCTGTTATAAGTGCCAGCGGCATTAAACGTATGGCCGTCATCATATGAGTGCAGCTGAAAAAACGTACACTTATGGGCTCCGCAAGCATTATTACAAAAGCTGAAACAGCTATACTGAGCAGCAGGCAAAGTTTTATACCGTAAAACAATACTTTATTCGGATCGCCGCATGGCTTGCCTATCTCCTCGGATATTAGCCGACTTGTACACAAAAATGCATTTCCGTTTGAAAGTATTCCCGCAAGTCCGAGGAACGATCCCATAAGGCTCAGTATACCTATTGTCGAAGAACCGAGCTGTTTTGTTATGAATACGTTCAGCAGCAAAGCCGCTGAATCAAGAAAAAGCTGCATCAGCGTCAGCAGAGCAGTATCACGGACAATTTTGCTTTTTATTATCATAGTTTCCTCCAGTATTTAATGCTACATTTTATGGAGAAAAACAAATAAAAATGCCAAAAAGCCCCGGAATGTCAGTTCCCCTGGACTTTTTGGCTCCCTTACATATAAAAACGCACCTGAAAGTCAGGTGCGTTTATCAGATCAATATGCGATCTCTTCTGCAATGTGATGAAGCTTCTCGTCATACTCCTTGTGCATTGAAAGAGCTTCCTGTATGTCATAATCCACGAGTTTGCTGTCCTTGATACCAACAACACGGTTACCGATGCCCTGCTCAAGGAGCTCAACAGCATAGTAGCCCATTCTTGTAGCTTCAACTCTGTCTCTTACTGTAGGCGAGCCGCCTCTCTGAACGTGACCGAGTATAGTAAATCTTGCATCGATGCCTGTCTTTTCCTGAAGCATCTTTGCTATCTCCTCAGAGTGGCCAACGCTCTCGGCAACGATAACAACAAAGTTCTGCTTGCCCTTTGCCTTCTTTGCCAGCATAGTATTGGCAATAGCATTTATATCATAAGGAACTTCCTTTGTGATTATATCTGTAGCACCGCAGGCAATACCAGTATTTACAGCAATATGACCTGCACCTCTGCCCATTACCTCAACAACAGAGATCCTGTCGTGTGACTGAGCTGTATCACGAAGCTTGTCCACAAGATCCATAGCTGTGTTCATAGCTGTATCAAAGCCTATAGTATAATCCGTACAGGCAATATCGTTGTCGATAGTACCCGGAAGTCCGATACAGAGCACGCCCTGTGCAGAAAGATCAGCAGCACCTCTGAATGAACCGTCGCCGCCGATAACTACAAGACCTTCGATACCGAGCTCGTCGCACTTGGCCTTGCCCTTTGCAACGCCCTCTGCTGTTCTGAACTCAGGACATCTTGCTGTATAAAGAGTGGTTCCACCTCTATGAATAATATCAGATACGCTTCTTTCATCCATTTTGATGATGTCGCCGTTGATGAGTCCTACATATCCTCTGCGAATTCCATAGACCTCCATCCCCTTGCTCAGAGCCGATCTAACAACTGCTCTTACTGCGGCATTCATTCCTGGGGCGTCGCCGCCGCTTGTTAAAACACCGATTTTCTTGATCATAAATATTCTCCATTCTGCACTTGGCAAATATTATTTAACTCGCAGGAAAACTGCGAAATAATCCCATACCCTTATATTTTACTACTTTGTGTAAAAAATGTCAAGAGTATTAATGATTTTTTTCGTTCCGAAGTGTGATTTGACCGAAAAATCGTTATATAAGTCCTATTTTTGAAGGTAAAAAGTGTTTTTTCAGTTCCTCGTATGAGTTCTTTGTCAGTTTTAAACTCAGTTTTGCTCTCGGTGCCACTGTCTTTCGGATATCCGTAAGGTAACAGCAGACAGCTGTGTCACCTGCATAACGGGTGCATATATCCATTAGCTCAGGAGTGAGGAGAGGCTCCTTCGACGTCATTTTGAAGCAAAGCTTCATATTGGAGAGCATTCTCTCAAATTCCGTCTCGGCGGTTACAGCGCCGCATATCACTGAAATACGCTCGTCCTTAACGGATATCCTGCCGTTTATGATAACTATAGCGTCGTTTTTCAGCTTATTTCCGCTTATAAGATAAAGATCCGGGAAAACGACAGCTTCTATCTCACCAGTTTCGTCCGCAAAGGTGGCAAAGCACATCTTGTCACCGTTTTTGGTAACATGAAGCTTTATGCTTTCAATGGAGCACAGAAGCTTCACATTCATTCCGTCGGTAACGGAGCCCTCCGCGATAAGTTCCCTTATCTTCTTGGCATGCATGAGCTCAGCTATCCAGCCGTAGGGAGTGAGTGGATGACCGCTGAGATACATTCCCGTTGCGTCCTTTTCGAGGGCAAGTATGGTCTTGTGGTCGTACTCAGGCTTAAAAGGTACACGTACATTCATTTCCGAGGTATCTGTACCATCCAGGAAATTGAGCTGTCCCTCGATAATGCCCCTTGAATTGGAGCCTGCCATATCAAACAGCGCCTCGTAGCTTTCGAGCATTTGCCGGCGGTTAAGACCGAGGCCGTCAAAGGCTCCCGCTTTTATAAGGTTTTCAAGCGCCTTTTTGTTGAGCTCACGCCCGTCAACACGTTCGCAGAAATCCTGCAAACTAAAAAACGGACCATTTTCTTTCCTTTCGGCTATTATTTTATCAGCAAGACCGCTGCCTGCATTTTTAATGGCAAGAAGTCCGAAATACATTTTTCCGTCGGCAAAGGTAAACCCCTTATTGCTTTTGTTTATGTCGGGACGCATTATATCTATACCGCTTTCCCGGCAGGAATCGATATACTCCGAAAGCTTTGAGCTGACGCTCATAACGCTTGACATAAGCGCAGCCATATATTCACCGCGGTAATGGTATTTCAGATACGCTGTCTGATAGGCAAGATACGCATATGCTGCCGCATGCGATTTGTTGAACGCATATGAAGCAAAGCTTACCATCTCGTCAAATACGGAATTGGCAATATCCTCGGATACGCCGTTTCCGGCAGCTCCCTTTACGAAGCTGTCACGCTCCTTAAGCATAACGTCGTGTTTTTTCTTAGCCATTGCCCTGCGTACAATATCCGCATGGCCATAGGAATATCCCGCAAGCTTTCGGCATATCTCCATTACCTGCTCCTGATATACCATACATCCGTAGGTGTCCGACAATATCTCTTTCAGGAGGGGGTGCTTATAGGTCACGCTGTCGGGGTGCTTTTTGTTTTCGATATAAACAGGTATAGACTTCATCGGACCCGGACGGTAAAGGGATATTATCACGATAAGGTCCTCGAGACGCTCAGGTCTCAGCTCCATAACGCGGGCTGTCATGCCCTCGCTCTCAAACTGGAATACCCCCACTGTATCGCCGTCGGACATCATTTTGTATACTCCCCCGTCATCTACAGGAATCCTTGAAATATCAAAATCGGGGTCCTTTTTGTGTATCTCGTTTACTGTATCCCTTATTATTGTAAGATTGCGAAGTCCGAGAAAGTCCATTTTCAGCAATCCCAGTGACTCAAGAACGCCCATGGTGTACTGGGTAACTATTGTATCGTCATTTCTCTGCAGCGGTACAAGATCGCTAAGCGGAACAGCGGAAATAACCACTCCTGCCGCATGAGTGGAAGCATGACGAGGCATTCCCTCAAGCTGCACAGCAAGATCAATAAGCTTTCGCATTGTTCTGTCGGAGTGGTACAATCCGCTGAGCTCCTCCGATTCCTTCAGCGCCTCACTGAGAGTTGACTTCGGGTCTATCTCCTTTGCCGCCGTATCACATAACTGATAGGATACGCCGAGAACTCTGCCCACATCGCGTACTGCCGCACGTGCTTTCAGTGTATCAAAGGCTATAATTTCCGAAACGCGGTCAGCTCCATAGCGCTGTACAACGTAATCCTTGACGCTCTGCCTGCCCTCGATACAGAAATCAATATCGAAATCCGGCATGCTGACTCTTTCGGGATTAAGGAAGCGCTCAAAAAGCAGATTGAACTTTATGGGGTCAATTCCCGTTATGCCGATACAGTATGCACAAAGACTGCCTGCTCCCGAGCCTCTGCCCGGACCTACAGGGACATTATTCTCTCTTGCGTAACGGATAAAATCCCATACTATAAGATAATAGTCGGTATATCCCATTTTTATTATGACATCAAGCTCGTATTCAAGCCTTCCGGTTACATTTGCAGGCGGCTCGGGGCCGTATTTTTCAAACATTCCCTTTCGGCAGAGCTCACGGAAGTATTCCTTATTATCGCTGACGCCGTCGATCGTGAACTTCGGGAGCTTTATATTGCCGAATTCAAATTCAACGTTGCAGCGCTTAGCTATCATAGCCGTATTTGAAACAGCCTCCTCGTGGCCCTTGAAAAGCTCTGCCATTTCCCCGGCTGACTTTACGTAAAACTCCTCAGTCTCAAAACGCATACCGTTGGGCTCGTCAAGAGTTTTTCCCGTCTGTATGCAGAGAAGCACCTGCTGCATTTCCGAATCCTTTTTATTTACGTAGTGACAGTCGTTTGTAGCAGCAAGAGGTATGCCCGTTTCAGCAGAAAGCCTGTAAAGCAGCGGAAGATTACTGACCTCCTCCTTTATGCCGTGATTCTGTATCTCTATGAAGTAATTATTGCTGCCGAATATGTCTCTGTACTTAAGAACAACAGACTTTGCCTCTTCATAGCTGCCGTCCGACAAAGCTCTCTGCACCTCGCCTGCAAGACAGGCTGACATGCAGATAAGACCGCTGTGATACTTTTTCAGCAGCTCAAGATCCACTCTCGGCTTGTTGTAAAAGCCCTCTATGCTTGCATAGGAAACAAGCTTTACAAGGTTGCGGTAGCCCTCGTTGTTCTCGCAGAGGAGAATAAGATGATAAGGGGAGGAATCAAGCTTTGGTTCGCGGTCATGGCGGGTGCGCCTTGCAACGTATACCTCGCAGCCGATCACAGGCTTTATCCCCTGAGCCTTTGCGGCATTCCAGAACTCCACAGCTCCGTACATATTGCCGTGGTCGGTAATGGCAACAGCTGTCTGCCCGAGCTCCTTTATACGGGAAATGAGCTCCTTTATGCGGCAGGCACCGTCGAGAAGACTGTATTCCGTATGGACATGAAGATTTACAAATTCATCCGCTCTCATTTTGCGCCCCCGTTTCTGAGCTCCTCAGCCATTTTTGCAAGCTTCTTGAAACGATGATTCACTCCAGAGCGGCTTATTGGCACGCTGAGGTTCTCGCCTATCTCCTGCAGACTCATATCGATATTGTCAAGACGAAGCTGAGCTACCTCGCGGAGCTCGTCGGAAAGGCTGTCAAGACCTACTGCACGGTCTATCAGCTTTATGTCATCTATCTGCTTCATAGCGGCCTTTACGACCTTGTCGATATTGGCGGCATCGCAGTTGGCTATCCTGTTTGCTTTATTACGGATATCCTTGTATATCTTCATATTCATCAGTTCAAGAGTACAACTGGACGCACCGATAAAGGTCAGCGTGTCCTCTATGGATTCGCTGCCCTTGATGTATACTATATGCTGCCCTCTGCGGAGCATTATCTTTGCGGTAACGCCGATATCGTTCAGGAGCGTCATGATCTGCACCGCAAGCTTTTCTTCAGGGCAGGCAAACTCAAGGTGATACTCCTTGGACGGGTCGTTCACGCTTCCGCAGGCAAGAAATACCCCTGCTGTAAAAACTCCGAGACTATTTGTTGAAATAATCTCGGAATCTATCTCCCTTGCATTTGCTGCAAGGCGGTATTTCTTAAAAACATCTGCTGCTTTTTCAGCATAAACATCACAGCTGTAAAGAACTGCACCATTTTTTCTCATATGCTCCCCGGATTCAGGTCTGAACCTGAAAACAGCTTCAAAAAGGCTGCTGAAAAGCTCAGCCGAGATCCTGCTCTCGCTCTGAAAGCATATGTGTTCTTCGGTCAGTGTACGGCAGAACAGCAGCATGCCATAAAGGCAGGCAAAACGCCGCTCTTTATCGTAGACCGAAGTGCTTATCTCGTTTCTTACATCATTTGAGAAGGATATTTCAACTCACTCCCCGCTCAGAATTTTTTATCCTTTGTTATATCACGGTGGTACTTCTGTACCTTGTAATCCTTTTCGACAAGGTGCTTGGCCATTAGCTCGGCAAATGTTATGGAGCGGTGCTTGCCGCCTGTGCAGCCGAAGGATATGACGAGCTGGCTCTTGCCCTCCTGTACGTACAGTGGAATAAGATAATCTATAAGATCGGTCAGCTTTTTGAAAAGAGTCTGGGACTGCTCAAAGCCCATAACGTAATCCCTTACACAGCTGTCACAGCCCGTATGGTTGCGCAGTTCCTCGATATAAAAGGGATTGGGAAGACACCTTACGTCAAACATGAGGTCTGCATCCGTGGCAACTCCATACTTGAAGCCGAAGGACATTACCTTAATTATCAGCGAATCGGAGCTTTTTTCAAGGAAAATTGTCTTGACCTGCTCCTTTAGCTGAGATGAGGTAAAATTGGAGGTCTCAACATAATAGTCAGCTATCTCGCGCAGCTGTGAAAGCTGAGACCACTCATAATTTATGGCCTCCTGTATATTGCCGTTGAATTTTTCGGAAAGAGGGTGTTTACGACGGGTCTCCTTATATCTTTTGAGGATAACATCGTGTGATGCCTCGATAAAGAGCACCTTTACATCCACATCAGGCTGGCGCTTCAGTTCCTGCCATGAGCGGAATATTTCAGCAAACATATCGCCCGTGCGTATATCGACCGCAACTGCGATCTTGCTTATATTTGATTCGGACTGTCTGCATAGATCAACGAACTGGGTTATCAGCTTTGGCGGTATATTATCGATACAATAAAAGCCAATATCCTCCATTACATCCATGACGCTCGATTTTCCCGAACCCGACATACCTGTAACAATCAATATCTGCATAGATCTCCCCTGATTTCGCTTATCAGCTTAATATAACGGGCTCAAGCTCCAGCTTATAGCCTGTTTTTTCATCTACTATCTTCTTTATTCTGTCACATAGCTCAAGAACATCGGAACATGTTGCATACCCCTTGTTAATAACAAATCCGCTGTGCTTTTCGCTTACCATGGCTCCGCCGCAGGAAAACCCCTTCAGTCCGCACTGGTCAATCAGGAGCGAAGCGTAGCTTCCCTCGGGACGTTTAAAGGTACTTCCCGCACTTGGATACTCAAGCGGCTGCTTTGAACTCCTTTTAGCCATACATTCGGACATAGCCGACTTTATCTCATCGGGCTTTCCCGAAGCAAGCTCGAGAGTTACCGAAGTTATGACCCTGTTGCTCCCGGAGAAAAAGCTCCTGCGATAGGCAAGCTCCATATCTTCTTTATAAATGGTCTTTACCTCACAGTTTTCGTCGATATACTCTGCAGAAGCGACAACGTCCTTCATTTCGCTGCCGTATGCCCCTGCATTCATATAAAGCGCACCGCCGATGGTGCCGGGGATACCGAAGAGATTTTCCATGCCCGTAAGTCCCAGCTGCTGTGCACGGACGCAGGCAGAAGCAAGCAGTGTTCCGGCATCGCACCTGATACTGCTGCCGCTGACCTCAATATCAGAAAAATCACTTCCGAAATGGAGGATTATTCCCTCAAAGCCCTCATCAGGAACGAGTACATTGCTTCCCCTGCCGAGAATGCCGTATTTTATGCCGCTCCCCCTCAGATACCTTATGAGCTCTGCTGCCGAAGCGGCGGAATTTACACTTACAAGTGCTGTACAGGGTCCGCCGAAACGGAAGGTTATATATTCGCTGAGCGGAGCCTCAGGTGTTATCCTGCACCCCAGCTTGTCACATAATAAAGTCAGTTCACTAATATCTATCATTGTGTCCCCCTGAATTTATTGAATATTTTATCAAGTTTCTCAGAATGCCTCGTAATCACGGACAACTTCCTTTGGCTCCGATTCCATTCCGAGCCTGTTAAGAAGCTCGCGGGCAGCATTATAGCCCATCTTCTTCTGTCTGTTGTTCATAGCGGCTACCTCAAGTATTACGGCAAGATTACGGCCCGGCTTTACAGGGATCGTAAGTGATGGTATCTTTACACCGAGAAGGCTTACGAATTCTGTATCCACGCCCATTCTGTCATAGACCTTTTCCGAATTCCACTGCTCCAGCTCGACCACAAGGTCTATCTTCTCCGTCATCTTTACAGCACCGATACCGAAAAGTCTTCTTGCATTGATAATGCCGATACCACGGAGTTCAAGGAAGTGACGGATATTGTCGGGAGAACTTCCCACAAGACTTATATTCGATACCTTTCTGATCTCAACAGCATCATCGGCAACAAGCCTGTGTCCTCTTTTTACAAGCTCTATGGCAGTTTCGCTCTTACCTACGCCGCTTTCTCCTGTTATGAACACGCCCTCGCCGTATATCTCTATGAGCACGCCGTGACGAGTTACTCTCGGAGCAAGATTAAGATTAAGAAAGGCAATAAGACCCGACATGAAATTGGAAGTGCTCTCCTTGCTTCTCAGGAGCGGTACCTCATATTCCTTGGCAAGCTCAAGCATTTCCGCAAAATAAGGCAGCTCTCTCGTTATTATGAGAGCGGGTATCCTCTGTGCAAAAAGAAGCTGCAGACGCTCCTTCCTTGTCTTCTCGTCGATGGTGGATAGATATGCGAACTCCATTTTTCCGATGATCTGGATACGCTCGGGATTGAAATACTCATAGAACCCCATAAGCTGAAGTCCTGGACGGTTAACATCGTTCTCATCGATCATTACCTCACTGGCGTCCTTGTGTATGTATATAGTTTCGAGCTTGAATTCATCAATGACGCGCTGAAGTGAAACCTTAAAATTCTCTGCCATAGTAAACTCCGTTCTCCGATCATGGACCGGGAATTATTTTTCAGCCGATTACGTATGATTCATATCCGCAGCCGACTATCTCATCCTTTGCATCAAGCAGTTCCTGTATACCTGCCGCAGCTCCCGAAACTCGTACCGCTACGTTGAAATCGTCAAGCTCCTCTCCAACAAGGTCAAGCATTTTCTTGACGTTTTCGGCAGGTGTGCCGCTGAATTCATATACTGTATCGGGAGTCCATACTCCGTAAGCGATATTGTCGAGATCTATATTCAGCACGACCGTATTCACCTTGAGCAGCATGGGCTGAACGATATCCTTTTTGCCCTTGAGCAGATCCGAGGCATTGACCTCAAGAAGCATTTTCGAGCCGTTTGACATGGCTTTTTCATACATAAGGTTCGCAGCAGATGTAAGAGCCATGTATCTGTCCGATGTCACGAACCTGTCTCCGAGGATATCTATGTCCGACTGACGGAATTCGGGGAAAACGAAATCCGAGCATACTACCCTTTCAAAGCCCGCAGAGGTAACCTCGTCAACTATATCGGTATTATAGTTCACTGCATTTTCCGAAAACGGATTCAGCCACGGCTTTCCGCCCGCCTCGGCGCTGTTGTCTATCCACAGGCTGCCGTTGGCATATGTAAGATAGCTCATATCCTGAAAGTACATGGGAACAACATTGTCATAGAATGTGCTTACACGGGCAACTGGTTTATATCCTGCCGAAATTATAGCGTCCGCTATATCCTTCGGCCTCATTCCGCCCTCAATTATTCCCGATGAGGTGGCATAGTAATTGTTCGATATATAATTTATAGTTCCGCCCTCTGCCTTCATGGGTACCTCAACGTACTCTATCTTCTGATCGGCCGGTACCTTCTTAAGAGCCTTTTTCAGCGTATCCTTATCTGCAAGATCCATAGCGGTGAGTGAAAAAGCCCTGAACCGCTCCAGATTGAACGGCACAACAGCTGTGGTATCCTCCTGAGTTACAGTCTCACCGTTTGCGTCCGTAACGACCTCTTCCTCAAACGTCGGAGCAGTTGTGGTAAGGGTGTCGCCTTTCTGCTTCGCATAGTTTATGAGCGGCCCCGCAACACTGAATCCTATAAAAAAGATACCGCCGATAAGAAGAACTGTAAGTCCAACTGAGAAAGCCTTTCCGACAGGGCTTTTTCCGTAATAATTCTTTTCCTTGGTCTTATAGATCTTCCTGCCTTTATTCTTGAACTTCATTAATAAACTCTCCTATATCAGTATAATGCACTTATCTGAGCGAATATACTGCCATTGATATGATACCAAGGTACACCAGCATTGCAGGGAAGCCTCTGAACGAAGCAGGAACCTTGGAGGAATTAAGCTTTCTGTACGCGGCTGTAAGTATCAGCGCAGCTATTATGAAACCTGCTCCTGCTTCAAGACCCGCCGCGGCATATCTGCCGAAACTGTACTTTATCCCATCAGCAGCAGAGCTTTCGTTTATAGTAAAAAGCGTTCCCACAACAGCGCAGTTGAACGCCGAAACATGGACATATTTGCGCAGATCTTCAAATCTGTTCCTGTAAAGATAGTATACTGCCGTCAGCAGAAGTACATAAAGAACGCTTATGACCAGAATATACAGAAGAAGCCTGAGATCAGACAGCGCCGACGGAAGTGCAAGGTCGATAAAATAGGCCCCCATTGCGCCTAAAGAAGTAAAAAACGTTATGACAAAGGCTGTAGCCATAAGGCTTTTTTTACTGCCTGCCGCAATGAATATGGTACTCGTACCAAGGGCACGGGACAGTATAAGATTTACCGCAAGAAGTGCAATAAGGTCATTTATCAGAAACATCCGTATCACTCCTTATCTCTTCTTTATTCTTTGAAACAGCATTTCTGATAAATCGGTAAGCCCCGCACATGAGACCGAGGAATATAAATCCTCCGAATGGCTTTGAAAGACCGTCAATAAGGGTATTCATGTCAACAATACGGTTATTGATGGTACCGTAGGCAAAAAGCTCACGCAGAAAACCTGTCAGTATCATTACTGCATCGAAGCCGAGTATGCAGAATAAAAGCGAAACTATCATATCAGGCTTCTTCATTCGGAAAAACTTTGCTTCTGTCTGAAAAACAATGAGCGAATTTACCGCCAGCAGCGGGAAATATATGCCTATCCTCGGAATCGACTGAGGATAAAGCGCCGATGTGGCAAGCCTTACGGGGATATATACTACCGCCGCTATCAGGGCGTAGAGTATGACCTTGACTGTATATGGAAGCTTCTGCGGTACAAATGATGAGATAAGCACTGAAAGAAAGGTTATTGCAGTAAATGCATAGACCAGAGCCACAGCATTTTTCAGCGTATCTCCGCAGACGATAACCGGAGAAATCACCATAAGTCCGGAAAGGACTATATTATCTCCGAGTACACCTCCGAAAAGAGCTTTTCTGCGATCATCCACCGTATGTCTCCCCCTCTCCTCCGTCTGTTTCCATCTGCTCCTGTGCAGCTGCCTCTATCCTCTTTTCAAGGTTCCTGAAGCCCAGTGCCACAGGTGTAAAAAGCACAGAAACGATAACGATAGCGTTTTCCTTTGCTCCCGTGAGTACGAGAACGTACGAGAAGACTCCTATGAAAAGGCCGTAGAAGAATGCATAATAATCACGTCTTGGAGCTATCCTCACATCGGAAACTATATATATGGCAGCAAAAAGAACCATATTCGTAACAAGCGAATACTTGAGCGAATCGCTCTTTGACGAGACCGCAGGAGTCACTACCGCAAAAAAGCCCGTACCGAAAATGGTACCAAGAAAGGCTCCGGCAGATATGCTTCTTCTGAACATGAGCACCACGGCAGCAACTGCAAGCAGAAGTATGCTTACAGCTCCCGCAGGTCCGCTGAAATTGCCGAGAAGGATCTCAAGATCGGAATAACGGAAGGTTCCCGTATGATTGAAAGTATGGGAAGCCGAATTAACAAGCACATCAGGCACGTCAAAAACGCCCGATCTCACATGCGGCTCGGGATATTGCAGAAGCTTTCTTCCCCATGAAGTAAGCACAAAAACATACGCCGCAGCTGCAGGTGAAAAAATCATGTTTATGCGCCCGCCGAAAATATTCTTTGCGGCTATGGTGGCAAATAAAGCCGCAACAGCAGCTACCTTGTAGTCCATTACCGCAGGGAACATCAGCGCAAGGATAAGCGCATCAGAGGTACAGGTAAGATCGTCGGCAGAGAATCTGCGCTTCATTAGTCTTAATGAAGCTATTTCCGCAGCTGCTGCCGCAGCAATGCATACTGCCGCAAGAACCACCGAGCGAATACCGTAGTAAAAATATGCCATAAGCTCCAGCGTAAGGAGCGTAAGCATTACGTCCAGCCAGATATGACGTTCTTTTATTGCTTTTTTCAGCATATTCTGTCTTCCTTCAGAGCGTTGGCTGCCGCCGCCATATCTGCGGCGTGGAAAAGATAGCTGCCAGAAACGAGAACATTCGCACCGGCATTTCTCACAATGGCAGCGGTCCTGTCGTTTATGCCGCCGTCCACCTCAACATTGACGTCAAGTCCGAGCTCTGTTATCTTTGATCTTATAGTCCTGATCTTGTCAACCGTTTCGGGGATAAAGCTCTGACCGCCAAATCCGGGCTCAACCGTCATTACAAGCACCATATCAAGATTTGGCAGAAGCTCAAATACAGCCTCAGCAGAAGTAGCGGGCTTTATTGCTATGGCCGGTCTTACACCGCATTCCCTTATGAGCCTGAGGGTTTCGGTTGCATTGCTGTCACTCTCTGCATGGAACGATATCATATCGGCACCTGCTTCGGCAAAGCGTTTTATATATTTTGCAGGATCCTGTATCATCAGATGAACATCGAGGGTTATATCCGAAGTCTTTCTTACCTGCTCCAGTATGGGCAGCCCGAAAGTTATATTATTTACGAATACGCCGTCCATAACATCGAAATGCAGCATATCTATCCCGCTGCGTTCAAGCTTGCGTATCTCGCTGCCAAGATCGAGCATATCTGCACTCAGAACAGATGCAGAAACATAGTTTTTCAATTTATCACTTCTTCCGATTTCTTTTGCCCGCAATGAGCAGACAATATCAGATCTTAAAAAATCCATACATTACTATTATATAATATTTATTGCGCAACGTCAATACGCAGTATTAATTTTTTCAATATAATTTATTAATACATAATCAGAGCATTTAAAGTAAAATGTATTTATTTTTTATATAGTCCATGCATACTGTCATATTATATCCTATCCACATATCAGGAGGTCTTTCCATGTTTTTAGAATTGCTGAGAAATCTTTTCTTCTTTTCGCTTCACCTTGATAATTCTTCCGTATTTCCGAAGCCGCTTTCAAAAAGCGACGAAGCTGAGTGTTTCCGAAAAATGTCAGAGGGCGACAGTAAGGCGCGGAACAGGCTTATAGAACACAATCTCCGTCTTGTCGCACATATTGTGAAAAAATACGCCTCAGGCGCAGACGAGCAGGACGATCTCATCTCTGTGGGAACTATCGGACTTATAAAGGCAGTTTCTTCCTTCGACTACGAAAAAGGTGCCAAATTTGCCACTTATGCCAGCAGATGCATTGAAAATGAGATACTCATGCATTTCCGCGCCGCCAAAAAGTCCGCCGGCGACATTTATATCAACGAACCGGTCGAAACAGACAAGGACGGCAATGCCCTTACTCTTATGGACCTCATAGACGACGGTATAGATATACATGAGCAGGTGGATATACTTATCCGCTCCCGTCAGCTTTATGATTTTCTGAAAAAGTGTCTCGACACACGAGAATATGAGATAATAGTCTACAGATACGGGCTATACGGCTCGTCTCCCCACACGCAGAACGAGACTGCTGAAAAGTTGAAAATTTCACGTTCCGAGGTTTCAAGGCTTGAAAAGAAAGCAGTCGGCAAGCTAAAAGAAATCTTTGACAGAACTATACTATGATTTCTTGCTACTTTCATGGCATTATGCTGCATGTGCAGAATTTCTCATGATACTGTTGCTCTTTTTAAGACTTTGTGCTATAATAAATGCCAGGGCAATCATTCAAAAAATAGGAGAAACCGCAATGATATACACGAAACTCACCTGTATAGCCATGAAAACAGCATATGACGCTCATCACGGACAGACCGACAAAAACGGCGTTCCTTATATTTTCCACCCATACCATATTGCGGAACAAATGACAGATGAATATACCGTCTGTGCAGCCCTGCTCCATGATGTCGCTGAAGATACTGACATTACAATAAATGAGCTTGAAAAAATTTTTCCGAATGAGATTACCGAAGCCCTGAAGCTCCTCACTCATGACAAAAATACGGATTATTTTGAATACGTAGGAAAAATAAGTAAAAATCCGATTGCAAAAGCTGTTAAAATTGCTGATCTCAATCACAATTCGGATATGAGCAGATATATTGACGATAATCAGAAAAACGCTCCCGAAAACCTGCAAAGACTTGAAAAATACAGGAAAGCTTTGGATATTCTTATAAATAACAGCTGAACTCAGTTTTTTTGCAGCACTTATTGCTCTTTTTTCATTTTTATGCTATAATGAATGCAAAGCATTCATTATAATTGATTCAAATGCCCTTGCAGATACGCAAATCGAAGATTTGCTCCCTGCATATCGGGCAATTATAGCATATCGCTTCGCTTATATGCTATAATGAATGCAAAGCATTTCATTATAATTGATTCAAATGCCCTTGCAGATACGCAAATCGAAGATTTGCTCCCTGCATATCGGGCAATTATAGCATATCGCTTCGCTTATATGCTATAATGAATGCAAAGCATTTCATTATAATTGATTCAAA
>JAEEGL014402357.1_pt1 | contig 34811 bp, 28 predicted proteins | sample 9134231 | NCBI WGS metagenome assembly JAEEGL01 (sample SAMN16246548, study PRJNA631951) | gut metagenome | biome: gut microbiome; feature: rumen; material: fiber-attached | host: Bos | place: Iran: Karaj | collected 2018-10
GTCAGTTCGGGACTTTACTATTGCTTCTTTCAGCTATTGCATTACTGCAACCACCTTGCAATTCGCTAACATTTACCGCCAGCGGTCATGTTCAGGACTTTCACCCTATAGATATAGAACATGCCGAGCACACTAAAAAACCCCGGACTTATCCGGGGTATCATAGAAATCCTACCGGTTCCTTTTCTTTATGCTATAAGAACCGTGTGTGTGGACTATTTTCTCTCATCATCGAAATTGTCGTCAGTAAGACCGTTCTCATCCTTAAAGTCATCATTCACAGGAAGATCATCCTCTGACATTTCATCATCCGCGAGTTCAGTGTTACCATCGACGAAATCATCGTTGTCCAGATCGTCTTCAAAATCATCATCGAAGTCATCGTCGAAATCATCAAACTCAGGCACTGGCGGCTCAGGCTTATCCCAGATAAAGTTCTCATTATTCATCTGAGCTTTAGCCTCATCCGTCATTTCTGCTTCCATCTGATGGATTTCATCGAGCTTGTACATTACATCACTGCAAAGCTCCTTAACACCGATATTGGCAGCAGCGGAAATGATGTAGTACTTGTCATCCTTGCGCCCAAGTCTAGTGAGAATATCATCCACCAGTTCCTTTAATTCATCTTCACCGTGAATATCACACTTGTTAAATACAAGCCATCTTGGCTTCTGGGCCAGTTTTTCACTGTAAAGAGCCAGTTCTTGCTCGATTACTTTTATGTTCTCAACCGGATCCGAACCGTCAATAGGCTGCAAATCAACAAGATGGAGAAGTACACGGCATCTTTCAAGGTGACGTAAAAATCTGTGTCCCAGACCGGCCCCCTGAGATGCCCCTTCAATAAGCCCTGGAATATCGGCCACAACAAAGCTCTTTCCTTCACCTACGCGAACAACACCTAGAGAAGGCTCAAGTGTTGTAAACGGATAATCTGCAATCTTCGGTCTGGCTGCACTCACTGCACTGATAAAGGTGGATTTACCGGCATTAGGCAGACCGAGCATTCCGACATCAGCCAGCAGCATCAGTTCAAGGCGCAGATAACGCTTATCACCGGCAGTACCATTGGTTTTCTGACGAGGAGCCCTGTTTATGGAACTCTTGAAACGGGTATTACCCAGACCATGGAACCCGCCCTTGGCTACGAGCAGCATCTGGTTTTCCTTTATCAGATCTCCGATAACCTCACCGGTATCATCATCAATTACTCTGGTACCGAGAGGCACACGAATAACTATATCCTCACCAGCAGCACCGGTACAGTTAGCTGCACCGCCGTTTTTACCTCTGCCGGCCATATAAAATTTTTGAAACTGAAAATCTATCAAGGTATTGACACTGGTGTCAGCCTTCATAAAAACGTCACCGCCGTCACCGCCATCACCACCATCGGGACCCCCTTTGGGAATGTATTTTTCCCGGCGAAAGCTTACAATACCATTACCGCCATCACCGGCTTCTACACGAATTTTGGCTTCATCAACGAATTTCATTATAAATTTTCCTTTAACTTCAATCCGTCATACATAAAAAAAAGACTCCACCACTTTGCAAAAAGGATAGAGTCTCTTTAATCAATACCTTTGAAGATATTAATCAGCAATAACGCTTACATATCTACGATGCTTAGGACCGCCAACAGTATATTTAACCTTACCGTTGCTAGTTGCAAATAAAGTATAATCCTTACCTACACCTACATTGCTACCAGCATGGAACTGAGTACCACGCTGACGAACAAGGATACTACCGGCTAAAACAGCCTGACCATCGAAAATCTTAACACCTAAACGCTGACCTTGGGAGTCACGACCGTTATGTGTACTACCACCAGCTTTCTTATGAGCCATTGTCTACTCCTTATGCATTAATACCGGTAATCTTAACCTGAGTGTACCACTGACGATGTCCGGTAACCTTCTGATGATGCTTACGACGACGGAACTTAGTAATACTAAGCTTTTCGCCACCTACAGACTTAACTACTTCAGCAACTACCTTACCACCTTCTACACATGGAGCACCAACGTTTACATTGTCTCCATCGGCAATCATAAGTACCTTATCAAATTCAACAGTGTCGCCTACTTTCTTAGAAGAATCTAAATCAACTTCTAATAAATCGTCAACAGCAACCTGGTACTGCTTGCCGCTAGTTGAAATAACTGCGTACATTATATATTCCTTCTGCGATGTATTTAGATTAAAAGTCTAAATACAGTAAAATTTCTAACATGATAATGTTGCGAATTATACAGATTACCAATGCTATATGCAAGGCAAAATTTGAATAAAATCAAAATTTTTTTAATTTTCTTTTTTATTCTATTTTATGTTACCTGAAAAATCCTGTATTTCACATGGTAAGGACAACTTGTTTTCTGAATAATACCTGCTGACTTCAGCAAAATACTGTTATTTTTTACCAGTATTATCTCCTTATGTTTTATAAACAGATCTTTTTTTCTGTATTTTCCAGCAATCTCATGTATCGTGATTTTTCCATTTCTTTAACAAAAAAATTTTTTCATAACTTATTCTCATCTAATTAATGTAAAATAGTATCCTGACTTGACCGGTTGATTTAAGCCGGCAGTGGCAGTCTTATTAGATGCAGGTTCCGGTAAACCGGCATGTATATCTCATATACAACGCTCGACAGGTGTATCAGGAAAGCTTTTTTATTTAATTCTAGTGGAATGATATTATGTCTGATTCTCTATTCATCAAACTGACAGAACAGCAGATAGATACGGTAAACAAACAGATATCACAGCAAATAGATTCCCCTGTGGAATATCTGAATCAGGTCTGCTTTCATCTTATTGATGCTGGAGGGAAGCGTATCAGACCGCGACTTATGCTGCTTTGTGCAGGGTTAATAAACGGAAAACAGATTCAGCATGAGGAATTAGATGAAAAAATCTATTCTCTTGCGGCATCCGTAGAAATTCTTCACACTGCGACACTGATGCATGATGATGTTATCGATGAAGGTCTGATGAGAAGAGGACGTCTGAGTGTCAACAATGCTTTCGGCAACCGCGTAGCCGTACTCGGAGGAGACTACCTGTTCACCAAAGCGTACAATACAAGCATAAAGATCAATAATCCGCAGATAAGCAGGCTGTTCTCCAACACTCTGGCAACCCTTGTTGAAGGTGAACTCACCCAGATGTCCAATATCGCTAATACAGGGATTTCAGAGGAAACCTACTTCAAAACCATTTACTCAAAGACATCAGCTCTCTTTGAGATCACCTCCAAGATTCCGGGATTCATTTATAACTGCACTGATGAACAGATTGAACGCCTGGCTCTTTACGGCCGTAACATAGGCTACGTTTTTCAAATAGCCGATGACATTCTTGACTATACAGCTGACAGTAAAACCCTGGGTAAAATCGCCGGCAAGGACATGGAGGAATTTAAAATAACCCTGCCTGTCATCTACACAATCAAAAATAACTGCGGCATCTCCGGGGAGGATGTCTATAAAGCTGTTAACAGCAAAGACATAGTCACCCTAAAAGAAATGATAAACCGCACAGGTGCCATCAGCAGATGCGATGATGTAGCCAACAGACTGATTGCAGAAGCTGTTCACGCCCTCGACGCATTCCCTGACAGTGAGTACCGCGATGCTCTTGAGGAACTCGCTAACGCCGCATACAGGCGTCGTAACTAAATAAAAATCACCTGAACTGATATTCCCCCCCAAAAAAAAGCCATACATACTGCATGGTGTACATATGGCTTAAGATCAGCTTTTTCCCAGCTTTTCTAACATTTATGGAGTGATTTAATCTTTGCCGGAGTTCTTATCTGAAACATCAAACTCCTGTTTTATCAAATTATCTTTCCTGTCTTCTTTTTTGTCTGTATTCCAGTCCTCTCCGGAGATATTCACCACTGTCAGATCTCCTGTCACCTGCTTACTGCGAACATTATCATGCCTGGTATAATCAGGAATATAGATTTCCTTTTCAGGCCGATTAATTTTCTGAAACCGCAACAATTTCGTCACGCATTCCTAGAAAAACCTCAGTAATCTTCGGATCAAAGTGTTTACCGGATTCAGAACTGATTATTCTGAATGCCTCATCATAACTCATTGCAGGCTTGTAGCATCTCTTTGACACCAAAGCATCAAAAACGTCAGCAATGGACATAATTCTGGCACTCAACGGTATTTCATCACCTTTAAGACTGTACGGATATCCGGTTCCGTTCCACTTTTCGTGATGATATGTAGCCATATCAACTGCTGTAGCAAGAATGAGAGAACTTTCCATACCGGTAAGAGTTTCCGCAATCATCTGTCCTCCCTTTTCCGCATGAGTCTGCATTATAGAGAATTCATCAATTGTTAATCTTCCCGGCTTACACAAAATGGTATCTGATACGGTAATCTTACCGATGTCATGCAGAGGAGCAGCAGCAACACAGGCTTCACAATGCTCATCATCCAGAACATCTTCGTAATAACGTTTCTTCAACAGTCCACGCAGAACTAAATTCACATAGGCTGCCGTTCTTTTTATGTGACTGCCGGTGGAATAATCACGACCTTCAATGATTGATGCAAAGGACTCAATTATTTTCTTCTGCATTGCTTCAATCTTCTGCTCAGCAAGAGCATCCTTCTCGGATATCTCTCTTAGACAGCGCTGATAATCTATAACTTTAAAAATTCTGCTACATATAGTAGATACTGATGACTTAAGATTAATGAAATCATCCACTCCAAGATCAAATGCTTTATCTTCAAGTGCTGAATTAACCCCGTTACTGAGAACAATAACCGGTATAAAAATAGTTGATGACTGTCTTTTTAATGATTCTATAAGATTTAATGTATCTAGACCGCGCGTCTGCATATTAATAATAATCAAGTCATAATGATTACTCGCAGCTTCTTGCATTGTTTCACGGAGATTTCCCCTGATTACAACAGTGAAATCTTTTAAAAAATCTTTTAAGACAATTAAATTATTACAATCGTTATCTACGATTAAGATTCTGCCTCGGATCATAAACATACCTAAAACTTCCAAAACCAGACTGGAAGCTCATTCATACAGAAAAACAGCCACAATACTTTAAAAAAAACGTTCGTTATAAAATCCTAGCTACATATTCCGCTGAATTAAACGTCCATTGATTGATCAGTTCTAATTATGATTATTCTAAAGTTTCTATTTATTCGTTATTTACTGTAACTTCAATACCGGAATTATGGTAAAAAAAGCAACATTTCAGTGTATTTATTTTCATAATTTTTACATAATTTTAACCTATTCCTTTATCAAAAAAGGCATATTTGTTTAAAAATACTACAATTTTCACAAAATCAAACATTTCTTTGTTTAAAAAATGTAAACAAAAAAAACATTGATTTATTAGTGTAAATAATATTTGATTAAATACATGTTGTATTTTCTTATTTTTATCCAACATTATTTATTTTCAGATATTGAAATTACTCATTTTTCATTTAAATATCCGGTTACTGCCGGAATGGGAAATATTTGATTTTAATAATATAAATAAATGACAATTTAGCCAGATTGAACATCATGATTATATTTTTTCAATAACAATCCGGTAATGAAAGCTATATAAATGTTCCAATATAACTGGTAATAGATAAATGATATAATTCAAACATTTATCCGGAGAAATAATATCACTTCAGAAAAAACATAAAATAAAAAAGGGAATCCTTCTGGATTCCCTATGTATTTTAAACAATCCCCGGGAGGTCCGGAGTTATAAAATGGTATTATTCAGCAAACGGATGATGCAGAATAATAGTCTCATCTCTATCAGGGCCGGTTGAGATTACATCAACTCTTACGCCTGAAATTTCTTCAAGACGCTTAATGTAGTTCTTGGCATTTTCCGGCAGAGCATCATAGCTCTTCAGACCGAAAGTTGATTCCTTCCAGCCAGGCATGGTTTCATATACCGGTTCAAGACCTTCATAATCATCGGCAGCCAGCGGAGAATAATCAATCACTTCTCCGTTGCTCTTCTTATAAGCCACACAAAGCTTAACTTCATCAAGACCATCAAGAACATCCAGCTTGGTAAGGCAGAGACCACTTAAAGTATTAATCTGATTTGATCTGCGCATAGCCACACCATCAAACCAGCCGCAACGACGGCGACGACCTGTAACAGAACCAAATTCAGCCCCCTTGGTACACAGGAAATCACCGGTTTCATCAAATAATTCTGTCGGGAATGGACCACCGCCGACACGAGTGGTATATGCCTTCACAATACCGATTACGTATTCAATGTTTCTCGGACCGAAACCTGAACCGGTGCTCACACCGCCGGCAACTGTATTTGAAGAAGTTACATAAGGATATGTACCCTGATCGATATCAAGGAATGTACCCTGAGCACCTTCAAACATGATCTTCTTACCCGCTTCATTAGCCTTGGCAAGCAGGGAGGTTACGTCATGAACCATTGGAAGAATTTCCTTGGCATACTTCTTACAGTCTTCAAGAGTCTGCTCATAGGAAACTGCTTCAGCACCATAGTACTGAGTCAGGCAGAAGTTATGGTATTCCATAACTGTCTTCAGCTTTTCAGCAAAATCGTTCATATTGAACATATCACCTACACGAAGAGCTCTTCTGGCAGCCTTGTCTTCATAGGTAGGACCGATACCACGACCGGTGGTACCGATAGCCTTCTTACCCAGCTTTGCTTCACGTGAACGGTCTATTGCTACATGGTAAGGAAGTATCAGAGGACAGGCAGGACTGATTACCATACGGGATCTTACTTCAACACCTTTTTCTTCAAGTTCTCTGATTTCAGCTAGTAAAGCTTCAGGAGAAACTACTACACCGTTACCTACCACACAGGTACAGTTTGGACGTAAAATACCTGAAGGAATAAGACGTAAAACCTGCTTCTTACCGTCAACTACCAAGGTATGACCGGCATTGTGCCCCCCCTGATATCTAACAACATAATCTGCCTCAGCTGTCAGCAGATCAACAATCTTACCCTTACCTTCATCACCCCACTGGGTGCCTAAGACAACAACGTTATGAGCCATACTAATCTTAAATCACTTAAACTGGTTAAAAAAATATTCAGTTTTTACCGGTTAAAACGACATAACCAGACGCTTTAAAATAAAAACCGAACTAAAATCACACTAGCATTAAATACTACCATAAAATGGATATAAGTTAAACCATAACAAAGATCTATCTATCAAAATCATTCAAATATGTTCCGTTCTGATATAACCGAACATCTGTTAAAAAGCCTTCCTGTAATTACGCCGGAAAACATCATTCCTGAAACAGACAGGCCGGAGCTCACTGCTCCGGCCTGTCTGCTCAGCATGATAGTAAAATCCTATTTAAAGTATTTAAGAAACTCATTATCCCTATCGGTTACTATCACATTTTTCCCGTCAGTCATCGAACTTCTATATGCATCCATGCTTCTGAGGAAATCAAACAGTTCAGGATTCTTTGAGTAGGTATCACCATATATCTTTGTTGATTCTGCTTCACCGTTTCCCCGGATAAACTTCGCCTCCTTCTCCGCTTCTGCTATCTTTACTATAGCATGCTTGTCAGCTTCCGCTCTAATGGCCTCTGCCTCTCTGCGCCCTTGAGAGCGGTGCAGTCTGGCGACAGACTCGCGTTCAGCACGCATACGCTGATATATAGAATTAGACACTTCATTCGGAAGCTCTATCTTCATGATACGTACATCGACAATCTTAATCCCGAGATTCTTTTCAGCCCCGGGACCGGTTTCCAGAAGAGTGTTCTGCATAATCTGTTCACGCTTAGAGGCTCCGGCATCACTGACTCCTTCAGAGGCGGATTCTCCCCCCTTTCCGGAAACAATCTCCTTAATAGTCAGGTTACCGATCTGACTTCTCAGGCTGTTGGTAATACTGGTTCTCAGACGTTCCTCCGCCTTCAGTCTGTCCCCCTGAGTGGAGGTATAGAATTTAGCGAAATCAACAATCTTCCACTTAACATAAGAATCGATAATCAAATCCTTCTTTTCTGATGTAACGAAGCGGTCAGCAGTTGAATTAAGAGTCTGGATACGTGCATCAATACTCATGACCTTGTCTACAAACGGAAACTTGACATGAAGTCCCGGTTCGTAAAGAACGATTTTAGAATCAGCATCACGGTATATCTTGTTAAATCTGGTTATCAGCGATCTGCGTCCCTCAGATACCACAAAAAGAGACTGGTACAGAATTATTCCGACAAGAACCAGTACGGCAATAACAATATTACTCTTCATTTACTTTTTTCCTCCTGACTGACTGTTGTTGACACTTTCCGTCAGTTTATCGACAGGAAGATAAAGCAGCGGGGAATTCCCCTTATCTGTACTGATAATTACCTTACCGCTGCTACCGTATACAGTTTCCATGGTTTCTAAAAATATACGGCGACGGGTAATCTCCGGAGATTTGATGTATTCCGGCAGAATCTTTTCAAAACGGGCGACATCACCCTCTGCCTTCGCAACTACCTGACGGCTGTACGCCTCGGCCTCCTCAATAATACGTTTAGCCTTACCCTCAGCCTTTGGTACCACCTCGTTTCTGTATGCCTCAGCTTCTCTCTTAAAGCGCTGTTCATCCTCTTGAGCAGCAATCGCATCATCAAATGCTGCTTTCACTTCATCAGGAGCTCTGGCAGGCAGAAAGTTAACATTAACTATGGATATGCCCATATTATACTGAGAGATAATAGATTCCAGCAGATCCATGGTTGACTGTCTTACCTGTTCACGCCCTGTGGTAAGCACATCATCCATTTTGGTATGCCCTATAACATATCTTAAAGCACTGTCAGTAGCCTGAGCCAGACTCTGATTAGGTTCAACCATGTTATACAGGTAGTCACGGGGATTGTTTACCCGGTACTGCACTTCCATTTCCACGTTTACCACGTTCTCATCTTCTGTAAGCATGGAACCGGATGATTTTGTAGACTGAACAATCTGCACATCCACATTCTGAACTTTTTCTACAAAAGGTATTCTCCAGTGAAGTCCCGGCATTTCAATATGACTGAATTTGCCGAAACGCAGGACAACCCCCTGCTCCGCTTCTTTGATGGTATAAAAATGCTTGGCCACCAGCAATACAAGAAACACTGCCACCAAAATAATCCAGACCATAGCACTGCTTTTCTCATACCAGTTATTGAATTTCTTGGCGAGATCGTCTGAATTGTTACGTTTTTTCTGTTCCTTCCAAGGATCCTTTTCCGGCTCATTCCAGGCCATTTAACGCTCCGTTATATCTGTATAAAGACAAGTAATCTTAAAACTCGGGAATTCTGAAGGTAAAGTTTTTCGGCTTCACACAGCACTTTTCCAGTACCCCTTCACACCGGCTGTTCAGTTGAGCCAGTTCAGCCCGCTGGTGTTTCAGATGCAGAATCATTTCCCCGTTTTGAGAAAAATGTTCCTCAAGTACCGCACCCATGCTGTACAGACGATTGCGGACGCCTCCTTCAGAGCTTGGTAATTTTACCACAATTTCCAGTAAATCATTAGCCAGCAGTTCACCAACCGCCTTATAAAGAAGTTCAATACCGATGTTTCTGGCTGCACTTATATAGACAGCTTCAGGTTTTCCCAGTTCATTGTAAACAATTCTCGGCATTACCTTATCAAGCCTGTCTATCTTGTTATATACCCGGAGCTGTGGCACCTCATCCGCTCCTATCTGTTCCAGCACCTGCTGAACTGAATCTATATTGTTCTCCACCCTTTCGTCACTGAAATCAATAACATGAAGCTGCAGATCAGCATCCCTGGTTTCACTCAGTGTAGATTTAAACGCAGCAACCAGATCATGGGGCAGATGCCTGATAAAACCTACAGTATCAGCAAAAACAATTTTTCCAACATGAGGCATTTCCACAGATCTCAGTGTAGGATCAAGTGTGGCAAACAGCTGATCAGCAGCATAAACCTCTGATTTGGTAAGCAGATTGAAGAGTGTTGATTTTCCGGCATTAGTGTAGCCCACAAGGGAAACAACAGGAATATTGTTATGAACACGTGCCCGGCTGCTCTGTTCTCGCTGACGTTCCACCAGAGCAAGCTCGCCAAGAAGTGCCGTTATTCTCTCCCTCAGCAGACGGCGATCGCTTTCGAGCTGGGTTTCACCGGGACCTCCGCGCATACCGATACCGCCCTTCTGACGTTCAAGATGGGTCCACCCCCTAACCAGTCTGGTCTGAAGATATCTCAATTGTGCTAGTTCAACCTGAAGTTTACCTTCACGGGTTCTGGCTCTCTGCGCAAAAATATCCAGAATCAGCGCTGTTCTGGTAATAACCTTACACTTTAGTTCTTTCTCCAGATTACGTTCCTGGGACGGGGACAGTTCATGGTTGAATATAACGGTTTCCGCACCTGCATCCGCCACAAGAGAGGACAGTTCCTCAACCTTTCCGCTACCTATAAAAAAGCGAGGATCCGGCAGCTTGCGGTTGCATGACAGAACTCCGGATATAGTCGCACCGGCTGATTTTGCCAGAAGTTTCAACTCTTCTAGGTCTTCACAGCTGCTTTCCTGGACAAAATCAACATTAACGAGGACGGATTTTTCACCACCCTTATATCTTTCATCAAAATCGAACAAAATTAAATACTCTCGGTACTTCTGTTAATACTTCGTTTTTTATATGCGCACAAAAGGCTATCCCGCACATATATTCGGGATAACCATTCAACAGAAAAGCTATTTTAACAGAAATACGGCAGATTATTCTGTCTTTTCTGAATCACCGGTATTGAGATTTGATATAGCTCTTGCTGGAACTATAGTTGAAATGGCATGCTTGTATACCATCTGGCAAATATTGTTCTTTAACAAAATTACGAACTGATCAAAAGATTCAACCTGACCTTGTAATTTAATGCCGTTAACTAAGTAGATGGAAACAGGAATACGTTCTTTTCTTAAAGCATTTAAAAAAGGATCCTGTAATGATTGACCTTTGGACATATAAATTTCCTTATATTTATTTCTTATTATTCGTTGTAATAGTTATTATCAATTATTTTTATAATATATCCGTAATTCAGTATACCAAAAAACGATCTTATTTTATAATTCTATCTTATATATAATTGAATATCATAAAAAATTAGGAATAATAAATTATTTTTAATAAAAATTCCAACACTGATATCAATTTTAGTAGATTTACCGGCAAAAATCACGAATACGTTCTGATATTCACGTGCGGGTTAACAGTATAAATTACATTTAGGATACTAAATGTTTTCATATTGTTAAAAAAGACACTCTAGTTCCGGGAAAAAGCTCCGGCTAGGTGTTTTCCGTCTGATCGCAAAATTCTAACTGCCGGAAATTATTCCTTCAGAAACAAGTTTTGTCATTATAATATCCAGATTTTCTGATTTATTCAGCGGATCCAGATAATCTACTTTCGACTTCCATCCCCTCAACCATGTCATCTGTCTTTTGGCAAGCTGACAGGTGGCTATAACGGCCAGCTCACGCATTTTTTCATAGTTGATCTCTCCGTTAAGATACATCCACATCTGTCTATATCCTACTGACCTGATTGAAGGTAGATCCTGATTTAAATCACCTCGATCCATTAATTTTCTTACCTCTTCCTCAAATCCTGAAGCAAGCATCATATCAAAGCGTTCAGCTATCATCGGTTTAAGATATTTACGTTCTCTGTCCGGCAGCAGAGCGAACTCCTTCAAAATGAAAGGCGGTTCACTGTTCCCATGTTCTCTGATGATATCAGTCATGCTGCGACCACACATCAGATAGACCTCATATGCCCGACCGAGTCTCTGCGGATCATTCTCATTAATACGGCTCCACGATTCCATATCAACCTGTTTAAGCATATCTCTAAGAACAGGGAGACCTTTTTCAGCTACAATACGCTCCACCTCAGCTCTTACCTCCGGAGTCGAACCCGGCAAAGGTGACAGTCCTTCAGTAATACTCTTGAAATAAAGCATGGTTCCTCCGACAAGAATCGGAACCCTGCCCCTGGACGCAATATCATTGACAAGTTTTATGGCATCCTCACGGAAACCGGCCACGCTGTAGCTCTGTGAAGGATCCAGTATATCCAGAAGATAATGGGGAATACCTGCCTGCTCATTTTTGTCAGGTTTAGCCGTACCTATATCCATACCCCGGTATATTAATGCCGAATCAACACTAATGATTTCCCCGTTGATCTCTTTAGCCAGACGAATAGCCAGACCTGTTTTACCTGAGGCGGTCGGCCCCATAATGGAAATAGCCTTTGGTTTCATGATATCCTTAATAAAATCAAACACCATCCGGAATTGTCCTGTTCAGTAAGGAAGTGCCGTAACTCAACAGGTATCCGTGACTCTTTATCCTAAAAATTTTCTAAACCGCCGAAAGCCGCTCAATACATCCGGAAAAATCGATATCCTCATAGCCGTCCGGCATTTTTTCAGTAAAAAATTTCTCGTAGGTTATATTCTGCACCAGTCTCTGTACCATGGTTTTGCTGAAGGTTGACGGTGCATATAATTCAAAGAGAATGTCTGCAAGAACGGCCATCGCCTCACGCACTCCGGCATTTTCAGATAATAATGTTATCAGTTTTTCCATCACCACAGTCAGATTTATTCCCCTGACTGATGCCGGAACGGCATCAATTCTGCACACTCCGTACCGGATAGACACTGCAAACCCCAGTTCCCCTAGAAGTGAAACTACTGTCTGGGAACAGTTGATATTCCCCTTAAACTCGAAAGGGACCGTTAGTGCCGATGATTCAAGACATTTACGGTCATTATTCTCGAAATTATCCATAAAAACAGCTCTTGCGAGCTTTACTACAGAAACAATCCTGAGTGACTCATTACCGCTTATTACAGCCAGCTTACCTCCACCGGTGATAAAAACCAGCCGGTATAATGAACATTCCGCCAGACTTTCCCCGTTCCAAGGCTCTAGAACATCTGTAAGATCACTGCCGGAGAATTTTTTCTCTCCTGCAGGTTTCCCGAGTACAGATCCCCCCGGCAGAACTTCACCACCGAACGGCGGGGTACACGTCTCTTCACTGATCCGGTTTACGTTTGTTATTACGCTGTCCCCGTAACCGGATGCACCGTTATCATTCCGAGATTCACTCACCGGAGCAGCATGTGTCACACTGCCGGAAAACATCATCTGCATGCTTTTCTGCATAATCTCAGTATCAGCAGCTGATTTTCTCCCCCCGGTTCCGGCATATCCTGTTCTTCCGGCATAACCGCTGCAGTTTTTTATCCCAGTATACTGATAAGCTCCGCCATTTCCCGGGCAGGAACCTTTGTATGGAAATGCTTCATTACCGGATCTTTCCACTGAGCAGTCACCGTTTTCCTCACTCTTCAGTTGAGAGCAACCTCCTGACAGAGCAAAAAGTTTTTTATATGATTCGCAAGCCGTACCCGCCCCTTTAGGCTGGTCGCTGATACAACCGTTTTTTCCGGATTCCGTAAAAATTCTTCCGGCAGCATTCTCTCCTGTACCATTCCCTGGGGAATCACCTGAAGACAGTGCACCTCCTCCCGCGAGAGGCATGCTTTCCCAGAAAGCACTGACCTTTTCTGAATTGAATCTCAACGGTCTGACATTACCGTAATTATGATTCTGCTTCGAGACGGCTGTCTCATCCATGGTTTCCGGAAGCACCTGCTGCTCCGTAATAAATGCGTTCACGAAAGCAGTGTTGATAAAATCATGAACAGTTTTAGCCTGATGGAATCTTATTTCGAATTTCTGAGGATGTACGTTTATATCAATCTCCTCCGGAGATATATCGAGAAAACAGACATAGGATACATCAGCCGAAACTCCTGTTACGGATTCATAGGCGTCCTTAATTGCATGAATAATCACCTTATCCTTGACGATACGGTTGTTCACAAAAAAATACTGCACAGGTTTATTCTGATTATGAATCGTTACATAGCCTCTGAGAGCCAACCCATCCTCAAGACGTTCAACCTTCTTCATATCAGCAGCAAGACCTCTGCCTAGAAGCGCCTCAATTCTTTTCAGGATGTTATCAGGAACAGCCTTCAGATCGTAAACCGTACGATTATTATGCTTCAGGGTAAATGCCACATCAGGTCTGCTTACTGCCAGACGTCGGAACATTTCTTCAATCTGACTGAATTCCGTTTTTTCAGTTTTCAGAAAACGGCGTCTTGCCGGGGTATTAAAAAAAAGATCAAGTACCTCCACCGAAGTACCGTCAGGATGTGAGGCCGGGTTTATTTTCGGCTCCTGACTTATGCCCTCCACGGCCACGGCATAGGCCATATCCTGATCTGCCGGTTTTGAAGTAAGTGTAAGTCTTGAAACCGCAGCTACCGAAGCCAGAGCCTCTCCCCGGAATCCCATACTCATCAGATGATCAAGATCCTTAATAGTACTCAGCTTGGATGTTGCATGTCTTTTGAGTGCTAGTTCCAGTTCATCTCTCGGTATACCGCACCCGTTATCCCTTACCAGGATTTTCTTGGCTCCGCCGCTGACAATCTCCACGGCAATTTTTCCAGCCCCGGAATCAAGAGCATTCTCCATCAGTTCCTTGACTACGGCTGAAGGACGTTCTACTACCTCACCGGCGGCAATCTGATTGGCAACCTGAGGAGCCAGCAGTTGAATTCGCATTTATTTAATCCTCAGTCTCTGTCCGACATTAACCTGAGATTGTTTCAAATTGTTAAGATTCCTTATATGTTCCATCGTAACCCCATATTTTCGGGCTATACCGGCAAGATATTCACCTTTCTTCACCACATGATAAACCGGCTGTTTTGAACCTGCAGCACTGCGGTTACTTCTCTTTGTACCTCCGGAGGCTATCGGAGTGATGCTTGACGAAGTATTCAGACAGACACTTGGATTTGCCTCCACGAAATCCTTTATGCCAAGATAGATGGCATAAGCCAAACGGCGACGATACTTATCGGTAGCGAGAAGTTTCTCCTCATCCGGATTTGACAGATAGCCGGTTTCAACAAGCAGAGAAGGAATATCCGGTGCCTTCAACACTGCGAGAGAACGGCTGATAGGGGTCTTCTTATGCAGTCTTGTTACCCTTTTAAGTCTTGAAAGGAGCTTGTTTGCCAGTTCAAAACCGTAGTTCATCGAAGAACTTGAAGCCAGGTCCACCACGAAGGAGCAGTCCTTCAGATACTTATTCTCTCCGCACATGTGATTGATGGCATCTCCGGCGCCGCCGATAAGCTTTTTCTGATCCCCGGCAGTGATCTTATCATTCTCACGGTCGGCACGATCCTTTGAGAGAACAAGCACTGATGCGCCATTAGCCTCAGTATTGTATGCACTGTCCGCATGAATGGAAATCAGCATATCAGCCTTACGCTTTCTGGCAATTTTGGATCTTTCCCCCAAATCAATGAACCTGTCACCTGATCTAGTAAGATAGCCGCTCAGAGTCTTGTCACCGTCAAGATATTCGATAAGATATCTTGAAATCCCCAAAGTGACGCTCTTCTCATAGGTTCCCTTTCCGCCGATCGCCCCGGGGTCCTTGCCGCCGTGTCCGGGATCAACCACAACCACACAGGTGTTTTTATCTTTACGGGTACTGTGAGCCGGTTTAGGCGGTTCCGGTGTGGAAAGACGCTGCTCTAAGGTTTCTGTAGGATCGTTGTTATCACTCGCCTCATTCAAAGTATCAAAAAGAGCCGCCTCGAGCTCATCTAGCTTGCGGTCTCCGGACACTCTGCCACCGCCAGTGGAAGTTTTTCCGGAACTTACGGTACCGGCTGCAGTTTTCTTATTGCCGGAAGCTGACAGTCCGGAAACGTTCTCAACTTTTGCAGGAGTATTGATGACGGGAACCGCCGGCTCATGGCTGCCGGACAGACGGTTCCTCTGACTGTTACCGGAAGAAGTTACTTTTGAAACACCTGTATTCGTCCCGTTTTCCACTTTTCTGCCGGAGATTTGGGAAACTGCTGTTTTCTGATTACCTCCGGATGAGTTTAAAGTCTGAGGAAACTCCATAACCAGTTTGGCATTTCGTCCCTGAGCAGCTCTGTATGCAGTAAATTTAGGCACTACCGGCTGCTTCAGTGTCAGGACATAGAAAACTTCATTCTTTCCCGAACCTTTTTTAACCGAACTGAGCACACTGTTTCTGGTAATAGTGGCCATGCCGTATTTCTTCTTCGGTGATTCAATATCATGAATCCTCACGGTGTATTCTAGACCGTTAGCCCCGGAACTGTATGAATAATGCGGAACGTCGGATAATTCAATAACAATTCTGGTAAAATCCCTGTTCTGCGATGCACTTATTCCGGTTATTTCATTAGCTTCAACAGTATTGGCAGCACCGGCACACAAATACCATAAAAAAAGAAATACCGCGGTTTGACACAATGAAAGAGAGAAGCCTGGGCGTATGCCGCAGCCGGCTGTTTCCGGATGAAGACAGGAAGTATCAGCATGACCGTCAACTGTCCCGGACATTCTTATAACTTGCTTTAATAAATCACCAATCATAATTCTTTCACGACTTTTTCACTGTTGATTCCGAAGAGATCACTGCCGGCCGGATGTTCTGACGGAATATGCTCCCGACGCAGACAGCTTTCACCGGAACCTGATGAAACATCACTGTTTTTAAATAACCACCTGTTCCGGTATAGCTTTCGGAAAAAACAGTGGCTCGAGAACAGCTCTGCCCTTAGGTGTCATGGCGGATATTTCGGCCCGGCGCTGATTATCGGCAATAACAAGATTAACGATCAAATCGGCATCGGGAAGAATCCCCTCCCCTTTTGACGGCCATTCGATAATTCTAATGGAACCGGCAGAGAAATAATCTCTTATCCCCATCATCTCCAGTTCCTCAGGATCATTGAGCCGGTACAGGTCAAAATGGTAGATATCCCGTTCTCCAACATGATATTCCTCCACCAGAGTATATGTCGGGCTCTTGACTATACCATGATAACCGCATGCCCTGACAAGCCCTCTGGTCATGGTTGTTTTGCCCGCACCTAAATCACCGGTGAGGTAAATAGTAGTGTCTCCGGGACACAGTTCACTCAGAACAGCCCCGAGGAGTTCTGTCTTACTCTCATCAGTTAATAAAAATTCCTTCAGCAAAAGTTTTTCAGCCGTCATACAGGTTATTTCCTCAAGCTATGCATTTTTCCATTTACAAGCTGTCTTATTCTGTCCGGGATATCAGTGGCACACATACCGATATTTCCGTTAATTTCTGCCTCCAGTCTTCCGGCCTCGCCATGAAGCAGTACGCCCATAACTGCTGCTGACTCTGGCTGATACCCCTGTCCCATCAGAGAAACTATCACACCTGTAAGAACATCCCCCATACCGCCACTGGCCATACCGGAACACCCCGTTCTTGTGAGAATACACTTTCCCTCCTGAGTTGCTATAACCGTAGAGGATGATTTAAGTACGCATACAGCCTGATATTTTTCTGCAATCTGTATGGCATACCTAACCATATCACCTTCAATCTCCCGCACAGAGACTCCGCAGAGTCTGGCCGCCTCCCCGGCATGAGGAGTAAGAACAGCAGCAGGAAGTCGCGGAAATTTTCCGTCAGAGTTTGCCAGCAGGTACAGAGCATCAGCATCAAAAACAGCTTTTTTGGCTCCTATTATACATTCTTTTAAAATATTTTCCGTGTTATTGCGTCCCAGCCCGGGGCCTACTGCAACGGCATCAGCCCAGACAAGTCTTTCTTCCAGTTTGCTGATATCCGGAGTCATGATACAGGGATTACAGGAGTTAAACTGAATATTCTCCCCGCTTACCGGCATGGCCGCCACCAGTCCGCTGCCGCACCTCACAGCGGCGGAAGCCGCCAGTATGAGTGCACCGGTCATTCCTGCAGAACCTCCGACAAGAAGAACTTTTCCCGCTGTTCCCTTGTGAGCAGCAGGTGAACGCCTCGGCAGTCTTTTTCGCAACACTTTGAAATCAGCATATTGCAGTTCGGGGATGACACCGGAGATAATCCCTGCGACATTCTCTTTAAAACGGGGCAGTCCGTCGGCCACCACCTCTACTCTGCCACAGAATTCCTTGGCTCTCCCTGTCAGCAACCCCGGTTTTTCCGTAAAAACAGTATAAGTTATGTCAGCAGTTACCGCAGTTTCTCCGGCAGGAATCCCTCTGTCAGCATCTAGAAAGGAAGGAATATCCACGCTTATAACCAACAGTCCCTCCCCGTGTAAAAGTTTTATTCTGTTAATAAAACTGACTGCCGCCGCCGTCTTTGCGGCAGAAGGCGAGACCGGATTTTTCTGTTCCATTCTTCCGGCGGTGACACCAATCCCAAGTATGGCATCAATAATTACACCATTACCGGTAACAGCAGTTTTCAGAAACCCCTCGTCGAAAGTGATTTCCCGTCCCCCTGTCGCAAGGTACACCTCTCTGGCTCTGCAGGCTGCTATCTGTTTTTTCTGCGGCAGCACCTGAACCACCATTACATTAACAAACCCGTCATTCACAAGACCGGTGGCAATTTCATAACCGTCGCCACCGTTATTACCTCCGCCGGCAAATATCCAGATATCCCGGTTTTTACAGATATTCCCCTGAGAGAGTCCCTGCAATAATGCTTTAATTCTGCTGAAAATACATCCTGCCGCGTACTGCATCAGACCGTAACCGTCACTTTGCAGGTATATTTTTTCCAGCTCTCTGGTTCCGGCTATATCCAGAACAGGAGCAAACAAAGCACTTTCCTCTGTAAGGGACCATGAATTTTCCAATTTTTCACCTCTGTTTCCGGATAACCCGGATCCGTTTTATCCGCTACTGATTTCACCTTGTCAACCGTCCGTCAGTTCCTGTTTCCGTCCAGTTACGGAAAAGAAGTATCCGAAATCAACAACTGACGCGGATATAATCCCCGACCGGCACCGGAATAATAAAACATCGGAATATTATCTGATTATACCTTAAGATTAAATTCCGCATAAAATTTAATTCTCATCACCTGTATGAATCATTAACCATATAAAAAAAACAAGGGCTCAGCCAACATAATCACCGGAGAATTCCGGCCGGCACATCATGATCCCTATGCGTAGCAAATCAGAGGCAGGTCTTTACTCGGTCTTGAGCCGGCGCATCATAATCCATATGCATACCCTATCTTTCGTGGTACTATTTATAATAAGAAGGTTGCATCTTAAACGTCAATATGACTGATTTCTTCCACAGCATCGCAACGCATACACCGGAGAACCGCAGCCCATCCGCCTTTAACGAAGGCTGAACCACGCAGGAAAGTGCTTTATGAGTGATTTTTTACCTGAAAAGAATAGCAATAATGTCCTGACATTTTCCTCTGACGCCTCCTTATCACATGGCGGGGAGCACATTATTCTCAGTGATTCAGCAGAATTAGACTCTTTTCTGCTTCACAGGCTGCTGCCTGTAAGCAAATCTCTAGGATTCTGTTCCATTCATATCATTCCAGCGGACTACGCTCCGGCAGGCAGAGGGGATTTTTTAAAAAAATTTTCCTCCGGCTTTCCCGAAGGACTGGAGTATCTTTCAAAAAATCAGGATGTCCGTGACCATCCGGAAATGATTCTTGAAAAGGCCAAATCAGTTATTTCCGTCGCACTGAGCTACCAGAGCCGGAACATAGATGATTCTCCTGATACAGCATGTATCAGTGCTTATGCCGTAGGCAGAGACTACCACAAAGTGATTAAGCAGCGTCTTGATCGGCTGAGTCACACCCTGAAGGAATTCTTTCCGGATATTCACTGTCGTGCTATTACCGACAGCGCCCCGTTTTATGAACAGCACTTTGCCGCAGCCTCACTTCTGACATACCGTGGACTTAACGGACTAGTACGGACGGCCGACGCCGGCTGTATGGTGTTTTTAGGAGAGCTTCTCGTTGATATTGAACTCACACCTCCCGACACGATCACCTGCTTTATCCCCATTAACGCCCGCTATGAAACCATCTCCGGACAGGAAAACCTCTCCGGGGAGACTGAATACCGCATAGTCAGAATCCCCGCTGTTCAGCATGCAGACCGGGAAAAAGAAAAAATACCTGATATTCCCGAAAAACTGGTTAAACCTTGTCCGCCGGCATGCAGAAACTGTCTGCGACACTGTCCTACATCTGCTCTTTCTGCCGACGGCTTCAATCCATCAAAATGCATATCCTATTTAACCATAGAATACGGCGGTATTATTCCTCAGGAGTACTGGAAAGCAATCGGAAATCATCTGTACGGCTGTGACAACTGCCAGATATACTGCCCTTTCAATAAACATGTTCAAGTGAAGGGAGATCAGGAATTTACCTCCAGATTCAATCAGGATTTTCTACAAGTCGGCAGTCTTCTTAATCTTACCTCAGGAGACTTTAAAAAATACTTTGCCGGAACCGCCGTCTATCGTATAGGATACTACCGGCTTATGCGCAATCTTACAGTGGTTGCGGCCAACAGCGGAAATTCGGAACATATTCCCAAATTAAAAAAACTGCTGGATCTATGTGAATACTGGCAGAACCGCATTAATAATACGTCTGCCGTGTCTAAGGAATGCACCGGCAGTCAGCCTGCAGAAAAAGACCAACCGATCGACAGCGCCGGCTGTCTCCCCGCCCCTACAGAAAAAGAACTTGCCGTACTTTTTTTCCATGTAAAAAAAGCTCTGGCTATCCTTAATCAACATGAATAAACTTTGTGCAAACTCACAACGGAATACATATTTTTCCGGCATTTCTTTTTGATTGGAATCCAACTGTATTATCATGATAAAAGTATGATCTTTGATACGTGGCGCTCAAGGGGGCTGAATATGAAAATATTGGGAGTTGATATTGGTGGATCCGGTATTAAGGGAGCAGTTGTTGATACCAAAACCGGAGAACTTGTCAGTGAAAGAGTACGCATCGAAACGCCGCAGCCGGCCACTCCGGAGGCTGTTGCCGAAACTCTGAAAAAACTCATCGAACAGCTTGGTTACAGCGGCCCGGTCGGATGCGGATTCCCGGCAACCGTTCACCACGGTGTTGCCTTTACCGCCGCCAATATCGACAGTTCCTGGATTAACACTCCTGTGGAAAAGCTGTTCACGGAAATCACCGGTAACAACTGCTATGTACTTAATGACGCTGATGCGGCGGGAATTGCGGAAATGGCCTTCGGCGAAGGCAGAAATGTTCAGGGGGTGGTAATGATGATCACCATCGGTACAGGTCTCGGCTCAGCCATATTCGTAAACGGAAATCTCCTGCCAAACTGCGAACTCGGGCATCTCATTCTAAAAGATGACATAGCCGAACACTATTGCTCTGATGCCGCCAGACAAAGACTCGAACTCTCCTGGGGAAAATGGGGCAAAAGATTCAATAAATATCTGCACCGGTTGGAATTTCTGTTCAATCCTGATTTGATTATTCTTGGCGGCGGTGCCTCCAAGAGTTTTGAAAAATATGCCGATAAGATTGATGTCCGAGCCAAAGTCACTCCGGCAAAGACACTGAATACTGCCGGTATCATCGGTGCAGCCATGTATGCTGAAAATATGATAGCTCAAACCCAGAAAACCTGCTCAAAACCTGTTGCGGCAAAATCCAAATCAGAATCTGCCGGAAACGGGGAGCAGACAAAGGATAAAACTGCATCTGCCAAAAGCAAAAAAGTAAAACCGGCAAAAAACTGATTACATGATAATCACAACGGAGGATGGTTATGGTCTGCATAGAAGAGACCCGGAATTATTATGAAATTCTGGTCATGGATTATCTTAACGGTCTGGAAATATCCCTGAGTCATGACTCAGACTTTCTTACGGACGTCTACTGTCTTGCACTTAACCAGCTCCCGTCATTCTATGTTAGATACGGTGTAGACATGTTCCACTTCATTACTGATGAAAAAAGACAGGAGATGGAGGAGAATGTCATTAAAGCCATCTCTCATGCCATCAATGTCGTAAGTCATAACAAACGAACTTGAGAATCAGCAAGGCTAAGCCCCGTAAAGACAGCCGTATTTTCACGATATACTTTCTGACTTTTTTTCTTTAAGAAGCTTAATGCCGGACATCCCGGCATATTTTCTGCTAATGAAATATAATTCATGTGTTGATAAATTTCCGGTTTTAAGCAGCATCCTTGATTGCCGCCGTTTTTTTCCGCATCAGCAGGTATCAGTTTTCTATCAGCAGTTCAACGGCTCCATATTTCTGATAATGAGCTTTAATGAGGCATCGCAGCGGTTTTTGCTTAAATCGAAACCGAACACCATTCTGACCTGACGGACGCTGTTATTAGGCCAGTTTCTTACATCGTAATTATAATAAATACCGGAGACAACCAGACCGTTCTCAAGACGAACCTTCACACTGAGATGCTTGCCGCCTACCACATAATGATTAACCAGCATGTACACCCCGTCAAACAGAGGAGATGTGAATTCCGTCCCCCACGGCTGGTCATAGACCAGTACTCTGGCAAATTCCGACACAAAATAACTGTCAGGCAGACTGCCGTCGGTTACGATTACCTCATCCTTTTTCTCACCGCTGAACCTCCGGCAGTCTAGAATAAACTCCTCCTTGAAGGAGGTAAGAAACTCCCTGGCCACAGTCAGCCCGGCAGCCCCTCGATGCCCACCGTATGCTTTAAAAAACTCCGGATGAACCGCACTTATTCTCTTCAGCGCATCGCACACATGGTAACCTTCAGTCCCCCGGACCGAGCCCACCAGATAATCCTCCTCCGGAGAGTCAGACAGAATAATGGTGGTCAGACCTGTAAGATCCTTTATTTTCGCGGCTACAATTCCCATCACTCCGGCGTTGAAGGATGAGTTGTAAAGCACCAGCGCCTCCGGAAGGATGTTGTCATATTCAAGACGTATCTGGGTCAGAGCGGTTCCCATCATTACGGATTCAATATTACGCCTTTCAATGTTATAGTTATGTAACAGGCTGGCACCTACTTTAGCCTCATCATTTTTCTCAGCCAGAAGACACTGCACCCCGAACTTCATGTCAGCGATGCGTCCGGCGGCATTGATACGCGGACACAGAGAAAAGCTTATGTCGGAACTTTTGAAATTCTGGTAGCTTAGACCACAGATTTTTATAAGCTCAAGAAGACCTCCGGTGGTTTTTCCCTCTCTAATCAAACCGACGCCGTAGCTGACCATCAGACGGTTGTTATAGTCCAAAGGCACCATATCAGCAATGGTTCCCAAAGCGACAAAATCAAGATAATTGCTTACCACAGGAATTTTTATATCCCGTTCCTGAAAATAGTTGCGACGGAACAGTTCACCTCTTAACGCGGCTATTACATAGAAAATAACCCCAACCCCGGCCAGATTCTTTGACGGGAAATCATCACCGGGCATATGCGGATTAATTATCCCTTGAGCCACTGGAAGGTTCTCTCCAGGCAGATGGTGATCCGTGACATATACCTTTATTCCCTGACTCACGGCCAGACGCACAGATTCACAGGCGGTAATTCCGTTATCAACGGTTATAATAATATTTACTCCGCGACTTACGGCTCCCATAACGATGGAATTGTTTAATCCGTATCCGTCATCCTGGCGACTGGGAATCTCAAAACAAATATTGTTATAACCTATATCCCTGAAAAAACGGATGGCCAGAGCAGTACTGGTGGCTCCGTCAGCGTCGTAATCGCCGACAATCATAATAGACTGACCGCTTATCACTGCATCAGCCAGTTCCGCAGCTACCCGGTCAACCCCTTTAAGAGTCGGGCGCAGAATATTATCTATCGGATAGACAGCTTCATTCGGACAACGTACACCGCGACTCCACAGGATATTAGTCAGTATTGGATCCAGATTCCAATTAGGTACATTTGCCTGCTCTTCTTCGGATATTCTATGTATTATGTTCATAAATGTAGCAAGCCCGTTAATTAGTTATCGGTAAAACCGGTTACTCCGTTATCTCTCTTCCTATGCCCGTACTTTCTCCATGGTATTCCGGAGAACCTTATCTCCGGCTTATTCCATCCGGACTGAAAAATAACACTTCAGTAAAACCGCATATTCATACAGAATTCAGGAAGGTAAAAGTATACTCCCGGCATTCTTTTTTTTCAGCAGATAAAAGCGGACTAATAAAAAATAAAGGCAATTTTTTAAAATTTAATCTAAAAACACATTATTTGTCATTTTGCCCCTGATAACACAACTTAATTTTAGACTCAGATCACAAGTACCATATAATTATTTTTGATAATAAACATATTATTTAATACTTTTTATCATCTAAAACTATATAATCACTAAAAAAATTTTTTTAATAATGCCTTACTCGACATTTTTTAGGTATTATATATGATATAGGTCATATTTTTTCATTTTTATCATTTTAAGTTATCAGCATTTTATTTTGAATTTTAAACGATTTTGACGCATCGATGCAGGTTGAGATAAGTAATCGTTCACTTTTAGTGCTATTCCCTATTCTTTTTTGTACCATAGCACAACTGACTGGAGCCGGTAATCTGCTGCCTAACGGTAGCGGAAGCTTCCTTTCGTCCATAATTCCGTGGATTTTCTCCCTTTCTCTGGCATCACTTGTTCCGTCAAACAACCGTTCGTGGATGCTGATTGGCAGTACTGCGTCTTTTTTTCTGATATTTTACGTTCTTCATTTAATTCATAAGGACTATACCTATTTCTCACTGGTAGCTGTCTTTTTAGGTCCTCTTTCAGCGACAATGATTCATCCTCACAGTCGCCGTAAAATTAATCGCAAAGCCAGAATAATGAACCTCTTCATCACGTTTATCTTCATGATTACGTTAAGTTTTTTTCTGTGCCTTCTGGCAGCCGCACTCTATACCAATATTCAGGAATGGATAAACAATCTCTACCTAAGCAGTATCTACAACGACAGCTACTCTTTTATTTACGGAATCATTTATCAGTTCTGCGCCACCTTCGGATTCGGCGGCTTCATACTGGAAATCAGACATCTTATCGATACCACCTCCGTATCACAGAGTTTCTACAGCACTACAACAGCTCTGTACACAGCAGGTATTCCTGCCATATTTCTTGCTCTGGTCAAGGAACAGCCGAAAAAACGCCGTCTGTTCTACCTGCTGCTCACCATTCTGGCTTTTATAAGTTCAACTACCGGCTACAGTATCAGTCTGCTGCTGATTCTTTTTCTGTGGCTTCAGCCGTCACTTTTCGGCATATACCTCATTACAGGTATATTCTTCTATATTGTCGGCTACCAGATTCATTTTGCCCCGCAGGAGATAACCAAAAGCTTCTACAATCCGGATTTTGATTTTTCCAAAATTAACTTCTCTGATTATAAATTCGACCTGCTTTCACTGGCCGTATTCATTGTTAATTACTCCTCATCGGTAATTGTGCTGAAGGAAAAGCAGAAATATACCCAGAACACCGGTCAGGTCATACGCGTAAAACCTCTGGTCATCGATATTCTCTCCGATATCGGCACGCAGGACTACAGTCTTAACATGGTAAACATCATCAAGAATGTGGGCGGCTTTGACAACATTCTGCATGTATCCCTTCAGGAGAATACCATAAACTTCACCGTTATGGACTATCAGGAGGTGAATTTCACAGAACTGCAGAAAATGGGGACCACATCCTCATATGTAGATAATTTTATGCAGCATATATCATTCACTCCGCGTTCATGCAGTACCGAACTCTATAACAAAATTATTGAACTGGCTGAATTCAATCTGTTGGATGTCAGCAGCGAATATCATGAAATAGAACCGTATTCTATTGAGAAGAGCAAGTTTAAAAACCTTTACAATACTAAGGAAGAAATTCATGCCATGGATTCAAATTAAACTCGGAACAACCGATAAAAAGGCAGAAAAGATCGCCGGTATGCTTTCCGGCTTCGGTGCAGCCAGCGTAACCTACATGGATACCATTGACAATCCGGTGTACGAACCGCTCCCTGGAGAAACCAAGCTCTGGACCAATACCACCGTTATCGGCCTTTTTGATGCCGACACAGATACCGACAGAATAATTAAATTCTTTTATGACCACTTCGGGGACAAAATCACTTACAAGGTTGAACAACTCGAAGATAAGGACTGGGTAAGAGAGTGGATGGACAACTTCCACCCGATTAAATGCGGGGAAAAATTATGGATCTGTCCAAGCTGGTGTGATATTCCTGAACCGGATGCAGTTAATGTAATGCTCGATCCCGGTCTGGCCTTCGGCACAGGTACCCACCCTACAACCTTTCTCTGTCTGTCATGGCTTGACAGTCTCAATCTTCAGGGGAAAAACATTATAGACTTCGGCTGCGGTTCAGGAATTCTGGCTGTTAGCGCATTAAAACTCGGAGCATCCAGAGCCATCGGCATTGATATTGATCCCCAGGCTATAGAGGCCAGTCAGGAAAACGCCCGTCGCAACAATGTAACCGAACGTCTGGAACTGTACCTTCCGGAAAACCAGCCGGAAAATCTCAAAACAGAATTTCTGGTAGCAAATATTCTTGCCGGTCCGCTGAGAGAACTGGCTCCTGCAATTGCCTCCATGGTTCTGCCGGGCGGACAGTTCGCCCTTAGCGGAATCATTGAAAGTCAGTGCAATGAAATGATGGAAATATACAGCCAGTGGTTCGAGCTTGATCCTCCTGTTTTTAAAGAGGAATGGTGCAGAATTACCGGTGTACGGAAATAATTTTTAAATTTCAAGCCTTTTTTACAAAAAAATTGTGCCCTGAAGTTAAAATTTATCTTTTAAAATTGTTTAAAAAATAATAATATATGCCTCCATCGACAGATATTATTTTAACCCAAACCACTGGTATGCAAGCCGGCCTGTCCTTTATAATTTCCGGTCTGTCAAATATAGTTGTAAAATTCAGGCTGTTTTACTAAATCAGTGTATTTTTATTATCGTTGCAAGGTTTAAAATGTTAAATATAAATAATAAAATTAGTGTTAACGGTCAGAGAACCATAATTTCCGAAAAACATAACACCGAAGTTCAGAATGTTCCTCAGAAACCGTTATATGAGTCTGTTCTTACTTCAGTAAATAACTTCCTTAATAATCCAGCCAATGCAGGTACCACTGATTTGTACGAGATTGTTTTAAGCGAAGTTGAACGTCCGTTATTAGATCGTGTAATGCAGTTTGTTCACGGCAACCAGACCAAGGCTGCCAAAATGATGGGTATCAACCGCGGTACTCTTCGCAAGAAACTGAAAAAGTACAGTTTAAGCTAATTTTTTCTGTTCCTGATTAATCAGAAAGGAGCAGATTCAGAACATTGTACGTGTAAAGGCTACAAAATAAAAGTAGCCTTTTTTTTTACCACGTGTGTTTATGTCCATTTAAATCACCATCACTCCTCTTCAGTATCCGTTTATAATCGCATCCTACTCATCCCCATGCTGTTTATTATCTCTAGATCTAAAGCACCTGTCCAAATCCTGTTCCTGACACCTCAGCCATCCCGTTGACAGACTTTTCCACTACTCTTGTTTTGTATTTTTCAGCTGATTACCTTCCTGTAAAAACATCACAGATCCCGTCAGGCAAGCACGATGTGAACAGTTCTGACCGGGAAAAACTTAATGCACAAACAAAGGCACTAAGGTATAATGAAAGGATCGTCTAGAAAACAGTTATATGATATAGGACAATATCGCAAATGACTCCAAAACTTAGGCCTCGTGAGAGAGAATCGATTATCCAATCACTTCGTTCAGGAGTAACACCCCGCACCGGAATGCACTATATTCAGGTAGGCAGGGCCAAGGAAATAGAGGTTATGATTCATGACCTGGATATGGTTGCTCAGGAAGGAAGCACCTTTAAACTAATCATCGGCGATTTCGGAGCCGGTAAGAGTTTTTTCCTGCAGCTTATCCGCAGTATAGCTCATGAAAAAGGACTGGTAACAATGCGAGCGGATCTGTCACCGGACAGAAGATTACAGTCATCTAACGGGCAGGCTCTCAATCTTTTTCAGGAACTTACCAGAAACATGTCAACCAGAGCGATGCCTGACGGAAATGCGCTCAATTCCATAATTGAAAAATTCATAACATGTGCCCGTGTTAAAGCTGATGAAACCGGCACAGACTGTTCAGTGGTGATTAAAGAACTTCTCAGACCTCTTAATGATATGGTTGGCGGTTTTGATTTTACCATGGTAATTAACGCATACTGGAAAGGCTTTAACGAAGGCAATGATTTTCTCGTAAGCTGTGCTAATAAATGGCTTCGAGGCGAATACCACAGCAAACTGGAAGCACGTCAGGATCTAGGTGTAAGAACTATTATTGATGATTCTTCAGTTTACGATTATTTCAAACTGTTCAGTCAGTTCACCCAAATAGCCGGCTACAAAGGATTAATCATTCTTATGGATGAAATGGTGAATCTTTACAAGATTCACAATTCCCGCTCACGAGAATCAAACTATGAACAGATTCTCCGCATACTCAATGACTGTCTGCAGGGAAATGTCAGCGGTCTCGGCTTTGTCATGGGAGGAACAGTAGACTTTCTTGAAGATCCGAGAAAAGGTCTGTTCAGTTATGAAGCGCTGCATTCACGTCTTGCGGGCAATGTATTCGCTGAAGCTGCCGGAGTAAACGACCTGAGCGGCCCTGTTATGCATCTTGACAATCTTACCCCGGAAGAACTGTATGTACTTCTTACCAATATAAGAAATGTTTTTGCCTACTACAAGGAAGACGACTATCTGGTACCTGACACCGCCCTGTCAAAATTTTTAGAGCACTGCTCAAACAAAATCGGTGAGGCTTATTTTAAGACTCCCCGCAATACCATCAAGGCATTTGTCGATTTTCTGTCAGTTCTTGAACAGAATCCGGACATAAAGTGGGAGGAATTACTCCAGGGCATAAAAATCACAAAAGAAGAGAGCGATTCCCTGTCATTTAATGACGAATCTTTTAACGACGGTCAGAACGAACCGGAAAAATCAGAAGAAAACGACGAGGATGCTCTGGTCAGTTTTACCCTTTAATACCAATACGGCACACCGGAACGGTATAATCTTATAAATGATTATGCAGTACCGGTCTGCAGCAGATAATCACAGACTGTCACTATATTCTATATTCTGTCTTCCGGCTGGATGTGGCAGTCTTTCTGATATGTATCAGACATAATTTAGGAAAAGTTCAAATGAACAGTCATTCCAACGCTAGTCAGCTTAATAAAAACATCCTCAGATATCTGCACCACCTTGGCTGGAAGCAGCTGAATGAAATTCAGGAACAGTCCATTCCGGTGATATTAAACGGCAAAAATGATGTCATCATAAGTGCCGCCACAGCCAGTGGCAAAACTGAAGCCGCATTCCTGCCGATATGCACTTCTATATTGAACAAACCGGCCGAAGGAGTGCTGGCAATTTACATCAGTCCGCTTAAAGCCCTGATTAATGACCAGTTTAAAAGAATCGAAGCTTTGGGTGACTTTGTGGGTATAAAAGTAACCCCGTGGCATGGTGATATCGGAACAAACATTAAGGACAAGACCCTCGAAAATCCTTCAGGAATTATTTTAATCACACCGGAATCACTGGAGTCACTGCTCATCAATCATTCAAACTGGTATAAAAAATATTTCAAAAATCTGAGATATATAGTTATAGACGAATTTCACGCCTTTATCGGAATTGAACGAGGCTACCAGCTTCTCAGTCAGATGCACCGGATAGAGTTTATGACTCATAAAAAAATTACCAGAATTGCCCTGAGCGCCACCTTGAGCAACGTAGATTCAGTGAGCCGCTGGCTGCGTTCCGGACCAGATTCCCGTCCGGTAATCATTGAAAACGGCTCCAGTCACAAAAGACTGCTGCTACAACTCCGCGGATACAGTACCGGGAAAACCGGGAACGGTGAGCCTGTCGGTTCCACACCGGAGATAGCCAACGATCTTTTTAAACTGTTGCGCGGAAGCACCAATCTGGTATTTGCCAACAGCCGAGCCGAAACCGAAAACCTGGCCAACAGACTTGCGGAAATTACCGCCTCGCATCATCTGCCTCTAGAATTCTTTCCACACCATGGTTCGCTTTCAAAAGAACTGCGTATCCGTCTGGAGGATCGATTAAAAACCGCCCGTCTCCCGACTACAGCCATCTGTACCCAGACTCTTGAACTCGGTATAGATATAGGTGATACCAGCTCCGTTGCCCAGATCGCCACACCACAGTCTGTTGCCAGTCTGCGACAGAGAATCGGTCGATCCGGCCGCCGGGACAAGGATGCTGTTCTCAGAGTATTTATTCCGGAAATCAGTCTTGATGCATTCACCAATGAAGGCAACGTTCAAAGCTGCCTCCGTCTTGAAACGTTTACTACCACAGCGATTCTTGAACTGGTTTTAAGCAACTGGTACGAACCTCCTACATCCCATGAATATGCCATGTCCACACTGATTCAGCAGATTTTAAGTGTTATTTCAGAAGTAGGCAGTGTCAAGGCTTTAAGCCTGTGGAAACTTCTATGTAAAACAGGCCCGTTCAACCTGGTGACCCCGGAAATATTTGCCATGATACTGAAGGCCATAGGAAGTCACAACCTTATTTCCCAAATGCGCGACGGCGATCTGGTTCTTGGTACTGACGGTGAGAAAATAGTATCAAATTACAATTTCTACACTTCTTTTAAAAGTCAGGAGGAGTATACAGTCAACTATAACGGCACCAACATCGGCACCCTGCCTCTGAACCAGCCCCTTGAACTTGGAGAAACATTCCTGTTCGCAGGGAAGGGCTGGGAGGTTATTTTCTTCAGCAGTGAAAAGAGACAGATAACCGTAAAACCGTACAAGGAGACTACCATGCCGATCGCCATTGACGGGAACGGCATGAAAATACATGACGGAGTCCGGGAAAAAATCTATCAGCTGTACACCAGCAGTACTGTACCTAAATATCTAAACAGGACTGCCGTACAGCATTTTCAGGAAGGACAGAAATTCTTTAAATATCTGAATCTGGCAGACAACCGCTATGTAGTCGGTCTGGATGGTGTCTATATCTTCCCTTGGAAGGGGGACAAAATAATGTACACCATTGTGCAGATACTCAGAGCCTACGGCATAAAAGCCAGAAAGATCGGCAGCTACATATTTGCCAGCAATATTACCACCATTCAGTATAAGGACACCGTTAATATAATTAATAACTCCCCGGCACCTTCAGAAGAGAAACTGGCTGCTAGAATAAGCAATCTTGAGCATGATAAATTTGATAAATATCTAACAAAGGAACTGCAGTGCATTCAGTATGGATATCGTAACTTCGACGTATCCGGAGCCATGGAGTTTTTTAAAAACGACGCATTAAAAGCGAAAACCCCGTTTAATCCTGTCAATAATGCAGCCTACAGCATAGCAGAATAGTCATAGCCTTATGGACAGGGCTGATGGATAATAACGACAGTACAGGAGACTATGCAACTATCAGACTTAAGTATATCAGGATGGCAACCCGATAAACTCTAGAAACTAGCGCAATAGGAAATGATGCTTCCACATCCTTTTCTATTCCGTTTTTACATTAAAATTCGCATTATTTCCAAAGAAAACAGCCTCACATTAGCATAGTAACCACCTGCTCAATCAGAAGTAATCGGATTGTCCTGGGATCCACCACCAAAAACAGGTAGAACCGTATATTAAGCTACATAGTCGTAATCATCAGCGGTTTAAAAATAATTTCTTTAAGAATAAATAAAAAACAGCAGGCGTAAATACCGCTTATGATATCATCCACAACCACTGTAACACTTCCGGGAAGAACACGCTGTAGAGAGGAAATAGGAAACGGCTTCAGCATATCAACAGCACGATAGGTGCAAAAAACAAGTATCAGATAATACCATTCCTCAATGCTGAATCCGAAACTGGTATAAAGCATTCCAAGCAGATCATCACAAACAATACGATGTTTATTTGTATGACCTATTAAAGTATAAATCTTTTGGGTAACATAAAGGCACAGTGCAGTGAGCAGAACAAGAATAACAGCCTTACCATACCAGGGAAAAACCATGAATAGCAGACATAAAGGAACTGAAGCAGCAGAAGCCCATGTCCCTGGACGCTTAACCTTCAGACTTAAACCGCAGAAGGTTGCAAGTGAATGCAATGGATTAAAAAGATTAATATAATCGAGCTTTTCAACATCAATCCGATAAGTCTTATCATTGTCTGCTGTTAACGTCTTATTTTCAGCCACACCAGCTTTATTCTCAGACTGAACTGTAGACTGACCGATGTCACTAGCCATAAATATACCTCAACAGTGCAATAAAAACACTAAAATTAACGAGAGTGTATTTTAACATAATACGTTTAAACTAAACAGAAATAAGACAAACTAATTACCCCCTAACTGAATGGCATGATTTACATTACTCCTGAAACTTCATGAGCAATAAAAAAGCCGTAGAAGTCACCTGTGGTAACAATCTACGGCCTATTATCGCTAGCAGGAATAGTTTACATATTTAAAAGCAGGTAGATTTCATTCTTATTCTTAAGAACAATTTGCTGATTTTCCGGATCGGCTGACTCATCATCCGGACCAAGCCTCAGTGTTCGTAATGTATAGAACAGGAGAGCCTGACGGCACTTGTACACAACCTCACCGTTTTCCATACCGTAATCCAGTTCAATAGCCTTTCTCTGACTTTCTGAAAGATTTGGATTTGGAATAATATGAAGAGATACAACAAAATTCCATCTCATATCCTCATTTGGATCAATATCTGATCTTTCAATCTTACCTACAGAAAGGATACGTGAAAGCACAAAATCTCTGAAGTCCTTCTTTTCGTGGCAATATGCGCGAACATGCCATCTGATACCATCAAAACCTAAAGCATGTGGAGAAATTAGTCTAGTGCTTACTTCAAGACTGCTCATTGACTGATAACTAATCTTAAGAGCACTCTTATTTAAAATACAATAAACAATGTTAGAAAGAACTTCATGATTAACTATACGTCTTGGTGGAGCAAAACAGGCAACACTAGGAACCTGAAGGAGGTAGTTACTGGTATCATGAATAATACCCTGAGCATTCATATACAGGTCATTTAAATATGATGTAGCACTGCAGATAGGATACAGAGGCTTATATTTAGGAGTCTTGACATAAACTTTTAAATGACGATCATATTCAAGGTTATGAGGAGCCATTTCAGTGTATTTTGCCAAATCAAGAGAAGACTGCGGAATGGAAATTCCAAAGAATTCAACAAGATCAGAACGGTTTATATGACCTGACCAGCAAAGACGATAATCAATAAATTCTAAACGTCGTTCCTGATTCCATTTATTATTACCTGGTTTAGCAGGCACCTTCTTGCCGGCAAGAGGCTTATTTGCTTTAGCAATTGTATTCATAAAAATTCCAACTACAGTAATAAATTACACTAAAACTAGATCTAAATCATATATGCAATTTCGTTTATAAAAACAAAATTCAAAATACTCTTTACATACATCGCGTGGTATACATGTATAATGATAACAAATATATAAAATTACGCCACAGATTTATCATATTATTGATCGATTTAAATCTAATTTGCAAATAAAATAATTAAAATCCTTTTAATAAATAAATTAAAAGAACATGACATGGAAATAATACTAATAGATTTATATTTAGTGATAACAAAAATTTAACAAGTAAAACTCAATAATAATTACTTAAAAGGTATTCATAGATTTTTCAAAATTTAACACAATTATTCAAAAACTATTAAATTGTATGTAAAAAGAAGAAATTACTAGAAAAAAATTAGCAACAAACACCTCAAAAACAATGCATATGGCAATAAAAATACCATAAATTTTTATTGATCCGAAAAAAATCAGGAATAGCATATGAACAGAATTATATTTTTTTAAGAAAATATTATTATATGGAAATATTTTATCGATGATAATACAGAAAACATGAATTTTAAAGTTATCTAGGAGTAATAAATAGCAAAGTAAAGTATATCTGTAACATCCTAAAAATAATATTCCATGGATATAAATTATCAGATATTATAAAAGAAACTCAAAACGTACTTAAATGTAAGAAGGCTGTTTAGACATTGTTTGAATGCATAGTAGTGTATAAATAATATACAGGTATTCCACGGCAGATATACCCTTTTAAACAAAAATTGCAACAATTTAAAGTACCAGTGAAGATATCAAGCGGCCAGATATCTATGATAAAAAATATCCATCTGATTCTACACAGAATTCTCTGCAAATAAGAAAAGACTGCAGCCCTGACAGTAGAGAAAACTAAAAGAATTCAGGTACGGAAAACTGAGGCAGAACGCGGTAAAACATTGATATTTACTTCCTATCTATGGTAAACACAAATCTGCTCTGTACACAGCAATGACAGCAGTTAAATGAATATACCTCCTGTCTTACAATAAAATATCTATATCATAGGTAGTTATGGTCAGTTCACCACAATAGAAATACTGAGGGGTATATAAAAAAAGAATAACATTCAAATTAATTGACATGAGACATCAGCAATCAGAATGCTGACAGAACACAATAGAAGAAGGGATAAAAAAAACATCCAAAATAAAAACAAAAAAACCGACTTAAAGTCGGCTTATTTCTTAATCTAGTGGCGGA
>JAEEGL010905123.1_pt1 | contig 34809 bp, 21 predicted proteins | sample 9134231 | NCBI WGS metagenome assembly JAEEGL01 (sample SAMN16246548, study PRJNA631951) | gut metagenome | biome: gut microbiome; feature: rumen; material: fiber-attached | host: Bos | place: Iran: Karaj | collected 2018-10
CTTCTGAGTCCCCTGTCAGATAAGCGCCGAAAAGTTCGACCGAGGCGCCCTCTCCGACAATATCGACTTCGATATCAAACGAAGAAGACTTCCCGGGAAGGACTGAACACACGACCTTGAGGGTCGCTCCTTCCTCAACGACATAGTGCCTCGCCGCCCCTCCGGAAAGTGTTTCTTCAAAGCCATCCTTGACGAAAATTGTCCCCGGGCGGACATCTACGGATGAAGGTATGTAATTGCCGTGGCCCATCGCTTAGAACCTGTCAAATCCGTTATTCTCAATTACTTCCACAAGCTCCGCTCCGCCTGTCGCCACAATACTTCCGCCTTTCAAGACATGAACGACATCCGGGCGGACATATTCCAAAAGCTTTTGGTAGTGAGTAATAATTATGACTCCCTTCTCAGGGCTTCTCAGTGCGTTAACCCCGTCTGCGACAATCTTGAGAGCATCCACATCGAGCCCGCTATCCGTCTCGTCAAGTATGGATAGATCCGGCTCAAGCATTGCCATCTGGAAGATTTCGTTGCGCTTTTTTTCTCCTCCGGAAAAACCGACATTGACTTCCCTCTTGGAGAACTCGGGCTTCATGCCGACAAAGGCCATCTTTTCTTTCATAAACTTAAGAAAATCAGATGTCTTGAGCGGTTCTAGCCCACGAGCCTTCCTATGTGCGGCAAGGGCTGTCTTCATGAAAGAAGTGATTGTTACTCCCGGAATCTCTACAGGATACTGGAAGGACATGAAAAGACCGGCCCAGCTGCGCTCTTCCGGGCTCATCGAAAGAAGATCTTTCCCTTTGAATAGAACGGTCCCTGCTGTGACAGTATAATCGGGCTTTCCTGTTAGGACAGCGCTGAGAGTACTTTTCCCCGCTCCATTGGGGCCCATGACAGCATGGACCTCGCCAGGAAGGATTGTCATATCTATTCCCTTGAGGATTTCCTTGTCTCCGATTGAAGCGCGGAGGCCTTTGATTTCCAGAAGATTATTCATTGTTGTAAAGTTTTTTCCATGAAACAAGCGACCAGATTCCATTGGCAAGATAAATACCGCAGACAATCGGCATGAACACATTTCCTACGGAGATGTGCAGAATCAGCTGGGTAACATTCACAAGCAGCCAGGCCACCCAGCAATCCCACTTCTTGAGTGCGGACAGTAGCTGCGCGAGAAGTATAAGGACAGTTACGAGACAGTCGAGATATGGATGCGGATCCATAGGGAAGAGTCTGTCGAGGGTCCATCCCCATGCAAAGGCGACTATGATGACTGCACCTATGGATATTATCCTCTCGGGCCACGAAAGCATAGAGACCTTCAGGGAATCATCGGAAGCTTTCTCATTCTCCCGCGGATGGGTCCAGCGGTAGTGGCCGAGGATATTGATAGAGAGAGATATAGGCTGAAGGAGCAGGCTCGCATAGAGGTTCTTTGTCATGAACATGACAAAAAGGGCGGCTGTATAGAAATAACCGACCCAGAAGTTGTACTTCGAGTTCCTCCCGGCAAGGATTACCGTCGTCAGTCCAAGGACAGAACAAACTATGTCAAGCACCGTTGCATTCATCATCCTACCGAACCTTCAAGTGAGACCTGGAGAAGCTTACGGGCTTCTACCGCAAATTCCATAGGGAGACGGGAAAGAACCTCATGGGCGTAGCCGTTGACAATCAAACCGACCGCATCTTCCGGTGCGATACCTCTCTGATTACAGTAAAACAGCTGATCCTCAGATATTTTTGATGTTGTAGCCTCATGCTCCACTATCGCCGACGTATTAGCGCTCTTTATGTCGGGGAAAGTATGGGCCCCGCAAAGAGAGCCTATCAGGAGGGAATCGCACTGGGAATGATTCCTGGCTCCTTGAGCTCCCGGATTGATCCTCACAAGTCCCCTGTAGCTATTCTGGCTTCGACCGGCAGAAATGCCCTTGGAGACGATTCTACTGCGGGTATTACGTCCGATATGAATCATCTTCGTGCCCGTATCAGCCTGCTGAAAGTTATTGGTCACAGCAACCGAATAAAACTCTGAGGAGGAGTTGTCCCCCTTGAGAATAGTCGACGGATATTTCCATGTAATGGCGGACCCTGTCTCAACCTGAGTCCAGCTGAGGTGACTTCCGGAGCCGCGGCAGATACCCCTTTTCGTAACCAAATTGAGGATGCCTCCCTTCCCTTGAGCATCTCCGGGATACCAGTTCTGCACCGTCGAGTAGCGGACATCTGCATCTTTCTCGACGATAATCTCGACTACGGCGGCATGGAGCTGCTGCTCATCCCTCATCGGAGCGGTGCAGCCTTCCATGTAGCTTACATAGGATCCTTCATCAGCGATGATGAGGGTCCGCTCGAACTGGCCGGTCCCACGGGCGTTGATTCGGAAGTAGCTGGAAAGGTCCATCGGGCAGCGCACTCCCTTCGGTATGTAACAAAATGATCCGTCGGAGAATACGGCGCTGTTAAGGGCCGCGAAATAATTGTCTCCGGCTGGGACTACTGTTGCCAGATACTTACGTACAAGATCAGGATGTTCCCTGACTGCTTCGGAGAAGGAACAGAAGATAATCCCTTTTTCTGCAAGCGTTTTCCGGAAAGTTGTAGTGACCGATACGGAATCAAAAACTGCGTCAACTGCAACAACCCCGGCAAGAGCTTCCCTCTCCTTCAGAGGGATACCGAGTTTCTCAAAAGTCTCGGCAAGGGCGGGATCGATTTCCTTCGGTCTATCTTTATCCTTTTTAGGGGCCGCATAATAGATAATATCCTGGAAATCAATTTCCGGCATATCCAGATGGGCCCATGAGGGCATCTCCATCCCCTGCCAGCGGCGGAATGCGTCCAGGCGGAATTCAAGAAGCCACTGCGGCTCCTGTTTCAGAGCCGAAATGGTCCTTATGATATCTTCGTTGAGGCCTTTGGGAACATATTCCTGCTCCACCTGCGTCACGAATCCTTCCTTGTATTCACCCGAAGTGACCTCTTCGATTATCCTATTTTCCTCCTGTATATCCATATCCGTCCGCTTGGGAGTGCAAAAGTAGCAAAAAACCGTCTATTCCGCAATGAATTTGACGTTGTCCGCATTCCATGTGGGGCTGGATACACCACTGGCGAACGAGATGCCAAGAGGAAGATAATTATCCGCCGTAGCAGCAACGGCATCGCTTCCGTCCGCCTTTGCACCTATGGAGCCTTTGAATGAGCAGTTTTCGAAAGTGGAAGGGACGTCAGCAGAAGTGACGGAGCCTACCAAAAGACCTCTGGTCCCCTCGGGACCAATGACATTGCCCGTGTTGCGGCATCCCCTTAGAGTATATGTCCTGATAAGACCGGCCACTCCTCCGACAGCGCTGGAAGGCTCTGTAGATGAGATCGTTCCGGTATTAAGGCAATCTTTCAGATAAGAGGTGTTTGTCGAAGTGAAACTGCAGTATGCCATAACTCCGCCGATGCGGCATCCGGCAACACTTCCTGAAGCTGCTGAGCCCGAATGCACGGCGGAAATATTGCCTCCGTTGACACATTCTTCAATCCTCGAATAGAAGCCGCTTGATACGATTCCAGCCACCCTATGGGCCTTGACGTTAATTGAGGCCTTGTTTTCGCACTTCTTGAAATAGACAAGCTTGCCTGCATTGGCTACACCGCCGGCGATTCCGCCGATGATTGCCGTATTGGTATTGGAGTATTTGGTGCCTATGTCATTACTGATTTCTCCGTCAAAGGTGCAGTTTTCAAACGAGCTCCCTCCATCTTGAGTTGAGGAGACAAAACCGGCTATTCCGCCGAGAGCGACAAAGCGGGCTGCCGTTGATGTCGCCTTTCCAGAATATGTGGCCTTTACATGAACATTCTCAAACTTGGTATCCACAGCACAGGCGGCAACAGTACCGAGAGCAATATTACCGCTGCTGATACCGGAGCTGTTGAATTTAAGGACAACATCTTCGAAAACGACGTCTTTGATTACAGCCTTAACAGTGGCTCCGAAAAATCCCGCAAGGTTGACCTGGTTGGTTGAAACATCAATAGTGAGGCCGGTAATTGTATGGCCATTCCCATTGAATGTCCCCGAGAAATACGACACCGGCGAAGGGACCGCATTGTATACAATTGAGGAGATGTTTCCAATAGGAGTCCACGGAGTCCCGGAGAGTTCTATATCCTCCAGAAGCGCAACCTCGCCGGCAGCGTTCTTATAGCTGGAAATATCTCCTCCGGAAGCTGCTAAAGCTGCAAATGAAAGGAGCTGAGCGGTGTTTTTAATGCCATTTTCACCAAGAGTCACATCCGTCGGGCCGGGAGTTTCTCCTCCTCCCCCGGAGAGTCCCTCTCCAGGAACAACCTTGGAGGCATCCGGATTACGGAAAGAATTGATGTTTCCAAGTACAACGGTCTCTGCAATTGAGCGCAGTTTCGCTGCGGTTGCAGCGGATACCAGACAATCAGGGACATTCGCATCGAATGCCTCGCCATAAAGCAGAAGATAATTGACACATGCTTTCAAATAGGCTCCATTGCGATTGGGATGCTTATTGTCCGTATGTAGAAGATCTGTGATTCCGGCAGCGCGAGCCTGCTTAAAAGCCTCATTTATAGGAGAGAGCCACGTATCCGTTGCGTCAGCGACAAGAAGGGCTCCTCCCTGAAGAGCTTTATCAAAAAGATCCAAACTTCCAAAGCCTTCATAATTGGAACTTCCGAGGAATGACCAAGTATTCTCAACAATTGGCCGAACGGAAGGAGAATAAGATTTGAAGGCATTGAGAATAGTCTTTGTATCAGCGAGAACAGCAGAATTGAGAGTCGGATCCTTGTAGTAATCCGAGTGACGGGTGGACATGTCCTGAAGGAGGGCATAGTCATATCCGCCATCTTTAATCACCCACTGGGTCAGTTCCCTTGAATAGTTCTCGCCGAAATCCTGTCCTCCCTTGGTATGGGCCCTTATTCTGAGCTCATGTCCCTGGCTGCGAGCGATCTGCTTTAGTATGAAGTTGGTCCCATAATAGTAGGTAAAGGAATTGCCGATAACGGCGAGTTTCTTCGTCTCCTTGACAGGGATCCCCTGATATACAGTTATTTGAGCTCCGGACCAATAGTTATTGACAAGGCCGGTATAGGCTGACGCTGAAGGGCTGAGGGCGCCTCCCCCGTTATTGAAGTTTCCAACAACGCGGCAGCGCATGGTAAGATCCTGGTTTACAAGAGCTTCCGAAAGGGTAAAGCTTTGGAAGAATGTTGTATATTGATAAGCGCTGAAGTACTTGACATAGAATGAATACTTCAAGGAAGCATCCTCCGAAGCTGCATGCAGGTCCTCTTCTACAGTTTTCCACTCCCCTCCATCATAATACTCAAATAGCCAATATTTTGGAGAGCTTGCATTCGGCGCCAGGAAATTGGCCATGAAATCGACCGTCGTGCCCTTTGCAAGAGTCAGATTAGGATATGTGAAGACAATCGCATCTCCCGGAGCCATATTGGCGACAGCGATATTGTTTCCGCTGCGGCCCCTAACCGGTTCGGTACCGAGAGTATTTCCTGTCGAGGTACTTATATATGCTTTATTCGCCCCGTCACCGGAAGGAGCGAAAAACTTGTTTTCATTAGTCCACTTAGTTGCCCCTGACGAAGAAAGTGACGAGCTGATTTCCCATTTCGCGGTAAGGCTCATCGGGGTTGCCGGCGGATCGGGCGTCGGCTCCGGAGTAGGATCGGGCGTAGGTTCGGGTGTGGGTTCAGGATTTACAACCGGCTCCGGGGTCGGCTCGGGGGTCGGCTTTTCCTCAGGGCCGCATCCGATGATAAAAAGGGCGGACAGGACCGCCATAAAGAATATTCTACCTCTTTGCATAGCAGTGCATAATTTCTTATTTTGCAAATTAGTCAATCTCCGCGAAAAATCAAAATCGCCCACCGGTTTTAACAACAAACGATACCGCCGCGGTGTGACCGGAAGCGTCAACTGCGACAAGAGTATGACGACCGGGAGATGGGGTAAGACTGAGATTGTGGACAAACCGCGTTTCTCCGACATATTCTTCGTCAAGATGCCACCAGACGGTTGCTGACGGGTCTCTATGGGCAAGTTCAAAGACAATCTTTCCTTCGCTTCCATCCATCTGGCGAGGGATTGTCAACTCGCTTCCGCTCTCGGGATAGATAAACTCCATCCGGCGGGGAGATGCCTTCGGCACTTCATATTCAGGATGGTATTTCTTGTAGAACCACTCCATCGCCGGAGGCAGCGCAAATGACCCTCCATTGTGATATGGACACGGCTCGCTCTCCATGGCGGCAGAGGGGAGACGAATCTCTTTTCCTTCGGGGCAATCCGGGCTCCGTAGATGGCCTGAGAGTGGACAAATCTCAGCGAAAATACCCTCAGAAGGCTCCCTGAACCACTCCCCTAAAGGCAAAGCATTGAGGATAGCAAACATCACCGGGCCTGAAACCGATGCCCCGGTAAGGCCAGGGACTCCTTGTCCTCCGGCATTTCCAGCCCAGACTCCGACAGTATATTCCGGGGTCATTCCGACAGCCCAGGCATCACGGAAACCATAGCTTGTACCTGTTTTCCATGCCGCTTTGCGAAGAGAAGGAATATACCGCCAATCGAGTTCGTCCGGCCTGTTGACATCCTTGAGTGCCTCGAAGGTATACCAAAGTGAGACCTTATCTGAAAGTGGAAACTTCTCATCAATAATATAACTCCTTACCATCCCTGAATATGCTCTAGTAATCTCTGTAAGCTTGCCTTCCCCTCCGCCGAGGATGAGGGAAAGCCCGTACCATGAAGGATCCTTTCTTAGCGTCGAGAGGCCACAATCCTTCAAAAGCGAATGGAACTTCGGCACACCGTAGGCCCTCAGAAGATGGACAGCCGGCACATTCAGGGACCTCGAAAGCGCTTCTGAAGCCGGAACTGCACCATAGAACTGCTGGTCGAAATTCTGAGGAGAAAAACCGTCCATATTGACAGGGACATCCTTGATCAGGGTATATGGAAGAATAATCCCTTCCTGCATTGCGGCCGAGAAGAGAAAGGGTTTCAGGATACTTCCTGTCGAGCGAGGCGAATCGGCTATATCTACCTGCATTCCCTGCCGGATTCTCCCCGGGGAAGAGTTTCCGCAATACGCAATTGTCTCTCCGGTCGTATTGTCAATGACGATGGCGGCAAGATCGTTAATCCCTCTGGTGGCAAAATCATCGCTGTATCTCCCAACAATCTGTTCAATCTGCTTCTGGAGATTGATACGTATTCCGGTACGGGTAACAACTCCTTCCGGAGCCTTAGCCACTATGTGAGAAGCGTAGGACGGAAGCGGCAGCGGAGCATCCGGAAGCGGCTCCTCGAGCGACAGGGAGAGGGTTTCATCAGAGAAGTATCCTTTTTCATGGAGCTCCCGAAGAAGAGAGTTGCGCTTTTGGAGGAGAAGGTCCCTGTTCTTTCCGGGGTGAATCTCGGAGGGGGCATTCGGGAGAACGGCAAGAGTGGCGGCCTCCGCCCATGAAAGCTCGTCAGAGGGGCGGCCGAAGTATCGCCATGAAGCAGCTTCAAGACCTACAACATTTCCCCCGAAAGGGGCATGGGAGGCATACAGGGACAGAATTTTCTTCTTTGAATAGCGAATCTCCAGAAGGACAGCCTGTACAGATTCTATGATTTTTTGCTTCACAGTCCTCTCCCGGCCTCGGGAAAGGCGGATAACCTGCATAGTGATGGTACTTCCGCCGCTGGTAACTTTCCCTGCGCGAATGTTCCCCACAAGAGCCCGTACCATCGAGACCGGATTGACCCCCGGATGATGGTAGAAATGCTTATCTTCGAACTGGAGAAGGGCCTTTTCGAACCGCTCCGGAACATTTTCAGAAGGAGGAAAACGCCACTGCCCGTCAGCAGCCGTCTTGGCCCCGAGAAGCTCTCCTTCGCAGTCGGTTACAACAGTGGAATAAGGGACATCGGAAAAGGGTCTGCCCGGGGACATTAGAATAGCCCCGAGCAGAATAAACCCTATTACGGATAGCGTTATTACACGCCGGCGTTTCATCTCACCACACTGACTGTGGAAGAAGCTGTGCCTGCGGTGATTTCGCGGTCATACATTGCGTTGCAGCTCACTGAAGGGAGGAAATATGTTCCTTCATAAGCAGACCGCAGTTTGAGGGTGAATCGGCGAGATTTCCCGCTTTCAAGGTCGAAGAACCAGTTGCAGCGGTCGTCACGGATGTCTGTATGATCGTATCCTTCGTCTACTCCGCCAGTGAGCCTGTCGTTCAGTATCTCCCAGCCTGAAGGAATCGGCATCGACAGCACAAGATTGTGCTTCGGGGAAACCTTGGACGGATTCGTAACTGTCGCCTCTGCGAAGAATGTATCTCCCTGATGGAGAGATTTCACATTCACAGGACGTCCGTCCGAACCTATATAGCGAACCGACAGTCCGAGTGAAGAAGACCAAGCCGGAACAGCTGTTCCTGCGGGATCACGGATAAGGTCTGTAAATGCGGCAAAGAGTTTCCCCCCAGCATTGTTTACAACCTTGACTTCTCCCTTTACCGGCACAGAAACACTTGAGGAAGAGACTTTTACCGCTTCTCCCGAAACAGAAGCATCTATACCTGAAGGCCCTGTCAGAGAACGAAGTCTGTCAAATGCGATTGCTGCAAAAGCTGCTTCTTGAGTGGAGAAGGACTTCTTTTCCGCCGCATTTGCAGCAATTGGAACAGCTTCCGCAAGATTTCCGGTCAGAGCAAGAGCCTCTAGAGCCACCATCCTGTCGCGGAAGGAGGTCCCATAGGTCATATTATATGAGTCATAGTCCTCGAAATCCCTTCCGACAGAAGAGATGATTGTCTCAGCAACCTTGGACTTTCCGGAAAGGGCATATGCTGAGGCAAGCATCCATGAAGCCCTGTATCCTATATTTCCTTCCTCCCTGAGCCGGTTCATGGCTGAGGTGGAAGGAGCACCGGCAACGGCAAGAGAATAGAGTCTGTAAGCCTCGTCCATATGGGAAAGAACGGAGCTTCCAGCTATCCTGTAAGCTCCACTGAGCTTCTGCTGATAGCGCTTCCATGCGCTCAGAACGCCGCCGTCTACTTTATAGCCGGCTCCGGATGCCTCTGTAAGGAATTGTCCGGCCATGGAACTTACCCAGCTGTCGCTTGCGGATCTTCCCCAAAGGGAGAATCCTCCGTCGGAGTTCTGGCGGGAATAAAGCATCTTAATGATTCCGTCAATTACCGTTCCTGCTCCAGCGGCCTCTCCTTCGTTCAGCATGGGAAGAAGGTGAAGGATTGCAAGGCCTCTTGCAGCAAGCTGCTCGGTGCAATCGTATGGATATGAAACCATGTCCTTATAGAGTGAAAGGGCGTCGAAAGAAGGGAAACTGCTGAGCTGCACATAGCTCTTTTCTCCCTGAGCATTATGGGTAGTTCCCTTGCCGGAAGAGAGTTCCGCGCGAGTGACGATAGTCCTGACGGGGTTGGGATTGACTACTTCGAGAGTCAATGTCTCGGAAGCGCTATGTCCTGCGCCAGAGGCTTTAACTTCGATTGTGGCCGTTCCCTCGCTTTCGGCTTTCAAGGCGAATCGAACGATATCATCGCTTCCGTTCTTAAATGAAGCCGTTCCCTTACTCTCACCGACGAGTTTCAAAGGGCCACCGGCCTTGACAGAAACTACGGCCTCTTTTACGCCTTTCTCCGTAGCAAATACATTGATGGGAAGGGTGAACTCTTCGCCAGGAGCCACCCTGCGAGGAAGGCTTGACAGAACCATCAGAGGAGCTGTCACAGGAACAGCCTTCTCTGCGCTTCCAAAAGCATTTTCCCCGGCAGCAATGAGCATTACCCTGACACTTCCGACGTACATCGGAAGCGTTACCTTATGGACGGCTTTACCACCCTTTCCAAGGGTCTGGGGTTTTAGATACCATACCACAGGATTGAAACGGTTGTCTTTGCGGGCGGAGACAATATTATCCTGGTCTCCTCCGATGGCTGCGATAGTAGAGAATCGGCCTGCAGCCGCTCCCATTACCTCATCGTACATGTCCCAGGTCCTTACACCCAGGGCCTCAACGGAATTCATAGCCTTCCAAGGGTCGGGGGTCTTGAAGGCGGTGATATCAAGAAGGCCCTCGTCTACAATGGCTAGAGTATATGTCATCGGCCTTCCGCTCTTTTCGCTAACCGTGACGGAGAATTCCTCCTCCGGATGAATGGCCGAAGGCATGGAAATCTGCGGATCCAGATGCGACTGAGGATTTTCAACCAGGACCCTTTGGACACCATATAGACGAAGAGGAAGGTCATTTGAGACATTCCCATAAGGTTGGACAAGGGTCAGATGGACATAGAAATTCGGGGCCATATCTTCGGTCACAGTGAAGCTCCATGGACGGTCTTCACTGCCTGCAGATACCCAAGATGAGGAAATAACTCCGGAAGCATTCTCAAGCGAGACAAGGGCCTGTCCTCCGGGAGCGGCAGGAATATAGACTGTTGCCTTTTCACCGACACGATAGGAGGGTTTGTCGGTTGAGAAGGTGAGCATGGTAAGATTTTCAGGATCGCGCCTGTCGGCTCTGCCCCTATACTCGGGCCAGTCAACAGTGAAAGCGGCACCGCTTACATGCCCGCTTTCAGAATCCCTGACAACGATAACATATCTTCCCCATTCCGGATAGTCCACCTTCAGCTGACACTGAACATCTGACGATTGGGAGACAAGTGTTCCCTCCGAAATCTTTCTGACCGAACTTCCGCTCACATAGGAGTCGATACTGGAGACACCACTCTCCCACCACCAGTACCATCCGGTCTTGAAAATACGGTACTCCAGTTTATGACCGGAAATTCGTTTCCCGTCAGGATCCACTACAGCGATATTGAATTTATGAGTTTTATCGGTTTCGAGATAATCCCCTTCGGGGACTTTGATTCCTACATAGGCACTGTAAGGAGAGAAAGGAACGGTTGATGTGACAAAACTCTCATCACCGCCTTCCTCCTCGACAGAGGTTACTATGGTCGCCCTCAACATGCCGGGAGCATTTGAGGCTGAAGGAACGGTAAAGCTTACCTCGGCCTCGCCTGAAGGACTCAGAGTAGTCTTGAAAAGATCGCTTTCGCTAGTCCTGAATCCTGTCTGGGGCGGAGTAAAGCGGTATTTTTCAAAGCCTTTGAACGTTGTCGTACCATAGCGGAGAGTCATCCTTGCCCCTGCCTTCAATCCTGAAGCCGGAGAGCCGGTAAGCCATGAAGACGCTATTTTTATCTTCTTTACAGAGCCGGCAATCAAAGGTGACGAGCCGTAATCAGCGTCTATTTTGAGGCGGTTAGGCTTTATCGTCTCGACATTGAGAGTCTTGTAGAAACTGCTTCCGCCGACTTTAAGGTATGCATCCCAGAAACCGGTCGGAGCATCAGCGGAAGTAGGAATATCGAAACTATAGAATCCCCCAAGGCTCTGCCCGAGGTGACGGGAGAAGAATTTACCCTCTGGAGTATAGACTTCCAATGTTGCCGGATGGCCGTCAGGGAGGGATCCGTCCTTCGAATCGACTATGGCGGTAAGATGTATGGTGTCTCCCGGTCTCCATACGCCCCTTTCTCCATAGATACAGGCCTTAAGGCCCTTATTTATTGTCTCTCCGCCGACATCATAGCGGCTGAGGGAAATCTCATTGCCGTCCGAAACTTTCAGATAGGTAATTGACTTGCCCCAGGTACCGACCACTACAAATGGCCTCCTGCCGACTTTTATTCCGACCATTCCGTCAGAGCCGGTCCTTGCCGAAGCTATCTTCTGGAGCTGGAAGTCATATACATCCAGCTGCACTCCATCTATCGGTTTAGCGCTCACAAGGTCATTTGCCCCAACCCAGAGTTCGTCCGAACCGGCATATTTGGCAATAAGGCCAAGATCGGAAGGAAGAATCTGCACATAGGGGAAGCGATCGGAGTCCATATAATAGGACGGTTTAGTGGGATCGTCTTTCTCGTTATAATCATAATTCTCCCAGTCATAGTCGTTATCCCAATAGTATGCATTGGCCTTATCCCAGACTTTCTCATCCTCTGCTGAAGGCTTTCCAAAAGACGAAGAGACCATTGAGGGGCCGGGATCCTTTCCTCCGTATAGAGACTGATCTTGCCTGAAAGAGAGGCGGACACTGTAAATCGCACCAGGCTCGCTGTGGAGCAGCTTGGATAGGTCTATGGAGAAGTTGTTCCATCTATGGAGATCCTTGCTTCTGTCAAGAGGAATATCAGAGTGGAAAACAAGCCTTCCGGCGCGCCTCAATGAACTATTTTCTCCAAGGTCATTGTCCTGAAGGAACATGAGGACATTGGACGCATATATCTTCACTATCCTTACCTCAACAGCACTGAGATTGACCGCCCTGAAAGGAAGGATAAGATTTCCGCTCTCAGGAAGTATGCTGCCGTGGGAAAGAAGATGGACGGCAGGGGCATCCTCATCTTTTACGAACTCCCTGACAAAATCACTTCCGAGAGCATTTCCAAGCGCATCCTTCACTCCAGATGACACCTTCAGCGTGACCTTATCCCGAGCCCCCTCATAGTGGACGAGAACCGTCCCCTCACGAAGCTCTGTATAGAAGTTGCTGACGCCCTCCACCTCTATCATTCCCTTGACGGTGGCGTTGACCGGCTCGCTAGAGAACAACAACTCGACATAAGGACTGTTTCCAGGATTGTTGACAGCAGAGACAACCCGGAACCCTTTCTCTTCCTTGCTTTCAGGATTGGCTTTTTCAGCTCCTTTTACAGGCTCTCCCCCGACAGTAAATCCAAAATTAAAATCCTTCATTTTTTCATCTACGGCAGGAAGCACCTTGCCAAGATGGAATGTTACCGAATAGGTCTTTCCAACTTCGAGAGCGCCATCGTCCGGGAAGAAACTTACGGAGTTTGGAGAAGTCCATAGAACAGATCCTTTCACTGAAGGAGAAAGGGCAAAAAGGCCTTCGGTAATACGTTTGCTTTCAGGTACTTCTTGGACAAGATCCACCCTCACCGATGCATCGTCCGTAACGATTCCTCCGGTAAAGGCAGACACATAGGCAGCGAAGTCTGCAGACGGTGTACGGGGTGCTTTTTGCCCTCCCTTGCAAGAAAAGAGTGCAACGAGCAACACCGCTATTGCGATGTAATTAAAAAGTCTTTTCATTTCAGAAAAACTAGTTATAATTCTATTTCTTTTTCATCTATAACAGTCTCAGCATCAGAGCAAAGCTGGATGCCGTAGAGACCTTCTGAGACTTTCCAGTCGTGGACCTTTGTGCAATAGGAAGCAAAGGCGTGACGGTCAAGATGGATGGTAACATCCTTTGTCTCTCCCTTTTCGAGGAAAACTTTCTCGTAGCCTTTCAGCTCGCGAACAGGCCTGAGAACCTTTGAATCTTTCGGAGCTACATAGATCTGAGGGACTGTCGCTCCGGCGACCTTGCCTGTATTGGAAACGGAGAAAGTCACATCGAAGCCATCCCCTGAAGGATTGACAGCCAGGTTCGAATAATCGAACGTAGTATAGCTAAGTCCATATCCGAAGGGATAGAGAGGCTTTATTCCGAAGTGCTCTGCTCCCCTGTAACCGACAAATACACCTTCCCTATATTCGACATAGAGATAGCGGCCGAAACGGGCGATATGGCCCTTGGAAGTAGCATTATGAAGGTTGGTCATTGTAGGCTGGTAATAAGGGGATGTCGGGTTTTTCTCCTCGCTGCCCCAAGCAGTGAACGGAAGGCGTCCGGAAGGATTGACAGCTCCTGAAAGAATCTTAGCCACAGCCGTTCCGAGAGACTGTCCGTCATACCATGCATAAAGGACTGCCGATACTTTATCGATCCACTTCGACATGTCGACCTCGCCACCGGAGACAACGACTACAACGACATTGGGGTTGTGCTCGCATGCCCATAGGATAAGATCATCCTGGCCTTTGGGAAGGGCGAAAGTCCTGTCACTATTCTCCTTTTCTGACTTTTTGTCAAAGCCCACGGCAACAACTACAGCTTTGGCTTTTTCAATCGCCGTTATATTCGATTTGGGATTGGAAAGATATGTGCACGGATACTTGTTTCCAAGCGCCGAAAGACCTCCTGCGATAGTCACTTTATTTTCATCGAAGCAGCTTACTTCACCGCTGCCGCCTCCGCAAGGCATAATATCGGCTTCGGGACCAATCAGTACAGTGACATTTCTCTTACCCGATTTCAAAGGAAGGACTCCGTTGTTTTTTACAAGGACCGGAGCCTCAAGGGAAAGATCGAGAGCCGCCTGGTTGGAGAAAGGATTGTTCTCCGAGACAGACTCATCCTTTGCCGGACGGTCGAAAAGGCCGAATGCAATGAGAGTCTGGAGGATACGCTGCACCTTTACATCGATCATACTCTCTGTGATGACACCGTTGTCGAGCATTGTCTTTAGCTCATCAAAACGGAGAGTATAATTCTTCGGCATTTCGAGGTCAACTCCTCCCATCATTATCTCGAGAGGGCTGTAGGTCGATGTCCAATCTGACATTACAAGGCCCTGGAAGCCCCATTTGCCACGAAGATTCTCATCGATGAGCCAGGGATTCTCGGCCGCATGGGCACCGTTTACCATATTGTAGCTTGTCATAACGGCTCCGACGCCGGCCTCCTGGACAGCCTTCCTGAAGGTCTCGAAGTAAATCTCGTTGGCGGTACGTTCATCAACTACGGAACTGGTGCCGTGACGGTCGTATTCTGAATTATTGAGAGCAAAGTGCTTGATCGTCGCTATGACGCCCTCGCTCTGAAGACCCTTGATATAGTTGACGGCAGCTTCTGAAGCGAGATAGGGATCTTCTCCGAAATACTCGAAGTTTCGTCCGTTATGAGCTGAACGATAGATATTTACTCCGGGACCTAGCATGATTCCGACACCCCTTGCACGGGCATCCTGTCCAATACCCTTTCCCATATTATAGACCGCTTCACGGTTGAATGAAGCGGCGGCAGCAATTCCGGCGGGATAAAGGGTGGATATGGTTTTATTGCGGACTCCCTGCGGGCCGTCAGCCATCCTGATGGAAGGGATACCAAGCCTTTCGACAGGGAAAGTATGGAATCCGTCTTCATAGCCGGAAAGCATGGACACCTTTTCCTCGAGTGTCATTTTAGAAACTAGGTCGGCCGCCTTGTCCTTGGCAGACTGAGGAATATTTTGCGCAGAAAGAATCATTCCTGCAGCAACGATAAGTGCGAAAGAAGTGAGAATCTTTTTCATATGATGGTTATAAATTATTTCCTATAGTTTTGAGTAGATCGGCAAGCACTATGGCCGCCATTGACTCAACAATGACAGGCGTCCTAAGGGCAAAGCATACATCGTGCCGTCCAGGGGCTGAGAAATCGACAATTTCTTCTTTTTCCAGATCCAGGGTCCTCTGAGTCTTGCGAATACTGGAAGTCGGTTTGAAGGCCACTCGGAAGACTATCGGGCAGCCATTGGTAAGACCTCCGTTCATACCTCCGGAACCGTTTTTGACAGGAAGAGGGAGTCCCATTTCATCAAGGCCTAGAGGGTCATTATGCTCGCTGCCCTTCATGGACGAGGACTTGAATCCGTCTCCAAATTCAATCCCCCGAACTCCTGGAATGGAAAAAATCGCATGGGAGATGAGAGACTCAACCGAATCCCAGAAAGGCTCCCCTATTCCATAAGGAACATCAGAGACAACGCACTCAACCACGGCCCCCAAAGAGTCCCCCTCAGATGTCGCCGCCTGCAGCTCTTCGCTCCACAACTCACTATCCGTCAGTTTTTTCCCTCCCGCTCTCTCTAGGGCAGTCCCGCGGGAAACTCCTCCGAGAGCGACAATCTCGGCTGCAATAGAAATCCCATGATCAAAGTCCGCTTTCTCCATTATGTCGAATATGCATTTCTTCGCAACCGTCCCGGCAGCGACGACAGGAAGAGTGAGGCGACCGGAAAAATGGCCTCCTCCGCGGGGATCATTGAACTCGTCAAATCTCAGTCCTGCAGTAAAATCCGCATGTCCCGGCCTCGGGGTTATTTCAAAGCTCTTATAGTCTTCGCTCTTGACATTTGTATTTTTGAAGGCGATCGTCAAAGGAGCACCGGTCGCGCGGCCCTTATAGACCCCGCTCAAAAAAATGGGTTCATCCGCCTCAATTCTTGGCGTAGTTCCTTTAGCCCCGCTCTTTCGCCGGGCAATATCTTTTCTAAGGTCTTCAGCGGAAAGATCGATTCCGGGTTCGACCCCATCGATGACTACTCCTATTTCGGGCCCGTGGGACTCCCCGAAGATACTGACTCTGAATATTCTACCGAAAGAATTCATAGTATAACTGTTATATTATCGTTTCCGGACCGCCTTCAGAAGGCATTGTCAAACATTTCTATAAAACTCGGGAATGACTTTGAGACACATTCCGTATCATCTATCTCTATGGGACCGTCAGCTCCAAGAGAGGCGACTTTTAGCGCCATCACCATCCTGTGATCCTTCCAGGAAGTATATTTGCCTCCCTTCAGGAGATTCCCGGTCATTATTCTTTGAGTTAACGACATACCCCTTATCACCATCATATCATCCTCAACCGCAACCGGAACACCCATCTCGGACAGCATCTCGACTATAGCCGCAGCCCTGTCAGTTTCCTTGTGTCTCAAACGGTTGACCCCGAGAAGATGACTTTCGCCGGGACAGAAGGCCGCAAGGACAGAGACCACCGGGAAAAGGTCCGGGCAGTTATTAAGGTCCGCATCAAAAGGGCTCAGAGGGGCTTTTCTGACATGAATAGGACCTGTTGCCGGATTGCCGTCATGTGACTCTGTCTGGGACATGCTGGCACCTGCCTCGAGAAGAATATCCATAATCGATATGTCCGCCTGAAGGGATGTAGTGTCGAGACCTTCAACCTCAACACTTCCGAAAATCGCTCCGGCGACAAGGAAGGCAGCAGCTCCGGACCAGTCCCCTTCAATCCTGAAATCAGCAGCCTTAAAGCGCTGGCCGCCTTTTATCTTGAAGGTAACGCCGCTGCATAGAGACCAATTCTGATTTTCCACGAAATCCTCGTCTCCTTCCATCTCACTGCCGACCATAACACCGAATTTCTTAAGGACGTCGAGAGTTATGAACATATATGGGATACTCCTTGGATTCTCAACATAGATTGTCGATTTTTCATCCATAAGAGGAAGCGCCGTAAGAAGGCCGGAAATAAGCTGAGAGCCCTCTTTCCCGTCGATTTCTGCCTTGCCGGGGATAATCGGGCCCTTGAGTGTCAATGGCACGAAACAATCGCTCTTCCTGGACTCAGGGACTATTCCCCTGTCAGGGGTATCGGCAGACGGAATAAGCCTGACCCCGAAAGAGGCCATTATATCATGAGCCCCCGCAAGAGGCCTTTTCAAGAGGGTCTTCTCTCCGTTTATCCTGACCGGACTGCCGTTTACAGCCGACAATACAGGGATCATCAACCTTGTCAGGAAGCCGGATTCTCCGGTATTGATTTCACTGAGGGACAGGCACCCCGGAGTCGCCCCGATTCCCTTTATGAGAAGTGTTCCTCCATCGGCAAGCTCTACTTCCGCCCCAAGAGCCTTTGCAACCGCTATCGCAGACTCATTATCTCCACAAGGGGAATAGCCTTCTAGGCGAGATGTCCCCTCGGCAAGAGCCGCGGCGATAACCGCCCTCTGGGCGAAACTCTTCGATGCGGGCATAATGAGGTCTTTTCCCTCAAACCGCTTTAGAGGGTATGAGCCCGAATAGCTCTCAACAGCGGATATCATGGCTGCGGTTGTCCATTGTCCGGGAGCTGTTGCTTCGGAAGCTGAAAGGCTGGCATATGTAAACGGGGAGCCGAGGCTGAGGCAATCGAGTCTTGACTTTCTTCCAGCCTCTCCCATTGCAAAGGCGACCAGGGTCGAAGCCGCTTCTCCGGCGTATTGATAAAGGTCAAGGACCCGCTCGCAATCTGACCAGGAAGTCGCCGAAACAACGATTTTGGCAATCTCTCCCCCGAAAGCGCGGCAGCGGTCATATATCGACCGAAGAGTCGCTGCCGGTGGAGTACCTCTAAAATCATGACTCGAACGGATAAGTATGGTACCAAACTCCGAGCAAGCCCGGCGGATTCGCTTGCCCATAGGGGCTGGAGCCTCTATTTCAAGATCGACATATTTCGCCCCGGCCTCAATTGCAGCGACAAGGCGCTGCTCCGAGAGAGCCTCCGCTTCGCGGCGGGAAATGCTCCTCATCATCTCATCAATCCGGCATGTTGCTATAAGTGGGACATCCGAAAATGAGAATAACTCTTGTATCTCTTCAATGGAAAGGGAGCATCTGTCGAGGCGTATTTCGGCCATTTCGACCTTTCCGCTCTCTAAAAGACTCACTATCTCGTCGAAGGATTTATGCTGTAAAGATGTACAGATCATATTTCATCAATTCGAAGAGGGACTATCTCGACCTCGCCGACCGCACGGATGAGGACGAAGTGGATTCGATCCCCCTCTGATTTCTTGTCTTTTGCCATAGCCGCTTTCAGGACCTCGAGAGGATACGGGCATTCAACAGGAAGCCCACAGAGGGAAAACTCTGCCTTGAAAGCTTCTGCAAGACCTTTAACTCCAAATATCTTCTCGGAGAGGAGGGCAGCTTTGATTATCCCCATTGAAACGGCTTCGCCATGGGTTATGTCATCTCCCCTCAGCCTGGCCTCGTGCTCGATCGCATGAGCGAAGGTATGGCCGAGATTGAGTTTTTTTCGTTCCCCGCTCTCGAACTGGTCGCGTCCGACGATTGAGGCCTTAACCTGAGCCGCCGAGAAAATAAGGTCTTGAAGGGCCTCCGGGGCAAGATTTTTCCCGCATGCCCCCAGAAGAGAAACGGCCTTTTCGTAATTCCCGAAGGAGTTGTCGATAATGAATGTCTTCAGAAGTTCGGCCGCCCCCGAGAGAAAATCACGGGTGCTGAGAGTCCTGAGCGGTTCAGCGGAAATAAAGGTGAATTCAGGCTGCCGAATCACTCCGAGCATGTTTTTGAATCCGTCGAAATTGACCCCGGTCTTTCCTCCGATAGCGGCATCCACCATTGCAAGAAGGGTCGTAGGGACATTGGCATAGCGGACTCCCCGTTTATAGATAGAGGCGGCAAAACCCGCCATATCGGTAGTGATCCCCCCTCCAATGGAGAGGACAAGTGCCTTACGGCTCAGATCCGCATCCATCATCGAGCGGCAAATGAGCTCCACTGTCGCCATCACCTTACCTTCCTCGGTAGCTTCGACGGCCACCATTCCCTTGCAAGCGGGTATCTCAGGGATGAGACCGGCTACGTTCTCGTCATAGACGACGAAGACCTCATCATAGCCTTCCAGAATCTCCGGGAGGGCCGAAAGAGACCCTTCTCCAATGATTCTGGAGATTACATGGCCGTCAGAGACCACATCTATCGACCTTCTCTCACTCACATCTGAATATCTATTGATGCCTTGAATATCTTACCGTTGAAAAGGAAAGGAGACTCGTAGTCGTCATTGACCGGAACACCCCACTGGCGGCCGACCTGGATAGCGTTGGACCTTCCTGGGGCGTTGATCTTGGTTGAAAACTCTTTCGACCCTACCTTGACATCATCAATATAGAGGCTTATCGTCGATTTCTTCCCTTTATGATCCGCTACGACCTTGACGGCACACTCGCCAGAAGGGAGAGAACGGTCTGCAACCAGTTTCTCCCCGGTAGAGCTGCCGTACACCAGTTTGCCATCGAGGACATAAAGGGCATATTCCTTTTGGGAAATAAGGACACCGGAAGTACCAGGCTTATCAATATACACCGTCAGGGTATAAGGCCTTCCGCCGGTCCCTTCGAAGAAAGGATACTCGCCGAAGTCGCGGGCGCCGACAAAAATGTCATAGTGAGGCCTCAGCTTTGAAGGATAGTCCGGATCGATGTTGACCTTTCCGTTTTTGAGAGGATAGATATTGTGCTTCCAGGCATAGTCGTCGAACTCCTTGAGCATCTCATTGACCTTGGCCGGATACTTCGCCGCGAGGTCTTTCGACTCGTTGAAATCCTTCTTGAGATTGTACAGATGAACTCCCGTATCCGGATAAATACCTGCCCTGAGACCATTCACGGCCCCATTCGGGAACTGGACCTTCCAGCCATCCTTGTAGAGAGCATAGGATGAGTTGAGCTCGTAGTATTGGAAAGTCTTGCGATCCTTGACGTTATTATCTTTAGATGTCACGGCATAGGCAAAGCTTGTCCCTGAGATCTCTGTCTGGGGATAGCCGTCAATCACTTGAGGGACAGTCGAGCCGGTCAGTTCAACAGTAGTCGGAAGAATGTCGGTACAGTGGGTATACTGGGTACGAATTCCACCCTTATCGACAATCCCTTTCGGATAAAATACAATCAAACCATCATGGGTGCCGCCCTCGTAATCAGGCCACTTCTTGTAATAGCGGAACGGGGTGTTGCAGGCCTGGGCCCAACCGGCAGGATAGAAAGGCCATGTCCTCTCGTCGCCGTAATGGTCGTATTTTTTTAGCTCTTCCTCGATGTAAGCCTTGTTCTTTTCAGGAGTAGAGTTCATCAAACCCGTACTGTCTCCTTCACCGGAAGCGCCATTATCACCGAGAACGACTATTACAAGAGTATTATCGAGCTCCCCGATTCTCCGGATGAAGTCGATTATCCTCCCGATGTGGTAATCCGCCTCACCCATGAATCCTGCAAAGACCTCCATCTGTCTGGAGAAAAGCTTCTTTTCATCATCGCTCAGGGAGTCCCATGCAGGTACATCTTTGTTGACAATCGCGAGGTCCGTCCCTTTCGGAACCACTCCCATTTCAATCTGGCGCTTCAGGACCTTCTTCGAATACTCATCCCAACCTGAATCAAAGCAGCCATGATACTTATCTATCCACTCCTTGGTCACATGGAACGGCCTGTGAGTCGTTCCTGTTGCAAAATAGAGGAAGAACGGCTGATCAGGAGCAGCGCTCTTCTGGTCGGCGATATAGTTGATCGCTTCGTCTGCAAAGCGCTCGACAACGACCTGACCGGGCTCATTGTCAGGAACCCTGTGGGTATCGCGATACAAAATAGGATGCCACTGATCCTCTCCGCCGGAAGCCGGATTGAAACCGAAATAGTGGTCAAATCCCCTTGAAAGCGGCCAACGGTTGAAAGGACCCGCATTAGATGCATTATCAAACGGAGTACCATTGTACTTACCCACGCAGAAGGTGGCATAACCGTTCTCGCTGAGAATTTCGGCTATAGTGCCGTTTTCCATTGGCATATAGGTGTCATATCCGGGAGCTCCGTACTGGTCATCGTTGAAACGGCCTGTGTGATTGTCGTGGTGGTTCCTTCCGGTAAGAAGACATGCTCTGGTGGCGGCGCTGATAGCGGCAGAGTGGTAATTATTGAATGTCAAGCCGTTCTGTGCCAAATAATCGAATGTCGGGGTCTCTACAAGACCTCCGAAAGCCGAACTTACGCCAAAACCCGTGTCATCCAGGACGATCCATACAACATTTGGCGAACCCGGTTTTGCCTTGGGATTGTGGAGCGGATAAGCTGTCTTTGTCTCGCCTACCGTCCTGCCGATGTGACCGGTGAATTCTGGAGTCGGACTATACTGGGCCTTCGCCGGGGAAGATGCCAAAAAAGCGCCGCCCGCAGCCAGACCAGTAAGAATCATTGCTTTCCTGTTTGCCATATTCTCATAATTGGTTATAATCGTTGCAAGTTAATAAAAATAATCCGGATTTTTGTTAACTTCGCAGAAGTTATGACTATCGGATCCATCGATCTCGGGAAGCGCCCGGTGCTGCTAGCCCCAATGGAGGACGTAACCGATGCGTCCTTTAGGATTCTATGTCGGGAATCCGGCGCAGCCATGGTCTATACGGAGTTCATTTCCTCAGACGGACTCATTCGAGACGCCGTAAAAGCCATTGCAAAGATGAAGACATCCGATGAGGAGGCTCCTATCGGGATTCAGATTTATGGCAATGATCTCGCGGCCATGGTGGATGCGGCAAAGATGGCTGATAGGGCGGCAGAAATTGCCGGAGGGCACGGAGCAGACCTTGTAGACATCAACTTCGGTTGCCCGGTTTCAAAGATTGCCGGACGCGGTGCAGGTAGCGGAATGATGAAGGACCCGGACAAGATGGTCGCCATCACAAAAGCCGTTGTGGAAGCGGTAGGAAAGCCCGTTACCGTCAAGACCAGACTCGGGTGGGACGAGAACTCTAAGATAATAGTAGAGCTTGCAGAGAGGCTTCAGGATGTCGGCATTCAGGCTCTTACTATCCATGGAAGGACAAGGAGCCAGATGTATAAGGGCGAGGCCGACTGGACCCTGATCGGTGAAGTGAAAAATAACCCGAGAATGAAGATTCCCATCATCGGCAATGGAGACATTAATTCCGCGGTCAAGGCCGGGGAAGCTTTTGATCGGTACGGAGTTGACGGAATCATGGTAGGAAGGGCCTCATTCGGCCATCCATGGATATTCCGTGAGATTCGGCACTATCTCGACACCGGAGAGGAACTGCCTCCGATGAGCGTCAGGGACAGGGTTGCGCTTGCAAAGCGCCATCTCTCCCTGTCTCTCGATCTGAAAGGCCCGGTGACCGGAGTATATGAGATGAGAAGGCATCTCAGCTGCTATTTCAAAGGCCTTCCTGAGTTTAAGGATACCAGGATTCGGCTTGTTACTGAAAAAGATCCTGAAGAGCTTGTAAGGATACTTGACTACATCGCCGACAGGTGGGGAGAGGCTGAGCTGGAGAATCCGGTCGGCGTCTATGGACTCTGAAATCTTTCTCCCCCATGCGTTACAAATATCTCATACAGACAATCTTGTCGCTTTTTATCATGGCGACTCTGCCGGAGGTATCCTACGCACAGACCGACACGTCTGCAACTCTTCGATTCAAGGTTGAAGGAAAGGTTGTAGACAGAGTTTCGGGAAAGGCTTTGGAAGGGGTTGACGTTGCCGCCCCGGATGAAGGATACTACACCGTGACTAATACTGACGGAAATTTTTCTTTGAAGTCCGACAAGACTATTTCCCGTTTGACCTTCTCTTTCCCCGGATATTTCTCTTCTACTATAACCCCTGACGGAAAGAAGATTTCCGTAAGGCTCACTCCGGTAAAAAACCTTCTGGACGAGGCCGTGGTGATAAGCGGCGATCCCAGAAGAATCATGGAAGAGGCTATCTCCAGGATAGAAACCAACTATCCTTCCTCTACGGAGCAGTTCGACTGCTTCTACAGGGAGACCGTCAAAAAAAGGCAGAGGTACATTGACATTTCCGAAGCTGTTACGGTAATGAGAAAAACGCCGTACATGCTGAGGGATGTATTCAGGGACGCCGTTGTAGTGAAAGTAGGCAGGAGGCTCATAAGTCCCAAGGCCTCAGATACACTAGCTGTCAAAGTGGTCGGAGGACCGGTTCAGGGCGCCCTTCTCGACATCGTCAAGAGCTCGGATATGCTTTTGGACCCGAATGAGCTGGACCGTTATCATATGTCTATGCTCCAGTCCCAAGAGATTGACGGGAGGATGAATTTCGTGATTGAGCTTTCACCGTGGATCAATGACAGGCCCTACCCGCTTTACAACGGCATTGTCTATATCGACAGGGAGACCTTCGCTTTCAGCCGGTTCGAACTTTCCCTCGACATGTCCGACAAGGACAAGGCCACACGGGCAATGCTCGTCAAGAAGCCTCTTGGGCTGAGATTCAACCCGAAAGAACTATCTCTTACCATAAGTTATGCCCCTGACCCCGAGGATGGGAAAATGAGGATAAGGTACGTCAGGACAGCTTTCGAGTTCAGGTGCGATTGGAAAAAGAAGCTTTTCGCCACCAATTTTACGGCCGTCAACGAAATGGTGGTGACACACAAGCAGGCTCCCGGGACGCCATTTTCGAGAAGAGAATCATTCCCGGATCATGCTTCCCTTTCGGATAAAATTGGGAAGCTGGAGAATCCTGATTTTTGGAAAGATTATAACATAATTGAACCCTCCGAGAGCCTTGAAAAGGCCATCGGAAAGCTTAAAAAAGCAGAATAGAATGAAAAGAAGGGACTTTTTGAAAAGCACCGCGGTCATCGCTGCCGCTGCCAGCACCCCCCAGGTGCTGAAGGCATCTACACTTATCAAGAGTGAAGAGAATGAAAAGAAAGAAGAGGCCGGAGGTCCGCTTATCATATCGGCCCCGATGCTCCAAAACTATGCAGAATCTTCTATTGGTGTCGCCTTCGCCGTCAGCGCCCTAGCCAACGGATATGTCCTCTACGGAGAAAAAAGCGACCTTAGCGATGCGAAAAAAGTCAAGTGCGGAGGATACAGGCTTACAGATATCAGCGACAGGGTCATTCAGGTCCGCCTGACCGGCCTGAAGAGTGCAACCAAATATTACTATAAGATTGGCGCCGACAGGATAGAGTACGGCGGCGGCTATAAGATGAAAATCCTCTCCAACGAAGAAGATCCGAGAATCTATAGTTTCACCACAGCCGGAAAGAATGCTGAAGGCCATTTCTGCGTAATCAACGATACCCATGTCAAATGGGATCCTTTCGGACGGGCAATTGAAAAAGTCGCCGAGCTATCCCCTTCCTGCGTTATTTGGAACGGAGATGCCAGTAACACGGAGGAGACAATCGAAGCCCAGATGAGGATATTCCTCACTCCGGAAATTGACCGCAAAGACTATGCTGCCGAAACTCCATATCTTTTCTGCCCGGGAAATCATGACTCCAGAGGATGGGCCAACCGCCACCTTGAAAAGGTCTGGATGTACCGTCAGCCGGAGGAAAGGGACTCCCGCGACTGGGACCTTGGAAGGAACTTTGCCGTCAGAATGGGTGACATCGCCATGATCGGACTCGACACAGCGGAGGATAAGCTTGACGCCAATCCGCGCTTTGCCGGCCTTTTCAATAGCGAGGCGTATAGGGAAGCCCAGGTAGCTTGGCTTGAAGATGCCCTCAAAAAGAAAGAAATCGCTTCTGCACCGCACCTGGTGGCCTTCTGCCACATTCCTCTTTTCGACCCCGATCCTAAAGCCAATCCCGGGGACATAGCCCCTGACGACACTGACCCCTTCTACCATACCGACTACGCCGCTTGGCAGCGGACCTGTGCCGGCCTCTGGTGCCCTCTCCTCGAAAAAGCAGGCTGCAGCCTGATTATCACCGCGCACCAGCATCGCTACCGCTTTGATGCTCCCGATTCTGACCGCCCCTGGGCGCAGATAGTCGGAGGAGGGCCGAATCTCGGAGTTGCCGGTAAAGGAGATAAACGCCATGAAGATTCCGGTTTATTCCCGACTGTCATAGAAGGGCTGGTCGAAGAAGGCGGCAAACTTAAAATAAATGTCCACAACCTCCTTACCGGGAAGATCATGGACACATTCACATTCGCTCCTCGTAAACGACGCAGAAGCCGATTACAGTAGCGGCATAAAGAGTCCTCCGACGACGGAGCGGGCTTTCATCGCCTGCCATTTCGGTTTGTCTGTCCAGACCCAGTCGCCCATAGGGACACGGTCCGGAGTCTCGTTCTCGAACCTCCAGACGGGCTCCACCAGGGCCTCGAATGTCTCGGGGTCTTTAGCCATAGAGGCGGACCAGAGAATCCAATCGATCTTGGTATACTCTTTCCTGCTATCGAGAGGAAGTCCGTATTCATTCTGAACCTTCAGATAATAAGATAGCTCAGTCTTTCGGACAGAATCAGGGAAAATATTGAGATTCAGCACCTTATCCCAAGCGAGGTTGTATTTCTGACTCCATGTGCCGGGACTGTCGAAAGTAAGGAGATAGTGATCCTCCTCGAACGCCTCTTCCTGCCATTTTCCTGCCATGTCCTTAGCCATTGCCAGATATTTCTTCGCAATGTCCTTATGCCCCAGCAGAAGAGCAGTCTTGCCATACGCTGCGAGGGCCAGGATAGCCTTTGCCGAGAGGTTGACATTATGGGCAAGCCTTCCCGCGAAATCATCAGTACAAAGCTGATTGTCAGGATTATAACCAAATTGCGACAGGTATTCCGCCCAGGTGCTCAGGGTCTCCCAATGCTTAGCCGCATAGTCCCGGTCACCTCCGAGGATAGCGACTGCTCCCGTCAGGATAAGCATGTTACCGGCTTCTTCGACAGGCATGTCGTAAGGGTAGGTCTGGCCATTTGCAATGGGATACGTCCCGACATCATGGGCAGGAAAAGGCTTTGTCCAGCGGCCGCTTTCCGAATACTCGAAAATATGGTTGAGAAGCCCCTTGGCAAGCTCGGGATTGTATTTTAAGAAAAGAGGGGCTGACGGATAGGTAACATCCACTGTCCCTATTGATCCATTGCTATTGTTCTCCTTTGAGAACCATAGGACCTCGCCGGAAGGCGACTGGACCAGCTTATGAGCTGTCACCGCCTGCCTGTAGGCGACTGCGCAAAGATCGGCATAATGGACCCCTCCCCTCTTTATCGCTTCCTTGCGGAGAGTCTTGTCAAACTCCTCTGAACGGGAGAGAAGCGCCTGATAATCAGTAGATGCCGCCTCGAATTGCTTCTCGATAGAGGAGAAACTGTCACGGTTCCACCATGGTCTCAGCCATGTCCCGAAATAATCTATCGAATAGATATCGTCATATCCGACCATAACCATATCAGCAGCCTCGGAAACCTTGCCAAAATCGCGGCGGAAGGCCATATAGTCACGATATTCAGCCTTATTCCATGAAGTTGGAGCTGTAAGATAGGCATAGCCCCAGTTTATCCTGACATCATCCCCTTTCTTGCCAAGGACATTCTGCTGCTCTGTCCCGACAAGCTGGTATGAAAGCCCATTCTTCTCATAAGAATTGCGCCACACCGGCTCCTCCGGACTGTCTACGCACCAAAGAGGCGACTCACCGACAAGAATCGAAACCTCATGCGCAGCACCGTCTGTAGATGAAATCGAAAAGCTCATATAATTGACCGGCCTTGACAGAAGATCAAGATCTTCCATGAAAAGAGGTGCCGTAAAGCGGGCGGAAAGCTCAATCGGGCCGGCCGCAAACGAATAATACGTATTCATAGCCTGCACCTCTGCAGAGAGCTGAGTCGCCGCCTGATTATAAAGAGAGTCTACTCCCATGAAACGATAATCCACCCCGTCCACTGTAACTACCCCAAGAAGAGGAAAAGGCTTTCCTGTCCAGTGCTCGGTAGCCGAGTCATAAAGATGGTCCGCCGGGGACCAGGCGTTGGTATAGGGATCAATGGTAACGAGCGGATATGACGAGGGCCTCAGTTCGTTTTGAGGAAGTTCCGAAGAGCATCCGGCTATAATGAGAAGAAACGGGAGAAGATATCTATTCTTCATAAAGCAGGTATGGTTTTCTTTGAATCTTAAAGGCTTCGACATCGTCTTCCCATTTGGAGCGGATTTCCTGCGCGGAAGCACCTCCGTCAATCATTTTCCTCACATAATTCCGACCTGTCAAGAGATTGAAAAAGCGGGTACGGAAGAAGTCATCCCCCATTTTCAAGTTGCGGCATGCCTCAACAATATAGGTAAGGTCAAACCCGCGGGAAATAATCTCATCATCGGACATTCCTCGAAGATCCCGGCCAAAGCATTTTTGTCCGAGAAGAGGTGGATTCTGCGCTCCCGGGACACTTTCCGGAGTAAAGGAAAAATCATATCCCTTCATGTCGGGATGACCGAAAATCTCAAATGGGCTATCTGTCCCCCTGCCCAAAGAGACAACCGATCCCTCAAAGAGACAAGTCGACGGATAAAGATATATCGCCTTCATGTCCTTTAGGTTCGGAGATGGCGCAAGAATAAGGCTATACCTTGTCTGGTGGGTATAATTAAGGCATGGAATGACAGTGAGATCGCACTTCAAATCAGGGGCGTTTTCATCATTCCACCGGTCTGCAAGCCAACCTTCGCCATTCATCATAAGGGCGAGTTCCCCGAGGGTCATCCCGTGGACTACCGGTATCGGAAGATAGCCGACGCCCGAGCGATAGGTCATGTCCAGTATCGGTCCATCCACGTACATGCCGTTGGGATTTGGCCGGTCAAGAACAACCACCTTCTTTCCATGAAGGGCGCATGCCCTTATCATGTGGTACATGGTGACGTAGTAGGTATAGAACCGAAGACCGACATCCTGGATATCGACAACAAGGATATCGAATTGATTCATAGCTTCTTCCGAGGGAGAATGGCCACCGCCACCATAAAGGGAGAGAATCGGCACTCCCGTAGCTTCATCCACCGAGCTCTCGACCTTGGCGCCAGCATCTGCCTTGCCCCTGAATCCATGCTCCGGAGAAAAAATTGCAGTCACATCAACCCCCTGCTCCAAAAGAGCATCGAGAATGTGAGGTCCTGTTACCGGCTCCCCAAAAGGCACCAGGGAGCGATCCCCTCTCCCTTTCCACCTCTCGTCGATGCCTCCGGAGATGACTTTGTCCCCGACTATGCCTGTCTGATTACTTAATAGAGCTACCCTCTGACCTTTTAGCAGCGGGAGATATTCGTCCGGCCGGTCATCGCCAAGGATAACACGCGGAGCGCTCGAGGCGCATGAAGACAGGGCGACAAAAGCCGCCACCATAAATATTACAAACCTTCTCATAGCCATATATCATTACTGAATGCGCGCGGGCGCTTCATGGTTTCCGTCCTGACAATATTACCCTCGGCATCACGAACAATAACTGTAATCGGCCGGCGGGAGGTTTTCGCTTTTGCCCGGAACATATGATAAGACACCTTTTTCTTGTGGCTGACGAAGATTTCCGACTCTTCTTCGTCCCTCCACTGGGGAGCGAAACTTACCGCAAAGAGAGGATCCTCATCCGATACTTTCTCTACTTCGAGCGACTTGCCCTTTTCCTGTATCTCTACCGTCTGCCCGGGCTCTATGCCCCAGTAATTGACATATACCCAATTACTTCCGCCTAGAGAAGAATAGTCTGTCCGCTCTCCGTATTCTTCGATTTCAGCGCGCACGGAAGGAGTCGAGGCATAATACTTAGCAACCTCATTCATATCATAAATCCTCATCACCTTGTCTCCGTACCGCTCGGTCCTCCATTCATAACGGGCATCGCCTCCGCTATAGCGTCCTATAACCACTCCTGCATTCTCTCCATCGCTGCTGATGAGGGGATCTGTCTTTGTAGTCCACATGCTTCCAGAAAGAGCCGGAAGCATGGTCTGGCGCATATGAGGATAATCCTTGCCTTCCGGTCGGTTCATCCTATGGACATGGCCGGAGAAGATGTCAACCACCCCGAAACGGGCAAACATCTTATCCAGCTTCTCCGCCTGTCCGGGGATATTATGGAAGCTGCCTTTAGAGTCGCGGAGAATCGGGCAATGGGTGCAGATTATCACCTTCGCCCCGTCCGGAAGGCCGGCAAGATCCGCCTTCAGAAAAGCCATCTCGTCAGGAGTAAAACCTCTGTCATAATTGCGGGCGCCCTTGACTCCGGGAGCCTTTTTGCCCTCTCCGGGCGTGTTGACATAGATAATATTGTCCATCATTATCCAGTGTTCGGCACCGATGTTCATGGAATAATAGGTTGGGCCCATTACATCCCGATAGATATGCTCGGCACGGAAATCAGTATCCTCACCGGTAATTCCGGGATCGTTGTCATGATTGCCGGGGATACTGTACATCATTGTCGGATAGCCCGCATCGAGGAAGGTCTTGTAACCGTCGGCAAGGCCATAATTATACTTTCCCCAGAACAATTCGTGGGTAAAGTCTCCAAGATTGACAGTATAGACAGGTCCCTCCGCCTTAAGCGAATCTACCTTTGTCCTGATGAATGGCATCGTAACATCCCTGAAAATATCGAGATCATGCCTCATAGGGTCATTAGAAAGATGGACGTCAGTGATGAAAATCATCGAATAAGCGCTCTGATCGACAGCTTTAAGCTCGAAATCATTCTCTTCCGTCTCATATAGCTTTCCTTTCAAAGGGCGGTAGAAATCTCCCTGGAGACCGTCCTTTGATACCGGCTCATACCCTGAAGGGGCGATAACGAAAACGAAGCCCTGGCGCTTATCCGTGTATATGGAATAATATCCGTTTGCGTCTGTTTTCACTATCTGGACGCCATCGGAAACCTGAACCCCTTTAATAGGCTTGCCCTCACAGCGAACATAACCCTTGACATTCTGGGGGGCTCCTGCCTCAAGATGAGCGATAGCCGCCTTGTAGATCGGGGTATAATGGTCCCTAAACTCCTCCCAGTCGTAAAAATGAGGGGCGACAGGAGTAAGAGGCAGGTCGACATGTTTTTCGAGGTAGAGAGGCTTGAAAATGACTTTTCCAGCCTTATTGCGATAGAAAATAAGCTGGAGGCCGGCAGCCATGGGGACATTTTGGACCTGCCAGATGTTTTTTACCTCGTCCGGTTCGACATATTCATGCCAAGTGCCTATATCGAGGGTCGTCATCAAGGCCATCAGGCAACCGTCATGTCCGAAACGGAGACGCCCTTGTACCTCGCCTGAAGCTATATCTTTTGAAGCCTTTTCAATGATATCCTGAAGCATATAGCCGCCTAGTTCCCAACCATGGTCGAAATTATAGCGGTCGGGACCCTTCTCCCCATAATAACCGTAATTATCCGTCTCCCAAAGGCCGAAAAGGTCGTCGTCGGTGAAAATGTCGTAAAAACGCTCATCCAAAGGGGTATTCTGCATGTCGACGGCGAGATAGAAAAAGTCCCAGATAAGATCCGAAGGTTTGAATCCGGTTTTCATAGGATCAACGAAAATCCTTCCCATAACCTCCTTGCTGTCAACATGACGGTCGAGCATCTCGCGAAATTCTTTCCTCCATGCTGAATTCTCTTGACGGACCTCATCCCAGAACCATCTATCCACCTTGGGGCTATCGGAGGAATGAGGATTGAGGAAATGCTTATCCGCCTTGGAAGCATACTCGGTAATTTCCATCTTCCGGTTATGCTCCCTCATTCCTTCGAGAAAATAGGTCATGCTCTGGATAGTACGGGGAACATCGGTGGAATGGGCAATGACCCTGGAACTCCCCTTAAAAACCTCCGGATAGTTGCGGTAGAGGCGGTCTCCGAGCTCTTTGTGCTGCTTCTTTCCAGAGGGCGTAAGCTCTCCTGCCTTGTTTTTCAAAAAAGGATATATCCCCTCGAAGCGGTCGTGAATCTCTTTGCCAAAAGGAGTCAGATTCCCGCTCTCATAAGCCTCAGTTAGGGATTTATGGACATGGTCATACTGCTTCTCTGTGAGAATGTAGCGGGCGCCGTGCCTAGTATATGTCGAAACATAGAAGGGCTTAAAGCCCTTCGGAGCTTCGCACATGTCACGGTCTGAGAAATCGTTGAAAAAATAGACTCCCCCGTATTTATTGGGGTTTGCCCTGAGCTCGGCACGGACCTCTTCTGTCGTCATTCGCTGCTGCGCACCAAGAGAAACTGCGCCAAGGGCGGCTGCTATTAGAATTAGTACTTTTTTTACCATTATATCGGAATGCATTACGAACGGATTGTCAATTGGCCTTAAAGGTAGTTATTTTTCATGAAAGAAGCCAAGCCGGACACTAAAGAATCCCAATAGATAAGGGGAAGAATTCCGCTGATTTAATTTTGTTCTCTTCAAGAAGAATTTTTACTCTTTCTGTCACATAGTGACCAATATTACCAATTATAAAAATATCAGATCCGTCCCAATCGGATCTTCTCCACTTGTTTTCTTTCATACTTCCGCCTCTTCCTGTGACAGAAAAGCCTTGATATCCCGAAATCAAGTTCCCTTTTTTGTCATATATTTCAACGGGATAGGTCTTCCATCCGGTAACATGGTTCTCTTCAAATAACTTTACTATTCTGTCAGAAATGATGAATGGATCATGGGACCATCCCCGCGCTATAATATCACGCAAATACCTACCTTGTGACTGATGACAAACAACAGGGAATGTTATCCAATCAGGATATTCTCCATACATTAAGTGCTCTTCAACATGCCTTCTGTCTGAATAATCGTTGGTATTGATAGCTTCACTAAAAATGTCAGAGCAGACAAGAAACGTATTGAAATAATACTTAACGTCAAATTTGTATAATCTCGGTGGTTCTTGAAATAACTTTTCCATAAATATCGTGCATCAATTGCTTTATCGTTCAATTGCGGAGTGATCAGAGTATTATTGCTTAAATAATCTCATAAGAGAAGGGCTCGAACTCCGCCGCATCTATTTTATTCTCTTCAAGAAGAATTTTTACTCTTTCAATTACATGATGTACTCCGTTACCAATCATAAAAATATCTGACCCATCCCATTGTGAGATCTTATATTTTCCATCTTTTGTGCATCCGCCTCTTCCTGTGACAGAAAAGCCTTGATATCCCGAAATCAAGTTCCCTTTTTTGTCATATATTTCAACGGGATAGGTCTTCCATCCGGTAACATGGTTCTCTTCCAACAGCTTCACTGTGCGATTGGAAATGATATAGGGATGAAAGGACCAAGCCATAATATCTCTCAGTTTCTTGCCGTCATCCTGATGACAGATAACAGGGAAAGTTATCCATTCGGGATACTCTCCGGACATTAAGTACTGGTCAACATTCCTTCTTTCAGAAAAGTCGTGTGTTCTGATAGCTTCTGCAAAAATGTCTGAGTAAACGGAAAACGTATTGTAATAATACTTAACGCAGAAACTGTAGAATCTCGGATTATCTTTAAATGTCTTTTCCATAAATATCGTGCATTAATGATCTAAAAAACTTGATTTGGCAAATTACAACAAATGGACAAATAGTATTCATTCAAGGGCGTCTAAAGACTCTTATCCAAGATTTTTCTTCTTCATTTAAAAGAGAAGATAATATCTTATTTTAGACCAGCTGGCAAAGAAAACAGTACAATGAGTTCTCCCACCGAAAGATTTTCCTATATCAGAAAATCCGTTTAATAATCAATTCCTGGAAGACCATATTTTGAAACTCTGGAGTCTTTTTTTAATGTTTCTGAAATCAAGAGTAGAGACTTTTTATCCCATCCGGACTTCTTTGAAAACAAAACCCATTTTTTACCATTCGTTTTTGATACTAGCCCTACAGCTTTTATCACTCCTTTTCTTTGTCTTTCATATAACATACAGTTATCATGTTTGAATTCATATCTTTTAGTCCAAAAGAATCTTTTAACAAGCACTTCTGTTGAGTTCAGCCCTACTTTTATTTGGACAGGGACGGGGGCTACGTCATACCAAAAATAAGATAATAAATAGCAAATATATCCAACGACAAAGCTTACGAGATAACTCCTTCTTTCGTCTACAATCGCAAGAATTACTATTATTATAAGCGGAATAACAAATAATAAACAAAGAATCAATATCCACCTTTTTGGTGGATATTTAATAGAAAGCGATAAAACCTCGTTCATGCCAGATCACTTTTGTTCCCAGTAAGGGTAATATATTTCAGGAATCTCATAAGTTGATTTATCCTTTTGCTCTTCTTTTTTCTCTGAGTTTGCGGTTTTTTCATTATTTGTATCATGACTTTTTTTATCTATTAAGTCTTCTGTTAAATAATATCCAGATAGCACGATCTGTCCAACAGTTGAGAAGGATTTAGATAAAGCATTCGTCCCGGTTGTTGGAATATTATTCGTAACAAAATCATTTGATTCAGAAGGGTCGGTCATTAATCCTGTTATTACTAATGCCACACCTATACCTAAAGACGAAGCGCCCTCAACCGCTAAAAACCCTACAAATGGAGCCGCTCCTCCTGATGTTCCAGCAGTGAGAAGACTTGCACCAATTAGGGACCCTGCACCAGTAGCCATAGCCTCCCCTCCCTTTATCAACATTTTGCAATCAATCATCCCGTCCGGGTCCACCCTGTTTACCGGATTCCCGCGGCAGTAGGCGTATGGGGAGAGTCCCGGATAGTTTCCTGCCAGGGGGTCGACGGACAGCCAGGAGGCGAGGGAGGCGTCATAGCGGCGAGCGCCGAAGTCGTAGAATCTCAGTCAAAGAACGTTTGGAACTCCTTTCCGCAATAAAGATAGTCATTTTCTCCAGAAAGATGGTCGCTGTCTGGGATTAAGTATTGCTTAATAGTTACAACATATCGTGTCGGGTTGTATATGTTGTTATGAATATGGAGAATCCGCTGTAAAGTAACCCCCTCATTCCGCACCTAAGTAACCCCCTTTATCTTTTCTTTTCATCGAAATTAAGAATGCAGGCTGTAGGGAAGAAAAACCGCACTAGCCTGCATTCTCTTTATGATTTCATTCTTATGACCAGGGGGATACTTTGCATCGGAACAGGGGGTCCCACTTACAAGAGAACGAGGGGACTACCATGCGTCGGAATTTCCATTCAATAGCCCTAATTAATGTTTTACTGCCTATCAAGAACTATTTCGATTTCGACTTCTATTTTGCCTTGGAAGGATCGTCTCCGCAAAGAAGTATCAGCGAGTTCACAGATCATTCATGGTGCGAATTCCCAAGAATTATTTTTAGCAAAAAAAAATCGATACTACAAGTCTTATTAAATATACAGGAACAACAAGCATTAACAATGCTGACATTTATTATTCTGATAATCCTTCAGATCTTATTTGTAGTTTTTTGATTATTCCTAAATAATTTGAATCAGTAGTTGATAAATATCAAGCAGCCAACCGTA
>JAEEGL016402980.1_pt1 | contig 34808 bp, 31 predicted proteins | sample 9134231 | NCBI WGS metagenome assembly JAEEGL01 (sample SAMN16246548, study PRJNA631951) | gut metagenome | biome: gut microbiome; feature: rumen; material: fiber-attached | host: Bos | place: Iran: Karaj | collected 2018-10
GACCAGTGCGGTTCCGCCAACTCGTTCTCCTACAGGTCCGATGAGGGTCTGCCCATGGAGATCAGGGGACCCAACTACCCCAACTACGCAATGAACGTCGGTCACCTTTCCGGATACACCGGTATCCCGAAGGCCGCTCACGCAGCCCGTGGAGACGCATGGACCGCCAACCCGTTCATCCGTGTAGCATTCGCTGACCCCTCGCTGGTCTTCGACTTCGCGAACGTCACGAAGGAAGTTGGACGTGGTGGACTCCGCGAGTTCGTGCCCGCCGGAGAGCGCTCCGCTGTCATCAAGGCATAAGCATGCAGCAGGACGACATAGTCAAGTACCTCCCCACCTCGACGGTGGGGAAGATCGTCGCCTTCCGCGAGCAGGACGGCCGCACGTGGGCCAAGTTGGACTTCACCAACCTCTGGTACGACGTGACCCAGCTGTCCCCCTGCGATCCCGGCGAGTACAAGGCTGTGTCCGTCAAGTACCGTGAGGTCAAACAGAAGTCGCCCGAAGATCTCCTCAAAGACCTGAACAAGGAGGATGTGGACATCAGCGGCTTCTCCCCCACGGCATGAAAGCCTGAAACAAACCTCTTCCCCTTTACCATTTTTTTTATTTCTTATGTGAGAGCGGATGCTGTACGTTCCGCACACTGGACGTCCGCAATACCGTTTTATATGACCATCCCCAATCGGCGTCCATGGCTGAAATCAACATAACCAATGCCAAGACCTCGTGGATTTCCCCGATGATCTACGGCATACTGCTGATAGTGGTCGGTATCTGTATGATAGTCTTCAAGAAGGAGGCCCTCAAATGGATCCTGATCGTGACAGGCGTTATGATGGTCCTCGGAGCCTTGATCAACATCGCCTTCATGCTGAAGGAAGAGAAGGTGTTCCCGCTCCTGCCCATCATCTCCATAGTGTTGGGTGTGCTCCTTATAGTGCTGCCCAACCTCATGGCCGACGTCCTCATGGTGATCCTGGGAGTCATCCTGATCCTCTACGGAGTGCTGAACACCTTCGGTGCGATCATCAACCGTTCGGAGGACGGCATCATCGTCCTCATCGTCGGATGCGCCATAGGTGTCCTGTCCGTCGTGGCCGGAGTCTACACCCTGTTCAACCTGAACAGTTCCGCGGACATCGTCATGATCGTCATCGGTGTTCTCACCGTGTTCATCGGTGCTGTACAGACCTTCGGCGCTGTGAAGCTGTACCTGAGGTACCACTGAAACCCATTATGCCCCCAACGGGGCATCATTTTTCCATCACACAATGCGACGGCTGTCGGAGTTCACTCTTCCTTCGACATCCTTATGATGTAGGCGATCAGCTCTATGATGGCCAGAAGCAGGACCACCATGAGCACGAGATAGAGCACGTTCGATTTCATGAACGAGATGACCTTGCCCGCGGTAGGACTGACGTTGACGACGATACCGTTGGCTTCATCGAAACTTACCATCTCGTTCTGCATGGGAGGGTTGGCATCTCCGTGGGTGATGAACGTCCTGTTTTCTTTGTCGACCGATATCACGCGGTGGTAGACGTTCCCCTTGAGGCTCGGGGAGTAGAAACCTATAACGTCTCCGACCTTCACATCCTCGACAGCATCCCCCTTCAGTTTGTGGATGGCGACAAGGCTGTCGACGGGGATGGTCTCGATGTCGTATTCGGTCTGCGGTTCTCCGTCCATGGATCCCGTGACGATTATGCGGAACTCCGAGTCGAGGAGATTCGGGGATTTGTTGAAGACCATCAGCGCGGCCATTGCCGCGGCTGCGACCAGCAGAACCACCGCAACTGTCGTTATCGCCTTCGTACGGGACTTCATGATTACCACCGTTTTTTGGTATCTGGCTCATTCAATTCTTGAAGCTGTGTATGGGGGCCGGGATCCTTCCACCGCGGTCCACGAACTCGTCGCAGGAGTATCTGTTCACAGGCATGATGGGTGCATCGCCCAGCAGCCCTCCGAATTGGGCATGGTCCCCTACGCCCTTCCCTATGACAGGTATGACCCTCACGGCCGTGGTCTTCTGGTTGATCATCCCGATGGCCATCTCGTCCGCTATGATTCCGGCGATGGTGGATGCCTTGGTATCTCCCGGTATCGCTATCATGTCCAATCCGACGGAGCACACACAGGTCATAGCTTCGAGCTTCTCCAGCGTCAGTGCGCCCATCTCAGCGGCCTCTGCCATGCTGGCGTCCTCGCTGACGGGGATGAAGGCACCGCTGAGTCCTCCTACGTACGAGGATGCCATGACACCGCCCTTCTTCACCTGATCGTTGAGGATGGCCAGCGCAGCGGTGGTTCCGGGGGCCCCTACGCGCTCCAGACCCATTCCCTGAAGGATGTCCGCGATACTGTCGCCGATGGCCGGTGTGGGCGCGAGGGAAAGGTCCAGGATACCGAACGGGATCCCCAGCCTCTTGGAGGCCTCCTTTCCGACCAGCTGTCCGATCCTGGTGACCTTGAATGCCGTCTTCTTGATAGTCTCGCAGAGGACCTCGAAGTTCTCTCCTCTGACCTTCTCTACGGCGGTCTTCACGACACCGGGTCCGCTGACCCCAACGTTGAGTACAGCATCTCCCTCTATCACTCCGTGGAACGCACCCGCCATGAAGGGGTTGTCGTCCGCAGGGTTGCAGAACACGACCAGTTTCGCGCATCCGATGGAGTCGGCGTCCTTGGTGATCTCGGCGGTCTGTTTGACTATGTCTCCCATCATTCTGACGGCATCCATGTTGATGCCGACCTTGCTGCTTCCGACGCTTATGGAACTGCAGACGTAGTCCGTCTGGGAAAGTGCCAGAGGTATTGATTCGATAAGGAGTCTGTCGGCGTTTGTGATGCCTTTCATCACCAGTGCGGAGTATCCGCCTATGAAGTTCACACCGACGGTCTTGGCAGCCCTGTCGAGGGTCTTGGCGATCTTGACGAAATCCTCCTTTGTCTTGCATGCGGAGGAACCCACGATGGCGATCGGAGTCACGGACACGCGCTTGTTGACGATGGGGACTCCGAATTCCAGGCCGATTTCGTTCCCTACGGACACTAGGTCCTTGGCCAGACGTGTGATCTTCGCATAGATGTTGTCGCACAGTCTGTCCACGTCATCGGTCATGCAGTCCATGAGGTTGATCCCCATGGTGATCGTCCTGACATCCAGGTTCTCGTGCTGGATCATGTTGTTGGTCTCGCGGACCTCGTTGAGCGTGATTATCGTCATGGTATCAGATCCTGTGCATCATGTCGAAGATCTCCTCGTGCTGCGCCCTCACCGTACAGCCGATCTCCTTTCCCACAGCGGACAGTCCGTCGGTCAGGTCCCTGAATGTGCCAGTATACCTTTCCGTGTCCACGACCATCATCATGTAAAGGTTGTCGTCCGATGTGGTCTGCGTTATTTCCAGGATGTTTATCCCGTTCTTTGCGAAGAAGGTGCACACCTTAGCGATGATGCCGATGGTGTCTCTTCCCTCGATCGTGACTATGGTCTTCTGCATCCTGTCCACCTCATATCTCATCCAGGTCGGAGTCCCTCACGACCTCGATCATGCACCTGACGTCCTTGGATACTGCGGTGATCGTCCTCTTCACGTCCTCGAACGTGAGGCTGCTGGGTTCGATGTCCACGACCATGATCATGTTGATTATGTCACGCACGGTGGTCTGGGCTATGTCCAGGATGTTGATCCTGTTTTCAGCGAAGTACGTGCACACCTTCGCGATGATCCCAACGGTGTCCCTGCCGACCAGGGTTACTACTAGTTTTTCCATGTTATGCCGTCCATCCGTCCTTCGTGACCGCGTACTTCATCGAATCCACCAGTGCGATCAGTGACGCCTCTATGACGTTCGTCGATACACCTACCGTGGTCCATTTCTGCTTACCGTCGGTGGTCCTTATCATGACCCTTACCGGCGCCGCCGTCGCTGCGCGCTCGTCGAGCACGCGGACCTTATAGTCTATGAGTCTGAGCTCCCCGATCTTGGGGTAGAACTTCGACAGCGCCTTCTTGAGGGCGTTGTTTATGGCATCGACAGGTCCGTCCCCGTCCGATGCGGTGTGTTCCATGTTGCCGTTGGCGTCCACGACCTTGATGGATGCCTCCGATTTGATGCTGTTGTCGCCGATCTCGTCAATGTAGATCCTGAAGGCGGGTATGCCGAACGGTACATCCTCGAGTCCGCAGGTCTTCCTTATCAGGAGCTCCAGGCTGGCATCGGCGGCCTCGAACTGATATCCCTTCCCTTCCAGGTCCTTGATGCGCTCCAGGACCTCTCCGACCCTTTCCTCGGTGGGTTCTATGCCCATCTCGTCAAGCTTCTTGGATATGCCCGCTCTGCCGCTCATCTCCGAGATCAGGATGTTCCTGCGGTTCCCTACCGACTCCGGCGGGACATGCTCGTAGGTATGCGGGTCCTTCAGGAGGGCGTCTATGTGCATCCCTCCCTTGTGCGTGAACGACTTAGATCCCACATAGGGCATGAAGGAGTCGTGCGCCACGTTCGCTATCTCCGATACGGCATGGCTGACCTTGGTGAGTTTGGAGATGTCGGCGCCGATATCGTATCCCATCTTGAGCGTGAGGTCCGGGAGGACGGAGCACATGTTCGCATTCCCGCATCTCTCCCCGAGCCCGTTGACGGTCACCTGCACCATCCTGGCACCCGCGTCCACCGCGGCCAGCGTACAGGCCACCGCGAGATCCGAATCGTTATGGCAGTGGATGCCCAGACAGTCGCCCGTCTCCAGCAGGGTGTCCTCCACGGCATCCGATACGGCCGTGGGAAGGGAGCCGCCGTTGGTGTCGCACAGCGTCACCCATTCCGCTCCCGCCTCCCTTGCGGTCCTGGCCACCTTCAGCGCATAGGTCCTGTCGGATGCGTATCCGTCGAAGTAGTGCTCCGCATCGAATATGACCTTCTTCCCGTTCTTCACGAGATACTCTATGCTGTCCCTGATGAGCTCGATGTTCTCTTCCTCGGTGATCCTCAGTACCTCGGTGACATGGAAGTCCCATGCCTTCCCGAAGATGCACACCCATTCGGTCCTGGCCTCCAGGAGGGCTTTCAGACCTGCGTCGTCAGCGGCGGCCACTCCGGGTTTGCGGGTGCTGCCGAAGGCCACCATCTTGGAATGTGCCAGTTCGATCTCGGACGAGAACAGGCTCCTGTCCGTGGGATTGGATGCGGGCATCCCTCCCTCGATGAAATCCACGCCCAGGTCGTCGAGTCTTGCGATTATCTCCCTCTTGTCCTCCAGGGACAGGGTGATGCCCTCCATCTGCGCTCCGTCGCGCAGCGTGGTGTCGAATACCGTTATGTCGGTCATCTCTTCCCTGACCTCGCATCCATTATCGCCAGCAGGTCGCTGAGGATGGCCGATGCGGTCTCCCTCCTTCCTGCGCCGCGTCCGGATACGGACACCGGTCCCGCCAGATCGGTGTTGATGACGGCCTTGTTCTTGGTGCCGGATATGCTGAGCGGATGGCCTTTGGGCACCAGTCTCGGAGCGACCTCGAGCTTGTCCGGGGAGACCTCCACTATGAGTCTGATGACCATCCCGTTCTCGGACGCGATGGATATGGCGTCCTGGGTGATGTGTCTGATCCCGGTGATGTCCACGTCCTTTATCGTGACGTCCCTTCCGAATATGGAGTTGGCGAGGATGACGGCCTTGGAGGCGCTGTCCAGACCGTCCACGTCGTTGGTGGGGTCGGTCTCGGCGTATCCGAGCTGCTGGGCCTCCTTGAGGGCCTGCTCGAAGGGCATACCTCCGTCCATCCTGCTGAGTATGAAGTTGCATGTCCCGTTCAGGATCCCCTGGATGGACTTGATCCTCTGTCCTCCCAGGTCGTTCCTGCACAGGTTGATTATGGGCATGGCGCCTCCGACCGAGCCTTCGAAGCGGAGCATGCATCCGTTCCTCTCGGCTATCTCGTTCAGCTCCGAGAAGTGCAGTGCCAGCGGACCCTTGTTGACCGTTATGACGTCCTTCCCGTGCTCCAGCGCCCACTTGATGTTCCTGTATCCGTCGCCGCCGTCCACGAGATTGGTGGGGGTGCATTCCACAAGAACGTCGAAGTCCACCATCTGCATGAGCTCGATCGTGGACTTCCCGTTCCTGAGGTCGTGGCCGCAGAGCTTCTGGGTCGCCTTGTTGCCCAGAGCACAGAGTCCGCAGATCTCCTTGGTGTCAACGATATAGCTCTTGGAATCGCAGACGCCCACGACGCTCAGCAGTTCGCTGTACCTCTGCTGGACATAGGGTTTCTTGATCAGCACCGTCTCCAGGAATCCCTGGCCGACGGTCCCGAATCCGGAGATGAAGACCTTCATCACTCCACCCCCCTTATGAACGTGTATCCTTTCGACCTGCACTGTTCGGACATCGATGCGCTGAGGGTGTCCAGGTCCTCCTCGCTCTTGACGCTCGCGGACACCAGCGCGGTGTTGTTGCCGGACGACCTGGAGGATATCCTGATGTCGCAGGTCTCGATACCCACTTTCGCCCTGGCCTTGTCCATCATCTCGTCCATGGCGGCCGCGTTGACGTCGCCGATGATCATGAATGCCGTGTTATGGAGGTCCACAACGGAACCTATCGTGGCCACGATGACATCCTTCGATATCCAGATCTTCTTCAGCGTCTCGATGAGATCGGGGTCGATGTCGAAGGTGAGATCCACCGAAATCCTTCCGCTGATGGTCTGATCACGGCTGTGGACGACGCCTATGATGTTGGCGTTTACCGTGGACATGGGCTCTAACGCTGCTACCAGCTGACCGGGTACATCGCGGACGTAGATGTTTGCGGTTACTAACATTCTTCACCTTCCTGCGCGCACATGCGTTTCATCCTATAAATAAAGGCGAGGGTCATCGGAAGTCTCCTGACCGTCCTCCAATATCTCCTGCCTCTTGAACGGGTCGCGGTACAGGATGTATAAGATCCAGTCGCGCAGAGGGACCTGGTGGGCATAGGTGGGTGTGAAGAAGTCCCTCACGCTGCCCAGGAACATCAGGACGATCACCGCCAGCATGACCACGACGAGGATCCATGACGGATACAGCACCATCCTCAGGGGTATGAGCGTCATCAGACTGCTCTCGGTGATGCACATCAGTATGACGTAGTTGCATGATGTGCGGACCATCGATGCCCAGGCCATCTTCAGACCGGAGGACATCTTGAATACCGCCATGAGGTGGAAGATGTACTGTCCGAACATGAAACCCGTAAGTACGACGGCCAGCAGACCCGTGCTCCAGTTCATCTCGTCCCTGAGGGACGGCAGGTTGTCGAACAGCCTCAGGAGATAGAGCGTGGCCACCAGAAGGCTCACGAATTCGATGATGTAGAGGATGGGCGGCACCTTCTTCTTCTTGTCGATCTTCCTGAAGCTGGCGAAGAAGTCGTGACCTATGATCTTGAACTGGGCTCCGGATTCGACGGCGCTGTCCCTGATCCAATACACTGCGGTGTTGGTGGTATGCTCGGCCGTGGAGAAGGCCTTCTTGAGTCCGCGCCAGATAGCCGCGCCGATCCTGCCTATTACACCCATCTTCGCGGACAACGTTTTATAGACTTAATTAGGTTTTTCCTGCCATGGACCGCAGTGCCCTGCTCCTCAAGATAAGGCGCGACATAGACCGTCGCAACAAGACGGATATGAAGCTCTATCCGTGGATGGTGTTTGCGGTACTGACCCTGTACACCTTCGTCGCCTTCTACAGGGGGCTGTTCTTCGACGACGACCTGGAGATCCGCTCGTTCAGTATAGTTGTGGTGGGTTCCGGACTCGTACTGGCGATCATGTACGTCATGGCGACCAGGGTCAACAAGCACAACAAGAGGGATGCCGCCCTCATGACGGATGTATGCGACCTTCTGGATGACATCGTCACCGAGGAATCCGACAGGGCATACATAGGCAAGATGAGGGATCAGATACCGGAGACGGCGAAGCAGTCAGTCCTGTTCATACTGTTCTTCGCCACCCTGTTCCCGGCGGCGTTCGGCGCGCTGATATATGCGCTCGGACTCGGTCCCGATCCGGACAACCTGGCACTTAATCTGATCATGGTATCCTTCGTCCTCGGACTGATCATAATCCTGATCAACATCAACTTCCCCAGGGTCCATGAGAAGAGGTTCATCAGATTCTCCGATACGGCGGTAGACCTGTTCGCCTCCCTCGGGGTGGCGGTCAAGGGTTACGGGAGGGTCATCGGCGGGAGGAACATCTATTTCCTCGTCCTCCTGAGCATAGTCACGTTGGGCGTGTTCATCGTCGTATGGCTGTGCATCTCGATGTGGGATTTCAACAGGCACATCGACGAGCAGTGGAATTTCGAGGACAACGTCCTGGAGGCCATGAAGCTCCTGGTACTCAGGGGCCCCGGCTTCGGATTGCCCTCTCCAGACGGCCAGATGCAGGATAGTTGAGGGTACCCTAAATTCTCCTTATCTCACAGGCTTTTATAGGAATTAATTCCATATCATATTCAGAGGAATTGCTATGTTGGTATCTACTAAAGGACGTTATGCGCTGAGGATGATCCTCCAGCTAGCAGAGAACCCGGGAAAACCCGTTAGGATCAAAGAGGTCGCGAGCTGCCAGGACATCTCCCCCAAGTATCTTGAGCAGATCATGATCGTACTGAAGAGTTCCGGATTCGTGGACTCTATGCGCGGCCCCAGGGGCGGATACATCCTGGCGAAGGATCCGGCGGAGATAACCGTCGGTTCGATCATAAGGGCGATGGAGGGCAACCTGTCCATCGAATGCGTCGTATCGGGAGGGGCCAGCTGCGAAAGGTCCTCGACATGCAAGACGCACATGCTGTGGAACATGATCGATAAGGCCGTCTCGGACATCGTGGACACCGTTACCCTCAAGGACATGGTGGAGTGGGGTCCCGACGGCGGTCCGATCAAGATCGCGTGATCCGATGGATCCTGCGATACAGGCGGCTCTGGCCGAACATCCATGCTACGACGAGGCGGCGCATCGCAGGTTCGCAAGGATGCACCTGCCCGTCGCGCCGAGGTGCAACATACAGTGCAATTACTGCAACCGTAAGTACGACTGCAGCAACGAGTCCCGTCCCGGCGTGACCAGCGAGGTGCTTACGCCGGAACAGGCCGCGGACAAGGTCGCCTTTGTCTATTCTCAGATCCCCGAACTGAAGGTCATCGGCATCGCCGGTCCCGGGGACCCGATGGCAAACGAGTCCACGTTCGAGACCATAGAAGCGGTGCACAGGAGGTTCCCGGAGCTTACCATGTGCATCTCCACCAACGGTCTGGCACTTCCAGGGAACGCCAAGAGGCTGTACGACCTCGGTGTGAGGTTCGTCACCATCACGATGAACGCCGTGGACCCTGCGGTGGGCGAGAGGATATACGCTTTCGTCACGAAGGACGGCAAGGCCCTGAAGGGACGGGAAGCGGCAGAGTACCTCATAGCCCAGCAGAAGAAAGGGCTGGACGAGTGCGTATCGCTGGGGATGGTGGTGAAGATCAACATCGTGATGGTCCCCGGGGTCAATGACAGACACATCCCCGATCTGGTAAGGTACGTCAAGTCCAGAGGAGCATACACGGTCAACATCCTCCCGCTCATACCCGTGGAGGGCACAGCGTTCGAGGGGATGGAGGCTCCCACCCCCGAGATGAGGAAGAGGCTCATGGACCTCTGCGGGGACATGGGCATCAAGGTCATGAGGCACTGCAAGCAATGCCGTGCGGATGCGATAGGCAAGCTGGGCGACGACAGGTCCGCCGAGTTCGCCGGATGCGGATCGTGCCGTACCGCTGAGCAGCGTCCGATACTGCTCGGGGAGCTCCGCGACGTGATGGCGGTGGCGACCGACGACGGCGTGAACGTCAACCGCGGTTTCGGCAACGCATCGGAGTTCAGATTCTATTCCCTTAAGGACGGGAAGGAGATCGGACGGGTGTCCGTGGACCTCTCCGGAGGCGTGGCGGGAAAGAGCCACAGGGACCATATCGCATCGGTGCTCATGTCCCTTAACGCCCCGAAGTACATCGCCGTATCGGAGATAGGCCACTACCCGGAGGAACTGATCGCGGGTCAGGGGATCAGACTCATCGTGTCCAAGGAACGGATCGCCGACATCTTGGCCCGTATCGAGTGATTCATTCCTCGGACGGGCCCTGTTCCTTCTCCTCTTCCGGATGGGCCTCGTTGTACCTCTTCACGGCCTCTGCGTCCGGCCTTCCGAGGGTATGGGCGACAGCGGTCAGGAAGGTCGTGGCCATGGCCATGATGATGACCGTCATCATGAAACCGGTATCAAGGGATTCGGCGACGGTATGGACTCCGTCGCTCACGAACGTTATGATGCTGTCGATGAGGTTGTCCGTGGCGGATATCTCGATCGGGGTGTGGTCCTTGCCCGCATCCACTATGTTGCTGATGTATGCGCCGACCACCGCGTTACCGGTCAGGATACCCATCATGCGTATCGCCATGAGGTTGCCCGTGTGCTGTCCCATGTGCTCCCACGGGAACACCGTCTGAAGGCTGCACAGGATCTCCGTGACGATGCATCCGAGTCCCATACCGAAGACGAACAGGGATATGGCCAGACCGAGGATGCTCTTATCCGCGATGAGGTTGGTGAGCATCAGGCCCACGGTGACGATCGAGGATCCGACCAGGATCCACGGCATGGCACCGGTCCTGAACACGAACTTCCCTCCGACCATGGATGTAATCGCAGCTCCGGCGATCATCACTATGAACATCGAGCTGGCCTTGTAGATGTCGAACTCGTAGTACGTGAGATAGAGCTTGAAGAAGTACTGGATGAGTCCCAGTCCGCAGAGGCTGAACATGAACATAAGGAAGATCATCTTCTTCTCGAACGGCGGGAGGTTGACCGCTATGATGGGGTCGCTGGACTTGCTGCAGTGCATCAGCAGGAGCACCACGGATGCGATGATGACCAGCACGAACGCCAGGGACTGGAAGCTGATCAGGTCGATGTCCACGTTCACCAGCTGGGTGTACAGTGCAGCCAGTCCGTACACGGCGGCGGCCAGTACCATACCGACCATGTCCGTGTTCCTGTCGGATACCTCGTGTTCGGGCAGCGTCCACCAGGCGAGAAGGAATCCTGCGAGCATGGTGGCCGACAGGAAAATGAATCCGGATCTCCAGCCGAAATGGTCGGCCAGGAAGTAACCCGTGGCGGTACCGAACAGGGAACCGAAGGCGAAGGCCGCGGTCATGAGCTCGTGGCATTTCCCCCTCTTGTCGGGAGCGTAGTACTTCCCTACTGCGGAGAACGCCATTCCCAGGACGAGTCCGGCCCCGGTACCCTGTATGACCCTTGTGATGATGGCCATCTCGACGGTCACGGAGACCATGCAGAGCATCGAACCGATGATGTAGACGAACGGTGCGAACGCCAGGACCTTCTTGGCACCGATACGGTCAGTGAGCTTACCGGCGAACGGGATCATGGCGACCTCGGCCACGATGTATGCCGGCACGATGTAGTCTATGTTGGAGGAGGGGGGCAGGTCTCCCAGCGACCATGCCATTCCGAACCTCATGAACATCCAACCGGCCGCCGATGCGAGGACGCACATGGCGATACCCCACATCCCTGCCGCACGTTTGAATTCGTCCTTGTTCATGCCGAGGATCATATTATCCTCCTCCAGATGAGGATCGGGAGTATGATCGATATGGCGATGCCCGCAACGGCCACGATCTTGTAGCCGGTGGCGATGCTGTATTCCTCGCCCTCATCCTCGGCGATGGCCGAGTCCACGTACGTGTATATGCGGTTGCATGAGGCCCTGATGGTGCCGCTGTCGCTGGACAGATCCATGACGTCTATGTCGTTCCATCCCGCAACGGTCAGGGTGACGATCAGAGCGGCCTTCTCCTCCGTGTTGAGGATGTAATCCGGCATGAGATTGACGATCCTGGTGAAATCGGCCGTATAAGCTCCTTTGGACAGGCGCACGGATTTCTCCGGGGCGTCCACGGAGACTATGTTGGTGTACTCGTACCCTCTGGCATCAGTTATCGGACCGGCGGTGGTATGCAGAAGGAACGAAATGTCCGAGAGTTCCGAACTGGTCAGGGAGTAGATGGTCTCCACCAGGTCGATGTTCCTCCCCCTGTTCTCCAGGAGCTTGAGGACGAGTTCGGGTAGTTTTATGCTCTCTCCGTTCTCCGCCATGGAGTCCAATGCCCTCTTCCCTAAGCTGTCCGCCAGGTCGGTGGAGACGACGGCGGAGTCGATGTGCATGTTCAGGACGGGGTCCATCGTCCACGAGTCCTCATCCGAGAGGACCTGCAGGTTATCGGAAGTGATGCTGAACTTCAGGTGCAGATAGATGTCGTTGCTCACGGAAACGTCATCATGGTCGACGGTGAGGGCCACTATCTCTCCGTCATCGTCCTTCTCCGGGGTGACGAAGATGTCATGGCGCTCGTTCTCCAGCAGTTTCACCCTGACGGATGCATCCGTTCTCGTGAGTTTGCCGGTCTCGAGGTCGATAAACGACACGGAGGTGGCATCGATGTAGAGTTTCAGTTCGATGAACAGGCTCTTATCCGTTTCGGGAGCGGTGGATTCGTTGAAGATCCTGTAGAACAGGTCCCTTCCGGACTCCCCGGACTTGGCCTCGTATGTCCCTTCCTCAGGGAAGGGGCCATTCCCGTCGATCGCCAGACGGAGTTCGAAATATCCTGTGAGGTAGTCCGTGATGATCAGTTCCCTGTCGTCTCCCCCGGTGTTCCTTGTCAGTGCGAATTCCGATTTCGCGTAAGGTGCTGTGGTTATCGTGTACCCCGGCAGCTTGTCGGAAAGGTACATCTCCACGAGTTCGGTGAGGGTCTTTCCGGTGAGCTCCTCCAAGAACGTGTCAATGTTGGACAGATCCATGCCGAAATGGTTGCCGTATTTGTATTCGCGTGTGCCGGTATCTGCCGATGATTCATCGACCATGCATGTGCCAGCTGTAACGATCAAGACGGAAATCAGGACAGCGACGACAGGAACTGCCTTGGAGGACATGCCCGTCCTCACGTTATCTTTATATTTAACGTGTGTTGGAACGTTCCTGTACCAGCGGGTCCGAATGGCGGACAATATGGCCGCATTCTTGCGGTACTGTCGGCGTGTCATGTGTCGCTGACGGTATCGATCCGAGAACGCGTGATATGGGCCTTCGGCTTCGGGTAATGATGAAAAAGTATGGCGCCGAGAGGGAGATTTGAACTCCCGAGGTGATCCACCACGAACTTTCCAGGCTCGCGCCTTACCGGGCTGGGCCATCTCGGCTTGAGCCACCCTATCTGCTACATGTTTAAAAAAGTTTGGTGGATGGGATGTGCCCGATACAGGGCCATCCGAACAACGCATCCAAATGTCTGGCACAATCAGTTCCAGGTGAAATCCGAGACGGTGTCGTCGATGACCGGGCGGGCCTTCCTGGCCCTGTTCACGACCTCCTCGTCGTGGAAGAAAACCGTCACGCCCTCGACCTCGGATATGATGGCCTGCGAACCGTCCGGATTGATGACCCTGGACCCTGCGAAGAACTCCATACCGTCATAGGTGCCTATGTTGTTGACGAACACAAGGTACGAAGTGTTCTCAAGGGCCCTGGCCGGGAGGATGCGCTCGAATGCCTGTCTGGAGGTGATGGGCGATGCGGAGATCACGATGTTGACGGTCGACCCGTCCATCGTGCAGCTCTTCAGCTGTTCCGGGAAGAACACGTCATAACAGGTGCACAGACCGAACCGGACGCCCTTGAAGTCGAAGGTGAAGGGCGACCTGCCGGATTTGAAGCGTTCCTTCTCCGCGAACGGCGGGAAGCTGGGAAGGTGGATCTTCCTGTATGTCCTGACGGTGTCGGATATGACGTATGCGGAATTGAAAGTCCCCTCTTCGGTATACTCGGGACCCCCGACGACTATGCAGATGCCCTCGTCCTTGGTGATCGCCAGAAGTCTGTCCAGAGCGTTCCTCATCCCCTCGGGATCGTCCTTCTTCGAGAAGTATCCGGTGAGGAACATCTCGGGGAAGACATACACCTCGGCATTGCAGTTGAGGCATTTCATGATCTTCGAAACGTTCTCATCGACGGAGTCCGTGGATGTGGCGATCTGGCAGAGGGCTATGCGCATGCGGGTGGATGCACATTTCGTGATATAACTTGCTCTCTGCTGTCGGAGTCCCCCGGCCATCCGAGGCCTTTGTGTGCACATCCGTTCCCGACCCCGGCGCCCGATTGCTAGCGTATTTACATATGGATTGCCATTCGGAAGGTATGTCAGCAGACAGGCTCCCCCGCACGACCGAGGACGATGCCGTAGAACTCCGCGGTTTCATAAGAAGGTACGTGGAAGACAGCGGATCCAAGGGTGTAGTAGTAGGGCTCAGCGGAGGCATCGACTCCGCGGTAGTGGTCAAACTGGCCGTGGATGCCCTTGGACCGGAGAAAGTGCATGCGATATTCATGCCGTCGGACGTCACGCCGAAGCAGGATTACGAATGCGTGGAGGGGCTGGCCAAGGATTGGGGCATCGATCTGGAGATCATCAACATCCAGTCGGCGGCAGATGCATTCGCGGATCTGCTGGGCGGTGAGCTGACACCGCTCGAGAGAGGCAACATCACCGCCAGGTGCAGGATGACCATCCTGTACGCCAGGGCGAAGAGCCTGGGCAGTATAGTCCTGGGGACCTCCAACCAGAGCGAGTACATGATGGGATACTTCACCAAGTACGGTGACGGAGGTTCGGATGCCGCACCGATCGTCGGACTGTACAAGACCAACGTCCGCCACCTTGCAAGGATAATCGGCGTCCCTGAGGATATCATCTCGAAGCCTCCGTCGGCCGGACTCTGGGAGGGACAGACCGACGAAGGGGAGATGGGCATCACATACGCCGAATTGGACCATGTCCTGCATGCCATAGAGAACGGCTGGACGGATGCGGAGATCGCGGCCGATGTTGGTGTCGATACGGTACGTGTCTCGGAGATCAGGGAGCGCGTCAGGGCGATGGCCCACAAGCGCGTGCCGGCTGCCAGGCCTGGGAAGACGTACTGACACCAAGCGCGAATCGTTAAATATATGGTCTGTATAATCGGGCATGTTGCTCCTGTGGTGTAGCGGCCAATCATGAAGCCCTCTCGAGGCTTCAACACGGGTTCGAATCCCGTCGGGAGCACTATTCTTTCTCAAACATTCAGGATTCGGGCCTCGCCATCGATGCCGATCCGTCTTCCGATGGGCATACAGAATGATTGTGCCAGATGCTCGTTCATTTCGATTTTGGCTTGACGTCGCAGCCGCGGGTTCCGCGGGCCTTCGGTGCAGGAAGGGATTCGCACATCTCCTCCACGACCTCCCTCAGAAGGACGGGGTCGTACGGTTCCGGGACGAGGATCATCTCTCCTCCGCCGTCATAAGGGAATGCCGACGGACAGTCCTTCAGTATGGTCGCCGACACCTTCGTGATCTTCAGGAGCAGACGGTCGTCATAGATCCCGCCGAACAGCTTACCGTCCATGTAGAGCAGGTACTCTCCCATCATCCTGCGGCAGGTGATCCCGGGGAGGGCCGACATGACCCTCTCCAGAGCTTCCGGGGTCGAAGGCATCTTCAGTCCAAGGGTTCGCCGGTGAACCATCTGCCGCAGTACGGGCATCTGGCGTCCGTTCCCCTGAATTCGAAGGACGCTCCGCAGTATTCGCATACCGCGTGGTGGATATCCAATGTGGACGTCCTTCTGACCCTGTCCTCCTGGTCGACGTAGGCATAACCGGGAAGCCAGCCGTTCTGAAGGAGCGTGCGGACGTCCTTCCTCGTCTCCTCCTGCGATTTGCCGAGGGTGTCCGAGAGGATATCGATGGTGATGGATTCGGTCCCGCTGACGACGACGGCGATACGGGACAGTTTCTTCTTCTCGGCATACTGGATCCACATGATGGGGATCCCGTAGAAACCGGATACGCAGAACAGGATGCCCAGCGACATCAGGACGATCCAGTACCATCCCTTTGTGAGATTGATCGCTCCGAAGACGATCATCGGTATGCCGACGACGAAGAGTATCGTCCAGGTGAATGCTATGCGGAAATATTTGTCGGCCAAAGCTATGATCCCGACTGCTGCCATAGGGATGTAATCGAAAGGGTCGGATATATCGGTTGCTGTCCCCCGTCGACAGACGGAAGCCTTGTGCAATCCGCGGGAAGAGTGCCGCCGCTGCGGAAAGACGGCGACACGGTCAAATCTTTATCGTTCCACATCTTTTCGGCCTGTATGCGTATCCCGCTGCGCTGTATGACGGCCGTTGCGGTCGTATTGCTGCTCACGGTCCTGTTCCCGATACACGTCACGGACGCATCGGATGCGACCGGCCTGGAGCATTCCGATGAATATTACTACAACCAGATGGGCGACAACGACCGTGCTCTGTACAGGGCGATATATGCCGCCGCCGTGAACTTTGAAACCGATATTGATTCCGGATACACGGATTGGGACGTGGGGACGGACAGCAGGAGAGGCCTCTACGTTCTGGAATGTGTGAGATTCGACCATCCGGAGCTGTTCCATCTCATGAATCTCCTCAGTTACTACAGGGACGGGAGGATCACCCTCAGCTTCTCCATGAACGAGTCGGAGTACAGGGATGCGAAGGAGGACATCGACGATTACATCTCGACATTGGGGATCTCCGGAGCCACCCGCAAGGCGCTGGTGGACAGCATCAACGCAGCGATAGTCAACAACACTGTCTATGACGATGCTGCGGCAGCATACAGCGGGGACGATCATCATCTGTACTACTATGCGCACTGCATCGAAGGCGTTTTCCTGGAGAACAAGGCGGTGTGCGAGGGATACGGACTGGCGTTCAAGTATCTCTGCGACATGTATTCGATACCCTGCATATGCGTCGAGGGCCATACGGACGAAGGGGAGGACCACGGACATCTTTGGAACTACGTGCAGATGGGATCTAAATGGTACGCCATGGACGTCACATGGAACGACAACGGATACAACACCTCGGCCTACTCGCTGGTGGGATCCGATACCCTGTGCGGAAGTCCTCCCAAGGTGTTCAAGACCACGCACATCAACGGAAAGGTCACCGAATACTTCGCTGTGCCAGCGATAGAGAATGAGAAGTATCTGGTCCCCATCGGCGACGAGAGTTGGTTCGATTACAGCTATCCTTACGAGCAGCACCCGTTCACCTATTACCGCGACAAACTGACGGCCAACGGTCAGAAGGCGTACGACTCCATCGTGAAGGGGGTCGTCGGATACTATGACGAGGTCATGACCGGGGTCATCGGTGACGAATATGCCTTCTACGATGCGATCACGGCGATCAGACTGGACAGGCAGGACCTCTTCTGTATGGATGTAAGTTCCACAATCTACTATCCTTCCTCCGGAAAGGTCGAATTGGGTTACGCGATGTCGGAGACAGAGTACAGAGAACTGCGCGATGACACGCTCGAGTCGCTCATACCGCTGGGGAAGGAACTGATGGGCATTTCTACGGTATACGATAGGGTGCTGACCATCCATGATTACATAGTCTTGCACACCAAGTATCAGAAGACTGATCATGCCTGGGACATATACGGGTGCCTTTCGGACGGCAGGTGTGTCTGCGAGGGATACTCCCGCACCTTCCAGTATGTCTGTGCGCAGTACGGTATCGACGTGATATGCGTCAGGGGAACGGGCAACACCAGCGACGGTTCCGAGAATCACATGTGGAACCTGGTCCACATGAACGACGGCAGATGGTATTCCATGGATGTCACCTGGGACGACCCCCTGGTAGATGGTTCGGATTCCGGAGAGGTGTACTACGACTACTACCTGGTGGGTACGGAGACCAAGAACTCGGACGGCATGAAATTCTCGGAGTCGCACGTACCGGTTATGGCGCCGGAGGACGGCAAGACGCACGTCTTCGACAATTCCATCCTTCCGGAGGCCTATGCAAGGGACTACTTCATCAGACCGGAGTATCCAGATGAATTCATCATAGCATCGACCGTAACGGAAACCGACGGTGTATACACTGCCACCGTGGGGATCACCGATCTGCAGAACATCGCCGTATACATGCAGGGCAATGGCACTGCGGTGGTTATGTTCGGCGAGGGCATCGGGACCAAGATAGGCGTGTCCGCTTCGGATCTGGACGACCTTATAGAGTATATGGGCGACTATTTCCTCACGGAGTTCTCCTTCGTCTCCAAGGTGGAGACGGGCAAGGTCAAGATAGGTCCGCTGGAGGTTGACAACGACATATACACGTTCGGGATGACGGACGGTACCGGAGAGGTGAAGCAGTCGGATATCTCCTCGGGATTCAGGATGATCATGTACGTTCCGTATTCCCCAGGAGCGTTGGATTTCATCCATTCACTGATCAAATCGTGGGATGCGGAGAATCTGAAGCCCGTGAGCGGCAGTGCTTATGATAGTGGTTTTGTCTCCTTCACGTCAGAGGATACGGAAGCAGGCTATGTCGTCGGGAGCACTCCGGTGAAAGGCGTGACGGCCTTCATGGTCATCATGGTACTGGCACTGCTGATTTTGGTGGTAATCCTGCTGATCAGGCGCCGTCGCAGGAAGAAGCGTATGAAGGCGAACAGGGCCGTTCGGAAGAAGGCCTGATACGGTATCATCCCGATTTGCGGTATGGGGAAACAGAAGTGCGCGCCCCGAAGGGCGGCGCATAAAGGTTTGCGGCACAGTCGAATCAGTTCGAGATGATGCTCTTGAGGAATCTCCTCTCCTCAGGAGATACCTTGCCGTCGCATGCGCTGAGCAGTATGCCCGTGATCAGGATCTTTGCGGCAGTCTCCCTGTCCACGCTGCTCAGCAGGTCCCTCGCGATATCCGTCGCCTTCCTCTGAAGGTCCGCTGCCTGCGATACGGTCAGGCCTCCGACGAAACCGCTTGCGTATGCGTAGTCCACGTCCTCCTTCTTGAGTACGATCGAGAATATGGGCGCCGTGAGGTCGAACTCTTCTTTGGTCAATACGCCGTCGGCTGAGACGGACCACATCATGAATATCGTGAACGATGCGAACTGGGGCCCATCCAGTTTGTCCATGAGTTCCCTTACGGTCGCCATGCACTTCATCGTGGCCGTTTCCTTGCCTAACGCCTCGAACCTGTCGATCATCGTGTCGAAGTCCATTTTCCCGGAGTCGGAAGTACCGAATCCGGCGGATTTTCCGACATCGGAAGATGTGGTCGAATATCCCTTCGCATTTTCATTCTTGTTCTTCTTGAATAATCCCATGTTCTTTCTCCCGAATAATGATGAGATATCATGGTTTTGTAACATATAATCGTTGGCGCCGAAGCATCGTATCCTACGGGTCGGATGGGGGCCCGGGTCCCGACGGGAACCGTTGATGGATGGTAATGGATATCCAACGTCTTCCGGATTGCATCTGTCCAGATGCCTATGTTCCAGATAAAATGATTTAAATATATTTGAAATCGATTTCATATTGACTTAGTATAAGTCAAAGGATGATAGAATGGGACTCTTTGACAAGTTGTTTAAGAAGAAAAAGAAGAAGGGTGAGGCCAAGGCCCCCGAGGCTGCGCCCGCAGTGAAGGAGGAACCTTTGCCCACCGAGCCTGTTCCGAGAGCATTCGCTCTTGCCAGAAAGGCAAACAAAGATTTCGTTGCCGCAGGCAAGTACAACGAGAAGAGGTCGGGCATATTCGCTGCCCAGCTCGACGAGCTCGAGGCATCGGACGCATCTGACGATGCGAAGCTGATCGGCATATCTCAGATAAGGGGCGGAATGCTCCTCGCGAGTATGGCCACCGCGACCACCCAGTGACGCCTGAGCAAGGTCCATCCAGGGCAGCACAATGCTGCCTGGACATCTTTTTCCAACGGTCGGCCGGTCTGATGGCCGGCATCACCGTTTCTTAAATTCTCTAAATTCGCATCTTATTCGGGCACTGCCCTTCTGAGCGGAAGCACCGACGACCCGACGGAACCGCCGAGTTCCATGTGTGCGGTGAAATCCAGAGCGATCACGTCCATCCCTCTGCCGGACAGTTCAGATACGATACGGGACGGGTCCGCGCGGTCGGAGTACCCTATGACGAACGTCCTCTCATCGAGCGACAGTCCGTCGGTGAGATAGGATTTGGCTTCCTCCGTCGAGACGTCTATGATATCCCAGCTCTTCATGTAGGACGGAAGTTCCCTGACGATCTCCCTGCAGACCAGGGCCAGTCCCGGTCTAGGGACGCAGAGCACCTGACCAAGGAATTCGATATCGTCGGGAAGCTCTATCGCCCTCACATCATGGAATGCGAACGTGTTCCTCATCCATCTGAAGCCCTCGCGGTTAGTTCCGAGACCGTTGGTGTGCAGACCGATGACCATCCTCTCGTCCAGCTGCAGTATGTCCCTGGCATCCAGCGCAGGGTAGTCCGCGGGAGTTCCCGTCAGCGGGCAGTGCGGGGTGGAATACCAGCATACGTTGTCATCCAACGACTTCCCCTGGAGTATGCCGTACAGTCCGAGGATGTCGGTCTTCCTTCCGGGGGTGTTGAGTTCGAATTCGATGAGGTCATTGGCGACGATGCAGACGTTGTCCCTTGGGAAGAGCTGGTTGAGGCCGACGTCGATACCGGCCTGACCGTACGAGTCCCTCAATGCGTCAGCGGTGAGGATCCGCGGTCTCAGGACGTCCGAACCGAAGTCTCCGATGACCTTCGTGAGATCCTCGTTCTCCCTTCCTAGGATGTCCGTGAGCCTCTCTCCGTTCATGGACATCTCCGACCACTGTACGCCGTTACCGGCACCTATTCCGTTGGCGGCGCCCACGACACATTGTCCTAAGCGTCCGTACGCGTTGGTGATACAGACCGAGGCCTTGGGATCGGCTTTCTTCATGCACATGTTCCGAGGATGGCCGTACGCCTATATATAATCGCCGTTAAATGAAGATTATCAACATGTGCCAGACAATTCAAAATCGAAATGGTGCCATCGCAACGGGGATCTTTTCGTACGGCCGTTTGCAGCAGTCTTCCCCCGACGCTTTTACGTTATGTTTATAATCCCGCGCGATTATGTATGTTCGGGATGCATAATGGACTCTGAGAGAATCGACTGGTTCTCGGAGTGCGGGGTCGGACGTAAGAGCAGGAAGGGTTTCCTGAGCCGTATTAGAGCCTCGCATCTGAGGAGAAAGGCACGTAAGAAAAGCGGAATGGACCCTACCGAACTGGTGCAGAAGCACAATGCCGTATTCGGGATAGACAGTTGTGAACCGACTGCGGCGATGCGTTACGACCTGAGGAAGAAGCCCGTGGAGAGTACGGTGGACCCGGTCCTGCTGGATTTCAAACCGACGGAACCGGAGAACAGTCAGGTCGTCACATCGGGATACATCGGTTCGATCACCTCGACCGCACCGACGGTCCCCACCGGGGAACTGGAGGTGAAGACCAACGTCAGTTACGATTCCGACGTGCCGATCGGGACCGAGAGGAAGGAGGCCCCCGGAACGGCCGACGATTACTTCAAGGACATCGGTCAGAAATACTTCGAGGATACTGAAGAGGAGACGACCGAGGACTGCGGGTCCGACCCATTATGCACCGATGAGGATATGGGAGCAGAGGCGGCCGAATTCGACGACGCCAGGAAAGAGGACATCGCCCAGTATGTGGAGGAGGAGATGGTCCGTGAGACCAGGCAGACCTCCATCGACGATCCCATATTCGACGAGGATTGCGCATACGTAACGGCAGAACCCTCGATCGTCAGACAGGAGAGGTTCGATGTGGAGTTCGAACCCGCGAAGGAGCCCTCCGAAGCGAGTGCAACGGTGCCCGAGACCGATGAGGTCGCGGGATTCCTCGCTGCACCGGCAGAGACTGCAGGCATCCCGGCCCCCGCAGCGGTCCCGGCCATAGGCGCACCGGCAACGAGGCATATGATCGGAGCTCCCGGACAGTCCGTATCATATTCACATATCAGAGACATCAATGCCGCCAACCTTTCGGCAGGCAGATACGGTACCGCGGAGGCGGAATCGTTCGAATCCCAGATCGCAGCCGTCGAGGCATCCGGTGCATCCTATGAGGTAGCATCGATCCAGATCGCACAGATCATCGGCGGAATGCTGATCGCATCCCGCATCGCTGCCAACGCTGCAGTTCCGGAAACGGCCGAGGCCGAGCCGGCGGCAGAAGAAACCATCCAGTACCCGAGCGGAATGTTCGCATTCGCCAGGGACATCAACTCATCCAACGCGGAAGCAGGCTCATACAGCCAGGCCGAGGCGGAATCCTTCGAATCACAGATCGCTGCGGTGGAGTCATCCGCAGTGTCCTATGAGGCAGCACAGGTTCAGATCGCACAGATCATCGGAGGCATGCTCAGGGCGGCCAGGCCCCATCCGGATTCGGCCGTTACCGAGTCCGCCGAGGATGTGCCAGTCGTGACAGAGCAGCCTGTCGTGGAGGACCTCGGATCCATCTTCGTATTCGCCAGGGCCAAGAACGCTTCCAATGTCGAGGCGGGAAGGTACGGAGCATCTCAGGCATCCGCCTTCGAGGCGCAGATCCTGGAGGTCGAGGCTTCGTCCGCGCCTTCCGATATCAGGTCGGCACAGGTCGCTCAGATCATCGGAGGCATGCTCATCGCATCAATGACCTCCGCCAACGCGGTCAGGTCCGAGACTGTTGAGGAGGTATCCGTCGAAGAGGAAGAGGCCGCCGAGGCAGATCGCACAGATGTCTTCGCATTCGCAAGGGACAGGAACGCTTCCAATGTCGAGGCGGGAATGTACAGCGAGTCGGAGGCGGCACTGTTCGAATCCCAGATTGCGGCAGTCGAGGCATCCGGAGCATCCTACGAGGAAGCATCCATCCAGATCGCACAGGTCATCGGAGGCATGCTGATCGCCGCCAGGACGGCCATAAATGCGGTCATGCCCGAGGTCACCGAGGCTGCAGAGGAAGTTCCTGAGGTCATCGAAGTGCCTGCAGAGGCGGACTTCGGTTACCTCTACACCAACGCCAGGAGCATCAACTCTTCCAACGCGGAAGCGGGAAGGTACGGTGCATCCCAGGCATCAGCATTCGAATCCCAGATCGCAGCAGTCGAGGCATCCGGTGCATCCTACGAGGATGCATCCATCCAGATCGCACAGATCATCGGAGGCATGCTGATCGCCGCCAGGACGGCCGTCAATGCCGTCATGCCCGAGGTCATTGAGGCAGCTGAGGAAGTTCCCGAGGCAGTTGAAGAACCCATCGTGGAGTCAGCAGAGAAGGGTATGGCACCCGTCTTCGCATTCGCCAGGGACAGGAACGCTTACAATGTCGAGGCGGGAATGTATGGTGCATCTCAGGCATCCGCATTCGAATCCCAGATCGCTTCTGTGGAGGCATCCTGCGAATCCTCCGATGTCAGGTCGGCACAGGTCGCACAGATCATCGGAGGCATGCTGATTGCCGTCAGGACCGGAGCGAACGCCGTCAGGCCAGAGGTCCCTGAGGTAGCAGAGGAAGTTCCCGAGACTGTCGTAGAGACCGTCGAAGAGATCGTTGAAGTGCCCGCCGAAGAGACCATCGAAGAGGACGTCGACACGCCTGTTCAGACGGATGTGCCAGAGGGGGCCGTTCCCAAGTCATCGGGAGTGTCCTTCCACTTCGGTCAATCCGCATACAGGTCCGCGGTGCGCGGTACCGTCGTGCGCTTCGTATTCGGCTCGGCATCCGACTGAAAACCCCAAGGGCGGTGCGTCCGCCCCACTCTCTTTTATATTAACATGGTATCACCCCACCATGGAAGAGCAAGCCCTGGATATCGCCCGCATCATGCTGATGCTTGCGGTCGTCTTCATTCTCTCGAAGACCATGTCCCGTGTCGTATCCAGGTTCGGACTCCCTGGATTGATCGGCGAGATCATACTGGGAGTCGTGATTGCAAACCTGATCGTCGGCGATTTCGATATGGCCGGCGCTTTGGATCTGAAAGAAGGAAGCAGCGGATACGGGATCCTCGAGGTGTTCTCGGAGCTCGGAGTGGTCTTCCTGCTCTTCATGGTGGGTCTGGAGACCCGTGTGAGCGACCTGACGTCCGTCGGTAAGGCCGCGTTCCTGGTGGCGCTCATGGGTGTCGTTGTCCCGTTCATAGTGGGATACGCGTACGTCACGGTCGTGGACGGCGACCTTTACCACTCCATGTTCATGGGAGCCGCGATGGTGGCCACCAGTGTAGGTATCACCGCCCGTGTGATCAAGGACATGGGTCTGATGGATGTCAAGGAGTCGCGCATCATCATCGGTGCGGCGGTCATCGACGATATCCTGGGAATGATCGTCCTGGCCATCGTCAGCGGTATGGCCAAGACCGGAGAGATCGACATCGTCAACGTCCTCGAGGTCACGGCAATCGCAGTGGGATTTGTACTGTTGGTGCTGTTCATCGCCGGAAAGATCGTTCCCCTGGTCCACAAGAAATGGGTGGAATACAACGCCTCCAAGATGCAGGAGGATCCGGAGTATCTGCCCTTCCGTTTCAACATGTTCATCATAGCGATCGCAGTCTGTCTGGTGTTCGCCTATTTCGCCGACGCCGTCGGTCTGGCCACGATCATCGGTTCGTTCCTCGGCGGTATGCTCTTCGCCGAGTACGCATGGGAATGGAAGCTCGAGGAGAAGTTCGAGGACCTGTCCATGTTCTTCGTGTCGTTCTTCTTCGTATACGTGGGAACCAAGGTGGACCTCTCGATATTCTTCGAGAAGCCGGAACTGCTGCTGACCGCAGGCATCGTCATCGTTCTGGCCTGTCTCACGAAGTTCGTCGGATGCGCATTCGGTGCGAAGATCGCGGAACCCCACATGGAGAAGTCCTCGCTCAACATCATCGGATGCGGAATGATGCCCAGGGGAGAGGTCGGAATCATCGTCGCCCTCATCGGTACCAAGATCCCGCTGGATGAGGGACCCGCCGTCAGCCCGGAGATGTACGCGATCATCGTCCTGATGTGCATCGCCACGACCATCATCGCCCCGCCGATACTGTCCATCCTCTACCGCAAGAAGTACAAGACGGACTTCGTGGTGTCGGATCAGGACAAGCTCTGAGAAACCGATCGAAACGGTCGATAAGGGCAGGATCGTTCCGTTGCGGAATGCAGAAGGAATCTTCGTATGCCGTTCAGTTGACGGGGACGAAGATGGTCAGCAGAACGACGACCACGACGACAGCGATAGCGAAACCGATGACTGCCTTGGGAGAGATCTTCAATGCCTTGTCGGTGTCCTCAGAGTCGAAGTATCTCATGAGTCCCGCGGATTGGGAGAAGCCTCCGCCTTCGTTCTTCTTTGCCATGTTCCACCCTATTTTCTGTTCTATATAAAAAGGCTTGTACGTTCCCCGATACGATAACGACAGGCCTTTTCATGGAAGATGCTGCATTCTGGCTATTGTCCGGAGCGACCCAATTATATAGATTGAGGGGTTATACGGGCCCGATTAGTATGCACTGGGCAGATGTAATCGCGAAGGATATCGCATCCAAATGCGAGAAACCGTTGATCGCCACGGGAATTAGCCCGTCCGGCGAGATACATGTGGGCAGCCTCAGGGAAGCGATCACGGGAGAATCCGTGCGCAGCGCCCTCGAGAACCTGGGAAAGGAAGTCAGACTCATTTATCTCGTGGATTCGTTCGATCCTCTGAGGAAGAGGTACGAATTCCTCCCCGAGGAGTACGAGAAGTACGTGAACAAGCCCCTATGCGACATCCCCTGCGTATGCGGTAAGCACAAGAGCTACGCCCATCACTATGTCGAGCCCTTCATCGAAGCGATGACCCAGATAGGCGTCAAATGCGAGGTGTACTATGTCCACGAGCTCTACAGGCAGGGCAAGTTCGCCGACGCGACCGACAAGGCGTTCAAGAGACGCGAGAAGGCCATGGAGATCCTTAACAAGATCACCGGAAGGGAGATGAAACCCGACTGGGCCCCGTTCAACCCCCTCTGCGAGAAGTGCGGACGCTTCACCGACCCCATCCTCGATACGTACGAGTACCCGACCGTAGAATACCAGTGCAAATGCGGTCACCACGGAAAGGCGGACATCACCAAGGGCGAGGGAAAGCTCCCCTGGAGGCTGGAGTGGCCGGCCAAATGGAAACTGTTCGGAACATCGGTCGAACCCTTCGGAAAGGACCATGCCGCAGCCGGCGGTTCATACGACTCCGGAGAGGTGCTCGTGAAGGAGATCTTCGACGGCGAGCCTCCCTACCCGATCCCCTATGAGTTCGTCCAGTTCAAGAGCAAGGGACAGGTCCAGCAGATGCATAAGTCCAAGGGATCCGTCGTCACCGGACTGAACGCCATCAACATGAACCCGCCCGAGGTCGTGAAATACATGTTCCTCAGGGTCAACCCCCAGAAATCCATCGATTACGATTACACCGACGGTATGCCCATCATATGCGACGAGTACGACCGCATGGAGCGTCTCAACTACTCAGGGGAGTACACCGAGGTGGAGGAGAACTCCGTCCGTGCATATCAGATCTCCAAGAACAACAAGCTGCCTCCGAAACAGCCGGTCCAGGTGCCCTACGGACATCTCGTCAACCTCGTGCAGATGACGGAGGACATGGACGGTGTGTTCGAGATCCTCAGGCGCACGGGATACCTCGAGGGCGCCACCGAAGAGGACCTTGCGGCCATCAGGAAGAGGGCGGAGACCGCAAAGTACTGGCTCGACATGGGATATGCCGACAGCAAGTACCGCTTCTCCGTATCCAAGACACTCCCCGCTGTGGAGCTCACGGCCGATGAGAAGGCATTTCTCAGGGACCTCTCCTCCAAGATGGAGTCATCCCCGTGGGATGCCGAGGCCATCGGTCAGACGATATCCGATGCGGGCAAGGCATCGCCGATCGGCAACAAGGGTGCGTTCAGGACACTGTACCGCATCCTGATCTCCCAGGACAGGGGACCCAGGCTGGGGAACTTCCTCGCCAGCATGGATAAGGCCTTCGTCATCGGAAGGATCTCGGAAGCGGCCCAGTAAAGGGCCCTTCCTTCACATTTTCTTCTAAATTTCTTCATTTTTCAGGTACCAAAAGGGGCCTGATGCAATGGGTTATATAGTTGGATGATATATCCATCCATAGAGAGGTTTCAGGCGTACGTTCCTCCTAGTGCTTCGCACAACATAGTATCATCCTCTACACTCATTGTGCGCCTGAAGCCGAAACGACTTCCCCGGTCGGAATGGGGATCCGGCCGGTGCCTTTTTCTTCAATAATACTCAAAAAACGGCAATTATTAACATATTATTCGTAATTCGTACATTCATTTAAATACTTAATACGAATAAGAAAGGTTGGTACCTGGCGCGCGGCAAGTTTTACCATCGTTTCAACTTGTCCTCAACAATATCTATCTATCCAACCAAAAACGTGCTGGGTACCGTCCGTCGGCGTTTTGTCCCTCCGTTCATCATTCTAATATACTGGCGGATTCATCCATCCATATAATCCGGGCGGTGGTACAGACGAACATCCTGCGCTTGATGAAGAAGGTACATTGGCTGCTGATAGCGGTCATGGCCCTGCTGATCACCGCACAGGTGTGGTTCGACCTCGAGATCCCGGGATACATGTCGAGGATCACAGTCCTTCTCAGCGACGGGAGCGATGCCGAGGAGATCATGAAGGAGGGTCTGTCCATGATCCTCTGTTCGGTCGGCAGCGTGGTGTGTTCGATAGCCGCCGGAGGCATCGCGGCATACGTGGCGGCACAGTTCGCCAACATCCTGCGCAGGAAGCAGTTCACCAGGGTACAGTCGTTCTCGCCCGAGGAGATGAGCAGGTTCGATATCTACAGTCTCATCACGCGTTCCACCAACGACGTCACCCAGGTCCAGCTGGCGGTCGCCAGGACCTCGCAGCTGATCGTCAAGGTCCCGGTCATGGTCTACATCGCGCTCACCAAGGTCGCCACGGGAAGCATGGAATGGACCGGGGTCACCGCCATAGGGATAACGGCGATCATAATCGTCCAGATCTTCATGCTCAGTTACGTCATCCCCCGCTACAGGAAGGTCCAGGGATACACGGATTCCATGAACCGCACCGTCCGCGAAGGATTGACCGGGGTACGCGTGATCAGGGCATTCAACGCGGAGAGGTATCAGAACCGTAAGGCGGACGAGGCGAACGACGAGCTCACCAGCAACAACCTCTACGCCCTCCGTCTCATGGCATTCACCAGCCCCTTCAACGGAGTCGTACAGAACATACTGACGGTGGCCATATACGTGATAGGCGCCAACCTGATCCTGGCAGCGGCATCGCCGGACGACGGGCTGTACACCTTCTCCAACATGGTCGTCTACTCCTCCTACATCATGTACGTGGTGTCATCTTTCATACTGCTGGCTCATATCGCTTTGGGTCTCCCCAGGGCAATAGTCAGCGCCCGCCGTATATCGGAGGTCATCGATACGCCCATATCGGTCGGGAACGGGGAGAGGACGGACGTCCCTCCGTCGGACGTGTGCATATCCTTCAAGGATGTATCGTTCGCATACCCTCACAGCGCGGACGACACGCTCACGGGGATATCGTTCGACGTCCGCCGCGGAGAGACCGTAGCCATAGTGGGACAGACAGGTTCAGGAAAGACGTCCCTGGTGAATCTCATTCCGCGTCTGTTCGACGCCACATCAGGAACCGTGGAGATAGACGGCGTGGACGTCAGGGAATACGATCTGGAGGCTTTGCGTTCCAAGATAGGCTATGCCACCCAGAGACCCGTCCTGTTCTCGGGAACCCTCAGGTTCAACATAGGGTACGGGAGCGAGAGGTCGGATGCTGAGATCGAGGAGGCGGCACGCATCGCCTGCATGGACAGATATCTGGAGGACCATGAAGGCCTGGATACGCAGATACAGCAGAGGGGCGCCAATCTGTCCGGGGGACAGAAGCAGCGCGTCTCCATCGCCCGTGCGGTATGCAAGCGTCCGGAGATATACATCTTCGACGACACATTCTCCGCACTGGATTTCAGTACGGATGCGCAGGTGCGCAGGAACCTGGCCGAGACGACGGAGGGTTCCGTATCGATAATAGTCTCCCAGCGGATCGGCACCGTGTCCGATGCCGACAGGATAATCGTAATCGCGGACGGGAGGATGGCCGGGCAGGGTACGCACAGCGAACTGCTGGAAAACTGCCCCATATACCGCGAGATGGCCGAGCTCCAGGGATGTGCGGAGGCGGTAAGATGATGTCATCCGCAGGGAAGAGGGCGAAGGCCGAGGACTTCACGGGTACCTGGAAGAACATCCTGCGCTACATCAAGCGGTACAGATACGTGTTCGTCATAGCTGTGATACTGTCCGCGGTAAGTTCGGTGCTGGCACTGTTGGGTCCGTACTGCATCAGCGATATGACCGACCTCATAAAGGACGGCATAGAGAACGAGATGGACATGGACGGTGTGAAACGTCTGGCCATCATCCTCCTGTGCATATATCTTGCAAGCGGGGTGGTCCATTTCATACAGAGCTTCATGATGGCCACGGTATCCCAGCGTTCCGCCCAGATGTTCCGCAGGGACATAGCGTCGAAGTTCAACAGGATCCCGCTGAGCTATTTCGACAGATCGTCCAAAGGGGACGTGATGAGCCGCGTCACCAACGACGTGGATACGCTGGGCAACTCCATGAACCAATGCATAGGCAGCGTCGTCAGTGCGGCGACCACCATGGTCGGTGCGCTGATCCTGATGCTGTTCATGAACCTGCAGCTGACCGCACTGACGGTAGCGGTGGCCGTCGTTGGATTCATCCTGGTCAAGTTCGTCGCCAGACGTACCCAGGTCTACTTCAAGTCGCAGCAGAAGAACCTCGGAGCCATGAACGGTCTCGTGGAGGAGCAGTATTCCGGACACACGGCGGTGACGGTATACGCGGGACAGAGGGAGGCGCTGGAAAGGTTCGACGGTATCAACGACGAACTCGCCCATTCGGCTTTCAGATCGCAGTTCCTGGGAGGCATCTCCGCCCATCTCAGCGGACTCATCAGCAACACAGGATATGTGCTCGTGTGCGTCACCGGTGCATTCCTCTACATGGACGGGGCGATATCATTCGGAGTCATCGTCGCCTTCATGATCTTCGTCAAGATGTTCACCGGGGCCTTCTCGCAGATGTCGTATGCCGTCGTCACCATGCAGACGGTCGCCGCGGCCGCCGAGAGAGTGTTCACGTTCCTCGGATACGACGAGATCCCTCCGGAGGAGGACGACCCTACGGTCGGACGTGCGGAAGGAAGTGTGGAGTTCAGGGATGTCTGCTTCGGATACGAACCCGGCAGGGAGGTGATCCACGGATTCTCTGCGAAGGTGGAACCGGGACAGAAGGTAGCCATAGTGGGTCCGACGGGTGCGGGGAAGACCACCCTGATCAATCTGCTCATGAGGTTCTACGACCTCGATTCGGGGACCATAACGATCGACGGCATTCCGATCACGGATATGTCCCGTTCCCAGGTCAGGTCACTGTTCGGTATGGTGCTGCAGGAGAGTTGGCTGTTCGAGGGGACCCTTAGGGAGAACATCGTCCTCAACAGGGAGGGCATCACCGACGAGAGACTCGACGAGGTATGCGGCGCGGTAGGTCTGGCACATTTTGTATCATCCCTCCCGGACGGATATGACACCATGGTGAAGGACGACGATTCGATGTCCGCCGGTCAGAGGCAGCAGATCGCCATCGCCAGGGCGATGATCGGCGACCCCTCGATGATCATACTCGATGAGGCGACCAGTTCGGTCGATCCGCTCACGGAGAAGCTCATCCAGAAGGCCACGGACAGGATCATGGAGGGAAGGACGTCGTTCGTCATCGCGCACCGTCTGTCAACAATTGAGGATGCGGACCTCATCATCGTGGTCAGGGACGGAAGGATCGCGGAGACCGGTACGCACAGGTCGCTCTTGGAGAAGGGCGGGTTCTACAGACAGCTCTTCGACAGTCAGTTCAGCGTCATCGGCGATTGACGGCGAGGCCATCGATCAGACGTTCCGCGGCAGCATCCGAAGGAATCGATTTTCGCTGTTCCTTAATTTTCCTATTAATACGATAGGTTATAAACCCCGTACATCGATTCCCTTTCGGTGATCTGATGAAGGACCTCACTAATGCGGAGAGACTGGAAGCGGTTGTGAAAGGCGAGCAGATAGACAGATGTCCGGTGCATGACCTTGCGTGCATTACCATCTCTAAGGTTATGGGATATCAGTGGAAGGACGTGAGGTTCGAGCCGGAGAAGTGTGCCAAGATCACTAACGAGTACAACAAGCTCTCCGGAAGCGATTTCTGCTTCGGCATGCTGGAGACGCCGGCGATGTTCATGGATCTGGGGATGGAGGTGTCCTCCCCGGACGACAACTACGGGAACGTCCTCGCGCCCTACTTCAAGACGCCGGAGGATGTGGACAAGCTGCCGATGTACGACCCTATGAATCCCAAGGAGTCCAAATGGGCGAGGAAGGGGATCATCGACAAGGTCATCGAGTACAGGAAGGTCAACGATACGGGAGCGCTCACCAGCGGATGGAGCTGGGGAGTCATCACCACCGCAGGATTCCTCCTGGGGGTGGAGAACCTGATGATGTACACCATGACCGAACCGGATATCGTACTCAAGGCCACTGAGAAGGCGAAGTTCCTCGTGGACGGTGTGATGAGGGCAGGCCAGGAGGGAGGAGAGGTCATATGGCTTCCGGATCCTACCGCATCCGGTTCCCTGATGGACATAAACACCTTCCGCGATTTCGTCGTATGTCCGACCAGTGACGTGGTCAACGGGTGGAAGAGGGACTTCCATGTACCGGTGATCTATCACGTGTGCGGAGATACCCTCCCGATCATGCCCGCCATCCCCTCGACGGGCATAGACATCCTGTCGGCGGACCATGCGATCAGTCTCAAGTCCGCAAGGGAGGTCGTGGGAAGCACCATATGCCTCATGGGTAACGTGGACCCCATAACGGTGATGTGGAACGGCACGCCGGAGAGGATCAGGGAGGAATCCCTGAGATGCATCGACGAGGCCGGAGCGGACGGGAGGTTCATCCTGTCGGCGGGCTGCGAGGTGCCGAAGGACACGCCGATCCAGAACATCCAGGCACTGGTGATGGCCGCAAAGTCCTACAAATTCTGAGATCCCGGGGTCCGGGATGCCCGGACCCATCGGGACCGTAAGGTTTCCGAGGATGCCCGAAGGCATCCTCCGTCAGATAAGACCCAGATCGCCCAGTTTGTCGGGCAGGTACTTATCGGTGACGTAGTCCAGACCGTATTTGGCCAGGGCCTGCTGTTCCGATTTCCTGCCCATCTTGAGCATGGTCTGTATCTCCGAGATCCAGAACTCGTCCTTGAACCTCGGGTCCGCGAGTTCTGCGTTGAGGGCCCCGATGTCCTTCTCCGACAGCTTGTCCGTGGGCAGGTCGTAGTTCAGGATGTCCGAGGCCGTGACGCCTATGAACTGGGCCGCAGGCGTCGCGAGGTATTCGGAGATGTGGGCGGTCTTGATGGCGCCGTATGCGACTGAGGCGTGGATACGGAACGACCACGGGTCACCGTCGGTAAAGACGATGGCGGGGATGTTGTATTCCTCGTTCAGTCTCTTGATCAGACGTCTCGTGCTCCTTGCGGGCTGACCGCTCAGGTGGACCAGGATACAGTTGTGCTTCTCGCAGAAACCGTTCTCGATCAGCCTGGCGTACATACCTCCTGTCTCTATCGCCATGACGAACTTGGCGTCGGTGGGGTCGATCTTGAAGATATCGTTCTCCACGTTGTAGGGGACGGCGAATCCAGCTTCGGAGACGTCGTCCATGCAGTGGATGCTCTTCATGCCCTTCCTGGTCTGGGTGGTGAACGTGACGTTTCCGTATACGTGTGCACCGCTCTCCTCGGGACGGAGCTTGAAGTCCTCCCTCATGCACTTGGAGATGACCTCGAGGTCCTCGGCAAGGAGGTTGCTCTCGTCCTGGGAGTGGAACTTCGCCTTTCCCCATCCCTCGGAGATGTAGTACATCTCCCTTAAGGTGGACGACTTGTGCTCCTCGATCTGCTCCTTGATGAAATCGCAGGTGTAGACCGTCCTGAGCATCATGTGCGCGGCGTTCAGGTTCTTGAGGGACCTGACGGTCTGCATGTTGCCGTATTTCCATACGTTGGTGTTCGAATTGAACTCTATGTTCTTCTTGGACCTGAGGGGGAGGCTCATCTCGGGGACCTCTCCCGCGTCCATCTGATTGTAAAGCTGACCGACGATCGACGTGAGGTTGCCGACGGTCTTGGTGTCTCTTTCATTCATCGTCAAGGTTCTCGACCTCCTCTGTATCGTCGTCATCGTCCTCCACGAGGTCCGATTCGTATTCCACTATGTCCATGCCTTTGATTCCCCAGTCTCCGGGGAGTGCGTCGGCGCCCATCACTATGACGGGGTTGATACCGGAGATGTAGACGTCACCTTCCGAGAAGGTGTCCGCCATCTCTCCTGACAGTACGAACTTGATGGATGTGTGCTTGGACGGTTCGAGGTTGTCGATCTCCCAGGCCGCCTTGCCCTCGTCGTTGATCTCGACGAAGTGGCCGTCCTGGGCGATGTCTATCCGGTTCACCGCCTCCAGCGGAAGCTGTGCATGCAGCCTGAGCGAACGTTCCTGCCTCGTGTAGTTGTACACGGTGTACGTGATGGTCCTCTTGGTGGACTTCTTCTCCTTCTCCACGGTAGGCTCCACCCAGATGACGTTCATTATCTTGGAGATGGTGCTGTCGAGGTCGGGTACGGGCTTGTCCAGGTACTCCGCCGACTTCTTCGCGATCAGAGGGAGGATGTCCTGTACGATCTCGAACTTCGCCCTGGTCTTCTTCCTCCTCTCGTCCTTGTTGAGGTGGCTCTTGAGGTTCCTGGCGCACAGTCTGAGCGCCAGATTGATCTCGTTCGATATCTCCTCGAAATCGGCCACTGCCTCCTTGCCCTCGGAGGTGAACGGTACCTTGGTGGATGCGATGTGTACCAGGATGATGGCCGGTCCGAACGGGATGCCCTTTCCTCCCCTCTGTTCGAGTCCGTATCTCCTCCAGTCCATGTTGGCTACCGCCTTGGTGATGGCGCAGGCCCCGGGCTGGTAGAGGAGCGGGACGCGGTTTGCGAAACGCAGGATGGTGACGGGCCCGTCCGCGGGGATGTCCCCTCCGTAGACGATTCCGGCCTCGATGATGAAGGGGTTGCCGTTCACCGATCTTGGTGCCCTGGTGACCGGGGGTGCGTAGTAATCGGGGCGCATACCGTCGAGGACGTGCATGAGACCCTTCTTGATCAGGGTGTCCCCGATGGGCGACAGACAGTCGGTGGGAGGCGCCATGATCTTGGTAGTGCCGATGGCCTTGACGATCTCCTTGCACTGGTCCCTGTCAAGCGCGGAGGGCTTGGTGTCCCCTTTGACCCCTGCTTTCCTGAGGATGTCGTCGGCGACCCTGGTGGTGACCCTGGAGAAATCGTTGGTGAGGAAGGCTCTGACGGTCTTCTGCGCCGATCTCTGTGCGTATTTCTGGAACTCTCCTATCTCCATACCCTCCGGGTGGGGCTTGATCTCCTTGGACTTCACCGGCATTATGTCGGTGGCCCTCTCGA
>JAEEGL011108000.1_pt1 | contig 34805 bp, 18 predicted proteins | sample 9134231 | NCBI WGS metagenome assembly JAEEGL01 (sample SAMN16246548, study PRJNA631951) | gut metagenome | biome: gut microbiome; feature: rumen; material: fiber-attached | host: Bos | place: Iran: Karaj | collected 2018-10
GGGGGAATGGACTATGGGGACGGGGTCAGCGGTTCATTTTATAACAAAATGAACCGCTGACCCCGTCCCCATAGTCCATTCCCCCGTCCCCAGAGACCATATTTTGTGCTATATTTAGATAGATAAATGGAGTGACGCTATGCAGATGGTTACAGGTGGACAAAAAAAGCTTCAGCTTGAGGAAACGGGAAAAAGAATCCTAAATGCTTCAAGAACAGAACTTTATATAGACATGAGATTTATGGGATCTGCGCTAAACAGCCTTACCTATGAAATGGATCTTTCTACAACCACGATAGGTACTGATGCTGTTAGTATCAGGTTTAATCCAGCCCATGTCCTGAGGCTTTTTGTGGAGGAGCCTGGGAAGCTTAACCGCACCTACATTCACATGCTCCTTCACTGCATTTTTATGCATATGTATACCTCGGAAAATTATAAGGATGAGAGATTATTTGATATCTGCGCCGATATTGTGGTCGAGTCAATCCTTGATAGCATGGATTATCAGTGCATCTACAGGGTATCCTCTGACTATAGGGACAGATGGTATGAGATTTTGGAAAAAGAGCTGAAGGTACTTACGGTAGAAAAGCTTTACCGCTATTTTTCTGAGGAAAATGTAATCGATATATTTGAAATAGAAAAGCTGGAGAGAGAGTTTAAACTCGATGATCACGGCTTTTGGAGTAGGCTTCAGGACGCGCCTGGGGATGAGGATAACCACGAAGATGATAAAGATAAGGACATGCCGCCTTTAGATGATATGGAAAGCCCACCCAATGGTGATGAAAATGACAATAAAAATACTAAGACCAAGTACATAAATCCCCGTCGCCTTCAGAAAATCCAGAATGCAAAAAAGGACTGGGAAAAGGAAGGAAAGCGCATTCAGACAGAAATTGAGACTATTGGGAATCTTAACAGTGACAAGCTTGGAAGACTAACCTGGCTTTTGCAGGTTCAAAATACCAGTCACACGGATTACAGAGCTTTTCTTTCGCAGTTCAAGATTTTAAGGGAAGAAGGCGGAATAGATCTGGACTCCTTTGACTATGGCATGTATTCCTTTGGTCTGGAGCATTATGGCGATATGCCCCTTATTGAGGAAAATGAGTTTCGTGAGGTCAAGAAAATACAGGAACTGGTCATAGCAATTGATACCTCGGCGTCCTGCAAGGATGTGTTAGTTCAGCGTTTTCTTAATGAAACGGCAGCCATCCTTCTTGGAAAAGAGAACTTTTTCCAGCGAATAAAGATATGCATAATTCAGTGCGATAACCAGATTCAGAGAACGGATTTTATTGAGAGCATTGATGATATGAAAAAGTATTCTTCTACGGTTCATGTGGAAGGAGGCTATGGCACAGATTTCAGGCCTGTTTTTGAGCATGTAGAGGAACTAAAGCGGCAAAAGAAATTTGAAAATCTCAAGGGACTTATATATTTCACGGACGGCTACGGAATATATCCTGATAGGCCAACAAGCTATGATACAGCCTTTATCTTTGCAGAGGATGAGGACTATGAAGATAAAGATGTTCCCGACTGGGCAATGAAACTCTTTATCTGACGCCATAAAAGTGCAAGTTAAATATACTTACCCGAGTAATATAAGTTAGAGACAGAAACGAGGAAATCATGAATATAGACAGAGCAAAAGAGGAAGTAAAAAACGCGGTCCGTACCTACCTTGAAAAGGATGATGCCGGGCAGTATGAAATACCGGTGGAAAAGCAGCGACCAATTCTTTTGATGGGTCCTCCCGGAATAGGTAAGACTGCGGTAATGGAGCAGATTGCCCATGAACTGGGGATAGGACTTGTGTCCTACACCATAACCCACCACACCAGACAAAGTGCTATCGGCCTTCCCAAGATTTCGGAAAAAGAATACGGCGGCAAAAAGTATTCTGTCACGGAATACACCATGAGTGAGATAATCGGTGCTGTCTACGAACAGATAGAGAAAACGGGAATCAAAGAGGGAATTCTTTTCCTGGATGAGATAAACTGCGTGTCAGAGACACTGGCTCCTACCATGCTGCAGTTCCTTCAGTACAAGACCTTTGGAAGTCATAAGCTGCCTGAGGGTTACATAATAGTCACAGCCGGAAATCCGCCTCAGTACAATAAATCTGTAAGAGACTTTGATATTGTTACTCTGGACCGTGTTCGTCAGATCAACATCGAAGAGGATTTTGATTCCTGGAAGGAATATGCCTACAAGGCTGGAGTTCACGGCTCAATATTGGCATACCTCGAGATAAAAAAAGACAATTTCTACAGCATAAAAACAGATGCTGATGGCAGAAGCTTTGTAACAGCAAGAGGCTGGGAGGACTTGTCAAGAGTTATTAAGGTCCATGAAAAGCTTGGAATCCAAGTAGATGAAGACCTTACTGTTCAGTACCTGCAGAATAAGGAGATTGCAAGGGATTTTGCAACCTACTATGAGCTATACTACAGATATAAAGAGCTGTACAAGATTCCTGATATTTTGGAAGGAAATTTCCCGAAGGATGTGAAGGCCATAAGAGAAGGCTCCTTTGATGAAAAGCTGAGTATTATAGGGCTTCTTACAGACAAGCTTATGGAAGAATTCAGACAATATGCAGAGAGTCAGGCTGTGCAGAAAGAGCTTTTTGCTATTGTTAAGGATATTCTTTCAGAATGCGAACACGAAAATATTGGATCCAAAGCTAAAGCCATGGAAAGTAAGCTCCTTAGCGATTTAGAAGCTGGCCTTATTTCAAGAGAAGATGAGAGAGTAAAAAGGCTTTGCATAGCAGCGCTTTTTGAATTAGAAAAGCTTCTTAAAGCTGAAGGCAAAGATTCTTCCTTCATCAAGGAGTGGTTTAACAGTAGAGAAAAGGAAAGGCAAAGTAAGGTTAAGGCAGTTGGTGAGCATCTTACTAACAGCTTTGAATTTTTAGAAAAAACCTTTGGAGATGGCGAGTCGCTATCAGGAAGCCAGGAGATGGTAATTTTTTTGACTGAGCTTTCTAAAGCCTACTACAGTCTTAAGTTTGTCAGAGAAACTGACAACGAAGCCTATTATAAATATAATAAGCTCCTTCTTTTAAACGACAGGAAAAAAGAGCTTAAGGACATAGCAGAGAGTCTTTTGCTATGATGAATAAAAGGGATGTCACAGCTGTGATATCCTTTTTTGTTGCACAAGACCGGCAAGCGAATGGATGCTTGCATACAAATTCATTTGCCGGTCGTAAGAACATGGAGCATGAAATGCGGAATGTTCGTGTGCGAAATCGAGTAGGAGTCAGCTTACTCGATTTCAAAAAAACTTTGGTTGACGTAATTTCATGCATAGTGTATATTGGCATTAACACGGAAAACGTTTTCCAAAAGGAGAGGCTATGAACTTAGGTGCAATTTATCACAGAATGTCAGAAGAATACTGCTATCCACTTGATGAGGAGCAGCTCATTATCAACATTAAAACAGGTTATGACGTTGATAAGGTTTTCATTATTTACGCAGACCCTTATGAAGCAGGAATAATGGGCGGAAACGAGCATTGGAGCGGCAAAAAGGAAGAAATCTGTTTTAAGAAAAGACTCAAAAACCACATTTGGTGGACCACCACTCTTCGTCCACAGTACAAGAGATGCAAGTATTATTTTGAACTTCAAAGTGGTGATGAAACTATCTTCTTTTTTGAGGACGGCTTTTATTCAGAAGAGGAGATGAATCAGGAAGGAAAAACGCTTTCTTACTTCATCATGCCTTGGATGAACCCTGCCGATGTCTGCAGGACGCCTTCCTGGGTAAATGATACGGTGTGGTATCAGATTTTTCCTGAGAGATTTTGTAATGGTGATCCGTCCACAGATCCTGAAAATGTTCTTCCCTGGCAGAATGGCAAAGTAGACTTTGGGGATTACTACGGCGGCGACATAAGAGGAATAAGAGATAAAATTCCATATCTTAAGGACCTTGGCATTACCGGAATATATCTTAATCCGATTTTTGAAGCCAACAGTAATCACAAGTACAACACCAGAGATTACAAAAAGGTGGATCCACACTTTGGTACCAATGATGATCTGAAAATGCTGGTTAAAGAAGCTCATGAAGCAGGAATTAAGGTTATGCTGGATGCTGTTTTTAACCACACGGGCATTGATCATCCTATGTGGATCGACGTCCTGGAAAAGGGACAGGCATCCGAATACGCTGACTGGTACATGATAAATAAGTGGCCGGTTGAGGGCGATAACGACACGAGAGATGGAAGATATTATTCCTTTGCCTTTGCCAGGTATATGCCAAAGCTAAACACCAACAACCCAAAGGTGCAGCAGTATCTTCTTGATATCATAGGCTTTTGGATTGATACCTTTGATATTGACGGACTTCGCTTCGATGTAGGAAATGAGGTGTCCCATTCCTTTTTGAAGGCTATCAGATATATGACAAGTCATAAAAAGAAAGACTTTTATCTTCTTGGAGAAATATGGCACGACTCTATTTCCTGGCTTCTTGGAGATGAATATGACTCAGTCATGAATTATCCGCTTACCACTGCCATAGCGGATTTCTGGGTATATAAAAACAGAGGAAGAGATTCCTTTGAATATGATATAAACCGCTGCTTTACCATGTACTACTCTCAGGTAAATGATGTTCTGTTTAACCTCCTGGACTCTCATGATACCAACAGACTCATGGAAAAAGCAGGTGGCAACATAGATATCTTTTATCAGCAGCTGGCGGTTCTTTTTACAATGCCGGGAAGCCCCTGCATATATTACGGAACAGAGGTTGCCATGGAAGGAAGCTACGATCCTGACTGCAGAAGATGCATGCCATGGGATGAAATCAGCGCAGGAAAGAAGGACGAAGAAATCAGCGAAATGAAAAAACTCATTTCTCTTAGGAAAAACCTTCAGTCCTGCAAGAGCAGAAACTTCCATTTTCCAAATGATGTACCACAGCAGAGAGTTATCTCATACATAAAGATTGGCGAAAATGAAAGCCTGCAGATATATCTTAACTGTGAAGAAGAGGCGGTAAAAATTGATGTGAAGGACTTTGGAGAGGTAGTTTATTCCCGTAAATGGAGTAAGACAGAGGAAAGTGCCGGAGTCCTTGAAAGCAATGGAATATTGATCCTGAAAAAATAAACAATTTTTTTTCGTATTATAAAGAAAAAACAATTAATTGCCGAAATTATGAATAGGGGATAAACAGTCTGATAAATAATCATAAATAAACATATTAATGTGAAATATGATAAGTTTTATGATTGCGCGCCGATATACTAAAGGTATAAAGACAAGCGAATCGCAGAACTTACACAGGATTGCGAGGTGCAAAGATGTTAGAAAGAAGATCAATTAACAGAGTAGAGTTTTTGGCAAACAGTGTAGTAGTAGACAAAGAATCGTTACACAAGTATTTTGGGCAGGTAAAAAATGTAAGTCCTCTTGGAATTGCGGTTACAGTTGATGAGCATGTTCCAAACATGGTAGGGCGAGACATGATAGTAGTGGCAGAGACCATGATCATGTATGCCGAAGCTGTACGAGAGGATACAGAGGCCGCAGGCAAAAAGACAATAGCATTTAAGTCAAGAAAATTCACTCCGGATGTTCTTCAATATCTTTTTGAATCTATAGGAGATGAGGACGAAGAGTAATCAAACATTCATGTAGAGCTGTTTTAAGAGTAGGAGGCTGCCATGAAAAGAAATGAGATTGTTAACAAGAAACTGTTGTCAGCATTAACACTTGGAATTTCGGCTATGATGGCTTTGCAAACGCCTATTACGGCATATGCAAATGGAGATATCCCGGCTTCAGGCCAGGGCGGATCAGAACCTGATAACACTCAGGAGGCTACCGCAGCTGCAACTGACAATTATCAGCCTGTTACACAGGAAGCTCAGGAAGCGGCAGACGATGCTATAAATGCCTGTGTTGATAGTGATGCGCAGCAGACTCAGCAAAATCCCGAGGAGGGCGCCGCACAGCCAGCTACAGAAAGTGAAACTCAGGATGGTCAGGCGGAAGCTGAGGATTTAAGTGCAGCCAATGCCGCTCAGACAGCAGCAGATCTGATAATTGACAATGCAGATTCTACAGAAGCAGGAGCAGCTGCAAATGAGGCAATAGATAATCTTATTGATGCAGCCAAGGATGTTACTTTGGATTCTACAGATGCTGATGGAAAAGAAGTAAATTCAGCTCTTTCAGATCTTGAGAATACAGTAGATAAGATAGAGGATGTAAAAAAAGCCCTTGTAGAAGCTGATGCTGAGAATAAAAAGGCAGGAGAGGCTTACGAAAAGGTTAAAGAAGAGGCTACAGAAGCAGTAGAAGATGTTGCAGCTCTCTCAAAGACTGCAAATGACATGATAGATGAGGCAACTACTGCAGGCGAAAAGGCAACCGAACTGGTAGAAACAATTCAGACAGCAGATACCCAGGAAGATGCAGAGCAGGCTTATAAGGACCTGGAAAAGCTGGTTGATGACACAAAGTCAGATCTTGAAACAAGAAAGAAGCTCTATGAGCAGCTTGCAAAAGAATATGATGATGCTTTGAAGGAGCTTGAAAAAGCAAAAGCTGCTCTCGATGAAGCAGAAGCAAAATTTAGTAACAAGATAAATGTAGCAGAAGATATCACTGAAGCAGCCAAGATAGATGTGGAAGTGGCGCAGCAGAAGATAGAGAACCTGGATAAGGCCCTGGATGTGGTACAGGATAAGCTTTCTGATGAAAATTCAGCCAATGAACTTGCTGATTTCAAGGGCAACAACTGGAGCGGAAAGTTTGGTAATGTAGATAAGGGCAGAGCTGCAATGAAGAATGTAATTGTCAACTATTACATGAAGCAGGTTCTCGGGGTTGACATTATTGCAGAAGACGTAGATACAGACAGAGATTTTGAAGCAGTAAAGGGCGTAGATGGCCAGGAATACAATTATCATAAATTTACTTACACCTATCGCGATGAAGATGGAAATGTACAGACCGGAGTTAAATACTTTAACTGGGATTCACTATTAAAGACTTCTAGTACTGACTCGAGTAAGTTTAGAATTAATAGCGGCGATGGCATTGTGATTTTTGAAAAATCTGAAGATGAGATTAAGGCGAACGAAGTTGTAAAGGAATACTACAAGGATGATCCGGTCCTGAATAATAACAATAAATGGAAAGCTTCTGTGGCAGGAACCTTTGATGTATTCACCTATTTTGATGAAGATGGAAATAAGCAGTATCTGGTAAGAGATCAGCTGCAGAATCCTTCGGAGGGCAATACTGTTGGACTATCTGAGGATGGTTCCTATGAGACCTACAATGGACATCCGCTTACCAAGATTGTTCAGAATCAGAATAACCTTCTTCATGATGGCAACTGCTTGATAATTGGAACTGATGCCAAGATAGACAAGTATACAAGTCAGAATACTGAAGTTTACAATACGGTTATCATGAATGGAGGACAAAGGCGCTTATCTGAAGAGGTTGTAAATAAGATTGTAGCAGATAGTAAAGCCCTCAACGAGTTCATTTCTACTCAGGCAACAGATAATGATACAGCAGCTCTTATTGATAAATACGCAGGCTACAAAGAGGCAACTCTTGCTGCAGTACAGGAAGCAGATGAGGCAGTAGCTGAGGTTGAAAACCTTGCAGATGCTATTGATGATATTAAGAGCAATACCGCAAATGTTCCTAGAACCCAGATTGCAAAAGATGTTCTTGGAGTGGATGATATTGCAGGTCACTACGGACTTACTGTTTCGGAAGAGGATGCAGCAAAATTAAATACACTTACAGTGACAGAACTTGTAACAGAGCTTAATAAGCTGAAAGCAGAGGCTGACAGCAAGGCCGAAGCTGCACAGGATAAGCTTGAAGAGGTTCAGGACAAACTCACAAAGGCAACAGATGATCTGAAGGATACGATTGACAGATTAAATCCTCCGGAGACACCTACAACACCTGGAGGAAGTGGTACTCCTGATGTTCCATCACCAGGAAGCGAGACCCCAGCACCTACAAAAGAGGATACTGATGATTCAGGAGAAGATGCAAGCGGAGATGAAAGTGAGACTCCAGAGAAGCCCGAAACTCCTGTAACACCTGAGAATCCGGATGATTCAGGAGAAGATGCAAGCGGAGATGAAAGTGAGACTCCAGAGAAACCCGAAACTCCTGCAACACCTGAGAATCCGGATACACCAGATGCTCCAAGCAGGCCAGAAAAGCCGGACAATGCACCGGGTACAGATAATACTCCTTCGGAAGAAGCGGGAACAGAGGATGCAGGTACTCAGGATAATGAAAATGGTGGAACAACAGTCATTAAGAATATCGAAGATGATTTAGTTCCAACGATAGCAACCTTTGAAAATGTAAGACCAGATGACGGCGCGATTATATATACTGCAACGATAGCTCCTGATATTGTAAAGAATACGGGAACTGAGGGAACAGTTGTCGGAGATTTCGCATCTTCAGAAGTGAAAACAGAAGCACAGGAAGTTGTCTCTGTAGAAGAAAAAGAAGTTCTTTCCAGTGCTCCAACAATTACTGTTAAGGCCGCAGAAAAAACAGCAGACGTCGTAAACATTGCAGATGAAAAAGTAGCTCTTGCTGCTGCGACCGGGCAGAAGGAAGCACAGCCACAGCAGAGCAAGATGAATTGGTGGTGGCTACTGATAATTGCTATCTTTGGAGCCTTTGGCGAAAGAATGTATGAAAAGCATCTTGCCAAGGAAGAAAAGGATCAGGAAAAATAATTAAAGCTCTTAAATGAAGCACTTCCGCCAATTTTTGAGGTACTGTATACAAACAGACCAAATCTTGCACCAGTGAAGTGATCAAGTTTAAATTGAAGCTTATGGGCGACGCCGAGGGCATTTACCTTGGCGTCGTTTTCTTTGTTGCCTTCGCTGTAATAAAATCTTGCAGTATCATCTTCTTGTGGCAGATCGGAACCAGCAATTTCAAATGCATTTTTGTGCTCCTTTGAAAATCTTTCGTGATCAAAAAAGGCGCAAGAGTACAAGGTTACTAATGGCGAAGAAATTTCTATACATTCTTTTTCTTCAAAAGGCTCATTATCATGACGCTCGCCCCAGAACCCGCCTGTAGTAATATTGCGGCTTCCCATGACAAGGAAGTATTTGCTGTCTCTTTTTGTCATTCCAATAAAGGCATAGGAGCTAAGAAGGACGCAAAGTCCTGCATAATCGCCATCATTCAGATTTGAACCATCCAAAACAACGCTGCAGCTGCAACCAGGGAAAAGAGTTCTCTGAGTCAGAGTATTCTTTGCCTGAACAAGGTTACTACTTAGTTTATCTGTGGTAATAGTAACAGTTCCTTTGGCAATGTCTGCGCTTACAAGCGATAAATCAGGCTCGTGATTAAACTGCCAGCAGGATTTAAAGCCGAAGCTGTCATAGATCTTGCTTGCAACTGATATGCTCTCGCCAGCATGTGCAAAGTCATCACTATCAACTAGTGGCACGTAATTATAACCTGCCCTTAGATTCTCAATTTCGAACTCCTTAGGAATCCTATTGTCTTCACCAAAGATAGGAAAGGACACGGATTCATCACTTTTTTTATGAGTGTTGGCACTACAGTCATTTGATGAAATGCCATCCTTAAGCAAACTGGCAGATATATCTTTCCATGTGACCGTCATAAGTACCGGAATTCTTCCAACAGCGCCGCTATCCTGGAAAAGGATAGAATACCATTTGCCTGAGGGCGTATCTACAATTCCGCCCTGGGCAACGCCGCTTCCACGATAGCCTCTGTCATCATCCATAACATCTTTTCCTATATAGGGACCTTCCGGTTTGGCGGCAACGAAGCAGCTTTCTGTGCGCTTTCCTGTTGACTTTGGCATGTGGATAAAAAAGAGGTAGTATTTACCGGTTATCTTGTAAAAATGAGCTCCCTCATAGCCTAAGTAAACATCGTCAGAATCAGTTATTATAACCTTTTCAAAGCCAAAGTCATCAGGATCGGTAAGAATTAAAGGAAGGCGTTCGTCTTTTCCAGATAAAGATGCATCAGCTTTTTGCGGATGAGCAGCAAGGTAGCTTTCGTCTACGGTCGCCTTTAATTCCCTTATATGAATTTCCTTATTTCCGGAAACAATGTAAACTTTGCCGTCATCATCAAACAGGATGGAGTTATCGTGATAAAAGCCCTTTAGTGTATTGAACTTTTCCCAGTTTCCGTCTATTTTCTCTGATCTATAGATATATGTCTTATGAGTATCGTTACATACAAAGCAAACATAGAAAAATCCCTTGTGATAACGTAGAGACGCCGCCCACATTCCCTGACCGTAGATGCTTTCTTTTCCCTCAAGGCGCTGGGCATCTGTTGAATCCAGTCTGTCATATACATAGGCAGCATGCTCCCAGTTAACAAGGTCAAAGGAGCGCAGAATCTCGCAGCCTGGCATAAAATACATGGTGGTGCTGACCATGTAATAAGTATCTCCTACGCGGATTATGTCTGGGTCTGGATAATCAAGCTTTGTAATTGGATTTAACTCTGGCATATATTTTATCTCCTGATATGGTAAAACTTCTTTTGCCCCAATTATACGGGATAGAACTTTACATTTATCCCTTATTCTTGCTATTTTTTTGCTTTATGTTGCGCAGTTTATCCTGGTGGTATAAAAAACTTTGATTTAACGAGTTGATGTGTTATAGTGTTCTAGTGAAAAAGAAAATGAATCGGAGGTTTTTTCAATGCTTAAACAGGTATCAATCTATGCAGAGAACAAAAAAGGCTGCCTTCAGACTATAACAGGTCTTCTTCGTGAGAACGATATAAATATCCTGGGGTCTGTTACAAATGACTCCGCTGAGTATGGAATTATCAGAATGGTGGTGTCAGATCCGGAAAAGTGTCTGGAAGTGCTTAAGGGCGCAGGCTACATGTGCAAGACATCCAATGTACTTGCTGTAGAGTGTAAGGATGAGGTCGGAGCTTTGGATAATATCCTTAAGACTCTCAAGGATAGCCACATCAACGTGAATTACACCTACCTTTCTTTTAACAGAGCAACAGGACTTCCTATCATGGTAATGCATACTGATGAAGTAAATGCTGTTGAAAATATCCTTGTGAATAAAGGCTATAAATGCGACTGATTAAAATTAAATAAATAATTAATTCTTTATTAAATACCGCGTGAATGTTAAACAAAATAACGTTCACGCGGTATAATTATTTATAGGAAATTATCTATGTGAAAGCCTATTATTTAAGAGAAAGGGGTATTTCGAGGTGGATAAAAAGAAAACTAAAATCAATTTTTTGCAGACAATACTATTTCAGAATCTGGCGGTCAATCTTGTAATTCTTGTTGCAGTGGTGATCGTTACTATCATCCTCGTAAACTCAATGAAAGTTATGAAGAGTACTGCTGTTATGGCCAGTACAAACGAGGTTGATACAATTATTGCAGAGGAAAGACTACGTCAGAAAACACTTCTTATAGATGGAAGAGTCAGTGCTCTGATCGGAGCTTCCGGCATGGAAGGCATAGGCGATGATGTTTTGCAGGGGTATGCGGATGGCATTATCGAGGCAGAAAAAGAAATCCCAAAGATCAGAGAATATCTGAGCACGAGCCTTTTGGTTACCCAGTCCCAGGAGGGTGCAGCAGAGTTTCAAGTACTTGATAAAGCGCTGGATGCTTATCTTGCAGATGCAGATGCCATAATGAATGCAGCACTTGCTCGTGATATGAACACTATTTATTCTGTGTTTGGGGCTACCTATAACACTAACCTGGCTGCTCTTGAAGCAAGTTATGGAAACTGCGAGCAGATTATAATAGGCCTTTCTGAGGGCCTTGGTGCATATCTTCAGCTTTCTCTTAACAGCGGAACAAAAAATGCAATTATCGGAATAGTTATTATCATTCTTATTATTCTCGTAAGTGTGGTACTTGGAATGATCCGAATCAGCAACAAAATCAGTACAATTTCTGCAGAAGTTGTGGGAATGATTGACAATATCAATGCTGGAAAAGGTGATCTTACTACCAGAGTAAATACCCAGACAAAGACCGAACTTTCACTTATTGTAGATGGAATAAACCAGTTTATAGAGACCTTGCAGGGTATCATAAAGGATGTCAAAAACGGATCAGGTGTGCTTACATCATCTTCTGATGCCATGACAGAAAAGATTGCTCGTGCAAATGACAGTATTACAAATACTTCTGCAGCTCTTGAAGAACTTTCAGCCAGCATGGATACTGTATCATCAACTGCTGATCAGATTTCCGGAAGACTTGAAGAGGTTAAGACAGCTACTCGGGAAATCAGACAGGAGGCAGAAGATGGAGCTCACACAGCTGCTGATATCAAGGCAGAAGCTGATGAAATCAAGACCGGAGCCCTTAGAAAGAAAGAGAATACCGGTGCTAAGGTTGGAGAGCTTAGTCAGATCCTTGAAAAATCTGTTAAAGATAGTGAAAAGGTATCTCAGATCAACGAGCTTACATCTGTTATCCTGGATATCGCATCACAGACAAACCTCCTTGCTCTTAATGCATCAATTGAGGCAGCAAGAGCAGGAGAAGCAGGAAAAGGCTTTGCGGTTGTTGCTTCTGAGATCAGCTCCCTTGCTGAGAACAGCCGTCAGACAGCTGGAAACATCCAGATTATCAGTAACGAGGTAACAGAGGCTGTTAATACTCTTTCCAGCAATGCTATGGAAGTTATCCAGTTCATCAACGAAGTTGTTCTCGCAGATTATGACGCCTTTGTTGATACCGGTGACAAGTATGAAAATACTGCTGTTCTTATGGATGAAATCCTTGAGAAGTTCAATGATAAAGCTGATAACCTCAACAATATCATGGACAGAATGGCAGATTCTGTAGAAGCTATTACCGATTCTGTAAGAGAGAGTACTCAGGCAATCAGCCTTTCTGCCCAGAACTCCACCGAGATTGTCGGCGAGATTCAAGGAATCAGCGAATCTATGGAAGAGAACAACAAGGTTACCGAGCAGCTTAACAACAGTACTAAGAAGTTTGAGATATTGTAAATTGCGCGGCGTAGATTGTGCTGTGTAGATTGAGCAGTGTAGATTGCGCAGTGTAGATTATGCTGTGTAGATTGCGCAGTGTAGATTGTGCTGTGTAGATTGCGCAGTGTAGATTGTGCCGCGTAGATTGTGCTGTGTAGATTGTGCAGTGTAGATTGTGCTGTGTAGATTGCACACTGCAAGTTGTGTGTCGTGTGTCGGAGTTTTTTTACCACTATGGCTGGTACAGGCGGAAGAACTGCGATGAATCAATAGTGATAAGCAGAAAGTGACAAACAGGAAGTGATAAGCAGAAAGTGATAAACAGAAAGTGATAAACAGGAAGTGATAAACAGAAAGTGATGAACAGGAAGTGACAGGCACCGAGGTGAAAAATCGTACCTGTCACTTTTTTTGCGGCATATGTTAAATATAAGTCACGATGGATTGGCGGAAATTGGTAAATTTCACTTTTATTTCTAAAACGCAAAATAAAAGTTACGATAATTAAGCCTAAACCAGAAATCATCACTTTTATATTTAAAATGCTAATTATAAGTTACGAAAAAGCTGAAAAAATCACTTTTTATGGGCAGTATGCAATTTCCAAGTGATAGCTTCAGCCTTTTTTAGGCTTTCGCATCACTTATTTTTCATTGCCACCACGAAAAAAGTGAGAAAACGCCGATTTCCGTCACTTTTATTTGGTTTTTTTGATATACGAGTGAAGAATTTCTCATTGTCGCCAAATTCCATCACTTTTATTCGATGTTTTTCATATACGAGTTAATAATCGCGTAATACTCATTTTCCCATAGCGGATGATAAGAAAAATCAATAAAACTGATTAATTCCACCATGATGTAATTGTTCAAAAATGTGGTAACATAATTATTATCAACAAAAAAGAGTGATTTTATCATTTACTGCTATAAATATATCAACAAAAACGACCGATATTAATGTGTGATGATAAAATACATCAACGACACAATTATTTTTACAGAGGGGAGCAACGTTATGAAGAATCATGAGAAGTACAGACGACAGTATTTCATGCCACCAAAAGCAACCTACGACTGGGTAAAAAAAGACTACCTTGATCATCCGCCAATTTGGTGCAGTGTAGATCTTAGAGACGGGAACCAGGCACTTATTGAGCCCATGAGCCTTGATGAGAAGCTTGAATTCTTCACTATGCTTGTGAACCTCGGCTTCAAGGAGATAGAAATAGGATTCCCTGCCGCTTCCGAGACAGAGTTTGAGTTTGCAAGAACTCTTATTGAAAAGAATATGATTCCTGATGATGTTACCGTTCAGGTACTTACTCAGGCCAGAGAGCACATCATAAAGAGAACCTTTGAGGCTGTAAAGGGCGCTCCAAGGGCAATTATCCATTTGTATAATTCTACATCTGTCGCTCAGCGTGAGCAGGTATTTAAAAAAAGCAAAGAAGAAGTAAAGCAGATTGCTGTTGATGGTGCAAAGCTTCTTGATAAGCTTGCAAAAGAAACCAACGGAAACTTTTCTTTTGAGTACTCACCTGAGAGCTTCCCAGGAACAGAGGTTGACTATGCGGTAGAGGTATGCAATGCAGTTCTCGATGTGTGGAAGCCTACCAAAGATAATAAAGTTGTTATCAACATTCCTACAACTGTAGAAATTGCAATGCCACATGTATTTGCAACTCAGGTTGAATATATCAGCAAGAGCCTTAAATATCGTGACGCGGTTGTTTTATCACTTCACCCTCATAATGACAGAGGCACAGGCGTTTCAGATGCTGAACTTGGATGCCTTGCCGGAGCTGATAGAATTGAGGGAACACTTTTTGGCAATGGCGAAAGAACAGGAAATGTTGACATCGTTACTCTTGCTATCAACATGTATTCTCATGGCGTAGATCCAGGACTTGATTTTAGCCACATCATGGAGGTTGGTGAGACTTACGAAAGACTCACAAGGATGAGAATCTACGAAAGACAACCCTATGCAGGTCAGCTTGTATTCACTGCTTTTTCCGGATCTCATCAGGATGCCATCTCCAAAGGCTTTGCATGGCATGATCAGAATAAGGATAGAGGAATATGGTCAGTTCCATATCTTCCTATCGATCCTAAGGATCTTGGAAGAGAATATGATGGCGATGTCATCAGAATCAACAGCCAGTCAGGTAAGGGCGGCGTAAGCTATATCCTCAAGACAAATTATGGCATGATGGTTCCAAAGGAAATGCAGGCAGACATCAGCTATACGATTAAGGATATCTCAGACAGAGAGCATGCTGAACTTTCTCCTGCAAGAATCTATCAGGTATTCGAAGATAAGTATGTTCATAACGACAATGTATTTAAGATTACTGCTACACATTTCAAGCAAATAGATGGTATTCTTGCAGAAGTAACCATTAATCATGCTGACAGAGAACATGTTGTAGAAGCTAATGGTAATGGTCGCCTGGATGCTGTCAGCAACGCTATCAAGCAGTACTTCAACGTCAGCTATGAGCTTTCTGTTTATGAAGAGCACGCCCTTTCAAGAGGATCTTCCTCCAAGGCTTGCACCTATGTTGGAATAACCCACAACGGCAAGAAGTTCTGGGGCGTTGGAATTGACGAAGATATCATCAGATCCTCAATCAACGCACTTGTAATTGCAGTTAATCAGATTGATGCTGTTAAAGAGACCAAGAATAGTAAGGATGAGAGAATTAACTCAATCATCAATTACATTCAGGAGAATTACCTGACAGTAACCCTTGATGACCTCTCCAATCAGTTCTGTCTTTCCAAGCCTTATCTTTCCAAGTACATCAAGGAAAAATCCGGCATGACCTTTGGAGAAAATGTTAAGCGCATCCGCCTTAATAAGGCCAGCACACTTCTTAGAAATGGAAATATGAAAGTCGAGAAGGTCGCAGAAGCTGCAGGATACCAGAATGTGGAACACTTTAACAGGCTCTTTAAAAAGAAATATGGAATGACACCGGTTCAATACAGAACCAGTCGCTGATACACGCGATATGCAGGATTATGGTCATACATAATAATGTCGGCACCATGCCACGCTGTAAATATGTTTGCAGCAAGGAAGTGGTGCCGATAACTTTTTTGTTGGGAGCAAGCAACGGAGGACAAGCAGCATTAAGTGATGCATGCATGGTGTAATGGACTCTTCTTCACTCGTATATGGAAATCATCAAATAAAAGTGATGAAATTTGATGGAAATGAGTATTTCGTCACTCGTATATGAAAATTACCAAATAAAAGTGATGAAATTTGATGGCAATGAGTATTTCGTCACTCGTATACCAAAAAGCTAAAAAATAAGTGACGGAAATCGGTGTTTTTTCACTTTTTTCGCGGTGGTCATGAAAAATAAGTGATGCGAAAGCTTGTAAAAGAACAATTGGGTCACTTGGAAATTGCATACTGCCCATAAAAAGTGATTTTTTCAGCTTTTTCGTAACTTTTATTAAGCGTTTTTGAAATAAAAGTGATACTTGCTGATTTTAACTCCTCCAGCATAACTTTTTTTCTCGCACATGCCATAAAAAAGTGACAGACAAAAACATATAGACAAAAAATGACATACAAGAGACATTAGACAGAAAATGACATTCAAGAGACATACAGACAAAAGTGACATTCAAGAGAAATACAAACAAAAAAGTGACAGGCACGAGTGATTCAGAACTTTTCACCTCGATGCCTGTCGCTATATTATTGCTTTCTGTCGCTATATTATTGTTTTTTACCACTATAATATTGCTTCCTGTCGCTATAATCTTACCTTTTCATTTGCAGCGTTTCTAACGCTGAACAAATCATTGTCAATCCTTTGTAGATTCCCTATATACCGGTGTTGTCTTGATGTATAGTGTTTCGAATGGATCAGCAGGATTCTCGATTCGCTGAAGAAGTTCTCTTGTCATGCGTTTTCCAATAAAGGAAGTATCAACGTGAACAGAAGTTAACTTGTCGGCAACATTGCTGTATTCCGGTGTTCTGTCGAAACCACAGATCATAATGTCTTCGGGAACTAAGATGTCCTTTTTATCAAAATACTGATATAAGAAGTGAGCTACGAAGTCGCTGGCGCAGACAAAAGCGTCAGGGAGTTTCTTTAGTGAATCTAAATACTTGAAGATTGTTGATTCGTACTCACTAATCGGAATGCTCTGAGTGTAGCAGTAGTTTTCGTCTATCTTAAGCTTGGCTTCGTCCATTGCCTGCTTGAAACCAAGGTATCTGTCGAGGTTTGTTCTGGCATAGGCTGTATCGCCGATAAAACCAATCTTTTTGCATCCCTTTTCAATCAAATGCGTGGTCAGTTCCTTCACTGAACTGATGCCTTCAACCAGGATCAAATCTCCATTAAGCTCATTAGAATTAAAAGCAGAAACTGTATCGTAGAAAACCTTCGGTACAGGAAGAGAGCTGATCATCTTGATGAGAGTGTTGTCATAAATGTTAAGCACGATTACTCCGCTGATGCTTCCGTTTGTCAGATAGGATGGCCAAAAGAAATCCTGACGATATGAGGATGGAGCATAAGTATACAAAAGGTTAATATTCTGTTTCGAAAGCTCCTTTGCTATATGATGGATGATATTGGTCCAGAAAATAGATGAATCCGGTCTTGAGACAATAACAGAGACAGTCTTGCTGTCAGTGAACTGCTGGGAAGATTCGCCAGTCATTGGCATCTTGGAATATCCCATCTGCAATGCCTTCTCCATAATCTGATCGCGCAAGGTGTCGGATACAGTATCAGGCTTATTGAAAGCCTTCCATATTGTGATTCTTGATACGTTTAGCGCATCTGCAATATCCTGCATAGTAACTTTTTTCATAGCAATTTCTCCATCCAAAGAAGATATAGTGTTAACAAAACACACACTCTAATTAACAAGTTAACACAAAAAATTAACTTTGTAAATAATTATGTGGCAAAAAGTGCAAGGTTTCCGCCAAAATAGCATAAATACTGCAATAGTTATCACAAGAAAATATAAAGTTTACCGATTTAAAGGAATAAAATATTCTTGTGATAATATACAAATTTAAACGAAAAAATTATAAGAAATGGAGAAAAGAAGTTTACTATGTTGACAATTTATATATAAAAATGTAAAACGAAATAGTAAATTTAAGTTAACATGTAATTGGAGGAAAACGCAAAAAGGAGGTAATTATGAGGAAAAGATTGGGGAAACAAATTGGCAGGAAAATGCTTGCCGGTGTGCTCTCAACAGCGATGGTAGCTGGGCTTGTGAGTGCATCAAATCCGCTTCCTGTTATGGCTGGCGACACGCTTCCATACCAGGGCGCAGGAAAGAAAGGTGTGAATCAGCCTTATCAGCACGGCTATAGAGGAGAGGATCTTCTTAGCTGGACACCGGAAAGCGATCCGTACTCAGAGCTTTTAAGAGCCAGAGTGCCGCTTCAGAACAGGAATGAGGCCTTTGCCGCTACTCAGGCTCATCCAAATCTCAGCTCTGAGCCGCAGTACTTCACTTTGACAGGTGACTATGGAAATGCGTTCTTTGACAGCTATCCATACACCAATGAATTCAGCCAGCATTTGTTTAACTTCTGGCAATATGTTGACTACTATGCATCCTGGCATGGAATGCCAACAGAAGAGGTTCCTGAAAGCTTGTATGATGCTGATGGAGAGAGAAATGGAACCTCCAACTGGGAAAAGAGAAACTTTGAGTTTGGTATTCTGAACCTTCCAAACCCTGCATATACTAATGCAGCTCACAAAAACGGTGTTCTTTCTATAGGATGTATCATGCAGCCAAGAGCATATCAGCACTTTGACACACTTCTTGTTCAGGATGCTGACGGAAACTTCCCTTGTGCTGATAAGCTTGTTGAAATCTGCAGATATTATGGCTTTGATGGCTGGTTCTTCAATATGGAAGGACGATCAATCACTTCAGAGCAGCAGGAGCTTCTTGGAAAGTTCTTTGCACAGATGAGAAAAGCGGGACTCTACATTCAGTGGTATACAGCAAACTCATCCTTTAGCACAACTTCTACAGCACCTTACCTTACATCTGCTACAGAAGGAAATACCGAAGATCCTGAGCTTAGAGCACAGTCAGTATTCCTTGACTATGGATGGTATGGTTCTACAGCAGCTGACAATGCAAAGAAGGTTGGACTTGACCCATACACAGCAGTATTTGGCGGAATGGAAGCCGGAAGAGACCGTTGGAGTAACAACTACGACAAATTCCTTGATGGCAACGGAAATATGGTAATGTCAATTGCTTCTCTTGGTACTGACTTTGTTCAGACAGGCTTTTATGAGAACACAATGCAGAGAGAAGAAGATGACTACCAGTGGATTGCTTTTGACAGAGAGCGTATGTGGTGGACAGGACCTTCCTTTGATCCTACTGTAACTCAGACAGTTTCCCAGGCAGCAAGACAGGGGATCGATGCTGGCAGCGGCTCAATGAAGGGTGTTGCAAACTATATTGCGGAGCGTTCTGTAATAAATGGAGATGTATTCGAGACTTCCTTCAACACCGGACACGGACTTGAATACAGAATTGATGGCCAGATTTCAAGCGATGCTGAGTGGTCAAACATCAATGTTCAGGACTATCTTCCAACCTGGCAGTGGTGGATCACATCAGAAAGCGGAAATGAGCTTTCTGCAGACTTTGACTACGGCCCATCTGCAGACTGGAAATATACTGATGGCTCAGAAAGAGCAGTTAATTACGAAAAGATAGGCGGCTTTGATGGCCCTGATTCACTGGTCCTTTTTGGTGATGTGGACAGTGAGAATTACATCCGCCTCTACAAGACAGACCTTCAGGTAAAAGATACTTCTTTGATCGACATTACCTTTAAGAAGACATCAGCTGATGATGCAGCGCTTAAGCTTGCACTTATCTTTAAGGATGCTCCGGAAGAAGTTGTAAAGCTGGGTGTTGCTGATACTGATAAAGCAGGCGATTGGACAAAGACAACTGTTGATCTTTCAGAGTTTGCCGGAAGAAGCATTGCTTCTCTTGGTTTTGTGGTTGATGGAACAGCAAGTGATTATCAGCTCAACATTGGCAAGATTAGACTTTCAAATGGTAATGACACAAAGCCGCTTGCTCCAACAAATGTTCAGATAAAGAATGCATACGATACCGGCGAAATGGTAGTAACCTGGGATATGGAATCCTATGATCAGGTTCAGAACTACAACATCTACGCAAACAAGGATGGCAAGAGAGTTTGGCTTGGTGGAAACTACGACAGTATTTTCTACATCAAGAGCACAGATGGACTTGCTTCTGAGGGTGGTAGCACAGTCACAGGCCTTGAGCTTACACCATCTGAAACTGAGGCTTTGGCAGGAACTGATGTTAAGTTTGATGTTAAAAAACTTATCTCAGAGGTTGAAGCGGGAGTTGTAACTATTGAGGTTTGTGCAGTAGGAAATGGCGGCCTTGAAAGCGACGAAACAAGTGCTTCTCACAATTTTGCAACTGCTCCTCAGAATGTAGACGTAACAACCAGCGACGGACTTGTAAATGTAACCTGGGATGGCGGCTATGGCGAAGTTACAGTTACAACAAGCTGTGAGGACGAACCAAGAACATGGACAGCATCCGGTGATGGAAGTGCTGAGGTTGTGGTAGCAAGCGGAAAAGAAGCTGATGGCGCCAGAATTATGGTAACAGTACAGACACAGGGCGGCACAACAAACTATCAGGCAAGGCTGGATGACAGCTATTCAACTCCTTATGACGGAAAAGTTGATTCTGAGAGAAGAGTATTCACAGGTCCTTCCAGCAAAGACTGGTATAAGATGCATTACTGGTACATAAATGTAAAAGAAGATGGCGAGTATGCATACGGAGAAGAACAGGTTTATATAAGAGGTACCAAGAACTCTTCAACCTCTAATGACTGGGCATTCTTTAAGACTATTTCTGACGATGTTGATAAGATCGCTGTAGTTCTTGAGGACTATAACGGAAATATGTCAGAGGAAGTGATAATTGGAAACAGAACTCTTATGCGCGTTTCTGCAGCAGAGTCACAGGTTGCAGCCGGTGGCGAAGTGCAGTTTACTGCAAGAGTTATAAATGGTTCAGAAAATGAAGAGGATAACAAGATTGTTTGGTCCGTAAGCGGTTCAACAGACGCGGCAAATACAGTAATTGATGAAAACGGACTTTTAAAGGTAAGTGAAAAAGAAACAGCAGAAAGAGTGACTGTAAGAGCAAGACTTGAGTCTGATAGTAAGGTTTATGCGGATGAGAGCATTTCAATCGTTCCACTTTATACACTTGAGTCAGAGTATGAATCAGCTTATAAGGGAGAGACAGTTCAGTTCTTTGTAAAGAATAATATCTCAGGAGATAAGCTTGATACAGCAGATTATACCTGGAGCGTAGAAGGCGCAAAGAAGAGCTATTGGGGCAATGTATATGACATTACAGAAGGAACAAAGGTTGAGGACGGACTTCTCTATGTAGCTGAGGGCGAAAAGAATGAGGCTCTTAAGGTAAAAGCAGTTGATGCTGATGGAGCAGCCTTTGAAAAGACAGTTTCACTTGAGGACCTCTATGGATTCAAGACTGATGACGACTGGCTTGAACTTAGAAGAGGCGAAAAGTATCAGTGCGTAATTGCTAACAGAAAGACTGGCGAAGAAGTTGACAGTTCTAAGTTTAACTGGAGTATCAGACCAAGCTGGGGAAGCTTTACATCAAAGGATACCAAGATTGATGAGACAGGACTTCTTCAGATCGGTAAAGATGAGACTGCATATTATGTATATGTTGATGCTGTTAACAAAGAAACAGAGGCTAAGTTCTCAATGAGTATCTATGTGGACACATGGAGCTCACCTGTTGAGAGCGTTGATGAAGTAACTGTTGAAAGTTCAGAGGATACAATTTCTGTAGAAACAGAGGATGTAGAGGAAAAGACAGAAGAAACACAGGAAGTAGTTGTAGAGGTTGAAGAATATTTTGCAGAGCCTGAAGTTGAGGTAACAGTAGGCGAAATCACAAGAGAAGAGGCTGAGTACATCTGGACTGTAGAGGGCGCTCTTTCAGAAGAAACAGCTATAGCTGAGGATGGAACACTTCACATCGGTAAGGATGAAAAGGCAGAGATGCTCACTGTTAAGGCTGCTCTTGCAGATGATCAGCAGATTTTTGCAACAGCAACCGTGAATGTTAAGAAGCCTTCGCTTAAGGGCGAGTTTGTAAAGAAGTGGGGCACAACCTACTACATTCTTGAGGATGGAACAAAACTCACAGGCCTTCATGAAATAGATGGAAATCTCTACTTCTTTAAGGCAAATGGCGGAATGACTGTTGAGAACTACGCAACTGTTGACGGCAATACATATTACTTCAGCAAAGAAGGCAAGGCTGTTAAGGGCTTCATGACAAAGTGGGGATCAGTATACTACTTTGACGAGTCTTACGTTCAGCAGAAGAACACCGTTGTAACTGTAGATGGCGATTCCTACTATCTTGGTGCTAAGGGCCAGATGGTAAAAAGCAGCTTCATTGATCTTGAGGATGGAACTCACTATTTTGATAAAGACGGTAAGATGGTAAAGAATACTACTATTACCAAGTGGTTTAAGAAGTACACCTTTGATGAAAACGGTGTTCTTGTAAAATAATCATTATATTTTGTTAATTAGAGAGGGCCTGTTGCTAATTGCAACAGGTTCTCTTTTTACATTTGTTAACAAGAGTAAAATGTACAGAAAATGAAGCGTTAATTTTGTGTAAAGTAGACTAAGACCGCATGAATGCTGAAACTATAACGATTAAGCTTAACAAAAATATAAAAAATACAGAAACAAATTAGTTGACAATGTTAACAACAAAAGATAGACTAAATATAGTTTCAAAGTTATCTTTTGTATAGGGGAGCTACAAATGTTTAATAACGCTAATAAAGGGAAGAAAGTTAAGGTACGAAAAAGGAAATGGAACAGGGATGACACGGAACTTACACTTCTAGGGTTTCCAACCTTCTTGTGGTTTGTTGCATTTAGTTATCTTCCGATGTTCGGACTTATCATTGCTTTTAAGAATTACAAAATATCAAAGGGCCACGGATTTATTTACAGCTTGTTTCACAGCGAGTGGGCAGGATTTGGTAATTTCAAATATTTCATAGAATCCAACGCCTTTGCAATGCTTCTTAGAAACACGATTCTTTACAACCTGGCTTTTATCATACTTGGAATAATAATTCCGGTTACTCTGGCAATAATGATCAACATGATCTATTCCAAGACAAAGTCCAAAATATATCAGACAATGATGTTTTTTCCACACTTCATGTCATGGGTTGTTATAAGCTACTTCGTATACGCCTTCCTTAGTCCTAACAAGGGTCTTTTCAATGAGATAAGACTTGCGCTGGGACAGGAAAAAATACAGTGGTACATGGAATCATCACTTTGGCCATTCATACTGATCATAATGCAGCAGTGGAAAACAACAGGATACAGCATGGTAGTGTATCTTGCAAGTATAACAGGAATTGACCAGACACTTTACGAGGCAGCAGTTATTGACGGAGCCAATAAAACTCAGCAGGTCAGATACATCACACTTCCCTGCCTCAAGCCTGTAATAGTAATGATGTTCATATTAAACATTGGACGAATCTTCTATTCAGACTTCGGATTATTCTATCAGGTTACACAGCATATTCCAAATTCGCTTTACACTACAGTCTCTACCTTTGACACCTACATTTACAATGCACTTCAGTCATCATCGGGTATAGGCAGAACAGCAGCAGCTTCCTTCTTCCAGTCAGTTGCATGCTGCATAACAATTCTTTTGGCAAACAAGATTGTATCAAAGATAGATAGTGATTCAGCTATTATTTAAAACTTGATTTATGGGGAAAAGGTAATGTCAGATATAGCAGCAAGAAAAAAACAGGAACAGCTTCAGGACGAGGTTTCAAGCCACTTAAACAGAATTAAGCCTGTTACAAATATTGTTTTTAACATAATTCTTTTACTGTTTGCACTTATTTGTATCGTGCCGGTGATATTCGTATTCATCATTTCGATTTCATCAGAAAAATCGCTGGCGCAGATAGGCTACAGCTTTATTCCAAAGAGTTTTTCATCAAGTGCATACAAGTTCTTGTGGAATGAGAGAGGAACAATTCTTCACGCACTTTGGATTTCAGTTTTTGTAACAGCACTTGGAACTACCATAGGTGTAGCACTTACAACCATGATGGGATACGTCCTTTCAAGACCTGTTTATAAGTTAAAAGGATTTTTTACCTGGGTAGTATTTATTCCGATGATCTTCAACGGCGGTATGTTTTCAAGCTACGTTATCAACACTAACGTGCTTCACTTAAATGATACTATTTGGGCGCTGGTACTTCCGCTTTGTGTATCATCCTTTAACATCATCATTTGTAAGACCTTCTTTAGAACCACAATACCTGATTCGATCATTGAATCAGCCAAGATAGATGGCGCAACACAGATGAGTATTTTTACAAGAATCGTTCTTCCAATATCCAAGCCGGTACTTGCTACAATAGCTCTTTTCCTGGCATTTGCTTATTGGAACGACTGGTTCCAGTCATCACTTTACATTACAAGCAACAAGCTTATTTCACTCCAGGCACTTCTTAACAACATGATGATGAACATCCAGTACCTGGCTAACAACCCAAGTGCAGGACTTTCACTTCAGGAATACAAGAGAAACATGCCTTCAGAGTCAGTAAGAATGGCAATAGCAGTGGTGATCGTAATTCCGATCGCAAGCGCATACCCATTCTTCCAGAAATATTTTATTTCCGGTCTTACGATAGGGGCTGTGAAGGGTTGAGCAGAGCACAAGTTCCTTGTTAATTAACCCCACAGGGGTCAAATATAATTTCAATTTTCTTCATATTAAGGAGGGTTATATGAAAAAGAGAGTTTTATCAACAATTTTAGCAGCAGTTATGAGCGTATCAATGCTTGCAGCATGTGGCTCAGAGGCAGCTCAGACGGGGGAGAGCACAAAGGCACCAGAAACAAAGACTGAAGGGACAAAGACAGAGACAGCAAAGCCTGAGGCAACAGAGACAGCTGACGCAACAAAGTCAGACGAAATCGTTACTTTAAAATGGGCAGCAGTAGGTAGCGGAATGCCAGCTAACTACGATGCATGGAAGGAAAACATCAATCAGTATCTCGGCGAAAAAATCGGTGTTAACATTGAGTGCGAAATCGTTCCTTGGGGCGATTGGGATCAGAGAAGAAGCGTAATCGTTAATACAAGCGGCGACTACGATATCATCTTCACTAACATGTCAACCTTTACCAGCGATGTTCAGATGGGAGCATTCCTTGATCTTACAGATATGCTTCCTACAGCAGCACCTGAACTTTACAGCATGATCCCAGAGGATTACTGGAAGGCTGCAAGTATCGACAACAAGATTTATGCAGTTCCTACTTACAAGGACAGCTCACTTACAAACTACATGGTATGGGATGAGCAGCTTTGCAAGGATAATGGAATTGATCCAGCAAGCATTAAGGCTACATATTCAGATCTTTCACCACTTAACGATGCACTTACAACAATCAAGGATGCAACAGGAACAGCTTCACTTCAGCTTGATGCTTCTTCAGGAGCAAGCTTCATCTATGGTGAGTATGACAACCTTGGCGCAGGCCTTGTACCTCTCGGAGTTAAGTTCGATGACAAGTCAGGCACAGTAGTAAATGTATTTGAGCAGCCAGAAGTTAAGAAGAACCTTGAACTCATGCACAAGTGGTACACAGAAGGCATCATCAACGAGGACGCTGCAACACTTGATCAGACAAATGCTTACAGACCATTCTTTATCGCACAGGGATGGAGCGCAGCTGCTAAGACAACCTGGGGACCTGGCATGGGCGTTGACGCTGTAGCAATCCAGTTTGGTGACACAATGCTTACAAACGACACAGTTCGTGGATCAATGAACTGCATCACATCTAACTGCAAGAACCCTGAGAAGGCACTTGCATTCCTTCAGCTCATCAACACAGATAGCAAGGTTCGTGACGCTTTCTACTATGGTCTTGAGGGCGACAACTTCGAGTACACAGCAGATGGACGAGTTCACAAGAACAACTCTGACTGGTCAATGGCTGGTTACACACAGGCTACATTCTTTAATGTAACAATTACTGATGACACAGAAGTTAATCAGTGGGATGAGGTTAGAGCACTTAACGAGTCAGCTAAGCCATCAGCCCTTCTTGGATTCACATTTGATACAACAAACGTTGCTGACCAGGTTGCTAACTGCAATGAAGTTTGGAACAGATATAAGTGGGAGCTTTGCAACGGTGTTGCTGAGCCTGAAGCTGAGATCGCAGCTATGAACAAAGAGCTCGATGCAGCAGGATTCCAGGATGTACTTGCAGAGGCACAGGCACAGGTTAATGCATTTCTTGGAAAGTAATTTTTGCAGGTAACAAAAGTAAAGTTGTGTAATGCGATTCAGGGCAGGGGATCCCGTGTCCCCTGCCCTTATTATGTAAAAAAAAGGGGATAACAATGAGTAAGATAATTGGGGAGAGCCTTCCGAATATCCCATGGCAGGAAAGGGGAGATAAAAAAGGCCCGGTATGGAGATATGACAATAATCCTATTATAGGCAGAGATGGAAACAAGGTTTCCAACAGCGTTTTTAACAGCGCAGTAGTTCCTTTTGGAAAGGGCTTTGCAGGAATATTCAGATGCGATTCAAAATCAATCAGCATGGATATTTTTGTCGGATTTTCAGATGATGGAATTCATTGGAAAATAGAGGATGAACCCATCACCTTTACAGGAGCAGATGAAGAAATATTAAGAAATGAGTATCGTTACGACCCTCGTGTATGTAAGATTGATGACAAGTACTACATAACCTGGTGCAACGGCTATCATGCTCCTACAATCGGCGTTGGTTATACAACAGATTTTAAGCATTTTGTACAGCTTGAGAATGCATTTTTGCCTTTCAACAGAAATGGAGTTCTTTTCCCAAGAAAGATAAATGATCTGTACGTGATGCTTTCAAGACCATCAGACAACGGACACACTCCATTTGGTGATATCTTTATCAGCCAGAGTAAGGATATGGAATTCTGGGGAAAACACAGATATGTCTTTGGTACAGTTCATGGAAATGACAGTGCCTGGCAGTCCACAAAGGTTGGAGCCGGCCCTATTCCTATCGAGACTGATGAGGGATGGCTACTTATTTACCACGGTGTTATTACCACCTGCAACGGTTTTGTTTACCGCATGGGCGTGGCACTTCTTGATAAGGATGAGCCTTGGAAGGTGAAGGCAAGATCAAAGGATTATATCCTGGCTCCTTACGAATATTATGAGTGTGTGGGAGATGTTCCTAACGTAACATTCCCATGTGCAGCACTTACAGACGCAGACACCGGAAGAATAGCAATTTACTATGGCTGCGCTGATACTGTGACAGGTCTTGCATTTACTACTGTAGATGACCTGATGCAGCACCTTCGTGAACATTCACTATGAGACTTCTATTAGAAAAATAAAATAATGGCATAAAAGTCAAAATACTGGTCTGAACTTCAGGCGTATTTTGACTTTTGTCATAGAAGTGGTTTTATCAATTATTACGCGAAATGAACCCGAAATGGACAAAAAATGCGTGGAAACAATCTGAGGTAACAGGATAAGATGTAACTATCTTATTTAAATAATTATTATTAGGGTAAATACTTAAGCCCTGGAGGTTTTTATGGAATTTTTGAAGGAAAGAATACAGGTCATCTGTGATGAGCTAAAAAGGCTTTCGATAGAAGACCAGAAGCGAATCGACAATTGGGATTACAAGGAAGGCGAATTTGTTACGCCACAGGAGGCGGACAAAAAGGCATATAAGCGCTTTGATGCGTCCAAGATGCACTGGTACGGTCCTGACAGACACTACTGGTTTAAAAGAGAGCTTACATTAGGCAAGGAGGACGATCCATCTAATTATTGGATTCACATCAGCACACAGATAGACGAGTGGGATGATGGAAAGAACCCACAGTTTTTATTTTTCCTTGATGGAGAACCTATCCAGGGACTTGATATGAACCACAGAGAGATCAATCTCTCAGGACTTTTGAAAAAGAACAAGACTCATAGAATTGATATCCAGGCTTACACCGGAACTCTTCACGATGAGTTTACTTTGGATATTAAGAGCTTTAAGAGAAATGAAAAGATTAATGCTCTTTACTACGATATACAGACACCTCTTTACGCTTTTTCAAGACTTAAGGAAGAGGACCCGGATAGACTTGAGCTTACTAAGGCTCTCAACGATACGATAAATCTTCTTGATTTAAGGGATCCTTATTCAAAAGAATTTTATGAGAGCGTTGATAAGGCAAGCGAGTTTATTCAGAGTGAGGTTTACACAAGACTCGCTGGAAGAAATGACGTGATTGCCAGCTGTATCGGCCATACACACATTGATGTTGCGTGGTGGTGGACTGTTGCTCAGACAAGACAGAAGGTCTGCAGAAGCTTTGCAACGGTGCTCAAGCTCATGGATGAATATCCGGATTACAAGTTTATGAGCAGCCAGCCTGTGCTTTATTATTTCCTCAAAAAGAGATATCCATCCCTTTTTGAGAAGATCAAAAAGCGCATAAAGGAAAAGCGCTGGGAACCTGAAGGAGGAATGTGGGTTGAGGCAGACTGTAATCTTACCAGCGGTGAGAGTCTTGTACGACAGTTTCTCTATGGTAAGCAGTTCTTTAAAAATGAATTTGGAGTAGATAACAGGATTCTCTGGCTTCCGGATGTGTTCGGTTATTCAGGAGCTCTGCCACAGATCATGAAAAAGTGTGGAATTGACTATTTCCAGACCACCAAGATTGCCTGGAATCAGTACAATAAGTTCCCATACGATACTATGATGTGGCGCGGAATTGACGGAACAGAGATTTTTACCCATATGTGCACCACAACTGGTATTGGACAGGATCCTTATTCCAATTACTTTACAACCTACAACGGAATGCTCCATCCAGACTCACTTATCGGTGGATGGCAGCGTTACCAGCAAAAGAATCTTAACAATGACATCTTAGTATCCTACGGCTACGGAGATGGTGGCGGCGGCCCAACAAGAGATATGCTTGAGATTGACAAGCGTATGAGTAAGGGCGTTGCCGGAATGCCAAAGACACGCCAGGTCTTCGCCGGGGACTACTTTGATGAGCTTCACGAGAAGCTAAAGGATAACAAGGAGCTTCCTGTATGGGAGGGCGAGCTTTACTTTGAGTATCATCGCGGAACCTACACATCTATCGCCAAGAACAAGAGAAACAACAGAAAGAGCGAGCTGATGATGGCTGATCTTGAGCTTTTTGCAACTCTTCTTGCTCTTGAGGGACAGGACTATCCTTACGAGCAGTTCCTTGAAATGTGGAGAACCATCATGGTTAACCAGTTCCATGATATCCTTCCCGGATCTTCAATCAAGGAAGTTTATGAGGTTACAGATAAAGAATACGCTGCCCTTAAGAAGGAAGGCGAAAAGCTTGAAAGTAAGTATCTTAAGAAGCTGACAGGAAGAGGAAGCGCAATTACTGTTTACAACACTCTTGGCTTTGAAAGAAGCGACGTGGCTATCCTTCCTGATACAGATGCCAAGACTATTGTTGGGGCAGGCGGCGTAAAGCATCCTATCCAGACAACAGCTGATGGCAGGAAGATTGCATTCCTTGAAAAGATTCCTTCCAAGGGCTCCTATGGTTTTGCTACAGAAGATAAGGACATGAAGGCTTCGAACCTTCTTAAGGTTTCAAAAGACGGCATCGAAACTCCTTTCTATAGCATAAAAATAGACAAGCAGGGACTTTTCACCTCTATCTATGACAAAGACGCAGAAAGAGAAGTTCTTAAGGAAGGTCAGAAGGGTAACCTTATAAAACTTTTTGAGGATAAACCTATTTATTTCGACGACTGGAATATCGACAGATTCTACACAGAAAAGAGCTGGGATATTACAGATGTACAGAAGATGGAATGGATAGAAAAAGGACCGGTACGTGCAACACTCTTTATCGAGAGAAAGTTTACCAAGTGCCTTCTTCAGCAAAAGATCCATTTCTATGCTGACATGAGAAGAATTGACTTTGAGACTTATGTTGATTATCACCTTCATCAGCACCTTCTTAAGGTATTCTTCCCAACAGATATCCACTCTGATGAGGCTGTATTCCAGATTCAGTTTGGTAATATCAAGAGAAAGATTACAAAGAACACCAGCTGGGAGACTGCAAGATTTGAAAGTTGCGGCCAGAAGTGGATGGACTTCTCTGAGGGACACTACGGCGTAGCTCTTATGAATGACTGCAAGTACGGCTATTCTGTAGAGGATGGCAATATTTCGCTTACTCTCATCAAAGCCGGAATTGAGCCAAATCCTGACTGCGACAACGAGGAGCACTTCTTTACATATTCTCTGTATCCACATCTTGAGGATTACAAGGATGCATGCGTTGAGCAGGAGGCTTGCAAGATCAATCAGGATCTTATCGCAGTTGGCGGCGGTAAGCTTAAAAAGAGCTTTTGCTTTGTAAAGGCTGATAAGAGAAATGTAAACATCGAGAGCATCAAGATGGCTGAGGATGGCAAGGGCTTTATTATCCGCTGCTTCGAGTTTGAGAATGCAAGAACGAAGTTTACACTTGAGCTTCCAAATACAGAGATTAAGTCTGTTTGTGAGTGTAACTGTGTTGAAGAGAAGGCAAAAGATATAGTGGCTGACGCTCACTCCTTTGAAGATGTGATCAAGCCTTACGAGATCAAGACATATCGCGTTATTACAAAAAAATGAGCAGTCGTACGAATAATCTTCTTGAAAAAATGACCCTTCGTGAGAAGGTAGGTCAATTAAATCAGCATCTGTATGGATTTGATTCATATGTGAAGTCTGAGGATGGACGAATTGAACCTGCGGAAAGTTTCAAAAGTGAAGTTGCACGTTGGAGCGGCCTTGGCTTTTTGTACGGACTTTTCAGGGCTGACCCATGGTCTAAGAGGGATTATAAGTCGGGACTTGTGGGCATAGATGCTCCAAAGACAATAAATATGCTGCAAAGGTACGTGCTTGAGCATTCACGACTTGAGATTCCAATGGCGGTAACTAGCGAGTGTCCCCATGGAAATCAGATTCTTGATGGATATCTTTATCCGGTTAATCTTGCGGTGGGAGCTACTTTTAATCCGCATATTTTTGAAAGAGCAGCTGGAAGGGCTGGCAAGCAGCTAAAGGAACTGGGGATTTCCTTCGGCCTTATGTCGCTTCTTGATGTATGCAGAGACCCGAGATGGGGCAGGAGCGAGGAGTGCTTTTCTGAGGATCCTTACCTGGCAGCAGCTTTTGCGGCAGCAGGGGTTAGAGGTATGCAAAAAGAGGGCGTAGGCACTGTTGCCAAGCATCTTGCCGGGCAGGGGCAGACCACAGGCGGAGTAAATGCTTCATCTGCCCTTATTGGCTGGAATGAACTAAAGGAAATCCACTTAAAGACCATGGATGCCTGCGCCAGGGAAAAAGCTATGGCTGTGATGGCTGCCTACAACGATGTGGACGGAGTTCCCTGCCATGCAAACAAGATGCTTCTTAGAGATTACCTTAGAGGCGAACTTTCTTTTGATGGACTGATCATGGCGGACGGCGTTGCCATAGACAGGCTTGACGTCCTAACTGGTGACAATGTAATGTCAGGAGCCTATGCGGTTTCTGCAGGAGTTGAGGTAAGCCTTTGGGATGAAGCCTTTACAAAGTTGGAAGAAGCGGTGGTGCGCGACCCATCTCTTGAAAAAGCTATTGATAAGGCTGCGCTTCATGTTCTTGAAACAAAGGAAAAGCTGGGACTTTTTGAGCATCCGTTTGCAGAAGAAAGTGACAGGTACGTTAATTTTGGAAAGTATGATCTAAAAGACAATATGGATAATGACGAAGGTGACGAAGCATGTGCGCAGGATCCTTCATACGCTCTGTCATTGGAATCACCTGTCCTTTTAAAAAATGAAAATAATACCCTGCCAATCAACATAGAAAAAACAGGAAGAATTCTTCTTGTTGGAGATGCTGCAAATGATATTTACAGGCAGCTTGGAGACTACACTCCATACATCAGAGAAGAAAATGCATACACAGTTTATAGAGGTGTCTGCGAGGCATTAAAAGAAAATGAAGCTATCTCATATGCATACATGTCAAGCGAAGAATTCCTGAATGCAGCAAAGGAAGGCGTGTTGGATGAAAACTATGATACTGTTATTTGCGTAATTGGAGGTTCCTCCAGCAGATTTTCCGGGGCTGAGTTTGACAGTAACGGCGCTGCTATTGCCTCAAGAGAATGCGTGATGGACTGCGGCGAAGGTGTCGATAGCGCCAATTTATTATTGCCGGAAAAGGACCGCTTTCTCGTAGATGAGATAAAACGAAAATGTCCTTCTTCTAAGCTTATAACTGTATTCATTGCAGGAAGGGCTTATGCTATCAGTGATATTGTGGACAAGAGCGCCGGGCTTTTGCATTGCTTTTATCCAGGACCAATGGGAGGAAAAGCCATAGCTGAAATCATATTTGGAAAGTATAGCCCCTCAGGAATACTTCCTGTTTCTATTCCAAGAAGCGCTTCTCAGCTTCCTTGTTACTACAACTTCCGCGCATCCTATGAAGGGATGAAGTATTGCGACATGGAAGAAAACGCTCTGTTTTCTTTTGGTTTTGGACTTAGCTATGAGGAGTTTATTTACGAGGATGTTACGTTAAAGAAGTCTGAATATGGAACAAAACTCATTGTGAGTTTAAATGTATCCTGCAAAGGAAATAAAGATAGAACAGAAGTAGGCGATACAATTCTTGTTTATGCCAAGAAAAAAAGCGGGATTACAGTTCCAAGGGTAAAAGAACTGGTGGGCTTTACCAAGGTATATGTTGTACCTGGAGAAAGGGCAAAGGCTGAAATTGAAATAGATGGGGGCTTTGAAGGCCAGCTCCTTATAGCAGATGGACGAGGCGAAATAAAAAGGTTTGAAACTTATGAGCGATATTAAGATTAGACTATTGCCATACCCTAAAAAACTCATGGAGAAGCAAGGCTATTACTGCATGAAGTCAAATTCTGCTTCTTCATATAGTGCTTTTATAGAAAATGAAGTAATTTTATGCAGAATAGATGAGTCCCTTGGAAAAGAGCACTTTAAGATCAGCATTACTCCTGAGAGCATCTTAATAACATCCGGAGACAATCGCGGAATTATCTATGCTAAAGCAGTACTTTCGCAGATTTTTTCTCAATTTGATGATAGAATCCCCTGCCTTGAAATAGAGGATTATCCTGATATGTCTCATAGGGCATATTACCTTGACCAGACCAGAGGAAGGGTGTGCCATGTAGAGGAACTTAAGAAGTTTATTGATAAGCTTTCCTTTTATCGCTACAACGAGCTTCAGCTTTACATTGAGCATACCTATGCCTTTGAGTGCGTGCCGGAGCTTTGGCAGGGAGAATCCTGTTTTACCAGGGAGGATATTTTAGAACTTGATAAATACTGCAGGGAAAAGGGAATCGAGTTTATTCCATCCTTGTCGTGCTTTGGGCATTTGTATAAGCTTCTTCGCTCAGATAAATACAAGAAGTTCTGCGAGATTTCAGATGATAATTCTGACTTTTCTTTTTATGATCGAATGCAGCATCATACTATGGCTGTCTGCGAGTCTGAGGGAATTGAGCTTATAAAGAAAATGCTTTCTGAGTATGTGAGCCTTTTTTCTTCGGATAGGGTCAATATATGCTGTGATGAGACCTTTGACCTATGTAGCGACAGGTCAAAGCATTTATTAAAAGATAAATCCAAGGATGAAATCTATATTGAGTATGTAAGACAGCTATGCGAGTATGTGATTTCACTTGGAAAGACTCCTATGATCTGGGGCGATGTGATTGCCGGAAATACTGAGCTTTTCAAAAAGCTTCCACCTGAAACTATCTGCCTTTCCTGGGGATATGGACTAGAGGAAAAGGATGACCACATTAAAGCCTTGGCAGAGGGCGGAGTATCCCAGTATGTGTGCCCTGGAATCTGCGGCTGGAATCAGCTTATTCCCAAGATCCGTAACAGCTTTATCAATATAAAAACCATGTACGGATATGGCTACAAGTATGATGTAACAGGCTTCATGGTTACGGACTGGGGAGATTTCGGACATATAAATCACCCGATGCTCTCTGCGGCGGGGGTGATCATATCTGCATGCATGGCCTGGAATAAGGATTATGTGAAACAGGACTTTGACACACTTTCAAAGGATATTTCAATCCTTGAATACGGCGATTCTACTGGCGAATTTGTGGACCTCCTTGCTCAGATTTCGGACCTTACAGATAATGAGTGGTTTGATATTGTAGCCTACTGCGAAAAGGGAATAGAACTTTCAGAATGTGGAAGAAATCCCAGCGAAGAGGAAAAAGTAAGTTTAGCCTGCAGGCAGAGGCTTGAAGCTATTGAGAAATGTCTTTTGAATTCAACAAGGGATAATAAAAGACTTCTTGCTATCATCCAAAACGCTGCCCAAGGTATCTGTATTTTAAAAAAGCTTAGGTACAAAAAGGATTGTGACTGTAGTGAATTAACTCAAAAATGGTTTGCCTCTTACAGGGATATTTTTCTTGAAA
>JAEEGL010845874.1_pt1 | contig 34803 bp, 36 predicted proteins | sample 9134231 | NCBI WGS metagenome assembly JAEEGL01 (sample SAMN16246548, study PRJNA631951) | gut metagenome | biome: gut microbiome; feature: rumen; material: fiber-attached | host: Bos | place: Iran: Karaj | collected 2018-10
GGCACTCTGTACTTAGAAAAATCCATATTGATCTCCTCTCATGATCAAATAAACTTAACAGCTGTTCCGAATGCTATTATCTCAGCCGCACCCTGCATAACTGCGGATGAACCGTACCTTACGCCTACGATCGCATCGGCACCGAGAGCGTTGGCCTCATCAACCATTCTCTTGGTAGCGATCTGTCTTGCCTCATTTAACATTTCGGTGTAGGAAACGATCTCACCGCCGACTATTGTCTTTAGTCCCGATAAAATGTCCTTTCCTATGTTCTTTGAGTTAACAACCGTTCCTTTTACTATTCCCAATACCTCAAAATTCTGACCGGGAATTGTTTCAATACTTACGAGCTTCATATGCTTCTCCTTTCCGGATCTCTTTGATCCTTTGCAGCAACACCGTCACGATCAATATGATAAAAATTGACGGGATCACTATTAATACTATCAATACCGGGTTTGGGATAGGATCATGAACAAAAGCGACAAGAGCTGCAACTGCCGGCAATGTTATCAAAGCAATGGAACACAATGCTGCAACTATTGCTCCGGCCGTTGAACGATTTTTTACGTCATTTTTCGTAAGATCCATAAATACCGCGCCTCCTTTTTCGAGTTTATGCAACTCATCGAGGTAAACTTGCGCATCTATCAGATCATAATCTTTTACTTCACTTTCAAGCTTGGAACAAAGCCCGATCATCAATTCGACATTGCTTTTTTCGCTTTCAAGACGGTCCCTTTGTGTCTGCATACATTCCTCAAAAGAAACATTTCCTCTTTCGAGTTTTCTTATCTCTTCAATAGGGACATCGATCTTTCTTAACAGCTTGATCTTAAGTAAACATTTAACGTCATCCAAAGAATACTCTCTGTATCCGTTTTCGGGGTTACGATCGGGATTGAGTAAACCCTGCTCTTCGTAGAACCGGATATTTTTCTTGGTAATACCCACCAGTTCTTCAACCTGATTGATCTTCATTCAAACCTCTTTGAGCTGTTTTTATCAACTCATTACTAAGACTCTAGACCTTCCACAAGGTGGAAAGTCAATGGTATTTCATAAAAAAACAGAAAACTATAAAAAAATAGTAGCATGAAATCAATTATATGTCTTTAAAAAGTGAAAAACAGATAAAATAATACCGATTTATCCGATTGACAAAGCTTTATATCGCGAATATATTTATCTAAAGAAGCAAAGGCGCTTCGACGTAACTGTCGAAGTGTCTTTTTTTCTGCTTAGACATGTATATTCAGAAAGGGATCACTCAATGGCATCGATTCACGAAGCATGCGGCGTATTCGGATATTATTCAAAAGATCGAGATCATGTATCCGATAAAATATATTACGGCCTCACTTCTTTACAGCACAGAGGACAGGAAGCGGCCGGAATAGCTGTTTGTGACACACATGCCGAAAAAGAAAATGTTTGCTTCCACAAAGATCTTGGCCTCGTATCCGAAGTCTTCGACAGTGACAGATTATCTTCACTCAAAGGAAACATCGGAATAGGACATGTCAGATATTCGACTACGGGTGATTGCAATGTAGAAAATGCTCAGCCTGTCGTTTTCAGATACTTAAAAGGCACTCTCGCTTTGGTTCACAACGGAAATATCGTAAACAGTGACCTTATAAAAGATGAATTGTACAGAGACGGTGGTGTTTTCAGAGCAACTTCCGACACGGAAGTCATAGCCTGTCTCATAGCCAAATTAAGAGCCAAAACAAATTCCGTGGAAGAAGCGGTTAAGCTTGCAGCTTCCCGACTTGAAGGCGGTTACGCTCTTTTGATAATGAGTCCGAGAAAGATCGTTGCTGTCAGAGATCCCTGGGGTCTTAAACCTTTGTGCCTGGGAAAATTTGGGGACGATTACGTGTTTGCATCGGAAGATTGTGCCCTTACTTCTATCGGAGCAGAATTTGTAAGAGACATTAAGCCCGGCGAGATCGTAAGTATTTCCAAAAACGGATTGTCCTCCGAAATGCTTCCAAGGATCGCCAAACCGGCTCATTGCATATTCGAGTATATCTACTTTGCCAGACTTGACTCCAAAATAGATGGGATAAGCGTATTCAATTCCCGTTTCGAAGCCGGAAAAGCTTTAGCCAAAGCATATCCCGTCGAAGCCGACTTCGTGACCGGAGTTCCGGAATCGGGTATAACTTCTGCGAGAGGATATGCTTTTGAATCGGGCATTCCTTTTGAGATCGCTTTTCATAAAAACAGCTATATAGGAAGAAGCTTTATCAAACCAACGCAGGAAGAGCGCGAGCATGCTGTACAGCTTAAATTAAGTGTTCTAAAGGATGTCGTTTGCGGTAAAAGGATAGTTCTTACCGATGATTCCATAGTCAGAGGGACCACGATAAAAAATCTGATAACAATGTTAAAAGAAGCAGGTGCGAAGGAAGTCCATGTGAGGATCAGTTCGCCGCCTTTTCTTTATCCATGTTTTTACGGGACCGATGTGCCGGACAATTCACAGCTTATCGCCAATCATAATTCAACTGAAGAGATACGTAAAATGATCGGAGCCGACTCGCTTGGATACATGAAACTTGAAGATCTTGAAAAAACAGTGGGTTACTTAAACGTTTGTAAAGCCTGCTTTGACGGAAAATACCCTACCAAAATAAACAGAGGATGACTTTTATGAGAAAGATAATACTCGAAGACGGAACAACTTATATCGGTGACGCTTTCGGTTCGGAAAGCGACAAAATGCTGGAACTGGTCTTTAATACTTCGCCCGTCGGATATCAGGAGATCATCTCCGATCCGTCCTATACGGACCAGGCGGTCGTGATGGCTTATCCGCTTATAGGTAATTACGGGATCAACAAAGATGATTTTGAATCGGACAAGCTTCTTATAGGTGCCCTCATAGTAAAAGAATATGTCGATGAACCTTCTAACTTTCGAAGTGTTTCTTCTTTGTCCGATTGCATGAAAGAACACGATATCGCCGGTGTCACTGGGATCGATACTAGAAGCCTTATAAGAAAGATCCGTGAATTCGGAAGCTGCAAAGTTCTCATCACTTCAAAAGATATCTCATCCGAGGAAGGCATCGGATTACTGAGAGACTGGGATTATTCGCACGATCAGGTTAAACGTGCCGGCATCGGGAAAAACGAGGTCTTTCTTCCTACCAATGAAAAAGAAGAATTCCATGTAGCGCTTATCGACTGCGGAGCAAAAGCAAACATAATCAGATCTCTGAACGCGCTTAATATAAAGGTCACCGCCGTTCCGAGCACCACTCCCGCAAGCGATATTCTTTCTTTGGGAGTCGACGGCGTGCTCATTTCAAACGGACCCGGCGATCCCGTCGACAACGAAACAACGATCGAAACCGTAAAGGCTCTTCACGGAAAGCTTCCCATCATGGGAATCTGCTTAGGTCACCAGATACTTGCTCTTTCATACGGAGCAAAAACTTATAAGCTTAAGTTCGGACACCGCGGCGGTAATCACCCCGTTAAAAATCTCATAACAGATAAAGTTGAGATCACCTCTCAAAACCACTCCTATGCGGTTGATAAGGAAAGTGCGATAAAGGCCGGTCTTGAGATCACTCATATAAATCTCCTTGATGACACCGTGGAAGGGATAAGATGCGTTAAAGACAAGGCGTTCAGCGTTCAATACCATCCCGAAAGCGCTCCCGGCCCCGAAGACAGCAAATATCTTTTCGATGAATTCATTAAAATGTTGCGAGGACAGAAAAATGCCTAAAAGAACAGACATACACAAAATACTCATCATAGGCTCCGGTCCGATAGTCATAGGACAGGCGGCCGAATTTGATTACGCGGGAACGCAGGCATGCCTTTCACTCAAAGAAGAAGGCTATGAAGTCATACTTTGTAACTCAAATCCCGCAAGTATCATGACCGACAAAACTATAGCGGACAAAGTTTATATGGAACCTCTTACTTTGGAATTCATTGCAAGAGTAATAAGAAAAGAGCGCCCCGATGCCATACTTCCCGGGATAGGAGGTCAGACGGGTCTTAATCTTGCAATGGCGCTCCACAAAAACGGCGTTTTGACCGAATGCGGCGTGGAGCTCCTCGGAACAGATTTTGAAAGTATAGATATGGCCGAAGACCGCGAGAAATTTAAAGAACTTTGCGACTCGATAGGTGAACCCACACTCCCCTCGATAATAGCGGAAAGCATGGAAGAAGGTATCGCCGCTGCCTCGAAGATCGGTTACCCGATAGTCGTCCGTCCCGCATTTACGCTCGGCGGAACCGGAGGCGGATTTGCGGACAATGAAGAGGAGTTAAAGACTATTCTTAAAAATGCGCTTTTTCTTTCTCCCGTTCATCAGGCTCTCATCGAGAAATCCGTAAAAGGGTACAAAGAAATCGAATACGAAGTGATCAGAGATGCCAACGATACGGCTATCACGATCTGTAACATGGAAAACATCGACCCTGTCGGCGTGCATACCGGCGACTCTCTCGTTGTATGTCCTTCGCAGACTCTTACCAATAAGGAATATCACATGTTAAGAAACAGCGCTTTAAAGATCATAAAAGCGCTTAAGATCGAGGGCGGATGTAACGTTCAGTTCGCGCTCGACCCCGATTCTTTTAACTATTATCTTATAGAAGTTAACCCCAGAGTATCGCGTTCTTCGGCCCTTGCCTCCAAGGCGAGCGGATATCCGATCGCAAGAGTTTCGGCAAAGATAGGTGTCGGTTACAGACTTGAAGAGATACGCCTTGCCAATACTCCGGCAAGCTTCGAGCCTTCGCTTGATTATGTCGTTACAAAGATGCCGAGATTCCCGTTTGATAAGTTTAACGACGCGGAAAACAAGCTCGGTACTCAGATGAAGGCAACCGGTGAAGTTATGAGCATCGGCCGTACTATCGAAGAAAGTATATTAAAGGGTATACGATCGCTGGAGATCGGATGTATCCACCTTTACCTTAAAAAATTCGATGACTTATCCACTTCGGATCTTTTAACGTACATTGAAGAGGGTCGTGACGACAGAGCCTATGCGATCGCAGAACTTTTGCGAAGAGGTGTCTTAGTTGATGACATCTTTAATGTAACAAAGATCGACAGGCTGTTCTTAAGAGTATTTGAAAATATCGTAAACATTGAAAAGAAAGTTTCTTTGTCAAAAGGCGATAAAGACACTTTGATGCTTGCCAAAAAGACAGGCTTCTCCGATGCTTATCTGGCAAAACTTTGGGATATGAGTGCGAAAGATGTCTATAATCTGAGAGTTAAGTACGACATATTCCCTGTTTATAAGATGATCGATTCGTGCGCATCGGAATTTAAGAGTTACATTCCGTACTTTTATTCAACCTATGAAAAAGAAAACGAATCGATCTGCGAAAACGAAAAGAAGGTAATAGTTTTAGGGTCCGGTCCCATCCGTATAGGACAGGGCATCGAGTTTGACTATTCAACCGTTCACGCCGTTAAGACCATAAAAGAAATGGGATGGCATTCGATAGTTATAAACAATAACCCCGAAACCGTTTCTACAGATTACACCTGTGCCGACAAGCTCTATTTTGAGCCTCTTACGACCGAAGATGTCATGAACATAATCCATCATGAGAATCCTGACGGTGTTATAGTGACTCTCGGCGGTCAGACTGCCATCAATCTTGCGGATTCGCTTAAAGAATATGATGTCAAGATACTCGGAACAGACTGTGATGCGATCGACCGTGCCGAAGACAGAGATCAGTTTGAAAAAGTGCTTTTGGATCTGCAAATACCGCAGCCCAAGGGCGAAGCCGTTACCGACATAGAAGCGGGAGTTGAGGCAGCGGAAAGGATCGGCTATCCGGTGCTCGTAAGACCTTCGTTTGTACTCGGCGGTCGCGCGATGCAGATCGTGTCCAAAGAAGCCGACCTTCGTCATTACTTAAAGACCGCCGTTTCTCTCGGTGAAGACAAGCCCGTGCTTGTCGATAAATACATATGCGGAAAAGAAGTCGAAGTTGATGCGATCTGCGACGGATGCGACGTATTCGTACCCGGTATAATGGAACTTGTAGAAAGAACTGGTATCCACTCCGGTGACTCTATCTCGGTATATCCTCCTTACAGCATTTCCGATGATGTCAAAGGAAAGATCTTAAACTATACCAAAAAGCTCGGTCTCGGCATCGGTATCGTGGGACTGTTCAACATACAGTTCATAGTCGACACAAACGATGACGTTTATATAATCGAAGTTAACCCCAGATCTTCAAGGACCGTCCCGTTCCTTTCAAAAGCAACGGGTTATCCGCTTGCGGATATCGCCACAAAAGTAATGCTTGGCGAAACACTTAAAGAACAGGGATTTTTCAGTCTTTATCCCAAAGAAAAGGAGATGTGGTATGTAAAAGTTCCCGCGTTTTCTTTCTCCAAGCTTCACGGAATGGACGCATATTTATCGCCTGAAATGAAATCTACCGGCGAAGCGATAGGCTACGATGAAAAGCTTCACCGCGCAATGTATAAAGCTTTAACCGCTTCGGGTATAAAACTCAGCAACTACGGAACCGTAATGTTTACACTTGCCGATGAGGATAAAGAAGAGTCGCTTCCTTTGGTGCGTGATTTCTACAATCTCGGTTTTAACATAGTGGCAACGACCGCAACCGCGGAATTCTTTAAAGCTCACGGTATCAAGTGCCGATTACTTCACAAGTTAAGCGAGGGATCGGATGAGATGTTAAATGCGATACGCGCCGGATACGTAAGATATGTGATCAACACAAGAGCTATTCTTTCGGGAGTTCACTACGAAGACGGTGTTGCTTTAAGACAATGCGCCATCGAAAACAATGTGACCATATTTACATCTCTTGATACGGTTCGTGTTCTTTTGGATGTTTTAAACGAACTTACGATAAAGGTATCACCTATCTGATCCCCTTAAACACAAAAATCCCGCAGACTTTTGTCTGCGGGATATAATTTGCTTTAGATCATTTAGTATCGTAGTTGATCTCTTCACAAGGGAAATGTTTAAGAATAAATTCAGGTCCGTATACTTCGACTTCAGATTTGTAAACCTTTTTGGCCATTTCGCTTGTTATCGTTGCGTGGTAATGCTTTCCATTATGAGTAAAATAGAAGTCCAAAACAACATTTTTTGTTTTGCTTAAAGCTTCCATCATATCATAACGGATGCCGTCGCCTTCTCTGTATTCAACATGATTGTTATAGTTAAGGCTCTTATTGTTATCTGCGGCGTAGATCTCAATAATCTTTCTTCCGATATTGTCTACGTAAGGATCTCCGGAAGAGACAAAACCATCTTCACCTACTTTTTCAAACCAATAATAGATTACATTCACTTCCGGATCTTTCTCAAAAATTTCTAATTTAAATGTTTTTCCTCCAACTGTAATAATTGAATTCTTATCGATATTAAGCATATTTCCGTGCGAATCTTCATAAACATTCATTATTAACTCATCATCATCCCAAAATGCATAATATCCGTCCGTTTCAACATAATAATATTCTCCTTCCTTAGAATAATTCGCATCGGCCGGATTAATCGTTACATTATCGGATGCATATGCCATAAGTCCGTTTCCTGCAAGCATAGCAGCACAGGTAAGAGTTGCAACCGCTTTGGTTAATATTTTTTTTGCATTGATCATTACAAAATTCCTCCTTGGATATATCATCATTACCGTCATGATTTTCTTCGGTAACATATCATGTAATATAATAGTCATGCCATATTAACAAACAATAAATAGTGTCGTATACTACCAAAGAACAGATACATTTTCGGAGTAAAATATGGAGTATGAAATAGTAAAGGCGACAGAAGCCGACAAAGAAGAAATTCTTTCTTTGTACAGAATGCAGATAGGAAGAGAGTTTTGCCCGTGGGACGAACACTATCCGTCAAATGAAACGATAGATTACGATCTTGATAGAGATTCCCTTTTTGTTTTAAGATCCGATGGAAAGATAAAAGCAGCCATCTCTCTGGAATACGATGAAGCAGTCGAAGAACTGACCTGCTGGGACAAAAATCTTGAACCCGAAGGCGAACTTGCAAGACTTGCCGTTCTTCCCGATGAGCAGAATAAAGGTTACGCACGTATAATGCTCAAATTCGGTATGGAAGAACTCGTAAGACGAGGATACAATGGGATTCATTTTCTGGTGAACAAATACAACATCAAAGCGATACGCAGCTATGAAGTCTTTGGTTTTAACAAGGTAGGCGAATGCCACATGTACGATCAGGACTATATATGCTACGAGAAAAAACTATAACAATAAAAGGAAAAATCTATGAACGAACAGGACAAAAGAGCGGTTGAATCTATGTGCAGGATAGGAATGGAGCTTGAAACGATAATAGCTTCTTTCCCGAAGTTTTCCAAAGAAGAATTGGCCATTATCTATGAAAACATAAAAAAAGAGGATAATTCAACCGGATCGGAAAATTCGGGAATAAGCATCAATTGTTCGTAAAACTTCTGCGAAACTTCCTTTATCTTAGCGATCTTAAGTATTCTTTGTGTTCTTCACTTACTCTGAAGCTTTCGATCGCTTTTTGAATTGCTTTTCTGTGTACCCACTCATCAAGCTTTCTTTCTTCTATATACTTAACACTTTCTTCGTATTTTTTTGCCAATGCTGTGGCAAAATACCAGGCGACCATCATTTTCAGATAATAATCGTCTCCCTTTTTTGACGAAACGATCTCCAGATATTCTTCCTTAAAATCATCGCCCAAAAACTCGTTCATAAGCATACGTATACCAAACCTTGCGGTATAAACATGTTCGTCTGCGATCCATTTCTTTATGTAAGGAAGAAGCTTTTCATGATTTTTCTTAAATGACTTCGGAGTTGCCTGATCGGACACCGGCCAGCAGTCAACGTAAGGAAGAAACCTCTCCGTCGCCGCTATACACTCGTCAAAATCCTTAATAAGCGAGATCACAAAAAAATGTACGAGATTTTCTTCGTAATACTTATGCGGAAGATCATTTAAAAACTCGTCACGCTCCTTGCTTGAAAACACTTCTTTTGCAACTGCCCTCATGTCGGGAGTCCGCACACCGATAATGGTATCGGGAGAGATATTGGGAACAAGCTTCGCCTGAAAATCTCTGTATCCTTCGTCTTTTACTTCCAATAATCTTTCGTATACCGACATATTTACTCCTCTGTCAAATTAATCGTTTCTTCAAAATTATAACAAAAAAGGTACCCAGAATGGATACCTTTTTAATCGGAGTGACAAGATTCGAACTTGCGGTCTCCGCTTCGCTCCGGTCGGTGCAGACCCAACGTCCACCGGACGTTGTGCACCCTCAGCGCCCGAACATAGCTTTAGCAACAATACGAGGTCGCAATTCGACTTTTGTTTTCGATTAAAAAGGAAGTACCCTTAAAAGAGTACTTCCTTTTTAATCGGAGTGACAAGATTCGAACTTGCGACCTCAGCGTCCCGAATATTGATTGCAATTTTTTATCTCAGTCCGTTTTGTGCCAAAGGTTCTTATATTCTCATTCTTTTTTCAAATGACACCTCAAGTATAACACGCGATAACATGGAATAAAATCTGAATAACTGATTTCGGTTAGAAAAAAAGTTAGAACGGAGTTCTCTTTGAACCTTGCTATTTTACAAGGTTTACGGAGGGCTTTTTTAAGCTCTTCTTTTTTGCACAAAGAAGGAGAATGCATGGCAGTACTTAAGAACAAAACACAGGGAAGTTACACCATAGTTTCCCAAAACATCATGAGAGACAAAACTCTGACCCTCACAGAACGAGGACTTCTTTTGACTCTTCTTTCCCTGCCGGATAACTGGAACTTTACCATAGCCGGACTTAATCAGATCCTGCCGGACGGAAGAGAAAAAATCTCACATACACTCAACAATCTGATTTCCAAAGGGTATGTTACCCGGATTCAGAGCAGAGGAAGCAAGGGACAATTTGAGTCCACTGATCTTGAAGTCCATGAAACACCCATCAGATCGTCGAATCCACCCGATAAACCAAGGAACGACGATGAACCTCAGGAAATATCAGACATTTCACCGTTCCCCGAAAACCCGTATACGGTAAATCGGGATACCGAAAATCCGCTTACGGAAAACCGATCACAATATATTACTAACAAATCTAATATTTATAAATCTAATAACAATAAAGAGTGTAAGGCGGACACCCTCAACGATTCCGATTATGAGAAGCTCGTCTCCGAATTTGGAAAGGTATCCGTAGACTACACTATTCAGCGTATAAAGAACTGTGGCTATCAAGGCTGTTGTAACTACGAAACGATTTATAAGTGGTGTCTGGAAAAAAAGAACAGAAAGACAACCTATTCGGTTTCTCCTGTCAAAAAGAATTCTTTCTGCGACTACCCTCAGCGTACGGATTACGACTTCGAAGCAATTGAACAACAGCTACTTAGCAGCTGATCACTACACACATACGAAAGGAGAATTATAAATGACACAGGAAGAAAAATCAAAAAAGATATTACAGGCTGAAGAAAGGGTAAAAAGGGCACAAGCTGAACTTGCCAAAGCCAAGCGTGAAGAGAAGGCAAAAGCAAGAAAAGAGCAAGATCATCATAAGTTTATAATGGGCGGAATCGTAGCAAAATACTTCCCCGAGTGTTATGACTTCTCGGAACAAGAAATGACACGTATTTTGGCTTGTGCTTTCAAAAATCCTGACATTCAAAATATGATAAGAGCGATCGTTAAAGATCGCACAACAAAGGTGCCGGAAACGGCACAAAACAGAGAGGCGGGTGAGAGCTTTGCAGAAGACAATTTCTGATAAAGTCTTTCACCTAATTTTATTAGGTGCGCACAGATATACCACCTGCGCTGGTATTGCGCGCTCTGCCGAGAGCGTCCTGCGGACAGCTGGGGCAAGCCCCTTTTATCGTGTGCTGACGCAACGACAGAAAGAGAGGGCTGAACATGGCAGTTAAAAACTTAAGTACCCGAGTCGGAATCTGTGGACGAAGTGCCGGTGCAAAAGCAGGCCATTGTGCCGTGGAACAAAGTTCGTATATCGAACGTGAAAAAATTTACTGCGAATACAACGGACAGACCTATTACCCCAAATATTCAGAGGACCTCGTTTATGCCGAGGTGTTGCTTCCAAAGAACGCGCCACAGGAGTACAAGGATCCGTCCGTCTTGTGGAACAGCGTAGAAATTTTTGAAACTGCCTGCGATGCTCAACTTGCCAGAATATATAAGGTGGAGCTTCCCAACGAATGGACGTATGAACTTGCCACGGAAGTCATGCGCGAATTTATTCAAAAAAACTTCGTTGATAAAGGAATGTGTGCACAATTTGCTATCCACGATTCCGAGAATAAGCAAACCGGACAGCGCAACCTTCATTGTCACATCATGCTCACCATGAGAAGCATCGACGAGCTGGGGCATTGGATGCCTAAGCAAAAGAAGATTTATCTCAAGGATGAAAACGGAGAAAAAATCCCGCTCATTGATGAAAAGACGGGATTACAGAAGGTCGATAAACAGAACCGCAAGCAATGGAAATGTGCCACCGTCCAGACCAATGATTGGAACAGCCGCGAAAATGCCAAGTTATGGAGAAAGAATCTAGCGGAAACGATAAATGCAGTAAACGAAAGAATAGGAAATACCGAGAACTTTTGGGAGCATCGTTCTTTCAAAGAACAAGGGCTTGATATCATCCCGCAGATTCATCTTGGAGAGAAAGCAAGTGCTTTGGAAAGAGCAGGTATTCATACAGCCCGAGGCGATATCAACAGAGACATTATCGCCCGTAACGCTGTCATTGAAGCTGCCCGTGCAGTTTATGAAAAAGCCAAAGAAGGACTGCAGGCTGTTGCATCCGTTCCGATTGCTATCGGTAAGGCGATAAAGAATGAAATTATTGATGTGATCCGTGCCGTAGCAAAGCGTAATCATGATCGCTTATCCCTGCCTATCATCGGATCCAAATATCTGAGGTTAATCTCAAACAGACCCGCCATGCAGGACAGAGCAGCAATGGAACAGTTTGTTACTGATATCGGTGTGACTACCTTCGATGAACTGAAAGCGTTCAAGAAGGAACGTGAGGCCGTGTTTGATAAGATCGCTACGGAACGTGTTGGCCAGCTTGAACGCATGAACTACCTTAAGGGCCTGCTTAGTGTTTACAAGGAATACGAGCCGTATATCAAATTTCATAAACAACAATGGGAACTGAAAGGCAGGGAGCGCAAACATTTTGAAACCAAGCACATAGTTGAACTTGCATATTATGACACTTACCGGAATCATCTTAAGAGCATGATTATAGAACCGGACAAGAAGATTACCGCGGGAGCATGGAGAAAGGAACTTGCCGACTTGGAAAAGGCTTATGAAAAAGGCACCGAGCCCTATGCAGAAGTGGTTACAGATCTTGCATCAGTCGAAGTCCTTCAGCACAACAAAAAGGATTTCGATAGAATGCTTGAAAACGAAAGCAAAAAGGGGCCGGTTGTTGTCAGAAATGAACCGCAGTTATAATAGCTTCTGTTACATCCATTGTTGAAGCAGAAAAGCGCAGATCTCAGAAATGATACCTGCGCTTTTCTTTTTAATAAAGAATTAGTCAGCATACATAATTCATAATAATCACATAAAATAAAGATTTTCTATACATACCACATACATTTATGTGGTATGTTTTTTGTGTAGAAGATCTTTCGGAGGCAGAAATGATTGATATATTACTGATAGAAGATGATCCCGATATTGCGGACAGTTTACAGGAATATTAAAAATCTGCCGGGAACGGGGAATGGCGTATTCACATTTCGGATAACGGTACGGATGGACTTGAACTGGCCGGAGAGACGATATATTCACTCATTCTTCTTGATATCGGCCTTCCGGGGCGTGACGGATTCGCGATATGCAGGAGTTTACGGCAACGTGGCATTCAGACTCCGGTAATATTCATCACGGCCCGCTTTTCCGAAGAGGATGTGTTAAAGGGATACGAATGCGGGGGAGACGATTATCTTGTTAAGCCGTTTTCGATGGCACAGCTTGCCGCCAAGATAAAAGTTTTTTTAAAACGTCAGGGAGAGATCCATTTTACGATCAATTATCTGTGAGTTTTTCAGATTAGGATATTTGCTAAAAAGCAATAACCCGGATCATTCCGGGTTATCTCTCTGTTTATTCGTGATAGTATCTTAACTCAGAATTCCAAGTTGAAATAAGTAATGTGGAATTATCTAAATAGTATTTCGCCTTTTTTTCAAAATCTTTAATCTTTTCCTCATTATTTTCGTATAGGGAATCGTACATTACTCTATTACCCAATGTATCGAAAGAAAAAACTTCATATGAACAATGCCAGGTTCCCTGTGATTCGTGTGGCGGAGTATAATTAATAAGATAGGACTTGTCCTCTATTTCTATGATATAGTATTCTCTCCATCCGGCATGTGATAAAGCTAGCGCATCTGCATATAGGACGTCATCTCCTTTTCCGTATGTTGTAAGATAGATCGGGACTACGTTATCCTTATTGAATTTAGAGTAATCAACTACGATAGCGTTTAAGGTTCCATCTCTGTCAATATCACAAAGACATATAATTGAGGTTTCGTCATTTGATATTGTTATTCCTGAAGCATCACATGTATTTATATTTTGTTCAATATAGTCTTCAATCGTTTTATTGACTATTGGGATAAACTCTGGAATTGTCATTTCATATTTGGTAATAATGGATTGAGCCATTGACTCGTCAATTGTTATATAATTTTTTACATCACATATTAGATCATCAGACTGTGGCATATCGGAATAAAGCCATATTGTCCGGTTTTTCCCTTCATCAGATTCAATACGAGAAACTAAAGATTCAATTGTATTAAGAGTGCCGTTTTTAAATGTATTAAACGTGTAACATACAGAAAAAGCATCCATAGAATATCTATGTCCTATGATTCCGTTTTTACACAAATAATAAGGAGAATCTGATGAACTATCGACAACCCGGACCGTTAAGTTGTCGATAGTTGTATAGATTTTATAGATATAACCGGCTTGTTTATTAGACATTAAAGTAGGATTTGCGCCGATAAGCAATTCATCAATCCCATTCCCATCTATATCCATAAAAAGGTATCCTATTCTGTAAAGCCCTAGTTTGATATTGTTAATATCGAGTTCACTAAAAAAATATGAGTTATTATCACATTTATTTTGAACAAGAAGACCTATACTATCTATTATTTCCTGATATGTCATGGCCATTTCATAAGGAGATTTAGTTATAATATCAACCTTATTACAGGAATTATTGTTCTTTTCCGAGATTTCGCCATGTGTATTATGGTCTATGACATTATTCTGATATCTTAAGTCTTGATCTTCTAAAGGCGAATTAATACCTGTGACCGGTTTTCTTATTATTTCTAAAACAGATTTATATAGAATAATGAAAACGAGCGCCGCAAGAATCAATGAAACGACAGCTATTTTCTTTTTCATTAGTAGGTCCCTATCTGAATTTGTCCGCTGTTATAAGGCGAATATGAGTAGTAGTATGAAAGGATTTCAAAAGCTGTGCAGCCATCTTGAGCTTTTTGTATAGCATTCTGAAGCGCACATACAACCCGAATGTTCTAAGTGAAGATCTGTGTCATAGTGAATTATTATATGAGTGGTTATGTTTTTCATATGTATCCCTTCTAAAATGTGTTGTTTTCATAAAATATTCATAAAAAGTGGCTGTTATACAACCACTAATATTTTTTTAATAAGACTCAATATCATAAAATGAACCGGATAAATCATATAGTAAATATACCATTTGCAATTTGGTTTCCTTGTCTCTACCAGCCTTGTAAGTAGAACACCAATTATGCCTATCCATTCCATTTCTGCCAAAAAAGAAGCACCAACAAACAAGACAATCATCAAAATCCAAAACAGTTTTTTTCGCTCTTGGAAAGAATAATAAATCCATATCATCAGAACTGTGAAAATATGTCCGTCTGCTCTAAATGCCAAACTAACGGCCATAGTTGCAATCACAACAAGTGTTGTATAGATATAATGCATGATTCTCTGCTGATTTGACTTCAACCTGTCAAGAGCGATGAGCATCAGCAGGCCAAATAACAAACCCCAAATTGTATTTTGCAAATCACAGTCCCATAAAACTCCGCCCATTGCATAATCATATGGGATTTCTGATATGATAGCTAATATTAATAAGCGAAAAACATAGCGCCATTTATTCCGAGTATGATCAAAGCCATAAACAATACAAAATGCAAATATAGGAAGCGCTATTCGTCCCACACCATACATAACAGAATATACGGAACGTGCTACGATGGCCGAATGTGGTCGCAAATCCCCCATTACAAATACTCCATCAGGACAGCAAAGAACTAAATACAATGGCCAAATAACTACAGCTCCTATATGATCAATCATCATAGATATATACCCAATGATTTTTAAGCCGTATGGTTTTGTTCTCACACTTTTACCAGAAAACATATAGCGAACCCGATAAATTATAAATTTGTACAAAAGAGCATATCATTATTTTTGTCAGTTTGTTCTAGTCAAATAACCGGTAACATAAAAAGTTCCTATAAACTTAAGATAATACTTTTTGCTAGAGTTAAAGTTATACAAGTGAAGATATATACTATCTCCTGCCTCAATATTTCGTGTATCTATTAAGGTATCAGACAAAATATTTTTTTGATATATTTCAACCCTAACACCGTACCTTGGATATCCTTGATAACTTGAATGCGCCTGGACATAAAGATACCCTTCTTCAAAGTCTGTAAAATACTTCTCCGAATACAAATGGGTATCTGTTGAAGTATTTCCGTTAATTGGCATATCTCCTTCAGACCAATCATATGCTTGTGTTGGTTTATAAAAGCCTCGCTCATCCCCTGGAACCAATGTGCACGAAGAGTTCATAGATGTACTTTCTCTAAAAACATAATCAACCACCTCACAAGATTCTGGATGATCTTTTTCAGCGTTTCCTCCTAATGATGACGCCGATAATACAATTGAAATCAAAACACATATTATTTTTTCATAGTTTCCTCGCAGTTGTTGTCCGGCGTATTTTTCATTATTTGAATTTACCGGAACAATTATTTAAATAAACTGAAACAAATATAAATAATTACATCTTAAAAATCATTACTTACTACATGAAAAAACTCAATTTCTGTCTGAAACGACATTTTTACTACACACTAATCATTTTGTCCGTTAGACTTACCTGTTTTATTTACAAATGTTTTGATTATATCCGGTATTTGTAGAATAAATGTCATTATTATACCGATACAAATCCACTTCCCGAATGCACAGCTGTCAATGAAAGAAAATAATAAAAGTACAACAACCAAAAGAACGCAAATAACAATAATTCTGCAATTATGCTTAAAGAAAAAGCCGGACTTCTCGGTTATTGAACTTTTTATAGCTTTGTATAACAGATATCCAAGACAAAAGAATGCCAGAAACATTAACAACACAGATTGCACTATGTTTTGTCCTATTAATTCCAATAAGAGTAAGTAAGCAAAAGACACAACAAAACATACTGTGGCATTCTTGAAATGAAAGCCTCCGCAATGCCGCCGCAACAGGGTAAACGGAATAATCATTATATACCCTTCATAACTTATCTTTGTGATTGGAATAAGAAGAGTTATAATAAGAAAAGGAGCGATAAGATAGCAAAGAACTGTTGCTGCATACTCATATACTTCCATATCAGTAGCATCAATCAGCCCTTTGCTCACCAAATTATTTGTTACCGCTTTACTTATTCTTTCTACTATCAAAATTCTTTAAGTTCTCCGGCTTCCGGGGTTGAAACATTATCGCGGTATATAACGTGTCTTTTTCTCTTTCAATTATCCCGGTTAAAAGTTTTTTCAATTGTTTCTCAATAACATTTTTCATAGCTGGTCTCCTTCCTTTTATTTTCGACGACTATCATCGCCCTTATCGATATTCTTACATAATCATATGCTTTGTAAAATACATATTGCTTACAAAGAGCGAACCTATGAATAAAACACCATTTTTAATAAAATGAAACAAAAACAACTACTCCGGCAGAAAAAATGTGAAAAAAGGGTGAAACCAATTGCATTACAGTATTTTTCTGTAATGCATTCTTCTTCCTTTCCTATTTCATTGATATTCTTATCATAAAGAGGGTAATGACAATATGTCTGGAGAAAATGATTTATCAAATAAAGAATGGGAAGAAATCGGCAATCGGATAAGAGCACGACGAAAATCCTGTTGCATCAAGCAAAGTGAACTGGCGGAGAAGGTTGGAATTTCACTTTCTCATATGTCCGGTATCGAGAACGGGCGGCAGCACCCGAGTATCTACGTAATAATTAAACTGAGTGAAATACTGGCTGTTACTCCGGATTACTTTCTTTTAGGTAATATTCGAACTCACAATATTTCGCAAAACATTGTTGAAACACTTTACTTATGCGATGAGTCAATGCTTCCACTTGTAGATCTAATTGTGAAAGATATATCAAAATTTTCAAACATACTTCCATAGTTGTGTTTGACTTTTCATGAACTCCATTTTACTATTTCGATAATGGAGGAATGAAATGGTAAGACTTATACTGTTGCTGTGCCTGTCAATTGAAGGGATCGCTTTATTTTTCTATAATAAAACACTGTTTTTATCAAAAAAGAATATACCGGTTCAAGTGATATATTACGTTCTTGCGTATCTTTTTGTTTTTTTCTCTCATGGCTTTTCTTCTTATTACAGCATTTTTTTTAATATTCTGGTTTTTTTCGTTGCAAATGTATTTCTCATATCTTTTCTATATGAACAATTCTTTGTCTCCGTTCTGATTCATGCATTGCTATTATCGGGGATATCTATTATTTCGGAAGTTATTGTCGGTAATCTAACAGAGTATCTTACCAGTAACTTTTGGAGTAATTGGAATAATGATCATAATCTAATCATCCTTGGACTATCTTCTGTTTTGTATTCCTTTCTTATTCTTTCTGCCGCATTCATTGAAAAGCGGCTAAAAACGTTAGGAAAACTGGAAATAATGATTATTCCAATTGCGCTATTATCAGTTATTTCTTTTTTGGCTATTATTTTTAATTTTCTTAATTATTTTATTAGTAATTTGAAAGAGTCTATCTCTATGCTAAATATCTGTTTTTATTCAATTTTATTGTTGGGTGACGTTCTTATCTATATTTATATGTATCGAACAGGAATAGAATTAAGTCAACAAAGACAACAGTACCAGGTGGAAAAGGATTATGTCGATTTCATTAAAGAAATCAGAAATAGAGATTTTGAACAACGGGTATTGATTCATGATATAAAAAAACATTTGGCCTCTATCACACAATTATATAATGAAGGGAATGAACAAGCTTTTAAAGAATATATCGAAAAAGTGATTTCTGCTCCTATATTGAAATCATCTATTAGGTATTGTGATAATGATTTTATAAATGCAATTATAAATCGCTATCAAAAAGATGCTCAAAATCGCGGAATTGAATTTGAAGTTAACTCAAATGCGATAGAGTTGTCCTTTCTGGACAACTATGATATTACAGTTATTCTGTGTAATATTTTTGAAAATGCCATAGAAGCGGCCGAGAAATCACCCGCACCCTCTGTTTTGGTAACATTTTCTGCAGATTACGAAAAGCAGTTAAGTATAATAACTCTTGTAAATGCTTGTAAAGATACTTTAAAATTTTCAAATGGTATTCCGGTTACTTCCAAAAAGGACAATTATAGTCATGGATTAGGAATGAAAAGTGTAAATAGAATAATAGAAAAATATAATGGAACAATTGACATGTATCAAGATGATAATAATTATATTCATACTATTATCTTGTTAAACTGGAGAGAAGAAAATGAGAATAGCAATTTGTGATGATGACAAAGAAATCGTTGCGAAAATTCAATCAATAGTTGTCAACTTCTTTAAAGAAAAGAGACTCCCGATTCCAAAGATAGCTGTTTTTTATTCAGGAGATAGTTTGCTCGCTGACCGTTTAAAAAAAGACATAGTTTTTCTTGATATTGAAATGCCGGGACGAGATGGAATATGCACCGGCAAAAAACTATTTGAACAAAACAAGAATATTATTCTCGTTATTATAACTTCGTTTTCAGAATACCTCGATGACGCTATGAGAATCAATGTTTTTCGATATATTAGCAAGCCCATAGATTCTAAGAGACTTAAAAGAAATCTTTCTGATGCATTAAATGCTTATATCATTAAAAAGAATAAAGAAATTACAGTTGAATCAGATAAAGGAATAACCAGATATAACAGTTCTGATATCTTAATGATTGAAACATCAAACCGAAAAGTAGTAATTCACACGGTTAATGGAACTGAAATATCGGATAAACCTTTGAAAGAATGGTTAACAATTTTACCTGATTCAGTTTTTTATCAATGCCACAGAAGTTATATTGTTAACATATCTCACATAAAAAGACTTCTAAGTGATAGAATTATCCTTGATAAAGAAAAAACAGAAGCTTATCTTACAAAGAGGAAACATCATGAAATAAAGAAAAAATGGATGCTTTATATAGAATCCTCTCATTAGTTATATGTAAAAGCCTGCTGCATTATAAAATGAGCAGGCTTTTTGTTATATTATTAGATAAAATGATGAGTTATGAAAGTATAGTTTGGGAATCGCCTATGTACGGATTATGTTTATCATAAGATACTGACTTTAGAAAGATCAATTCGGTTGTAATCTAACATATAGCATCCTCCATAATGATTAGTAGTCCATCATGCGATGGCCATAATCATTATAAGAAGGATATTTCACTCACATCAAGCAACGAAATTGTCGTTTTAGACAATAAAATGGTCGTCTTAGATAAACAATATTGATAATGAATGATAATTATCATATGTTCATAAATAGATAATCATAAATCATTTTTTTGATGCCTTAGGCACTGTTTTTGAAAGGAGACGATCAATTATGAAAACGATAATAAGAGTATCTACATTATTCATGTTAGTTTTATTATCCATTAATGTCATGCCATTTTTATATGTTAGTGCTGGAAATACTCAAGACACAGATTTCTCATATGTTCTTAATGCCGGAGATCAATATAAAACTGAGGCTCGGCAAAAACTAGACTATTCTTCAAGTTATATGAATTGTATGATTTCAGTGGAAATTATGTTGCGGCAGTTTGGGGCGGATATGTAGACGCCTCAGCTTACAATTGTTCGCAGGGATATCGTTACTATTTTGCAACAAATTATAAGAGATTTATGTTTAATGAAGTTAAAGAAAGAGGATTTCCTATGTGTCAAATTTTTGCCGAACCAAATCTAAGTGGAACTACAGCATCTGGTAAATGGAGTCCGGATAGCGTTTATGAAAGTGGGGTACTTCCCGCAACGGATTATATTCCTTAAGTTTAAAGAGCGGTGTCACGAAAGAAAAAGTGACACTGCTTTATTATGGTGCTTTTATATGAAAAAAATACTTTATATATTTTGCAATATTGCATTTTATTGCATGGGTTTTGTAGGAATTATCATTTTAACGTACAAAGGCATCGTTAGTTACTCTTCAACTCCCAAAATCAAAGACAAAGATAATTTGAATATTATTGATACCTCTGAGCTTGTGAGTAATGATTTAGAGCAGTTATCGTATGATAGTGCTTACTTAAATATTGTAAATAAGACCGATGCAGTATCAAAAGATGATCCAAATTATAAAAATGACAAAAAGGAAGAAGATGATATATTTCCTATCATTGTCGAAATGAATAAAGAGAAAATTGAAATAATGGACTATTACTTTGACAGAGATATACCAGATGATAGTGACTTTCCCGGAGAAGTATTATCTGCATTCATGAGATTTGATGATGGTAATGATTTTGATGAAAACGGAGCATTTAACGGGAATTATGTTTTCTTAGTTATGCATGTCAAGGTAACTAATAAATTAAACGAGGCTTATGAGTACCAAGTTAATGATGTAAGTGTTAAATTTGGCGTCTCACCTGATTCGCCGGGTTCATTTTTAAATGAATTATTCTTTTCAACTGCGCAGCAATCGGACCATCCTGTAACAGGTATGCATTACTTATTCAAGCCAAACGAAACCTACGAGGCAAACTATTATTTTTGGATATTTAGAGAGTTTTTTGAAAATGAAGATGAAATGTGTTTGCTCGTGTTTAATGATAATGGAAGTTATGTACTGGATGAAGACGATACAATTATTGTTTTGGACAAGAATAGAATTTGTTACAGAGAATATAACTAATGAGACTATTTAAAAGATTACTTAAAAACAATATTATAATAGCGCTATTTAATCCGGGTTTTTGGATTTCGTTTGCAACAGGAGTATTATTGTCGATTTCACAATATATAAAAGAATCTTTTTCTGTCAGACATTACTTGGAAGTATATAAAAAAGTTTGGCCGAGCATGCTTGTACCTCATACCGTTTTTACAAAATGGATTGGTGGAGAGGCGTTTTCATTTCAATATTTTTCTTTTTTTATTTTGGTTCCACTACTTTCTACACTTCCTGCAGGAAATGCAATATCACTTGAATGTAAAACACGATATAGGACAATTGTAATGGCAAGAGCGGGAAAAAGTGCATACTTCTTTTCAAAACTATGCGCAGCCTTTATATTGGGGGGATTACTTTCTGTTTTCCCGTTGTTACTTAATCTCTATCTTACCGCTATGACATTGCCATCAATTATACCTAACAATGCAACCGGTTTTTTTGCGATAAGTAGTGAATCTTTTATGGCTGAAATATTCTATACCAGGCCGTATCAGTACATATTCATATATTTATTATTTATTTTTGTTTTTACAGGTTTGTTAGCATCATGTGCAGTATCACTTGGTAATTTCGGTATTGGTCCCTTTTTGAATGTTGTTTATCCTTTTCTTGTTTGTGTAACTTTATATGCTGTTCTTGGGGAATTAAATATATCAGGTTGGATACCCTATTCATTCTTAAACCCTGCACAATTGGAAAGATTGCAAGTTTTACCGATAGTATGCGAGATGTTATTAATGATAGTTATTATTACTTATTCATATTATATAGAGAAAAAGATGGATGTATATTAAATTCTATTTAAAAAGGATGATTTCACATAATTATCTTAAATATATCAGTTATTACGTTCTGTTGATAATACTATATTATATTGAAATCAAAAATGCTGAAATATATATGATTACAACAAATAGTCACTATACTGTTGGAGCATTTTATGCTGTGATTAATCTGTTCATTGGAATGGAAAAGTATATTCCTGGCATAGGAATAAGATTTGAAGTACCTTATGTTTGGTTAATAAATTATATATTCTTGTGCTTTATTGTTGGTGATTTTTCTTCTGCCAGATCAGGCGCATTTGAACATAAAGCAGTTATGGGAGCGTTAAAAAGGACAAAGATAGCCTTTGCAACATTAATTGGTGGCATAAGCAATACAATAATATCCCTTTATATCATGATTATGGCTACCATAACATACATATTTATATATGGGTGGAGACGTTCTGATTCGATTGCGTTAATAAGTGTACGCAAGGGAATTGATTTATCTGTACTATCAGATGATAAATTTTTGATACAGACAATCATTATGATTTTTCTTGGAACTTATATGTTAGTGAATTTTCAAACAATCTTATGTATATTTGTTGATGCAAAAGTGGCCTTTGTAACATCAATAATGATTCTGGTTATCGGGGCATACTATAATTCTCTGTTTCTTCCTGGGAATTATTGCATGATCCTTAGAAATGAAATATTGTGCTACAAAGGCGTATCTTTAATCCAAAGTATAATGTATGGTATTTTTTTAACTATTATTCTATCAGCATTTACAATTATTAAGACTAAAAGAAAAGATTTTTATTAAGAATGTATTATGAATATTGTGATTAGTAATTTATCAAAAAAAATACGTGATACTATCGTTCTTTCGAACGTTAATCTGTCCTTTCAATCTGGTACTATATATGGTTTGTGTGGTGAAAACGGAAGTGGAAAAACAATGCTAATGCGTGCGATTTGCGGTCTTATTTTACCTACAAGCGGCACAGTATGTATTGATGGAAAAGTATTGGGAAGAGATATTGATTTTCCTAATGATACGGGAATACTTATTGAGAATCCAGCATTTGTTTCTAATATGTCTGCGTTTGATAATTTGAAACTGTTAAGCTCCATCAGAGATGTTTCAAATGAAAAATCGATAAGAGAATATATTAAAAAAGTGGGTTTAGATCCTGACTCTAAGAAGAAGTACAAAAAATTTTCACTCGGAATGAAGCAAAAACTTGGTATTGCTGCGGCATTTTTTGAAGAGAATGAATTGATAATACTTGATGAACCATATAATGCCTTAGATGAAGACAGTATAGAACCGGTGAATAATCTTATAAGAGAAGCTAAAGAAAGGGGAGCAATAGTTATTTTAGCATCTCATAATAAGGAGTTACTTACAAATATTGCAGATATTTTAATCAAACTAAAGGGAGGCACTATTGAAAAATAAGCTTGCTATCTATTTGTTTATAATAGGTACACTGATGGCTCTTATTACAGTATTCATAATAAACTACAAGAAGATTAATGCTATGTATCCTAATCCGAACATTATAGAAGTAGAAACAGATGAAACTCTTAGTATTGGCGGATATGATGTATCATTCATCAATTTAGAAATAACGTCTATTGATTCGTTAGTATCAAGATATCCTGAATCAGATTATTTTAAAGATCAGGCTCAATTGATTACATCTGGAAAAATAGATGTATTGCTAGTAAAGTTGCGATTTTATAATCCAGGTATCGTGGAAAAAGATATGGCTATATATAATACAACCATTGCTACTGATAATACATCTAATGGTCTCGATTTATACGCATACAATTATCTTAATGTTGATAATAAAGATCCAATAATAAGATTGGCTCCAGGTGAAAGCATAGATATAGTAATGCCGTATACTTTGATTAAAGGATATAACAGATTAAATTTAGAACTGTTATTTGCCCTCTATCCGGACATTATTAAAATGAAAATAAGTTAATCTTCATTTTGAAATTGCTCAGAAAAATACAATTATGTGAATACTCTGGGGCTGTTTGAGCCACCTGTCCGGAGTTTGAGCGCCACCCTTCCGTTTAGGACGGAGCCATCATTCCGGTAAATACAGAGCCACCCTTTTCCGGGGATAAAAGCAAAGAAGATGTTATAAACATAATTCAGAGTCGCGTGGAGATTATGTTGAAAGAATAAAATATTAAAAGTGATATGGAAACGAGAAAACACTATGATAAATGAAATCAGGTTTAACAAATGTTGTCATTGTACGTATGTTCAGGTGTGATAGGAATGGTTGTTGCAGTCATTTCGGGATATTTCTTGATAACGTTTAATAATATATTGGTTAAAGTCTTGTTGACGATTATTAACTTTGGAAGCGGATGTTTGACTACTAAATTCTATTCAGCCTATAATATTGCAGATCAAAATATGCAACTATGGTCAACGACTATTTTCTTTTTTTCCTTTATAGTGTTTCTGCTGCTTACTTTATATGGTTTATGCTACCTAATAAAAGACAAAAATGATAAAGATCTACTGAGGATTAGAGATATTTTGCTAGGTCAACAGGAATATATTATAAAGTATTACGAAATGCGTAAAACTCAGATTGATGAGAAACTACAGATTCCGATGCTGGAAGAGCGGGAAAGGAGAATAAAAATCCGCGAATATGCCTTACTGGAAGAAAACGGTTATATAGAAAGAAATAGGGAGGTGCTGCGAAAACAGGGGAGAAGAAAATTAAAAATTATACTGCCCGATAAGAAAGAAATATTTCTAAATCAAGCATTTGTTGATACGATGCCTTCATTCTTTGAGGGCTTTTCAAATTGTCTCAGTGCTATTGATCAATATATTTCAAAAGACATAAGTAACGTTGGTGAAAGTTCTGATATAGAGCAGAATATTATTCCGAGAGATATGTTTGAGGCGTTCTTAATCAATATTGAGACAAATGTTTTGTCATCATTGTTTGGGAACTCTTCACAGGTGAGAATTCATTTTAGATACTATAACACAGAAACAAAAACGTTTGATATGATAAGTGCAATGACTGGAAAAAATGGTAAGCCTATATTTGTTAGTCACATGACTCCTATGCCATATGAAGATTCTCTTATAAAAAAGTCATTCGAATGTAAAAGGGCAGTTATTAGAAGCATTAATTCGTCCTCAACTAAGTACAACGGGGCGAATAGTACTGTTTGGCAGGATTACATGACATATACATTTTATAATTTATGCCATTTAGGTATTCCTTGTCAATCGTTTGGGATTTCTGTGCAAAATGCTGAAAGCTATAGGAATTTATTCTACTTTTTGAATTATGCTAAATTTGAAATGTATCTAAATAGCAGTATAGAGCGATTTAATGAAACCGTTAATATTAACACGATTTTGTACAAGTAAAAAGTATAGGAGACATTATGGGAGAGCCGTTATCTGATTGTAGTAAAGTATATTTAATGAACAGAAACCAAGCATTGCAAATTGTAGTACACGTTGCAAAAAAAAAGGATTATGATAAGGCAAATAAAATGCTGAGCATCATAGAAAGGTCAATTAAAGAAGATAAGAAGAATCGAATTGCCACCAATTTAGTTAGGTTTATAAATGGTGACGAATATGTATTGTTTAAACAAGAAATAGATTGACATAATTAAAGATAAGACAAGTATTATAGTATTAGGAGTATACGATGGGGGTATTCATATTTTGATCTGGAAACTGAAGTGTTAAGCTTATAAGGCGAGACAAGGATAATTGACAGGGTTACTGATGAATAATGAGAGCACTCTGCGTGCGATTGATCAGGGTCCTTTCAAGTAGACAGACAAAATAAACAAAATATGACAAAAAGGCAGTTATGCGGATCAATACAGCGATACGTTCTTTTGGCTATCAGATTCCATAATCTCAAACGAATGCTTCCTTTGCAATGATCCTAATGTCGGACTTTCAATAAACGAAGAGCGTACTTACGTAAAATGCTATCTGTGTGATACCGGACTCTTGCTCAGCCATGCTTTTGATGAGAATGAATTGCTTGAGAGTGAGGTATATGCGCAGATACTTAACGACAAGTTTTCTGTTAATGAGGGTATGTTATATGAGAACGTAATAGCACAGATGCTTGTAGCGAACGGACATAAACTGTATTTTTATACTCATTACTCAACAGAAAAGCAGCGTAATGATATGGTACACTACTGCTACTACAATAACTGTAACTTCGTCCAGTAATGTTATATATGTAGATGGGTCTTACACATGGACTCTTTCTCAATCGGTGTATTGATATGAAAAAATGTTTATTAGGGACAATAATAGTTTTATTTATGGTTATTTCATCTTTGACAGCTTGTCATATGCCGGAGCAATCGCCAACGACCACTGGTAGTAGTCCTTCATCTACCGTAGATGTAAATAAAGATGAGACTGAACAAGTAATAGATGATACACCCAACGTACTTTCGCCTACCATAATGATAGATGGGGAATTATACTATTTGATGGGAGAAGAATTAGAAATTGATTCATCAGAAGAATCATATTCTGGACGAGTAAAATCTATAGTTAGCGCAACAGAATTTCCAACTCATAATGATGAAGCCAATTTCCCAGATGTTGACGCACCATATATTATTTTGCCCGAGGGTGTTGCAGTGTGGTTCAACGGAAAATGGATGCTTTTCGATAGTATTGATGAGTAGGTCTTTTATATTAATAGCAAGCATCAAACAAGTTTTATTCTTCAAGAAAGGTGGAAGTCCTAAGTATCCATCTTCTTTGATCTTATTATCGAATTTGTTTTCTTCAGATAGATAGTAATGCATAGTTTGGGTTTTATCGAATTGAAAGATTATAAAGAGTAATAGCTAATTCCAAGTCTCAATTTGGATAACGTCATTTCACACATAAAAATAGTCGTTTCAAGCAACAGATATTGTATATGCAGGAAAGATATCATATGTTCATATAAGATTAATCCACAGTGGTTTTAAAACGGTTATTATAGGAGGGCTAAGGTATGAGATTAATGAAAGATGAGCGAAATAAACGTCGAGAGAAAAGAATATTGGCAATAATATTGGCTGTTTTGATAATATTTTCATCATCACTTTTGAAAGGATATGCATTTAATCAGTTAAATCGTGGTTGTAAACACAATGATGATTGTGTTCTGATGGAAAGACAATTGCAAGATATTCGAATATTACCATGTAATATATCACCTAATTGTACAGTCACAAAGTATTATTATTCAGAATTATACAAATGTAAGTACTGTTCATATAGTTACCTCTTAAATACAATTGAGTGGAGTCATTCAGGGCATTAACGGTTTTATTAATGAGAGTATACTATATATTTTGTATATATAATTTTATATATGTTATAAATTGAATGGGTAAGAAAAAGCCTTATGAAAAACAGTTGTAGTTTTCATAAGGCTTTTGGATAGGATGTGATATGAAAATTAGTAATAGTACTTTTTTTGATATCTGTAGAAAGTATTATGCGGTTGTTTTATTGTTTTTTATTGTTTTTCTTATAGGATGCGGTAAAATTTCATCAGATGAGAATAGTATTGGCAGAAGAATAATAAGCAATGAAACTAAATATATGTACGAGATTGCTGAAATGTCATTAACTGATGTAGATTACAATAAATCTATATCATATAATTCCAGGGGTATTTTATATATAAAAAAAAGTAATTCGGAAAATGAGAGTCTTACATATGAATCTGTTATAGATGGATTAAAAAAGCAAGTTTTCATAGCCGAAAATGATTCACATATTATAGATACCGATATGGATGAAAACGGCAAGATCGCTTTAGTGGTTAGATCTTTTGATTTTGTTTCAAATAGTATCTTATATAGTATTCACGTGCTGGATACAGAATACAAAGAATTATTGTCAAAGAATATAACTGATTTTTTAGATGACGATTATATTACATCGGTAATTATACGCGATAGTTCAGTGTTTGTGCTTTTCGGCAAAGGTTTTGTTGAATACGATTTCAGAGGTGAAATATTGAACACGTATTTATATAAGAATGATGAGCAAAACGCTAGAGTGGTAGTGTCGACTACAGAAATTATTCTATATGGAGATGCAGGATACGGTTCGTGGTACAAAGTAATCGACAAGGCCACATATGAAGAGTTAAGATTTTTTACTTCACCTCAAAAGATTGTATGGGAAGGAGGCTATTCCAGTCTATATTATTTTGATACTGAGGGTCTTGTAAAGGTCTGCTATAACGATGAAGCCGATAAACAAATATTATCTTTTTCTGATGTTGATATTAACAAAAGAACGATAAAGTGTATTATTGATGAAATCGAAGGGGTGTATTATGCTTGGGTGTTTGATAACGGAGATTATCAATTTATGACTATAAGACCAGATGACGAAATGGCAATGGAAGATAGCCGGGAGAAACTAGCTTTATTATGTTTAAATGGATCAATGTTTCAGGGATCAGTAAACAAGTATAATAGTCTTTCAGAAAAAAGTGTTATTGATATTCTTCCTGAAGCAAGTACAGTTGATATGTTCAGATTGGAAGTCGCTACAAAAGAATATGACTTAGTAGAAATTCCCGGAAACTATACGGAATTAGTGAAAAAAGGCTATTTAAGTCCTCTAAATGACTTTATTGACAGCAGTGAAATAGTGAGTAGAGAAGACTATTTTTCTTGGATGCTTGAGGACTTAACAATAGATGGTAACATTTACGCCATTCCCCGTGAAATGAGCCTTTCTTGTTTGTGGGGTCCGGAGGAATTATTCACAGACTCAACTAGTTGGGATATTTATACTTTTTTTGAATTCTTAAATAAATATCCTGGAGCACTTTCTGTTCCCGATGAGGATATAGCAGATATTAAGCAAAGGATCACTGCATATGCCCTATACGGATCACTTGAAGATATAATAGACGAGGATAGACGACTTGATAGGAACTTGTTGGAATATATATTAAGAGAGACTGAAAAACTTGATATTGACAGAACTAATGCTAGTGTTGAAAAGCGCCTAAAAGACGGTGAAGCAGTGCTGCTCCTTTCGTATATAGGAGGAGCAGACGAATTGGCCAGATTACAATCCGAAGTAGGAAGAAAACTTAAACCGCTTGGATTTCCGTCTTTTAATGCTGGCTCATCAGGCGGGCTTGTTGGATATGAAAATATGGTAGGTATATCTATATCATCAAGGAATAAAGAAGAGGCATGGAAATACGTTGAATACAGACTTAGCATTAAAGCTTCGGAGAGTAAGCCTGATATTCCAACTAAAATAATTGATTTCTGTTTCAGAATGAAAAGAGGCGGCCCGGACCAAGAAGAAACTGTTAATGGAGTAAACTATTATCCGATAACAAAAGAAGAAACAGAAAAGATGACTACAGCATTTGAGCGGGCACACAGCTGGCCAATTTGGGATAGAGATATCGAAATAATTATTGAAGAAGAAGCTATGTATTATTTCCGTAATGAAAAAAGCCTTGATGAAGTAATTGATATTATTGAATCGAGAGTGAATATTATGTTAGAAGAGAATAGATGATAGCATTATTATATTATTAGAGTTCTTTGTAAAATGTTACCAAAAACAGTTGATGCAATAACAATATATAGCGCAGATTTGTGGACAATACCACCAGATCTGCGCTTTTACAAATCTTAATGCCTTGCGATATTCACACTTTTTTAATCATTGTTTCCTTGATAGTAGATATATTAATCACCTACTATGATCATCTAGATACTCTTCTTTACATTTACGTCTAAATCTTTGAGGCCATCCAGCCATTCTTGAACAATACTTGGATTTTCGTACGCCATTCCGTTGCCCCTTTCCGCGTTTTTTACTCATTATCTTCTATCTGTGGAATATTCGCCAATTCCTGCAGTTTCTTTCTAAGCACTTCCTTATCTGGCAGCTGAAGCTGATACTGCGATACCATCATCGGAGACATGGTACGGCTCATAGCATACTCTACGACCTCATCATTCTTTGATGCACAGAGAATTAAGCCAACACTAGGGTTTTCATTAGGCTTCTTCACCTGTCTGTCAAGTCCTTCCAGATAAAAGTCCATCTTTGATACATATTCTGGTTTAAATTTTCCGGTTTTGAGTTCCATAGCCACAAGACAACGTAATGCTCTGTGATAAAACAGAAGATCGATTCTAAAATCCTCACCACCAACGGTTATGGCATATTCTTCATCAATAAACGTGAAATCCTTGCCTATTTCAAGCATGAACTGCTTCATCCCTGCAATTAGTCCTTTTCGAAGGTCTTTCTCAAGGAAACCTGTTGGCAAATCCAAGAACTCTATAACGTAAGAATCCAAAAAAGGATTCAACTCAGCTTGAACCTTTTCAGGCAAGAGTTTATCTTTGGAAAGCATATAACGTTCATAATAACCGCTATCCATTTGGCGTTCCAACTGTCTTTTGGTATAACGCTCTTTAATTGCAAGCCGAATATAGAATTCACGCTCCTCATCGGATTTACAGCCCGACATTATCAGCAGATGATTTGCCCAGCTCAATTGTGTCACCAGTGGTGACACTTTTTCATTTTCAGCATAAAGCTCATAGAACTGCTTCATTCTGTATAAGCCTCTGCGGTTAAATCCTTTGATTCCAGGAAATCGATCTTGTATATAATCCGAAAGTGCGTCTATATAGCCGTCACCATAAGCAGCTTCCTTTGATCGTTCAGAAAGGAATTTACCCACGGCTTGATACATAAGTATCAGTTCCTCATTCACCTTACGAAAGGCATTTTCTCTAGCTTGATTTATTATATTTACAACTTGATCAAATCCTTTGTCCATTTCATTCATAAAACTCTCTCCCATAAAAAGTGTCACCACTGGTGACACTTTGTGTCAAATGTGTCATTTTTTGCTTTATGGTGTCTTTTTTGCCTCTTCTCTAGCCTTCTCCGCGTTATCTATCGCATGCTGCTTGGCCTGTTCCTTATAATCGGAATGTTCTTCCTTATACTTTTCCATTTGCTCGATCTTAGCATCAACCCAGACGGATTTTTCCTCTTGGGATCCGTCTCCCGGATAAGGTCCTAACTTCTCCGCTATAATTTCAGAAATATACGCCTCTTCATAGGCATTAATATACTTACTCTTTACAGTCTCTGGGATATCTGCCTGCATGATAAACTCATAAAAGTTCCCGCCGTTAAGAATACATTCTTCCAGCGCTTCCATGGTTTGTTCCCTATTTCCCAATCCGGCCATATGTTGCTCCCAACCATGTCCTTCCAGCATCAGTTCCAATTGCAATCTTTCTGCGATATCTGTCACTCGAGCGGCATATTGTTCCCGGGATTCCCCGTTTTTCTTTTCACTCCATCTCTTTGATTCCAATGCCGCCTTTGCTTTTTCCATAAAGAAACGGTAATCTTCAAACTTATAGAACATATCGAAAATATGATTTGGATTAGAACGGTGTTGAATCGTTATATTTTCCAAGGGAATGACTTCATCGCCATTTTTAATCTCAATATACTTTGACAGCTGCTGATTGAGAGTGAAATATGTCTCCTTTCGGGAATCCTCAGTACTCCTTTCTTGGGCCTCCATAGTCCCGTTAGCCAGCAACAAGAAGAGAAGCTGATAAAAATCACCTTCAAAGGAATAGTCGGTATACTGCTTGGGAATACCCTCGAAGATCATCCTGGGAAGCTTGAGGGCCTCACACATCTTATCGATAACTTCTATTCCGGGAACCATTTTCCTGGTCTCATATTTGCGGATAGAAACCGGGTGTATGCCCGTAATATTTGCCAGGTCATTAGACGTAATATTATATGACTCTCTCAACTTCTTTATTCTTTCAGCAATATCCATGATAAACCTTCTCCTATGAAAGTTGTATTTACAGGTATTATAACACGTCGGTAGCGAGTGGGCTACAAAAATTTTCTCTACCCTCTTGACAGTAGCGACATCGCTACATATAATAACAATATAAACATTGTAGCGCAACAGCTACAAGAAATGAAACTCTTTCCAAATCACCTTGAAAAATCAATAAATCGGTTCCCCGAAACCCGGCGTTTCCCGAAAAATCGGATGTCGCCGTTACCAACAAAAGCTCTATTAAGCATGCAAAGAAAGGAGAATTATGAAAAATCGAAGCAGACAACGAGCAAATCGAAAACTAAAAGAAGAAATGTTAGACCTCAGGGATCTCTGCGGAGTCAAGGATCCCACACCCTATGAGGCCGTCAAGGAAATCATCAACGAATTCAAAAAGAACAAAGAAAGGAGGTGCCAGCATGGAATACTCGCAAATGTTAACTGAATACAAGGACGTTCTTTTACCTGAAGATGTCCAGGAGATCTTGCATACCGGACGCAATACAGTCTACGATTACCTTGCTAAGGGTAAAATCCGTTCCATCAAAGTCGGCGGTAAGTACCGGATCCCGAAGCTCTATCTTCTAGAGTTCATTTATCCCGACAAGGACTTTACAGAGGAGGCGGTATAAGATGGCAAGACCAAAGAAAGACGGAAAAAGAGCGAGCGGTATACAGGGAAAGAAAGGCTTCCTGTATATCGTAATCTCTCACCCGGTGATTAAAGACGGCGTTAAAAAATCAGAGAAGAAATGGATTTCCACCGGACTCCCGGACACTCCGGAGAATATTAAGAAAGCTTCTGAAATACGGAGCACTCTTCTTACCAAAAAGATAATGTCCGTAACAGATAGGAACATTTCTTTATCTGATTACACCGACCAGATTCTGGCGATCAAAAAGCGGGAAGTATCAGACACAACGTACTCATCCTACTATCACAGAGCTAACCACATCAAACGGTTTTTCGGAAAAGTTAAAGTCCGTGAAGTAGATGAGGCGTTGGTAGAAGCGTTCCTGGATGATCTCTTTATTACACGGAATATCCAACAAAGAACCGTTAAGGATATTAAGGTTTTCTTTGGATACATTATGGAAGAAGCCTGTAAAGAAGGGCTGGTAACTCATAATCCTACCAAGAAAGTAATTATCAACAAGAATTTAGCTGCGAAGTATTCAAAAGAAAAGAACACGGATGAAGAGTTCTTTTCCTTCGAAGAAGCGCAGCTTTTCTTATCTAAAGCAAAGGATCATGAACTATATGAGCTTTATTACCTGACTCTCTTCTTTGGACTCAGGCGAGAAGAGGTCCTGGGACTCCGCTGGTCCGCCATTGACCTAAAAGACAAGACCATGAGCATTAACCACACTGTTACCAAGGGAACTACCGTCACACGCTCCAACACAACCAAGACTGTATCCAGTGCCAGGGAATATCCTCTTAACGACGAACAGGTAGATATGTTCCTTAATCTGAAAAAGAAAGAAGAAGATAATCGCAAGCTCTTCGGAGACTGCTATTTCGACAGTGATTACATCTTCAAACATGAGGACGGGACCTTATTTTACCCGGATCATCCTACCAAAACCTTCTGCAAACTCATTAAAAAGAATCCGGATCTGCCTCAGAACATCACATTCCATGGCCTCAGAAGTTCTTGCGTTTCGATACTCGTACACAGAGGTATGGATGTTAAGAGTATTCAGAAGTGGGTAGGTCACGCAGACATTGATACGACCCTCAGGATCTACGCTAAGGTCAAAGACAAAGAATCCAAGAAAGAGATTTCAGAAACAATGAACGGTATCATCCCGCTTAAGGACTATACGGGACAATAACACAATTTAACATAGCAAGGTTCAAAGAGACATTTTTCCATAACAAGTTAATTAATTGGTGAATAAACGAAAAAAGTTAGAACAAAGTTAGAACTGAGCAAAAAAATATGCTTTCTGATCTCTCAGAAAGCCCTATTTTTCGACATCGGAGTGACAAGATTCGAACTTGCGACCTCAGCGTCCCGAACGCTGCGCTCTACCAAACTGAGCCACACCCCGACAGTGCTTATAAAACTGACAACAAAGGAAATTGTACATTAACAGTTTTCTTTTGTCAATCTCTTAGACGGACATGACCCGTAAGGAAAATTTCTTCGTCATTATCCACTTTGATGTTAAGCTTTCCGCCCGGTTCGATAAAATCTATGTTTACCGGTTCATTGTTTCTTTTGTATAAATAATAGCCTGTAGCGGTCGTTCCGCTTGCACAGGCATGCTCCCAATAAAAATCTTTGAGTGCGGGAACATATACCAAAGGGGTAAGTACGGATTGTTTTTCATCCAAAAACATGATACCCAGAGCCGGTGCGTTAAGATCGTCCGCCCACTTAACCACGGCTTTTTCCGCGTCGTCCAATGACATCTTATCGGTATAGATAATATGATACATTCCTTCGAATTTTACGATAGGCAGCATATATCGATCTGAATCGTAGTACAGCAATACCTCGGATATCTCCAAAGGTTTGGGCATTTTGACGCACCCTTTGAACGCACGCTTTTCTTCCCTTAAGACTCTTACTTCTACAGGGTCTTTCGTGCCGGATGTTCTTACGATGACCGTTCTTTCTTCTGAGAGCGGAAAATCGTTGTCTTTGGCAAAAAGACA